>Ga0265798_10007853_pt1 | contig 13728 bp, 11 predicted proteins | sample P3T30metagenome_FD_192430 | JGI IMG/M metagenome (GOLD analysis project Ga0265798, IMG submission 192430) | Plant litter microbial communities from East Loma Ridge, Irvine, California - P3 T30 | ecosystem: Environmental > Terrestrial > Plant litter > Unclassified | place: USA: California...
AAAAGGAGTAAAGATGGCCTCGGGGGGGGGGGTCATGACTTGTCGTCCTCGTACGTGATTTCGCACACCTTCTCCAACTCCTTCATGACCGTCTTGGCACCGGCGTCAATGGCCACGTTTGGAATCTTGAGATCGATTTGGTCGGCGGTCTCGCCGTGGCCATTTGTGTCGCTGCCGTTTGCGTTTGCGTGGCCGGACAGTCCGCGAGTCTGCTCCCTGATCTTTTGCATGGCCAGATTGCGGGCCTCCTCGCACGTAGTCGCCTGGCCGGAGCGGAAGAGATGGGTGATGTAGGCGCGCAGCTGGTCCTTGAAACCGGTTGCGCGCAGCGACTCGTCGAGCGTGGACTCGATGTTACGGATGCCGTCGCCCGAGAGCAGGGCCGAGTAGATGTTGTTGCGCAGGTCCTGGGATATGCCGGATTGGGCCTGGGTGGTTGTGATGGATATGGGGTCGGTCATTTTTATTTTTTTTGGCGGGAAGGAGTGGAGAATAATGGTAGGCTGGTGATAGTAAGGTGGGGAGAAAGGAGGTGATGAGGCAGAATGCAACCAAGTGTCTTGTCGGAAGGGAAGTTTCAATATCGGGGCAGATGCCGTATGGGCGCGGTAGCTGCTGATCCTGTTCGCGTAGCCGGCGGGGGCGTGGGCGCACGTGGGAATGTGCGTTGAGAGGGTAATGTCGGGTGCAGGCTGTCTAAGCAGGAAAATGTGCAGTGTGCAGTGTGCAGTGTGGTGCAAGTGTGCAAGTGGGCAGAATGCCGTATTCGCACGGATGCGCGGGACATACGGGCCTTAGGGCTGCTGGTGCAGGGCTGGTGGGTGTGGCAGTGTTGGCGGTGAAGATCGCTAGGACGATGTGCGTGGTTTACCGGTGATGTGCAGGCTGGGTGTGCAGGCCGGGCGTATGTAGGTAGATGTCTTGACGCGGCCACTTGGAGAGAGAGAGAAAGAGAGACAAAAAGGAGGCTACCGTCGTCGTGGTCATCGACCGGTCGCTGTAGGTAGGGTGGTCGACGGCCAAATGGAGGGAGGGGGAAGGGGGGGCGTGCTAGAAGCGATGCCAGGCTGGACGGAGGTCGTCGTCGTCGTCGTCGTCGTGGCCGGTACCTGCATCTTCTTTATCGCAAATATTGGTTGCACGCTTCATAGCAGACGGGCACGGGCCCGTTACCCGCTCTGGCTACGGTCGCCCAGATGCCCTGCTAGCCGCCCGTGGTCGGGTATTGGAGAGTATTGGCATCCATCCAGAAGCAGATGGCAGTGTCAAGCGTGTGCAGTGTGGAGTGTGCAGCAATCAGCATCCAGCTTCCAAACTTCTAGCCATCTACTGTAGCCATCTAGCATTCGGCCTCCAGCATCGACCTTCAACATTGCCCTCGCCGCCGCCGTCGTCTGCTCGTCTGCTCGTCTGCTCGCCCTCGGTATCGCCGTCTCCTCCGCCACCGCGCCTGTTACAGCTTGTGCATTGTTGCATCGTGCTGCCTGAATCTTGGTGCGGCCGTCGAATGCACCCAGAGAGTGTTTGCAAGGTCCATCGCAGCCACGACGATACGCGCTCCCACCCCCCAGCGTCAGGCGTCGACACAGCGCTTAACCGCCACAGCGCCCCCCCCGGCCTGGCAGCATCGACACCCTCCCCCGCCTTGTGTGAGGCCTGTCTCCGCCGACTAGCCTCTGTATCTGAGACTGCGCCTGCATTCCGACCTGCTCCCGCAAAGCACGAAACACGCCGGCTTCATCTCGCTTCGTCTCAGACAGGGTGCCTGTCGACGACACCGGCTTCAAGCCGCCTCCAGGACCAGCCTCGACGCCTTAGCGCAACAAACCCACGTCCATCGATAACACCGACGTCGTCCCCTCCACCAGCAAGAGACGCGGGCTTGGCACCTGAACACACCTGAACCCGACCATGGCCTACACGACAAAGTACCACGACGACTCGGACGCCGATGACGAGTTCGAGCGCCAGGCCATCTCCAGCCCGACACTGCCCGCAGAGTACGAGAGCTCGCCCACGAGCTCCGGCCCGCTGAGCACTGAGCACACACCCACCACCTTCACACACTCCAGAGACAGCAAGAGCAGCCCCACGGGCCTCATCATGGACTGGAACGAGGACCAGACGGCCGACTTCATTGCCGACCTCGGACTGGAGCAGTACTCGGACAACTTTGCCAGTAGGTGGCCATATGCAAATCAAAGTAACCGCCCGCCACTCTTGCTAATGACGTGATTGCAGATGAGGGCATCACAGGCGACGTGCTCGCCGCACTGCAGCACGCCGAGCTGAAAGAGCTGGGCGTGGGCAGCGTGGGCCATCGCCTTACCATCCTCAAGGCCGTATACGAGATCAAGATACGGCAGAATGTGCCTCTCGACCCCGAGGATTATGTGCCGCTTTGTGAGTCTACAGCATCTCCCAAACATACACACACACACACACACACACACACACACACACATACTCCCCCCCTCCCCCTCCGCATCCTCTATGCTAACCCATCCTTTAGCGGCAGATACAGCTGCACAGGAAGCTCCACCCACTCAGGACGACTTTGCCAAAGTTATCCGTGTCGTCCAGGCGCGTGACGAGCGCATACACACGGCCGAGTCCGAGCTCCGTCACCTCAGAGAAGACCTCAGCAGAGTAATAGACGAGAACAAGCGGCTGCGCGAGGAGATCTTGCCGCTAATGCGCATGCTCAAAGACAGCCAGCCATTGCCCACACCTCACGAGCACAACCTCACATCACCGCCAGCTACGCAGGAGTCGAGATCCGTTGGAAGCAGTTTGTCGCGTAAGTTCTCCACCAAGAAGCTTTTCCTTGGATCTGCGCCAAAGAACCCCTCTCCCACCATCCAAGAGCATCGTGCCCTTGTCGATCATTCTTCTTTGGATCCTTCAGCAGCAGCCATCGCAGCCTCCTCACACCTTACAGCATCTCTCAATGATGGTCGCCCACAAATGTCGCCAAACTCCATCGCCCAGCCTTCTCCCACCTCCCCCGCATACACACAACAGAGCCGCCAATACACCCGCGACTTGCGAAGTGCCCACGACCACGACAGCAACAGCTGGAGCCAGACCAACACATGGAACTCGGATGCAAATTCTGTATCTGACCGCAATCGCGATCCCCGCGCTACTCCCGCACCATTATCGTCTCGACCGATGCGAAACAATGCCGCACCAACACCGACTCCCGACGAGCGAGACCCACCTCTCTCCGGTGGATCGAGTGCAATCAACACCCCCGCCTCCTCCAACCCCGCTTCCACTCCGTCGACGAACCCGCAGGTCGAGATATTCAAGTCCTTCCGCGTATCCATCGACGACCCATGCCACAAGGTGCTTCCCGTTGCGCTCAAAAAGTACAACATTACAGCCGATTGGCGGCAGTATGCGTTGTACATTGTACATGGTGATCAGGAGCGGTGTCTGGGATTAAACGAGAGACCCTTGATATTATTCAAGCAACTCGACAAGGAAGGCCGGAAACCCATGTTCATGCTTAGAAAGCATGCGGCACCACAGGAAGGCCATGTAAGCACTGTGGGTGGAAACGATGTACGGCCCGTCAACCCGCAGACAGAAAGCTTTGGGTGGGGGAATCAAAACAGAGGTACACCGCTGCCTGGTGGTGTGTTGTAGGAGAAACAATGATGCTACCAAGTTCAAAGAAATAATCAATCGTGTTGGCCTAGAAGAGGACGGCATTGTAAGAGCATGGGAATACATGAGAAAAATCTCCGCCTGCTACTGTAGCTTGTTACATGGGGCACATGGTGCATGGCGGTGGACACGGGAAACATCTGGGGGAGAAGAGAGAACAGTCTACATCTCGGAAAGCAAATGGGTGACGACAAGTGTGGCGTTATCTCATGCACAGACTACTGCATGACTGGAGTTTTGGGCGTTATTGTTTTTTCGTCAACGTCGCCACCTTTTTCTGATCAGGCTGGCATCGTTACGGCTCTCCTTTGTCATATTCTTCCGTTTGCGACTTTTTCTTTTTTCTTTTCTCTCTACAACGGAAATGTAACCGGGAAATTCGGGGTATCACCAACAACTCAACTGTTTATTTTACTTGCTTAAAGGGGGGTGGGTTGGGAATAGGGTCAACATGTACAATGGGCGGACTGGAGTGGTGGAGCATACTGGTTGGGAAAGGAAGAGGGGGAGTTTGACTGAAGAGTAAGGAGAGAAAGGCGGGGGAGGGTGGTGAATCTACAAGAGGGATGTTTTTTTCTTCTTTCTCTCTCTCTCTATCTTTACCTTCATTGTTGTGTTTGACTATGTAAAGGGGGGTTATTCAGGGGGAATCCCCCTTGGCCCCAGTTCTGAAGAAGTCAGGAGATGGGAAGACGAGAGCAGGGAACAAAGGGAAGAGAAGGTAGAGAGAAAATGATGAAGAATAGCGAATAGCGAATCCAAGTCGATGCCGTTTGAGATTATCATTGTTATCCTCTTATGATTCTTCTGCTTCTTTTGGAGATTTTTTTTCAGAGATTATGGTCCATGTATAAACAATAACGTTATGCGTATCATATCGTGTATGTATATCTATATATATAACAAATAGACTGAACTAAACTGAAACCAAATATTTCTCGACTAATCAAATAGTACTTATACGCGGTATTCATCTAATGGCTAATATTTCGTGTTTAATGTATACGAGTTATACGAGTTTGTTTTTTTCGATAATTGGAAACTTGTCACAAATAGGTTACATGTACAAAGTGTTAGCGGTAGGTGTATTCTTGATGTAGATTTTTCTTTTCCTTGGTACGCCTGTGAGGATGGCGAGGGGCGAGATACGAAAGGGGTTAGAATTAGGATTTTGTTTACGTTGGGTGAAGTGAGAGAGAGTTATATTTTTAGACATTTATTTTTTTGGTAAAACTGGGGAGGGGAAGGAGAGAGCAAAGAGACAAAAGGTGAGCAAACCATGTAGACTAAAAAAAGGCTCGTGATGACATGTATTCTTTCTTCTTCTTCTTCTTCCCCCTACCCAAAACCTCCCTATAAAGAAACTGAAAGGCTTGTAGCATATATAAGAATATATAGTGACAAGACTAAGCCAAGCACAAGCATCTAAAAAACTAAACAAAGTATGTAAAGTTGCTTTTCTAGATAGAGCTGCAAGTAGTAAAGAAAAACTCCCATCCGTAACCTAAACACCGCCGACATCGTGCACTACTGCGTTTATTACTATCGGCTAGCTCTAGGACCCCAAAGCTTCCTCAGCTCCCCTCTCCACAGCCTCATCACCACGTCAGAAGACTAGAATCTTCCGCGTCTTCCGAATGCGCTCGAGCAAATCACCTTGGCTCGCTAATTCATTCCATGAGAGATCTAGAGACTTGGAAAGGAGTATTTGACCGATCAAGGAATCTAGGAGAAAGGAAGGGGAAGAAGAAAAAAGCAAGTTATATCTATCGATCGCGAATATAAGCACAAGGCCTAGAGCCAGCTCCTCATAGAATACAGGTTTTGCTATCCGAGTAAGAGTAGAACGATTGGAGGAAATACGCTCATTTAGTTTTTCTCTCATATCTCAATGGGAGGGGGGGAATAAGTGTTTCTTCGAGAACCCCGGCGCAAATCTTCAGCAAGTCTTATCTCTCTCTCTCTCTCTCTCTCTCTCTCTCTCTCTTTTTGCCACAAAACTCGGAGACTGAATCTTTATTGAAAATGTCTGTTGGAATGTACATGTCGAATTGGGCGTTGCAGGTCTTTTCCGAGTTTCGGCTTGTACCTTTTGTTGGCCACTACAGTTCTGAGTTACCTTTCGAGAAGCTCTTCCAGGTAATGCGGCCATGAAGGGCTCAAGAATACGAGGTTATAGTGCCTCCCCCCCTAATGGCGCGCACTGTTATGCCTCGTATTTTAGCAAAAGTCAAGGGATAGTCCCCAGCGCGTGGTGACAGTCGGGTAGATGGATTCCCATAGTTTAGCCATGTTGGGTGAAGGGTAAGCTCGAACGTAGTTAACCAAGTGTGGCACGGTTAGTAAAGCGAGCACTGATTGGCCAGTGTGGGGGTCCTTGTGAGAAAACCCGCAGCCAACGTCTTAGTTGGCGCTTACTTGAGCCAATCTAGTTTGTACAAAGGTTCGATAAAGGACAGCACGATTGGCTTGTACAGGGACCTTTACAGTGCCAGCGCTTCCTGAAACGATCTGATGCGCCACCAACTATACCACCAGCCGAGCAAGAGATGAATCGGGATATACGGCATACAAGTAGGCCTAGATGTGTTGATATTTTTCAAACACAGCCATACTTTTATATATGCGAGATTTCTCCACAAATTAGCTCCGCACTGCCTGTCTCTGACAGTTGAATTTGCTACAGCACAATGCCATCTAACAAAGATCGGCTTTACATTGCACTTTATGCTCGGGGCGGAGCACCCACTATGCCGGACAAAGAAGATACGTAAGTACCATGCTGCTTGGCAATGTCCGAATTACAAAGAAGAAGAGAACAACCTACTCACAGAACGTGGGGATAACACAGATACCACTGGGCACTTATGGTTGGCCCGAAAAACGACAAGGACAACAAGGACGACAATGAAGGCCGAGGCACGCGCTATCACGCAAAACAAGCCATTACAGGGCCAGGAACGTTTGAATGGGTGTTTGAAGAGAAAAAGACTAGTTTGTTGGCGACGTCAGCGCTGCTTGTGCGGGTATTGATAGCCAAGGTGGAGAGCAAGGATCGACTCGAGTCCATCCTGCGAAACGTACCAACAAGGCAAGACGTAGCGGGGTGGAATTGTGTTGGTTGGGTAAAGGAAGCTTTGCAGAGTCTAGAAGCAGATGGCAAAGCTTTGGGAACAGGTGTGACGGAGTGGACAAGAGTCAAAACCACCGCAATGGAATACTGCGACCGAAAGAAAAAAGAGCATCGTTTTCAGAGTCAAGGAGACTATGACATGTCAAAAGTGCCTACGTATGACCTGATCGAAATGAGGGAGACGACCGTGTGAAACCTGAGGGGTCGAAGTGAGCAAAACTGTGTAGATTGAAATCACACGTCTCCAAAATATTTAAGCCGTATCTTTTCCATCTCCAGTTCTTTCGGGTAAGGCTGGATGAACTTGTCAACCTCGCCTCGCCAGATTTCGTTTCGCGGGTTTACGTTCCAGGCAGTAGTATACTCCCAGTAGCAAGGGTACCACCCAGAAGTTTCCCAATCAACAATGCCAACAACTTTATCCCCAGAAGCGAGAATGTTTGCGCTGTTCAAATCCCCATGGGTGAATACCGGAGGAGGAGACCCAAACTCGTTTTGTTTAGAAATGAGCTCACTAATCTCTGGCAAATGTTTCGGGTGTGCTTCCTGGCCTCCTCGCAGGTGCCTGTGAAAGTCCTGAATCGTTCTGAAAGGCCCAAAATGGCCCGATGGACCAGGCAATCTGAGGTCATACAAGGGGCCGCCGTCTACATTAGCGACACCAATGCCGTCCGGAGGCATGATGCGACGCATCTCCTCAATCATGTTCTTGAGCTGGGCTAGGATCTTTTCCCTGCTTTCTTTTGAACGCCCATACCAGCCATCTGCAAGTGGCTCTCCGCGTATTCGTTCCATCACGATGTATGATTGGTTCTTGTGCTTGAAAGCGCAGTAAACGCGAGGGACTGGAATTGAGGTATGCTTTGCGACGAATTGCATAGCTGAAGCCTCACCAAGGTTAACTTGAGTACCGCACTTGACGAACAGCTTCTTCGAAAGAAATAGTACACAGGCATTGGGTCGTTTTTGGAAACGCCTAGCAAGCTTAACGGCGAGGAGCGTCAAGTAGCGTCTCAATGCAGTGGCGTTGATTGGCTGCGACTGCGCCGCGTAGGTGGGGCTCTCTTTCTCTGGGACTACTGTATTGGACATTCTGTATCGGAAGTTGTTGAAGCCGGAGACACAAATGTGACCTGGGGCAGCTGAGGCTACCGAGGGTGATGGCATCATCCAACCCGCAATCGTGTCGTTTGGAGGCGCACGGCCTCCGCCGGAGTGGATTTACTTTCCACCGCTGGTACTCTCTAAGACTAGAGATACATACTCGCTGTTTCGATGCTCAAAAAGATGAATACTAGTGACCGTATAGTGCGCCGATACGAAGAACTGTGACTACAAATGAAAACCTTTTAGTCTTTAGACGCGAAATTTGACGACTACAACTGTACAACTGTACCGTGATCAAACCTGCACTCTTAACCGGATTTACGAAAAGCTGTCCCAACATGTCAAAATGAAAGCCGCGTATTGTAATTCATACGTCAAGAAGATCGTACAGCCAACTTGTTCATTTGACTTGTTCGGAGAATCGCCCTAATGCGTTGAAATTTCCTGACACAACAGTGTTGTGTTTGGAAATTAATTCTTTTTTCTTTCCGAAATAATACTGCCCCCCCCATAACTTTCCGGCTACTCAGATGGGGAGGAATGATGCAGTCGAATGTTTGCTTGGCTCAAGTCTAGCATTGGCGCCTGGATTTTATTTCCATCTCTTTTCCCCTTTCGAGATGTTTGGAACCTTGAACACCACTCTAAACTCACTGATAATGCCTACAGCCCATGTCAATGCTGACGGACGCCATACATGAACGATCCTGACTCAACCCACAGGAATCATAATTTTTTTTTCTGGGGGGTATCTCATGTTTCTCCCTTTTCCTCTTCTTCCCTTGTTTCCCTTGTCCACTCAAAACGGTTTCGCCGCCTTCCTCAGCTCAGTCTTACCACTCACCGGATCCCTAAACTCCTTCCAACTAACCGGATGCATCATCCTCCCCTCCTCGCTCCTCGCCAGCACTACACCATACTCGTTCGCATCAGTCGCAACATAGTAATTTCCACTATCGCCCAGACTAATCACTGTCCCGCGCACGAGATCGCCGACGCGGAAGCTGTCTTCAATCTTGATCTTGTCTTTTTCCGTGGCGCGAATGTCCTCGCGCCGAATCTGAGCTACAAAGGCTTCGCGGCACACGAGGTTGTCGATGACGAGGATTTCGCACGAGGCAAAGCGCGGGCCAAGGCGCGTTATACGCACGAGTACGGTGCTGGAGACGGTGGGGAGGAGCGGTATGCCGGCGCCCGAGTTGGGGCCTAGGATACCTGGGTCGGTCGAGCTTGGGGGGCGCGTTATCGAGAGAAGGGGTGTGAGGTTGCTGGATTTCGAGGTTGTGTTTGCGGTGGTGGCGGAAGAAGAAGAAGAGGGCGTGGATATAACGGGTCCGGCGATTGAGGCGTATATTTGCGACTCGTGGATGTGCGTTCCTGGGCCAGGCAGGTAGTCGCTGGTTTTGGCAAGGAATTGCCCTGGTTGGAGTGAGTCGAAGAGCAGAAGAGTAAATTTGCTGTAATTACATACCTGGTAGGGCTATTTGGGGCAGCGTCATGGTGGGGGTCAAGGGCGTGAGTAAGAGACGCGAGCGATGTTGATGTTGGTGTTGGACAGACCTAGCGGAACTTTTTGGTTGCTTGGCTCGTTGCGTCATGCCGCGGTCCGCTGAGGCCGACCATCTCGAGCCAAAAAAGAAAAGAAAAGTCAAAGTAGTGCGAATAGGAATACAAAGACTTGTGCAGTCCGAGGACTTGTATTACACTAGGGTAGCTGGTAGTTGGTAGTAGGTAGTTTGCTGCGAAGCTGCATTTCTTGCGCATTAGAAGCGCGAAACCTCCGACCCAGCCGAGCTCTCATCGCTCTGAATCGTACAAGCCCTTCCGCAAATACAAAGCAGAAGAACGCCGGTTTTATCCCGCCATTTATAGATGACCTAACCTTGCTCCAATCGCCGAGCCATGCAATCCCACGCAAATAAATCATTCAAGTCATTCGCTCATGGTAACGTTCCGATAAAAGACGCGTCCCATCTGCCCGTCAGATAGGTTCGCCCTTGTTCCTTCTGTCCTGGGTCTGACTCTGCGGTCCGGCGACTAGACGGCCTGGTAGAGGAGCAGTGGCTCGCCAATGTTTTCTATCTCGGGGATGGTGCACTTTAAATCAAAGGCTTTGGACAGCACAATCTTGAAAATCTGCTTGGGTATTAGCAGACTACACCAAAGCCGATACGGGGGGACGCGGCTGTTTACCTTTTGCACATTGATGCTGTGACTGGTTGAGCTGAAGATGAGACTAGCCTTCATCGCCCTGGCAAAGCGCTTAGCCTGGCCATGGTTAGCTTGGGACCCCTTGCCAATTATAAGCGACAATGGCGCACCTGGTTGGAGATCTCTTCCTGCTCCTCGCGCGGGAAGTTGACAAAGTGATCGTACTTTGTGCCGACTAGGAAGGGGATAGCCGTCTTGTTGAACCCCCTTCCTTGACGATACCACTCCTTGATGGAATTGAGTGTGCTCTTCCGCGTCAGGTCGAACATGAAGAGTATGGCGACGGCGTCGTTGCAAACCAACGGCAGCATGTTTACGAATTCACGTTGACCGCCCAGGTCCCAAATCGAAAAGGTAATCTCGGTGTTGCGGATTGAGATTGTTTTTTCCATAAAGTTGACACCTGCGCGGGTCAGTGCCTGCAACGTGTAAACCGGCCGTGTACAACATACCCAATGTTTGGATGTAGTCCTCGTCCCAGCTGCCCTCGACGTACTTGACCATCAGGCTGGTCTTGCCAATCTGCGCGTCGCCCACCATGCCGACCTTGATGACCACACTGGCGTTCTTGGCGGCCTCTTGTTGTTGCTGTTGTTGTTGATGCTGCGCGCTCCGTTGCTCCTGGTAGGAATTCGAGCGCGCGCCGCCCTCGGAGGTGGGATAGCGCCCCATCTGTGAGCTTGGCCGCGAGTGCGACTGGCCCATGTGTGTCTCTTTGCTGGTGTCGTAGTAGCCGTGTCGCGGCGGTGTGTCGGCGTCCGAGGACGTGTTGAAGCGCGATCCATTGTGTGTTGTGTACTGGTAGGCCGTGTCCGAGTACGACGTCGACGGTCGCAGCTCGTGGGCGGGCGGGTTTGGACTGTTGTTATGACTGAAGTCGGGCGGCGGGCCAACCGTCGAGGCGGTGATTGTTGTGTTCATGCTATCATCGGCGGCGGCGGCGGCTGCGACGACGACGCCGTCCATGGTCTGGTCCAGGTGCTTCTGCGCCGGCTCCTGCATGTCTGCAGGTACGTGTTCGGGTGCTATGTCCATGGGCGGTGCGTGTTCTGGTTGTGCGTCTTGACTCGAGTATTCTGCCATGTCCAGGATGTGTATTGGAGGCTAGTCGGACGTGAGCGAAGCGGCCCCGCGAGCGAGGAGCTGAGCATCGACGCGTCGGGCGTTGGCTCGTAGTCATGCCCGCGGCCGCTAGCGCCTAGAAGCCCCGCTAAATTCCCTCACAGCCAAAAACTTTTGGAGATTTCACCACGGCTTCAGCAGGAGAGGAGCAAGAAAAAACACCAACAACGAGAAAAACACGACACACGCGCCAATTCTGCACCCAAAATGGCAAAGCGACCCGCAGACTCGGAGCAAGAGCAGGAGGCCATCAAGAATGGCGAGCGGCCCATGGAAATCGACCAGAACGAGGCGGGAGAATTCGAGGACGAATTCGAGGATGAGTTTGAGAGCGAGGACGAGATATTGGAGGCCGGTGTAGACGGGCGGCCGGACGAGGAGCGCGAGGCCGAAGAGCGCGAGCGTATGTCGTTTGTGTCGCAGGCACCCATCGCAGATATACTGACATTTTCAAGATGGCATGGATGTCGACCAAGACACCTTCATACCGGGCCGGCACAAACTGTCGCCAGGCGAAACCCTCAACCCCGATCTTTCCACATACGAGATGCTGCACACGCTAGAAGCGCCGTGGCCCTGTCTCTCGTGCGACATCATACCAGATCGCCTTGGCTCAGACCGCAAAACCTACCCCGCAACCGTATACTCTGTCGCCGGCACACAGGCAGCGCGGGGGAGAGACAAGGAGAACCAGATCATGGTCATGAAAATGAGCAGCCTGTCGCGCATGGAAAAGGAAGACGAAGACGACGAGGACGAGGACGATTCGGACGACGAGGCCTCAGATCCCATCCTAGAAACAAAGTCGATACCCTTGACAAGTTGCACCAACCGCATACGAGCACACCAAACACCGCAAGCCACATCTGCCCAGCCGCCAACCACCCTCACTGCTGCCATGACCGAATCTGGCCAGGTGCTCATCCACGATGTCACTCCACACCTCACAGCCTTTGACACGCCCGGCACCACCATTTCACCTTCGCAAAACAAGCCTGTCTGTACAATCCGCGCACACGGTTCGAACGAGGGTTACGCACTAGACTGGTCGCCTCTGATATCAGAGGGCAAGCTTTTGACAGGTGACAGTGTTGGAAACATCTTTGCGACAACACGGACACAGGGCGGCGGTTTTGTGACAGACACTACTCCATATACCGGCCACAAAGGCTCAGTCGAAGAGCTACAGTGGTCGCCAACCGAAAAGCACGTCTTCTCCTCAGCCTCGAACGATGGCACCGTCAAGATCTGGGATGCGCGCTCAAAGTCACGGAAACCAGTACTGAGTGTGCAAGCCTCAAAAACAGACGTCAACGTACTCAGCTGGTCGCACCAGACCGCGCATCTCCTCGCTAGCGGTGCCGACGATGGCGAATGGGCCGTCTGGGACCTGCGACAATGGAAGCCATCTACTGATATGTCAAATGACAAGAAGCCCTCGCCGGTCGCATCCTACACTTTCCACAAGGAGCAAATCACCTCGGTCGAGTGGCATCCCACCGATGACAGCATTGTCCTTGTCTGCGCCGGCGACAACACCCTCACACTATGGGACTTGGCCGTCGAGCTCGATGACGAAGAGAGCAAGTACACGGCGGGTGTGCAGGACGTGCCGCCGCAATTGCTGTTTGTGCACTACATGGATCAGATCAAGGAGGCGCACTGGCACCCGCAGATTCCGGGTGCCATCATGGCTACAGGTGGTTCGGGCTTCAATGTCTTCAAGACGATTAGTGTATAGATAGAGGTTTTATGCTTGATGAGAAATGAGAAGAAAAAAAAACCACCAAAAGTAAGAAGAATGAAAGATGAAAAATATAACCATCCTACACAGGCCTCTGCACACGTCTCGGTGCAGCCGCAGCCTCAGTTCCGGGAAACAGCGGCGTACTCGCCTCGCTCATCTCGCGAATCTTCTTGATCAAATTACTGCAACATGCACCCGTTAGCCAGCTTCAACCTTGACACCCACTCACATCATCATCATCATCATCATCATCTCTACAAAAATAGCGATAGAAGAAAAAAGATGACATACCTAACAGGCAAATGCAACCTATCCTGCTCCCTCCACAAAATCCCCACAACCTTTTCTCGCCCACGACTGTGATCTTCAAGGTGTTCGGTGATGAGCTGTCGTCCCAGATCCTTGCTACACCCGTATATCTTCTGCGAACACCCGTCGAAACTGCAGATCCACGAGTCGCGCGGGCCGTTGGGTTCGTAGGTGGGTAGTGGTGTGGAGACGAGCGGTGGTACGACTGCTGGCTTCGAGGCGGTGGTTGAGGATTCTGGTCGGTAGCGGAGGGGGAGGGGTGGCACGGCACTGGCTTCTTCTTCTTCTTCTTCGTCTTCTTCTACTTCTTCATCTTCAGCAGCCGAGTCTGAGTTGCTAGTTGAAGGCGGGGAATTGGGAGCTAGGGAAGCGCTAGCCGTGCGTTTTTGGCGGCCATCGTCTTGTGAAGCGTCGGTTTCGTCTA
>Ga0265798_10007854_pt1 | contig 13728 bp, 10 predicted proteins | sample P3T30metagenome_FD_192430 | JGI IMG/M metagenome (GOLD analysis project Ga0265798, IMG submission 192430) | Plant litter microbial communities from East Loma Ridge, Irvine, California - P3 T30 | ecosystem: Environmental > Terrestrial > Plant litter > Unclassified | place: USA: California...
GGGCTGAGCGCAGATGTGCGCGACTGGATGAGCTTAATTGCGCGGTGACTGGTCACGAGCGTGGTGAGCTCAGCCCGAACGTCGAAACAGTCATCTCTGTCTTTGCAACCGGCCGAACTCTGAAATTCAGACAAAAGGCATGGCAATCATTTGCGACGGCAAGCTATACATTTGATGATGCCGCTTAGGAAGGCCCGGTGTTTGAGGTATCATATGTGACATGGTATGATCAGCACTGGATCTTTGCATGGACATAAGATCGCCTACCGGCGGCAGCACATTGTGGTGGCTTCCAAGTTGCGGTTGTTCGTCCGGGGTCAAGTCTTTCCAATGGTAGATTTTGTCAGCGTGACGGGCTATATTAGAACTGGAATTGTCATATAGCAGGATTCCATCATAATCCCCATGTCGTAGATGGCGTAAAATTCGACCCGAAGTGTTTGCATCCACGCGACGCAAGCGTGAATCAGTGACACGATTGTACGCAATTGGCCTTGGAGTCGGCGTTGTTTCTCGGCCAGTACCTGATTCCGGGTCTGTCCAACTGGAAACTCGTACTCGCAAGCAGCTTTGGCCTTCAAACATGACCTGCAACTCTGACGAGTTTCGTCGCACTGCGCAATCATGTCAGAAAAGTAGTGGCTTGACAGAGTTTTGAACGTTGACATGTTCTTATCTTTCGTCTTCTACAATTCTAGCACGCATATTTGGCCGCCCCCCATCCGCGCCGGCCGGAGAGGGCATCATTTGGAACTAAGTGATTGATTCCATACAAAGGCGCATTGGCGCTATCGGAAATGTTATGTGTTGATAACGCTCTGGAATCACCCATCATCGTCCTTCCATGGGGACCAGCCCCATTGCAAGGGCGTGAGTTGCAATGTTGAACCTATACCGAGATGGTAAGAGTGTTCGAGAACCCGCCGATTGAGCGTTCAGAGAAGGTAGAAGTCCCAAAAACGAATGATGCCAAGGACAGAGCACGGATACCTGATAGGCAATGCAAAGAGCAGATGCCTGCCGTCTTTCCGTGCAGTGATGATGATCCGCATCATGAATCCGTAATCAGACTCTGCTCGTCAACATAGCGTCGAATGAGCTGACTTATCGAAATGCCTGTCCGTAGCTTCGCGAGGAGTCCAGCTGCATGCTCCTTTGAGCTGTTCTGCATATCCTGAATCAAGAGTTCCAGCACAAGCGATGGTGCCTGACAGCTTGCTTTGGGTTGCACCAGCACAAAGGCAGTACAAGTCGATAGCGCTACGCCTCTCGGCAATGCTGTGACTGCCGTCTTTGAGTGAATACGAAGTAGAGTGAGCCAAGGCTATCAAGATCCTAACTGCTCTTTGACCTTGCGCCGTACTGTCTTCTTCGACCACTCTTTCGCCTTCAGCGCGCAGCTGAGCGTGGAGTTTGAAACTCTTACTTCGAAAGTGTCTCGAAGAAATGCTGCGAGCTTATCCAGTTGTGAATCAGCTTCGCCAAGCAGCATCTTCTTCAAAGCATCGTGCATCGTCGAGGTGTTCGTCGATTGTTGGATAATCCTCCACGCTGCCGATCATATCACTTCCTAACACTGGCAAAATCCATAAATTGTTTCCAAAGGAAAATCTGCTGAGACAACATAGCTCAAGCGGCAAGCAGTCGATCAGCGTGTCCCATTCCGCAAAGCTGCGCAAGCGAACATTGACGATTCGGCTGCGCGACAACAGTGTGACACTGACCATGGCCGCAATCGTTGTCAAAAGCCGTGGCAGCCTTCGCGTCGCCTCGACGCGGAATTGCCCGTATCGCCACGCGTCTGCAGCCGAACGAATCACAGTGTACCAGAAGCGCGACATCGGCCCGCGCGTCGAGCAGCCTTTGCCGACTTGGCCGTCGCCGCCCTGCTTACACACCTCTCTTTGGTGCTTACATTGATGCAATGATGATCAACGATATTGATTAGCAGCTTACAAACCATATGCGAAATGCCTTGTATCACGAGGGATCAGTGAAACTAGATTTTGGCCACGTCAGCATAATACATTATCCTATAATCGGAATAGAACGATCAGACTGTGCTTGACGACAGTAATGGTTCCCAGGACTGCAGCGCGCACAACGCCCGGAAAGATGATATCAATATACAGCCTTATAGAGGAACCTTGTACTGTAGAATCAGGGGACGTCTATTCCGCGTTGACTAGTTCATGTCCACGGAAGAGAAAGGGATGTCTGACATTGGTCTTCCTCGTCACCAGGATTTCCCCCACGTGTGAGCGGACGTTAGTGCACATAATGCTCAGATGCGGTTTACCTCTGACCTCACCGGCACAGATACTCGTTTCTACGTAAGACGAGAAGTTCGGGCAAAGATGAACAGTGGCGGCGAATCGGTCGGTAGTAGGGTCTGTCGGACACATGAGATCATCGCGCGGGAGTCTTAGAATAACGAAAGCGTTCTGAAGCAGAGAGTTGACATCACTTGCGCCCCTATTTGGGGCAGTTTCAGGTCTTAGGGAGGCTCATTACAGTCACATATTTTCACATGTCCTAACTTAGCCTAGGCTTAGTCTAACTGAGATGATCACTAGAGGGCAAGCCTTCCGAAATTAGAACGCATGCTACCGCGAGTGAATCCTTAATATACGGAGTAAGTTGTAGATATATGATTATGTTTTCTGCGAGCTTTACAGTTTGCTAGTAGATGCAACCAGACTCCGTCTCGATTGGCCCGGATACGAGTCTTATAAGGAATCGGAGGCGGGTCTCGATCGAATTTATGATAAATTTGGCAGCCTAGGTCATCGATTGCAATACAACTAGTAGTCTGGTTGAACTCTCGAGAGATGACAAGTGATCAATAAGCCGGAATTATCAATATCTGCGAAGACTCGCTCCCTCGTCCAGAATGGTACTCGGTAACTATACTTTTCTCACTTTGCCAGTTTTGAAGGGTAGCTGCTGGTACCAGTGGTGATAGCAGGATGCTAGGGATCTTTTGAAGGCTGATACATGAGTTGGGAAATTTCGTAAATCTTGCAACACCACAATTCAAGTAGGCAGATGCACGAATTGCAGTATCTGGGTAGTTGAACAGTTGGATCTTTCGAACCTCAGCCCCGAAGATGGGTTCGAAATCGGCATTTATCCTCGTAGGATAGCATGGAAACCACCGATTGTGACCGTCGCTAATCGGAAAATGAGTCAACAGACAGGTCTGCGGCCCACAAGACGTACTAGGAGCATTCCGTGTTAAGTATTCTTTGAGGCCCGTGCTGTGGTGAGTTCCTTGGCTGTCCGTCACTATATTCATTGTTGGAGACCTGGCTCGGAGCAAGGTCAGATAGAGTTTGGGAGGCGGCCGGAAGGAATACTATGAGATAGTTTTGCGATAGGTTTCGCGCGACTGGTTGATGTAGATATATGGTTCTAATACACTAGTCCTGCACTCACGTAAGCTTGGGGGACGTGAATAGTCGTCAAAGCCATGATGTAATAGGTTTGATCTTATGCGAACGAAGGCGCACTGATTAACTCGGTAAGCTAGGTAAGCCAACTCCTCGGCTTACACCAGATTTTGTAGAGTGAACACTATCTGCTCAAAATCAATTGTTAGTAAATTTAATATTTAGGATATAATCTTACAGCTCAGCCTAGCTAAGCTAGTACAAATCAAGCTATCTGCTGTCTAGATCTAGGACTTTTGTCATTAGAAATCTATAGAATCGAGTGATACTCCTCTATACTTGCTGCTAGTAGCTCGTTTGGGCCGATTTACTCTTTAATCGTAGTTTCGAGAATCGCACAGATAGTAGCTCAATCAACTTAGCTCGTCAGACCTTACATAATGTAGCTTCATGGTAATTTTTTAGCAGGCTAAACTCGAAGGATCCCATTAGATTCTTCTTTGTTCTGGGCTATACCCTGGCTATTCTGATTTAACGCTATAGATGGTAAGATATAGATGAAATTTATGATTTATGAGTTATAGAAGAAGGATGATAAAATTGTATCCAAGTCCTCCATTGATGAAAGACTTAGCCTGATACTCACAACTGGTTTTGAGCATATAATCATCAGCTAACTATAGTTATGACCATCATGGTGACCCCGAAGACATCCCAAACGCCCAACTTGTCATCGGCCAGGGCGCGATGGACGTCCTCAAGAACGTACTGGGCGGTATTGATCCACATCAGCACTTCGAGCCGGACACGTTGCCCGACGATCGATCACGTGAGCTTTCAGATCCGCAAGGTAGCGATCGGAAACCTCTGGGTCCTTTTTCGGCGGTGCTTGACCTGTTTGACGACGGTTACGTGTTTGTGATTGATATGCCGAGAGATCTTCCTGGGCATCTCAATTTGCTCTGCCGGACGAAAGATCGTTGGTTGTGTTTTTCTCGTGATTCGTTCCATGATCCGAGACTCTTGACTGGCGAGAAGGAGATTGAGACTTGGACTGGGCTGGAGGGGAATGCGTTGTGCATTCATCTTGACAAAGACGCAGCAGTGGTAAGTATCGAGAGACTGAGAGAGTTACAAAGGGTGGCAGGTGAGCTGGTTGAATTTATTGCTGCACACGACGAAGAGTGGTGGGAGAAGGACAACGAGAAGCAATTCCCGATGTTGCTCTGATAGCTCAACTCGACTCGAAGTTCTATCAGCTCAAAGAGCCTCAACTTGAAGATCACATTGAGCCCTGCTGAGTCCTGCAGTAGTCCTAAACTGATGTATTCACTATAATTAATTATACCATGTGAAGTATATACTGTTATTAGTTCGTAACTTAATTATGAAGCGATCTTTAGCTTGATAGAGATCGATTTCACTCTAACTCGACTAGTTGTTAGTACCTATGTTGATGTTTAGAGGTATTTCGTCTAGTAACTAGCTTAAATCAGTAGTATGATTATCTTTGGAAAAGGATAGAATGGTAAGATTACTGCTCTTAATATCTTAGAATGTTCTTAAAATTATATAATATTAGTTCTTTACATGTTACGTTTCTAATGATAGCTTGGATACTTCCTATTAATTCTAGGCTAAAGCTAGACTGATTTGAACCACATGTTATGTTAGTGAAATAGTAATTTCAAAAATGGTTAGTTAGATTATTTTATAAAAAAAAGTAATCTACTAACTTATAGGTTCTACCATTGATTTGAACGACATTGATTATTTGAAGGTATACCATAGAAAACTTAGAGTATTACCATTAGAAGCTATATCGCTAACTTACTACTAACTTGAAAGCGATAAAGTCATTGAAAAAAAGATTAAGAAATATTAATTTAGTTAAATTTCTTTTATTAATTCTAAAATTGGGGAACGATAGATAAAAATGCCAGTTTTTAATAAGTAATTATGTCACGGGTGGACCACGCATACGCAGAGAGTCCTCGTGGTATTTAACAAGTTCGATACCGGAGGAAGTCTAGTTCTAAGCGGAAGCCGACAGGAAGTGTACGGACATCGTGCCAAGCTTTGTAGCACAGGCTATCGGCCTGTGCCTCACTAACTAGGGGCTCGCCCCTAACAAATTATCTACTGAGTGATTGTCAATTTTTCAATCAATCGAACATTAACTCTCATAACTTAATCTCTACAACTTGATTCTTATAACTCAATTTTTATAATTCAATTTCCATAACTTAGTTTTCATAACTCGATTTTTATAACTTAATTTTTATGACTTAATCTTCATACCTTAATTTTTATGACTTAATTTCTATGACTCAATTTTTATAACTTGATTTCTATGAATTGATTTTTATAGCTTGACTTTCATAGCTTAATTCTTACAATATGTCTGTAGGGGACAGTAGGGGATTCCGGACACTTTTACCGAGGTTAGTTTATAAACCCCGCTCCCTCTCCTAGCTTTCTTTTTCCTTCTCCATGCCTTCGTACACTGAAGAAGACGTAAGTAACGCTTTCAATGCGTTAGTGAACGGCGAATATAAGTCAATTCGCAAAGCAGCAATCGCCTTTCAAATTCCCTCTTCAACTTTACACGCTCGATGAAAAAAATCAAAATCAAGAACAGAGAGTCACGTTAGTCAACAATTACTAACCCCAATCGAGGAAACAGCACTCGAGAACTGGATCTACCAGGCCGCTAAGTTAGGAGCCCCGATCACTCTTCAGTTAGTGAAAATCCTAGCTTCGGAAATTCAGACTAAACGGAGTTCAAATTACTACGAAAATAAATTCAGTCCTATCTCGGATCGACGGATCGATCGGTCTAGGACACGGCATCCACGAATCAAGACGTGCCTCTCACGTACTATCGACATAGCACGGTCTACGGCACTTGATTTTTCGACGATAAAATCGTACTTTGATAACTTAGGAGACCTTTTACGCGAACACAAATATCCCCCTAGTGCGATCTATAACGTCGACGAAACTGGTTTTTCGATCGGATCTAGTAGAAAATCAGTTATCCTACTTGATCAGCTAAATCAACGCCGAGAAAAGAAACAACCGGGACGACAAGAGTGGATTACCTGTTTAGTGTGTTAGCGCCTCGGGGGTGACCCTGCCGCCGTGTCTGATTTTCAAAGGACAAAATCTAAATTCAGGCTGGATTCCGAACGAGACTCCGGCAGGGTGGAAGTTCATTACATCGAAAAAAGGCTGGACTTCTGATCTAATTGGATTCGAATGGCTAAAATCACATTTTCAGTCTTTTGTTAGTAAATCAACTAGCTCGCGGCACCTCTTAATTATCGACGGCCACTCTTCTCACGTTACGGCCCGGTTCATCGCCTACTGCATTACCTCGAAAATCGACCTTTTTCTACTACCGCCGCACTCATCGCATAAAACGCAGCCTCTCGATCTATCGATTTTCGGACCTCTAAAAACTGCCCTCAACCTAGAGGTTGACCGAATTTCCGACATTCAACTATGCGATTACCGCGCGTAGAATGGACTTCAGCTTATATCAAAGCGAGGGCCCGATGCTTTAGGCCTTCTTCTATTGAATCTGGCTTTCGAAAGGCTGGAATCTATCCGTTCAATCCTGAGATCTTATTATCGACTCTTGAACCCCCCCTATAATCCCACCACCAGAAAGTTAAGTTGCGCACGACGTTAGTCACGCATCTTGGATTCTTAGAGCTAGAGGTAGTCCGCGTACCCCTTTGCTGAAGATCGAGATACTAATGCGATCTTAGCTCGGTGGGAGCTACGCGAGAAGGACGCACTACTTAATACGCGTAAGATGCGTAGAAAGGGTAAAAGGGTAGCTTTAAAGGGTGAATACCTCCTTACGAAGGAGAATATCCTTAAAGTAGTCCGAGATCTCGAAGAAGAGACTAAAAAGAAAAAGACGAGAAAAGGAGGAAAAAAGACGAAATATATATTGATTTCTTCGGAAGAAGAAGAGGAAGAGTCAGTTGATGAATTGGTTTAGTTAGTTAGTCTATTACGGCGTTAGTGAGTTAGTGAATCGAGTTTGAAATTTTGTAATTAAAAAAGTGTCCGGAATCCCCTACTGTCCGGCTTCCCCTACAGGCACGTTAAGTTATCTATACTATATAGTATGGAAAATCTTATTAGTACTATCTAAACAAGTATAGATTGCTAAAGCTAGAATAACTTGGATTTCAAAGTTCATAACTTGATTTATGTGATCTCGAGCTTTTAAAAACTTGACTAAGGAGATAGCATCCTCAAGTTTCTTGGAACTAATTTATCTTAGCTGAGAAGAGACTTTAAAAGAAAATTGACTGTAACGCTATAGATAACATAACAGATAAACCTACTAGTTAACCTGATATATCAATTAGGTACAGTATTGATTAAATCAAAAATTCAACGAGCTTATGGGTTGATCGATTAAGTTTTGTTCATTAAATATTGTTGATATTATAGTAGAAGTCACAAGACAGTAGAGATAGTGAATACCTAATCACTTAAGTTTATTTTAGTCCAACGATTGTAGACCCAGTATAACGTTGAGTCATAGTAGAAGTATTTGCACAGTAGGTGATACCACATCTTGTTCAGGACTTACTAATGTAGAAAATCATAAATCGACTGATCACTATCCTTTCTTTCCAAGAACTTACTAATCAAGACCTTTGTGTAAACATTCTATAGTATGAATCCTAGCTTTATAGAACATTAGCTAATAGAGACCGATTGATCATTTAAGTAGGCTTTTAAGACCAGCTTACTACTTTCTAGATGACTATCTAAGTAATAGACTAATTAGCTTATAAGATAACTATTTACAAATGATCCTGGATTTGCATAGTTCTCTGTATATCATTTCACTGGTAATGACTTTGTTATTTCTTATCAATCTTAGACTAAAGCTAGCATCATCTATATCATAAACCACATTAGTAGAATAGTGATCTTCAAGAAACAGTCGAATAAGCTATTCAGGAAAATGATTTACTAACTTTTAGCTTACACAATCGATCTGAAAGTTTTCAGTTATCCAAGAGTATTACTTAATTGATAGGAGATAAGCTCATCAGAGAGAAAGATGTTAATCTAATTTAATTTCTTTAGCTAATATCAACATTTGGAGCCGGTTCTTGACATTCGGCTAACCTACTTGATGAAAGTTGAACCTTTAGTCGATGCTGGTGATTATTAATCTTCATGTTATAGTAACTAAGTTCCTGAGAAATCAGTCATCAAAACTCATAACGTTTATCAGGCTAGGTCAATTAAGTTATGATCTGAAACATTTTTTTGAGTAATAGTCAGAGTTATGAGTCAGTCAATCACGGACTTCAACTTTCATGAATTTGATATCGACTCTGATAGGATATAAAGCTGTTATAAATCATATTCAACTTACATTGATTAAAAAATAAGTTATGCTAGTTGCGAAATAGGGTGTATATATTACTAGTTCATCTCGAAGAAGGTACTAGAAAGAAAAAGACAAAAAAGGGAGGAAAGAAGACGAAATATATATTAATTTCTTCAAAGGGAAAAAGAGTAAAACACTTGATGAGTCAATCCAGTTAGTCAATTAATCACGACGTTATTGAGCTAATTAGTGGACCAAGAATGTAAGATCGAGAGATCGAACTGATTCCCCTACAGTGACGTTAGTGCAACATTGAGATATAAGTTAGACAAAGCTAGAAATCAGCTTAATCAACTTAGCTTAACAGATTCAATCACTTAGCTCACATATCAACTCATGATGGGCAAGTCAATGACTCCTACCATGACGTTACCACTAGTACACTCAAGCCACAATATTTGAAATAAAACACTATTAGCCCAAACTTACTGATAGTTACTTGACCCGCACCCAGCTTATTAGCAATAAATCAGCATGACACTCATGACAGTAGAACTCTAGGCACTGTTCTGCTTTCTCCAACGTCTTGAAATAAGTTGTCAAGCAGTAGGGGAAGTCGACCAAAGAACAAAATTTACTGACTTAGGAAACCACAGGCTTACTGAATTGGAGAATCATGAGTCAGTTGATCACTAACGTCATCCCTTACTAGTTAAACAGCTATGCATCTAGTATATGGCAAATGTATGGATCCAATACCAGCGTTATTAGTATATCATTAATCAAGATATACTATATAGGTTCAATACTGTCTATGCTCTATCAAAAACCGATTATCCATAATGTAACTTCAAAGCTGATTGACAGTCATTTCTTTAATCCGTATACAATACTGACACTATCAGCCTGATATAGCATATCTTGAACGTTTATTTAGATTACAGTATGCTCCATTGATTTCCAATAGCTGAAACCATCTGAGATTCTAGTTCAAATATGAATAGTCTCTAGCCTTTATGTGGGTGATAAAAGATAGCTTATCAAAAAGGACTTCTGCAGCGTGTTGAGCACCTCTGCCAAACGATTCGCTAAGGACAGAACTGACCGCCGTTTTTCAGCAATCGGGGCGCCTGAGTCTCGCACGAAGTATGCAGGCTGCGCGCCAAGAGGGAGCCGTGTGTATGTTGGGCGTGCCAGCTGCCATGGCAATCACGTGCCCGTTGAGCCTCATGTCTATCTGAACTCCGTTCACGGTACGGGAAGTGGACCAATAGAGGAAGTGTATCACTTTACCAAGATTAGCTTTATAGACCCCGCTTTTTCATTTTACGTTTCTGTTCTTTCTTTATGCATTCGTATACCGAAGAAGACGTGACTAACACATTGGTTGCGTTAGTGAACGGGGAATACAAGTCGATTCGGAGAGCAGCATCAATCTCTCAAACTTCCTATTCAACTTGACGAAATCAAGTTCAAAAACCAAAGTAAAGAAAAGAAAGTCGTCTTAGTCAACAGTCACTAACCCCAACTGAAGAGTCAACGCTCGAGAACTGAATTTATTGCGCCGCTAAGTTAAAGTCAAAATCCTAGCTCCCGAATTCAGTCTGAACGGAGTTCAGAAAACGACGAAAATGAAATAAGTCTTATCTCAGAGATGGGTTGATCGCTTCCCGACACGCCACCTACGAATCAAGACGTTATCAATACTGTGAGGTCTATAGCACTTGAATTTTCGACGATAAAATTGTGCTTTGACAGCTTAGGAGAGGTTCTACGTGAACATGGATATCTTCTCAACGCGATTTACAACATTGACGAGACTCGTTCTTCTATTGAATCTAGTAAAAAATCTATCGTTCTACTCGATCAGTTGAATCAACGCTGAGAAAAGAAAAAACCGGGACAAAAAAAGTGGATTACCTGTTTAGAGTGTGTCAGCGCATCTGGGGTGAGCCTGAGGGCTGGACTAACGATTAGATTCGATTCGAATGGCTGAAAATATATTTCCCACCGTTCGTTAGTAAGTCAACTGAATCATAGTACCTCTCAATTATCAACGGTCACTCTTCTCACGTTACGGCCCAGCTCATCGCCTACTGTATCACGTCGAAAATCGACCTCTTTCCACTACACCCACTCGTCCGTCGCATAGAACGCGGCCTCTCGATTTATCGATTTTCGGACCTCTGGAAAAGCAATTAGCTCAGAGTTCGATCGAATATTCCGACATTCTGCTACACGTTTACCACGTGTAGAGTGGACTTCAGCTTACATCAAAGCTGAGCCAAGAGGCTTCAAGCCTCCTTCTACCGAATTCGGCTTTCGAAACGCTGGTATCTATCCGTTCTATGTCGAGATCTTACTATCGGCTCTTACTCTTCTCCCCTCGAATTCCTTTTCCGGAAAATCAAGTTGTTAGTCAAGGTTAGTCACGCATCTCGGACTCTAAGAGCTAGCGGCAGTCCGACCCAAGGCACTCAATTTACGTCAGATTAGCGATCTTGTTCAAAATGACGGAGATATACCACCACACTTGGCTAGAAACCTTGTCCGGGATCTGATTGACTTTGCCGAAGACTGAAATAGCGACGCGATCTTAGCCCGGGGAGAGCTACGCGAGAGGGACGTACTACTTGATATGCGTAAGACGCGTAAAACGGGCAAAAGGGTAGCTTCAAAGGGTAAATACCTCCTTAAAAAGGAGAATATCCTTAAAGTAGTTCAAGATCTCGAACAGGAGACTAGGAACAAGAAGACGAAATAAAGAAGAAGAAAAAAGGACGACGAAATAGATACTGTTCTATTCAGAGGAGGAGGAAGAGGAATCGATTGATGAGTTGGCTTGATTAGTTAGTTCGTCACGGCGTTAGTGAGTTAAGTTAGTTAGCGAGTTTTCGAAATTGAGAATCGAAAAAATGCGCTACTTTCCCTACTGCGCCTCGTTACTTTTATTGAATACAAGTTTACCAGTATGATTGTTAGCAAGCTAGTGGTTACTCCTGAAAACCTCTAGATATCAGTAATACTATTATCAAGAAGTTAGCTATAGCTGTTAGTACTCAGCTAACGTATAGTCTTACAAAGTGAGTGAGAATCAAGGTTTAAATAACGTATTATTAGGGCTTACGGGGTTGTAGGGATCGCAAGACATGGTAAAAAGTCTACAAACAAGTGACGTCATAAGTTAGTTAATCACTAACTTCAACTCTACAAACTTAAGTGTAGCTTAATCAAAAGATCAATTGTCTATAGATCCAACTGAAATCACAACAGTAGAATATCGTTTCAAACATGCGAAAAACAAATCGAGGTATGAGTCGAATGTAATCAATTTGCTGTCAGTCTTCTCTTTTTTTTTTCCTATTGGATATGACTATAGTAAAAACCAGTTCAATAAAGCTAAGTTACCAATGCCCAGTAGAAGGGCAGATCAATAGGACTATCAGATATCTAAAGACGAATGTTCTCGACTGAAAAAAGGATAGCGAAATCGATATTAGTTGTATTAGGCTAAATCTCGAGAATTATAGTATCTATAACTTATACTAAACTTAGTTACATACGCCACGTGTCCGGGACGAGTAAAGCCATATCTGTTTCCCCTGACTGCCATCGACAGCGTCATAGGAAATGGCATCTTTAGCCACGGTTTAAATGACAGTTGCGACCATCGTAGTAGCGACTACGGCTTCTCCGACATTCGACTGTACTTGCATAGCAGTTGTGGCCGGCTTGGTGCTCGTGGCGACGAGCGCTCCACGGGTAAGCTTTTGACAATTGTCGTCTTGCGGCGCAGCTGGCATAATGGCTTCGCCGGTAAGAGTGACAGAAGGCTCATGGACAAGTCTTGTGACGTATTCCTGAGAAAGGATCTTGCTACCATTTGGGCTCGTGATTCCCATGTGTTTCTTCTTCGGATTCGGGCACCATGTTTTCAGATCTGGAGCAGTCCTTTCGCTTTCCTGCAGCTTCTCCTCAATCGCAGCATTCGTTCCGATCAAGCTGTCGGTTCCAGCCAGGATATTCGGTTTCTTCAAATCGGACTCCGATGCTATACCAAGGGACTTGAGGTGTTCCGGGGCATCCTCAATAGCGTGCAAATCAGTGTTGGTAGGGTTGACCTAGTATTCCACATCTAGCAGGCCCTTCTCGCCACCGATTCTAGCATCGTACGCTTCGTTGGAAATGACTTTGTGACTGTCCTTCGCAGCCTGAGTGAGAGTCTTCGCCGTATCTTCTAGCTTGCTAATCTCTTCGTTCAATCTCACTACATCGTCCTTCAACCCCTGTTCACCCATCATTTCGCTCATTCTGGCCCGTTGCTGACTGATGACATGTTTGTCGCCGATTGACAAGCGATCGCCGTACTTTTTGAGCTGCAATTCGGTCAAATGCAAGAGCTGCGTAGCCTTCAGCATCATCTCGGCCATCCTCTTTCTGGCTTCAGTGCGCTCTCGACAGCTCTTCACAGGAATCCTTCGTCTCTTGCAGACAGCTGGTCAACTTGGTTGGTACCCCCAATCATCCAGATGTTTTTCGGCCCGATCCAACCAACGTCCCACGCGTTACTGCCTACTCGGCACTCCAGCGAGATGCACCAGCAAATCACCGCGTCTGATCTGAAATGGCACCAGAGCCTCGTTGTGTTCACCCTGATAGGCGTTGAAAGTTTCGGCATCGACCCAGAGGAGATACTCGAGACGCACACTTTATGGCTTTGACAATTGGCGTAAGGGCAAGCTAAAGATATGCGCCGGCTTGTTTCAGACATCATCTAGAGTTGCTGGCGCAGTACGTCCAGTGGGCACCTATGGATACGGCCGGGGTCCTTATGCGTACGAATGGCTCATTCCTCAGACAATGGGACGCTTGCCGATTCGCGTGCGAGCCGCAAGATGCTTCTCCTCGGGTAGACCGTCCGTGACGTATTCTCCTAGAGGCAAAAGCGCGGAAGTGTTCGAT
>Ga0265798_10007855_pt1 | contig 13728 bp, 7 predicted proteins | sample P3T30metagenome_FD_192430 | JGI IMG/M metagenome (GOLD analysis project Ga0265798, IMG submission 192430) | Plant litter microbial communities from East Loma Ridge, Irvine, California - P3 T30 | ecosystem: Environmental > Terrestrial > Plant litter > Unclassified | place: USA: California...
ATTATCCACAACATTGCGCCGGCCCTGGTGGGGGGCGGCGTCGGCGGCGGGGGGCCCGGCCCCCGGGCCCGGCCCCCCGGCCGCCAGCGGCCTAGCCCGCGGTGGGCCAGCGCGGCCCACCAGCCCGCCACGCGGCCGGCTTTCAAAAAGCCCAACAATTTAGTAGGATAAACATTCAAATACTAAGAACTAGTTGCCCGCGCCCCGCCAGCGGCGGCGGGGCGCGGGCCAGCGGGGGCTAGCGGTAGTGGCGGCGCACCTTGGTGGCCACCGCCAGCCCCACCCGAAAGGCCAGCTGGATGGTAAGCTCGGCCGGGGTGCCGGCCGCCACGCTTACCTGCTGAATGGTAGGCTCGTAGCGCGGGCTGGCGGTGGCCAGCGAGAGCGCCACGCCGGGCGGCACGCTGAGGGCGTAGCGGCCGGGGGCGGTGTAGGTGAGCACCTGCTGGTCGGGGGTGCCGGCGCCCAGCACCAGGGTGAGGGGCACGTAGGTATCGGCGGGGGCCTGGGTGGCGGGGGGCCGCACGGTGAGGTAGAGGTTGGGGGCGGTGGCGGCCACCCAGCCCACCAGCCCGGCGGGGGCGGCCAGGCTAGGGGCGCCCTGGGCTACCCAGCCCACCAGGCCGGGCGCGGCGGCCCGGCTGGGGGCACCCTGGGCGGCCCAGCCCACGAGGCCGGGCGCGGTTGCGGAGGAAGCGCTCATGGCCTAGTGGTAGTACATGTTGGAAATTCCCAGGCGCAGCTGGTACCAGGTGCACACCACGGCCCGGCCCTGGGCGGGGTCAAAATCGGGCAGGCCGTTGCCCACCAGGGTGGCGGGGTTGTAGAGGGGCTGGGTATTCCACTCGCACTCCACGAAGGTGTCGCCGGTAACCCAGTCGGCGGCCAGGGCGGGGTCGGGGTTGGGCTTCACGCTCCAGCGCAGGGCGTAGGTGAGGCGGGCGGGAGTGGCGCGAGCCTCGTCGTAGGCGGCATCGGCCGTGGGCGCGGCCAGGGTGGGCACGTTGTTGTTGAAAACCTGCGGCGAGTTGGGGTTAAGCTCGCCCTTGGTGGCCGGGTAGTCGGTATCGAAGTTGTAGCCGCCCAGCGCCTGCATGCGGCTCAGCTCGCGGGGGCTGCCGCTGCTGTGCAGCACGCGCCCGGTGAGCAGGCTTTCGCGGCCGGGCGTGCCCACGGCCGCCCGGATGAGGAGCCCGCCCTGGGCGGGGCCGGTGGGCGGGGCCTGCTCCGTGCCTTCGAGGCCGCCGCTGGTGGTGAGCACTGCCACGGCGGGGCTGGCACTCAGCGAGTGGAAGGAAGTATTGGCCGGGCTGGCGAGCTGGCCCACGCCGGGCGCCTGCACCACAAAGGTGCTGCCCTGCCGAAACTGCACCGGCCCGATGCCGGCCGCCAGGTGCGGCGAGCCCGCCTGCACGCTGTAGTCTTCGTAGGCCAGGGCGTTGAAGCGCGGGGCCTCGCTGATGCCCTGCGGCGAGCGCAGGCCCAGGCCCGCGCCGGCCACGTTGAGGCCGTAGCCGGCGGCGGGGTTGCAGGCGGGGTCCACGTTGTTGCCGGTGGCCGTGGCGGCGCACAGGGCGCTGGTGGCGTCGAGGTAGCACTGGCTGAGGCTGCCCAGGTCGGTGGCGGCCGTGCAGTTGAAAAACAGGCAGCGCGCGAAGCTCATGCCCGCGTTGTAGCTGTTGGCGGCCGGGAAGTTGACGTTCACAAACACGCAGTCCTCAAACGTCACACCGCCCGAGGCGCTCGAATTGCCGTCGCGGGCAAACTCGGGCAGCACCTGAAACACGCAGCGCACGTAGGCCACGCCGTTGCCGTACCCGTAGGCCCGGAAATTAAACCCCGCAAACTGCTCAAACAGCAGGTCGGTAAACGTGGAGCCCGAGTTGATGAAGGGGGCAAAGCGGGTGCGGCGGTCGCCGCGAATGCGCACGTAGCCATCGGCCAGCAGGCTGTGCTTATCGGCCCCATTGGCGCCGTTGGCAAAGGCGGTGCCCCAGTCGTAGGCGCCCGTGCCCACCACGCCCAGGCTGTCGGGCGGGGTGCCGGCCAAAAACTCGGCCACGCTGCCAAAGGGATAGGCGCGGCTACCGTATTCACCGCTGCTGGCCGGCCGCCCCCCCTTCGCAATATAAGTAGCCCCATTTTGGAGCCGACGAAAATTATTAGCCATGATACCTGTTACTTATTGAATTTGAATGACTTGCTTGATGGCCGCGTAGCTCACGCCGGGGGCGAAGGTGAGCCTGTAGGTGAGCGGCCCCACCGGCAGGGCCAGCGGCTGGGGCAGCGCGCCCGCCGTGGGCACCGGCTGAAAGGGCGCGGTGGCGGGGTCGCCCAGGCACACTTCGAGCCGGGCCACGCCCGCCGAGGCCGTGAGGGCCAGCAGGCGGCTGGGCTCAAACACGGTGTCCTGAAACAGGGGCTGGCCGGGAAAATGGAGAGTTTCCTCGTAGGTGGTGGCGGGCGCCGCGCCGGTCGCGGCCAGCGTGGCCAGGTCGTGGAGCACACTATTGAGGGCCGGGCCGGTAACCTTGGGCGGGCTGCCCAGCGGGGGCACGAGGGTGTCGATGGCGTCCTGAATGGACTGTAGGGTGATGGTTGCCATAAAAAAGAAGGGAGAGAAAGAAGCACAAAAGCCGGGCTAGCCGGCGGGCGCGGGCGCGGCGCTAGCGCACCACATCGCGGCCCAGCGCCTGCTGAAAGGCGCGCACCGCCGCCGAGTAGGTAGCCGCCTCGGTGGCCGTGAAGCCGGCCCCGATGGAGGCTAGCCCGCAGGTTTTTTGGGAGTAATAATTCTGGGAGCGGCAGCCCAGCAGCACGGGCAGGGCCGGAAAGCCCTCGCTGGGGGTGGAGGCGGTGGCCAGCTGCTGGCCGTCGCGGTACACGGCCAGCAGGTCGGCCCGCTCGCGGGTGCCCAGCGAAAAGCCCCGGCCCGAGGCCACGGGGTGCGCCACCTGGCCGCCCCGGCTGTTTTCGAAGTAGCCCTGGCCCTGGAAGTAGGCCAGCAGGCTGAAATAGCGGCCGTCGCGGTCGCAGCCGATTTCGACCTGCACGGTGGAAATGTCGTCGGCCGTGACGTAGTAGGCCAGGTGCGTCGAGTTGGGGGCCAGGTGGGCCTGGGGCAGGAAGTGGGTATCGGCGTACTGGTTGGTACCGTTCCAGGCCACGCCCAGCCCGGTGTGGGCCGGGGCGTTGTAGAAGGTGAGGCGGAAAGCCTCGTCGGCATCGCGCGGGTCCTTGAGGTTGAGGGCGTGGGCGCGGGCCGTGCCGCCCACCATGGGGTAGAAGGCGTGCAGGCGGTCCCAGAGGCCGGCCGTTTTCAGCACCTGCACCAGGGTGCTCAGGGCCTGCTGCTGGGAATAGTCGGTGAGGCCGGCCGCCCCGCAAAAGGCGGCGGCGTGGGCATCGAGCGCCCCGTCGAGGGGGCCAGCCACGAGCTGCCCCGCGCTGGTAATGCGCAGGCGAAAAGCCGTGCCATCGGGGGCGGTGAGCACGGGGCTGCCCGCCCCGCCCAGCTGCGCCCGGGTGATAAGCTCCTGGGCCAGCAGCTTGAGCACCTGGTTGAGGGCGGGGGCCGTGACCTTGCCCGGCTGCCCGGCGCTGGGCGCGTGCACGGCCTGGTTGATGGCCGCGTAGAGGGCGTCGATATCGTGCAGGTTGCTCATGGATTTTTAAGTATTTATAAACTAAATTACTTTAAAACAAATAAATTCATCTATTACGCCACGGCGCGGCCCAGCGCCTGCTGAAAGGCGCGCACGGCGGCCGCGTAGGTCACGGCCTCGGCGGGGGTGAGGCCCGCCCCGATGGAGGCTAGCCCGCAGGTGCGGTCGGAGTAAAAGCCGTCTTGGCGGTGGGCCAGCAGGATGGGGGCGTCGGGGTAGGACGCGTTGGGCGCCACCGGGCCGGCGGCCACGCGCTGGCCGTCGCGGTAGCTGCTGATGGCGTGGCCGTCGAGCTGGTTGCCCAGCGAAAAGCCCAGGGCCGTGCCGTGGCTGGACCTCACGTGGCCGCTCGGAAATTCGGCCTGAAAAACGCCCCCGTCGAAGTGGCAAACCAGGCTCAGCGAGCGCCCCGCCTCGATGACGCCAATCTCGACGTGCGAGGGATTGTCGGGCGTGGTGGTGGTGGCGTAGTAGCCCAGGTGGCACGAGTTGAGCGGGAGCAGGGGGGCCGCAAAATGGGTATCGGCGTACTGCGTGGCCCCGTCCCAGGCCACGCCCAGGGCCGAGTGGTAGGGGTTGTGGTAGAAGGTGAGGCGAAAGGCGTCGTCGGCGTCGCGCGGGTCTAGCAGGTTGAGGGCGTGGGCCTGGGCCGTGCCGCCCACCATGGGGTAGAGGGCGCGCAGGCGGGGCCAGATAGTAGCCACCTTGAGGGCGCGCACCAGGTCGTTGACGGCCACCTGCTGGGCCACGTTGGCCAGGCCGGCCGCCGCGATGAAGGCAGCGGCGGCGGGGTCCACGGGGCCGCTGGCCAGCACCGTGCGCAGGCTGCCATCGTCGGCCACCGTGACGCGGTACACCTGCTGGTTGGGGGCGGTGAGCACGTCGAGCGAGGCGGGCAGCGGCTGGCCATCGGCGGGCACGGTGTAGAGCTGGCCGGCATCCGTCACGGCCAGGCGGTAGGGCAGCTGGTGGGGCGACACCAGTACGCCGGGGCTAGCCGCGCCGCCGGGGCTGCCGGGGCTAGCCCCGGTGCCCGCGCCGGCCGCCGAGCGGGCCAGCAGCTCGGTCACCAGGGTGGTAAGAAAGGCCTTGAGGCCGGTGGCCGTAATTTTGCCCAGCCCCGCACGGGGCTGATGCACAGCCTGGTCGAGCTGCGCGAGCAATTCATCTTGCGTGAGGAGCGACATGGGAACCGGGGGCGGGCGCCGGCCGGCTTTCACCCAGCCGGCGCACTATATATAGTTATTAATTTATTTATACCAACTTAAAGGACACCCTACTTTTCCTGGCCCGGCCGCAGCTGGTCGAAGGCCAGGCCCGAGGCGCCGGCCAGCAGGCTGGGGCCGCGCTGGCGGCCAAACCAGCTGAGGGTGCGCCCGCCGTGCCAGCGGGCGCGGTAGCTGAGGCCGTCGATGCGCACGCCGGCGGGCGGCACCTCGTGCTCGTGCAGGGGGTAGGGCTGGCCGGGGCGCAGCTGAAGCAGGCCGGTGCGGGGCTGCACCTCGGCGGCGGCGGCGCTCAGGCGCAGGCCCTGGCGCAGCAGCACGCCCTGCTCGAGGCCGGGGGCGGCCAGGGCGGTGGCGCTGGTGGCGGCGGGCACGAAGGGAATCCAGTTTTCGGGCACGGTGCTGGCCAGCTGGTAGGTGTAGGCGGGGGCGGCCGCGTCGGCCAGCGGGGCGGGGGTTTCGGGCACGAGGGTGCGCAGGGTTTCGGCCACGCGGGCGGCGGCGCCGGCCCCGTCGAGGCCCCCGGCAAAGCCGTCGGGCACGATGCTTTCCACGGCCCACACCAGGTTGGTGGCTTCCTCGCGCCGGAAGCTCACCTGCTCCACCGGCCGGCCCACGAGCGGGCTAAGCACGGCGGCCGGCAGGTAGAGCTGCGGGGCCACGGCGGGGCCGGCGTGGGCGGGGTCGGTTTGGCCAAAGAGGCGCCAGCGATTGGCGTCGTTGTCGATGAGGGTGGTACCATCGGCCTCGGTGAGCTGGCCGGCCCCGGCGGGCTGCACCCGGTAGCGGCACCCAAACACGTCGGTGACGCGCACGCCGTCGAGGTGGCACACGCTGCCCGGCTGCACGGCATAGGGCACCGTAAACCAATCACTTTGGTACAGAAACATAAACTCCTGCAAGAGCATGCGGCCCCAGTCGGAGGCATCGCCCGTGACCTGGCCAAAATCCACCCGGCGGTCTTCAAACTCCCACCAGCGGGCGGCCGGCGACCCGGCAAATTGCAGCTCGGTGGGCAGCACGCGGCGCGTGGTGGGCGCCGGGGCGGGCGGCGTGTCGGCGGGGGCAGGCTGGGCATCCACGGCGTACCAAGGCAGCGCGGCGCCGCCCTCGTAGTGCGGGCTGCCCAGGCCCTGGCCGCCGGCCGCGCCCACGGCAAACGAGTAGGCCAGGTTTTCGGTGGCCCAGCCATCGCTGGCCGCGCCCAGCAGGTAGAGGCGGTGAAAAGCCAGTACAAAGCTGCGCAGCTCGGCTTCGAGCAGCGCGGCGGGCAGGGCCTGGAGCACGTCGGGGGCGAGGGCCGGGGCGCGGGTGGCTACCGCCCCGGCCAGGCCGGGCAGCAGCGCCACCCGGGGCAGCTGGGCGGCCAGCTGGTCGCTGTCGCCGAGGGAGGGGGCGAGCGCGGCGGCCACGGCGGGCGCGGCCAGCAGGGCCTGGTAGAGGGCGTAGCCATCGGTGGCGTCGTCGCCGGCCAGGGCCAGCAGGGCCAGCGCCTCGGCGGTGGTGGCCTCCTGGGCAAAGGCCACGGGGTCGGGGGTGGTGGCCTGGGGCCGGAGGCGGAAGGCGGTGCTGCACGCGCCGAGCACGGTGGCTAGCCCGGCGGCATCGGCGGGGCGGGGCAGGGCGGCGCGCAGCTGGCGGCGCCAGTACTGGCCCATCTGGAGGCGCAGGCCCAGGCCGATGACGCGGGGCTGGGCCTCCACGGCTACCTCCAGGGGCTGGCTGCGGGGGTCGTAGGCGCGGGCCGCCTGGGTGCCCACGGCCAGGCGGGCCAGGGGCATTTCGGTGAGGGTGAGGTCGATGAAGGCGGGCGAGCCCCGGTCCTCGGCCCGAAACTCGTGCAGCTGCCACTGGCGGGCCAGCAGCCAGGCCGGGTCGCGCACCTCGGCCCGCAGGGCGCGGTTGAACTCGGCGCTGCGCGGGCGGGCTTCGAGGCGGTTGGCGGCGAGCAGGGCGTGGACATCGGCCGGCAGCAGCGCGGGTTCTTCAACTAAATAAGCCATGCAGATTGTTATTGCTAAAGCACTCGGTATAAACTAGGTATTACTCCAAAAAAAGCCCCGCTACGGAAGCGGCGGCACCAGGAGCGGGGCCTCGCTGAAGCGGGCCGAGGCGTTGACGCGGCCCAGGTCGAGGGTGAGCGTGACGGCCTGCTGGGCCACGGGGGCCACCACGGCGGGCAGCACGGTGGCCAGCGGGGTGAGGGCCAGGCTGGCCGGCTCCACGGTGCGTTTCTTGGCCAGGTCCAGGGTTTCGTTCACGGCGCCCAGCAGGTCGTCCATGGTCCAGTCGGCGGCCTGGGCGCGGGGCTGCACCACGAGCAGCATGGCCTGCGGGGCGGCCGCGTTGGGCTGGTCGTAGTGCAGGGCCAGGGCCGTGGTGTGGGTGGCTACGGGCAGGGTTTCGGTCCACTCATCGAGCCAGAGGGCGCACTGGGTAGCGCCGGGCTGGTAGCCGGCCGGCAGCCACTGCACCAGCGAGAGGGCATCGGCGGGCGGGGTGTAGCTAGCGTCATCGGGCCAGGGCAGGCCCAGCCAGTAGTCGGCGGGGGTGGGAGTGGCCGTGAGCTGGGCCGGGCGCAGGGCCAGGATGGGCTCGGCGGCGGGGTCGAGCAGGCTCTGAATCAGGAATACCTTGTCGAGGTGGTTGAGGGGCTCGCGCACGGCGCCCAGGCCGTGCAGCCACTCTTGCAGGGCCAGCGGCTGGCTGGCGTGGTGGCGCAGCAGCTGGGTGGTGCGGCTGGGGTCGAGGGCCTGCTCGTAGGCGAGCTGGGCGGCTTGCTGGGCGGCATCGGCCGCGGGCGGGGCCAGGGCAAACTCCACATCGGGCCAAAAGCCGGGGCCGAAGAGGGCGCTGGCCTGGGCCAGCAGGTCGGCCAGGGTGGGGGCGGCGGGCAGGGCCTGGGCGGCGGCCAGGCGCGGGGCCAGAGCGGCGCGCACCTGGCGGGTGGCGGCCTCCAGGTCGGCGGCGGGGGCCAGGCCGGGCAGGGCCTCGGCCACGCCGTAGCGGGCGGCCTGGTAAAGCTCGGCGGCCGTGAGGGTGGCGCCGGGCACCCCCAGCGGGGCCAGGGCGGTGAGGGCGGGGGCGAGGCGGGCGGCCAGGGCGGGGGCCAGCACGCCGGCATCGGGGTGGTCGGCGGCGAGGTCGCCGGGGGCTTGCAGGTCGTGGGGGCGGGCGGGGCGGGCGGCGCCCAGCAGCTGGCGCAGGCGGGCCAGCAGGGGCAGCAGGCGGCGCAGGGCCGCCGCGCCGGGGCCAGCGTAGTCGAGGGCCAGCTCGGCGGAGCCGGCGGGCTTGGCCGCCCGCACGGCCGGGGCCTGGGCCAGGGCGTACAGGGCCAGGCGGTCGAAGTCGGAGCCGGCTTGCAGGGCGTTATCCTGCAGCAGATACAGCAGGTCGATGGGGTGCAGGCCGGCGGCGGCCAGGGCCACGCTTTGGGCGGGGGCGGGGCTAGCGGCGCCCCAGCGCACCTGGAGCTGGAGGCCGCTGGGGGCCGGGAAAAACTGGGCTAGCCAGGCATTGAGGCGCGGGGTCACCTGGGCGCGGGGCGTGGCGGCGGGCCAGCCGCTGCCGGTGGGCAGGGGGGCGGGCAGCTGCACCAGCACGCGCTGGGTGAGGGTGAGGCCGGCCTGGGGCGGGTGCACAAAGTCGGGCTCGGGCGGAAACAGGCCCTGGGCCACGCCATCGAGCACGGCGGCGGCGCGGTCGGGGTTGCCGCGCGCGGCCTGAAAAATACCCTCGCTCACGCCCAGGTCGCCGAGGGCGTCCAGCTCATCGGTGAGGCGGGCCAGCTCGGCGGTGATGAAGCGCGCAAAGTCGGTGCCGGCGGCGGGCAGCGCCGCGCCGTACACGCCGTGCGGGTAGGCGGGCGTGGCGGCGGCGGCGCGCAGCAGGGCGGCGCCATCCACCACCTGGCGGGTGGCTTGCGCCAGGGCCAGGCCGGTGGGGGCGGGCTGGCCGGCGGCGGCTACTAGTACGTGCTCGTCGCTGAGCGGGAAGGCGCGGCGAAACAGCGGCAGGTAGCTGGCGTAGGGCTGGCCGTCGGCTAGCCCCGCGTGCTGCTGCACGGCGCGCTCGAAGCGCTGGCCCAGCAGCGTGCCCAGCGACGAGCCGCCGCGCAGGCCCGTGAGCAGGGCCAGGGCGGCGCGGGTGCGGCGCGACGAGATATCGACGGCCATGCGGCCGGCCACGGGGTCGGTGGGGTCGGCAGTGAGCTGGCGCGACTTGTAGCCCTGGCGCAGCAGGGCGGCGGCGGCGGCGTGGGCCAGGCCCGGCGTGTGCACGTAGCCCAGGTTGTCGGGGTCGGCGAGCAGGCCATCGTCGTCGGCGGGCACGGCGGGGTCGGTGGGGCGCAGGTCTTCGAGCCAGCCGAAGGCGCCGAGGTGGCTGCCCACGGGCTGGGTAGCACGCAGGGTGCGCAGGCGCTGGGCCACGGGGGCCAGGCGCCAGGCATCGAGGCGGTAGCTGCCCAGGTCGAGGTGCTCGGCCAGCAGGCGCTCGAGGCGGGCGGTGGAGAGGTCGCCGAGCTGGGCCACCCCGGCGAGGTAGCCGGCCAGCGGGCCGGCGGCCAAGACCTGGTAGAGCTTTTGGGTGCCAACGTCTTTGTAGAGCCAGGCCCAGCGGGGCGTTTGGCCGGGGGTTTCGACGTTGAAGGTTTCGCCGTCGTACACCACCGTGTCGCCACGGAGGGCGAGGTAGCGCTTGGCGGCGCCCCAGTATTCGAGCAGCACGGCCTGGCGCAGCAGCTGGTAGAGCAAAGCCGTGGGCGGCACGAAGTCATCGCCCTGCGAAGAGTCGAATTTTTCGAGCCGGATGTCGTCGAAGGAAGCCGTGCCCAGCCACTGGAGGTAGTTGGTAGGCAGGCTGCCCACGCCGGGCAGCGGGGCTACTTTCTCGGTTTCGGAGAGCGGGGCCTCGTCGATGAGCACGCCCTGCTGGCGCCGGGCGCCGGGCTCGTCGGCAAAGGCCTCGGCTAGCTTGGTGAAGGTGCTTTGGAAGGTGTGGCCGAAGATGGGCGGCGCGGCCACCGGCTGGTTGCCCTGGGCGGTGCGCTGCAAGTGGGCGGCGTTGGCGGGGTCGAGCAGCCGGGCAAACTCCTGGTACACGGGGTTGGCGGTGGCGTCGTAGGGGCCGGCCGGGCGCTGGGCACCAGCCCAGATGAGGGGCACCTCGCCGGGCACGGCGCTGGCGGGGTCGGCGGCGTGGGCTTGCAGGGCCTCGGCCAGGATGGGGCCGATGAGGTAGCGCTGGTAGTACTCGCCGGAGGTGGCATCGAGGCCCAGGGTGCTGAGCAGGCTGCCGCCATCGGGGGCGGGCACCGCGCCGCCCACGGTGGCGGCGGGGTAGAGGCCCGGCTGGGGGTTGAGGCGCTCGGTCCAGGCCGCGTCGAGCTGGCCCAGCACGGCTTGCAGCTGGGTGGCGTAGGCGTGGCCGGGGGCCAGCGGGTCTGTTTCCCAGGCCGAAAAGCGGGTGGTGGGCAGCACGCCGTAGGGCTGGGCGCCCACGCGCAGGGCGGGGGCCACGCCCCGGGCCAGCACGTAGTTTTCAAACAAGTCGCGCGTCCAGGCCAGGGCCGGGGCCGAGAGCAGGGGGCGCAGCATTTCTTCCAGAAAGTAGCCGTAGGTGGCGGGCCACAGCGCCCGGTTGAAGGCCACGGCCTCGGCGGTATCGCGCTGGGCGCGGGCGCCGGCCAGGGGCGGCAGGTCGGCATCGGCCAGGCCCAGGGTGCGGGCCAGGTGGTGGCCATCGGGGCGCTCGGCCCAGGCCAGGGCATCGTCGAAGGCGGTGGCCTGGGTGAGCAGGCCGAGGGTGGCGTCGGCGTCGCTGCGCTCGGCCGAGCTGTAGCCGGCGGGGGCGGTATCGGTGTTGTTGGTGGGCGTGCCCTGGGCCACTAGCTGGGCGCCGCTGGTGTAGGCGTGGTCGGTGAGCAGGCCAGCCAGGGTGCGGTGGCCCAGGGGCTCGCCGGTGGCGGCGGCGGGGCGCACGCCCACCACCACGAGGCGGGCAAAGCCGGCCTCGACCACGGCCTCGTCGAGGTCGGAGAGGTCGAGCACCACGGCCATGCCGGCGGCGCAGGCAGCGGCAAAGTCCACGGTCCAGCGGTTGGCGGCGTCTACGCCATCCACGGCGGCGGGGTCGCGGCGGCCATCGGCCTGGGGGGCCAGGCCCACGGCGAGGCCCTGGGTGAGGTCGATATCGAGGCCCTCCTGGGCTTTGCACAGCTGCAAAAACTCGGTAGTGGGGCGCGGCACGGCCGCCGCCTCGTAGGGCCGGCCAGCCGGGAAGAGCAGGTTTTTGGCGGGGCCGGCGGCCACGTCGGCCAGGGTGGGGGCGGCGCGGTAGAGCAGCACGGCAAAGCGCTGGGGCAGGCCCCGGGCCTCGGCGGCGCGGGTCCAGCTGGCGGTGGCGGTGGCCGGGGCGGGCGCGCCGGGGGCAGTTTGGCGCACTACCCACTGGGCGCGGGGCGCCCCGTAGCGGGCCACCAGGCCGCGCCAGTAGTCGGCATCCTGGGGCGAGGCGTGCCAGGCCTGGCCGGCCAGCTGCTCCTCGGCGGTGAGGGCTGCCTCGTGGGTGCTGATGCTGAGCTGGTCGGGGTAGATGCGCACCCAGAGCTGGCGGGCGCCCGCCTCGGAGCGCATGAATTTTGCTTGCACGCCCACCGGCAGCAGCAGCACGGGGTAGGGCGCGGCCAGGCGGCCGGGGAGGAGGGGGAGGGTAGCGGACATACGAAAAACCGGGCGGTGCGCGAAGCCTTTAGGAGGAAAAACAGCGGGTGCTAAAAATCACGCGCTCAGGATGTTCTTGAGGGGGATGAGGGCCAGAATGGGCTCCTGCAACAGGGCGTAGGCCACCACGGCGCTCGTGGTGAGGTAGGCCACGGAGGCGGGCTCGGTGGCGGCGTGGGGCGTGGTGCCGGGCTGGCCGGTGGTGGTGGGCTCGAAGGAGGCCTCCACGGGCGTTTTGGCGTAGGCCCAGCTGAAGTCGTTCCAGCTCAGCGGGTCGCGGGTGTGGTCGGCGGCGGGGTCGTCGGCATCGAGGCCAAACGTGGGCTGGCCGGGGCGCTCCATCAGGGCCAGCGCGCAGGAGGCGCGGGCGTGGGCCAGGGGCACGTCGAAGGTCACGACCACCATATCCTGGCCCACGGCCAGGCGCTGGCGCGGGTGGCGGAAGTTGGCCGGGTCGGTGGGGTCGCGGGGGAGCGCGCCGGTGGCCAGGCTCTCGTCTTGCAGGGCCAGGATGAGGGTGGGGTAGCGGCGCAGCAGCTCCGAGCGCAGGGCCAGGCGCAGGGTGGCGGCACCGGCCGTGGGGGCAGCCACGCCGTTGCCGCCCAGCGGGTTGGCCCCCCACTGGTCGAGGGGCTTGATGTCGAGCAGGGCGGCTTCGGCGGCAGCATCGGGCAGGGCCTCGGGGGCCAGCGTGGCGTTGAAGTGCTCGCTCACGTCCCAGAACTGCTGGAAGAACGTGCCGCGCAAGTCCACCGGGAAGCCGCGCCAGTGCAGCTCCGAGCCCAGGGCGTGGTTGAGGCCCACCATGTAGGCCTCGATAAAGGCGGGGTTGACGTCGAGCAGGGCCATGCCGCCCAGCGGAAATTCGCGCAGGCCGGGCACCAGCAGCTCGGGGTGGCGCAGGCGCAGGGCCTCGCCCATGGCATCCTTAAACACGGGAAACACCTTGGCCTGCTTGATAACGGGAATGCTGGCATCGGTGGCGGGCGCGGCGGCCGTGGTGGTCACGGTGGCGGCGGGGCTAGCGGTGGGGCTGCTCTCGGTGGTGCGGGCGGCGAAGGAGGCCGTGCGGGCGGCGCTGGCCGGCGCGGGGCTAGCGGGGCGGGCTAGCGGCGCGGGGGCCTCGGTGGGGGGCACGACCTGGAAATCGGCGGCCTGAAAATCGGCCGTCTGGAAATCGCTGGCGCGCCCCGGGGCGAGGTCGTCGTTTACGTAGAAATCGGTGTAGATGAAGTCTTTGCCCTCAAAATCACCTTTGCTCACCGGGGGCAGGGCGCCGAGGGCGGGGGCCACGACCTTGATTTTTTCGGTGAAGGCGGGGCCGGGGTTGGTGGCCGCCACCAGGTCGCTTTTGAGGGGGGCCAGGGGCAGGGCGGGGCGCACGTACTGGGGCTTGCGGAAGCCCACCACCGTCACCTGCTGGGTGGCGGGGTTTACGGCCTGGGTGGCGAAGGCGCGGTAGGCGAGGTCGAAGCGGGCGCGGGCGGCCGCGGGCAGGGCGTGCGGCACCAGGGTGAGGGGCGTGGGCTGGGCAGCCGAGGGCACGCTGGCCCGCAGAAAGGCATCGACGCGGTCGTCGAGAAACTGGTAGCCGCGCAGGGTTTCGGCGTGGGCGGGGGCCGCCGCGAGCGTGCCCGCGCTGAGCTGGCTGAGCACGGCATCGCGCTGGCGCAGGCTGGTGGCGCGGGTGCGCAGGTCGGTGGGGCGCAGCGGGCGGCCGGCCTGGCCTACCTGGTAGTTGCCGAAGGGCTTGGTGATGCGCCGAAACGCGGGGCTGAAGGCGGCCAGCGGCATATTGCTGCGCCGGATGGCCTCGTGCAGCGTCACGCGGGGCAGGGCGGGGGCGCCGGGGTTGGCGCGGGCGGCCGCCGCGATGGTGGCCGCGCTCACCCGCACGCGGCGCATGGCCGGGCCGGTGAGGTGCAGGCCGTAGTCGGCCAGGGCGGTGCGCTGGGTGGGGCGGGCGGCGGGCGCCTCGGCGCTGGCCGCCAGGGTGCTGAAGAACGGGGTGTCGGCGGCGGCTTCTTTGGCGGCGGCGTCAGTGTTGGTGGTATCGGCGGCGGGGGGCGGGGCGGCAAAGCTGCGGCCGGTGGGGGTGAGGGTGGGGGCGGGGGT
>Ga0265798_10007856_pt1 | contig 13727 bp, 13 predicted proteins | sample P3T30metagenome_FD_192430 | JGI IMG/M metagenome (GOLD analysis project Ga0265798, IMG submission 192430) | Plant litter microbial communities from East Loma Ridge, Irvine, California - P3 T30 | ecosystem: Environmental > Terrestrial > Plant litter > Unclassified | place: USA: California...
GGAAAAGTGGGTCCCACACACCGACTTCGCACCACGGCACCTTCCCTTTCGTTCACCATGTCTGGAGGGACCTTCCCGTTTCGGTCGCGCTTTCCATGGCCCTTATCTGAAGGCACATTATTGTTCGTCGTGACTTTCCTTGGATTGCCGAGATATCCATGGATGGGTGAGGCACGTGGTGACTATGCGATGGGGGTTTGTTCACGCTGCGGGCTGCTTCACAGCTCGCGTGCGACCCGGGGAGCAGCGATACCAGAGGATGCGGCAGCAGCAAGATTATCGTTCCAGGCCACGATCCGGCTGCAGCTGGTCATCTCGCTGCTAGCACACGTGTCCACGTGGTCGCGCGTTGAGTTGCGGGACCGGAGCCTCCCAAGGTCGTCGCGACTGGCCTCACTACCGCCTTCCCTACCAGACACGACCTTGCTTCAGCATCTGTCAACGTCTTTGTCTGGGCGACGGGCATCGTTCTGCGCATCGCGCCAGTTGCGCAACGGCGGACGCATCTACACATCAAGAGGTGTTTGGATGCCTTAAACGAGAAGCACATTCCCCCGACACTCGCTGAAGACCTGGGTGCTGGAGCGCACGCTCGACGACAGCCCGCCAGGCCAAGTCCAATGTCCTGATCGCACCCATGATATCGTCCATCCCTCGCCCAGCGCAGGTGCTGCTGACATAACAACTTTATCTCCCCATTCGAGACTCAGGCCTCAAGCAACCGCAGCCGCTACTCCCCTAGTCGCACGCGCGCTCGCAGTCCTCAGACCACATCCCTAAGACAACGAAGACAGTCACCCTTCTTAGCTTAATTTCGTCGCGCTGTATCGGACAGTTTGAGGTCCATGTGGAGGCTTTACACGAGAGTATGTCGCTGACTTCCAGGTAAGGTGCAGCATGTATTTCTCAAAATGCCCAAGACACGCTCGTCACAGGATCGCTACTACCTAAGTAAGTGGGACCAGCGCTGTGCAAACAGAACGACTGTACAGCATGACATTATGACAAACCTGGGGCGACTACCAAGTTGCCCAGGATTCAAAGAAGATGGTCAAAAAGCGCTTGCATGAACGCAGCGAAATCCTTCCAAGAGGTGCATTTCGCCGGGGCGGCGCTGCACTGGCTGCGCCGTGATGGTAGTGTTCCGACGGTGTTCAATGCAGCTGGATAGCATTAGCCAAGTCCGCAGCTGGCAGAACTCGGTGTATTGCACAAAGGCTCGGCATCTTGCCGACATCCGAACTTGAGAAACGGCTTGTTCTTAAAAGGTGGAATAATCAGGTGTTCTCGGGTTCCCCTACCGATAATCCTGGCTCTGTCGTGAGTCGCAAGTATTGGAAGGCTCGCCAAGACGACTGCGACTCTCTCGCAGTGATCCTTCTTACAACGTTCTATCAGTGTCCGTAGTTATCATTCGCTAAAATGTTGTGCTGCGCCTGACTTCTGCCTGGCTGAAACCATTTGTAACAGGGAAGTCGGCCCTACGTGTGTTACAAAATCGAGTCGGCCCTACAGATGGACCATGCCAAGAAGTCTAGAAAGAGGCGCATACTGCAGCTTCGATTCATGATTGGCACCTTTGACAGGACGCCACGACGGGTAGAACCACAGCCGCGGGCACTTTCACTTCGTTACGGGCATGGTCGTGACCCTCTGAGGCTTAGACTGAGGCTGAAAGCCACAGTGACATCGGCAGTACCCATGAAACGGGCACTAACAAGTCACGAGATCGTTCTTCGCGACTCATCCCTTCATCTCGTCACTTCAGTTCGCATAACCCCGAAAACCTCAAGATGTCTACTCTGCCAAGAGAATGCACCTGGGGAGAGGTTTTGAAATGTGACGTGCAGGGTACAGTAGGGGTCACTCCCTCGTCCTCGGTCCGACTGTGAGCTCGACTTCGCGATATCGTGCGAGGAAACGGTGACAGCACTTAGATCAGGGTGAAGGATTGGAAAGGTACAAAAGGCGAGGTCCAGTCGTTTACATGTCCATCATCCATTCAACTCACATCGCCTTCACTCCTTCGCTTCTTCTTCTCAACACTCTCCACTTCACTTCTTTTACCTCAAGTCTGTGACTTTTCAACACTCAACATGCCTTCTTTCACCACCATCGTCGCCGCTCTTGCCGGCTGCTCTGCTATTGTCAACGGCGCCGCCGTCCCTACTCCTGAGGCTCGCGAGAACAGCCTCAGCAAGCGCGAGCCAGTTCTCGCAACCATTCTCGTCGCGGCTGGTACCGCAGCTGTCAGCGCTGTCGTCACCAAGGCCGTCGACGCCACCGCCAAGTTCATTGGTGACGTCCAGAACTTCGATGAAGCTCGCGAAGCCTTCACCCAGCAAACCACCAAAGAGATGATGGCCAACAACCCCGACCCTGCCCGCTTCCAAGCCGCCGCCTGCTACAACCAGGGCTTCTCGGTCGCTGACCCCGCCAACATCGACGGTCAGAACTCTGTCAAGTTTGAGCTTGGCCTTCTCAACACCGACTACGAGTGCATGTACATTGCTGCTCCTAACCAGTTCTTCACCGAGGGCGACGGTGGATTCATTAACGTAAGTTCCAGCTATTCACGGAAGCTCATGCAAACTTCGACTAACAACACAACCAAAGCTTGCGTTTGAGCATACCGACCGCTGCACTTTCGACGAGGCTACCGCCGATCTTACCTGCGTCTAAGCGACAGTACTTTGGGAGGGGGAGGTTGATCGGGGAATCAGGAGATGGAGAATTGGAGGCGAAGTTTTGAAAAGGTTGAATGTGGAGCATGAACATGGTCGTTGATGTGATCGACGCATACAAAGCAACGTTCTCTTCTGTGTCCAATAGTAAATTAGGTCTTTGTGCTCCCACACTCTCTTCCTCATGCACGTGTTCATTCAAGAGCATACTCCCGGCCAAAGAAGCAGCTATTGCGACACTCCATATCTCCCGTAAGGCATTCCTAGTCTATGACATACTTTCCAAATGCTTTCGTAGGTACCTTTCGTTCAAACATGAGATCCAACTCTTCGTAAGTTCGGCCTTTCATCTCAGGAACACGGAAATAACACCACACCAGACACGGGATGCTGAGCCCACCGAAGAAGAACCCAAGCTTGCCACCCAGATCGGCTGCGTCTGGGTTGATCAAGTACGGAATCGCGACAGTCATGATGATGCCGACAAGAGCCTGAGCAGCGGTTGCAACGGCGACAGTCTTCGAGCGTACCCTTGTCGCGCTGACTTCGCAGAAGATGGCAAAAGCCACGGGTCCGACGCTCCAGTTGTACACAGAATTCCACACCAAGAGCCTGCAAAGTTAGCATGAGATCCAACGTCAGAGTAACGCACACTCACAATGAAGACTTCGCCCACGTCGCTCCTGTCGTAGGTACGAGGTCAAGTATACCCACAAGAAACATGAGGACCGTCAAAATTGTGAGGCCAACGCCGAACAGCGTTCTTCTCCCGAACTTCTGCATCAAGTACCATGACAAAAGCACACTGACCCAACCGATCGCCATGAAACCAATGCCCATGTTGAACGCTTGCGCGGTCTCAAGACCAGCGAGGGTGAAGAAGTACGTTCCGTAGTTAATGAGATACACACCACATAGAACCTGGGTAGAATACACCCCGATCGCAATCTCCGTTCGGCGCCAATTGACCTTCTTGAAGACGTCGGCATAGGTACTACCCGCTTCCATATCATTCTCCAGTCTATCCGTTTCCATGATCTGTGCGAGCACAGCCTTGACGTTGACCTTGGCGCTCGTGAGCCGGCGAAGAGACTTCTCGGCGTCTTCGAGCCGATTCTGACGCACCAGCCACCATGGACTTTCCGGAGCAAAGAACATTCCCGGGAGGATCACCAAGACCCAGAACCATTGCGTGGCGAACGGAATCGAATACGCCCAGTGGGACTGAAGATGCTGGGTTGCAGCCGCAACTCCGTTTCCAAGCAACTGGCCGGTGACGAAGCAAAGATTGACGTAAGAGGTCGAGACACTGCGCATGGCCAAGGGTGATACTTCCGATGCGTAGACAGGTGCGATGACAACAAAAGTGCCCAGCACCAGCCCAGCAAGAAGCTCTCCAGCAAGAAGAACTTGAAGCGAGCGCGCGAAGAATTGGATAAACACCAGGCCCGCGACAGCGATGACGCATGCATTGAACGTCCTCTTGCGCCCGTACCATTCCAACGGATAACCCGCGGCCAACGCGCCGACGACTTGGCCGATCGGGTTGCCCATCCCGAGTCCCGTCTGCCATGCAGCGGAGATGATGTACCCGTCCCCGAAAGCATAGCCGAAATCTTTTTGGAAAGCAGGTACTGCGTACAAGTTGCCGAGAAGCTGGGGATCGAATGCTGCACGCTTGTTAGTCACATTTCAGACGTTGGTGGACTTCCTCGTACATAGCATGATCACACCCAGGCTGAAGTAGAACGACCATCCTATTGCCTTGGGATAGAGTGACAGGGCCTCCCGAAATGTGAGCGCATGCTCGAGTTCGACGACTTCGCGGACTTCTTCTGCGGCGATCGAAAGCTTCGGTGCCATGGTCGCGCTCGGTTCGTCTAGGCTTTTCGTCGCGGTGGCCATGTTTGGCATTGAGGTGTTTGCACCGAGTTCAACCAACAATGTGAACGCACAAGATGCAGAAGCTTGTGAAGCCAAGCGCGTTGCTGAGCTTATATCAACATCCCTCCAGGTCCCTGCGCTGATACGCGCTTATCAGTAACACGGGGTTCTGCTGCCGATGCGGGGTTGCGTACGGGAAACGGTCCGCTTCTGGCTCGAGCTACGACGCGATCCTACGCTGCGCATCCTCTTTGTGGTTTGGACGTGAGCCGAAGTCACATTTCGTGGAATGATAGCCAGGATGAGCCGCGGTGAGGAGGTGGCCTGGCTGTCGATTGTTAGCTGGGAAGGCCAGTCGGACGCGGTCGCTATCGCCCTCGCTATCGCGCCAACGCTGATGGGATACGATCTTATCATCGAAGCGCTGCGATAGCGCAACCTATCTCCAGCGACTACATCGTCCCCCAGCCGCCCTACACGAGCCTGCGCGATGTGGTGTGAGATGTGAAGATGCCGGAATGCGTGGAGGAACGAGGAAGTGGCGTGGAAGCGGACAGCGATTGTGAGCGCGAGGAAGCGCGAAGAAGACGCGCAGTAGGATGTATGGAATGCGTGGTTCGCTGCGCAGATAGGCAGAAGCGTCCGAGTGCGTGATGGTTCGGAGGGACTGGTGCTGGACCCTGGCGGCGCTTCGCAGCACCGTTGGCGGGGCGCGATCTGCGGCGCGTACTGCAGCGTCCTGAACGACGCACCTCCTTCAGTCCTTCAGCTCTCAGCCTGCAGCTCAGCCTTCAGCCTTTCCGCCAGCCCAGAGATACGACCGTCGCCCACAATGGACACCGACTGTAAACCACTTCAACGGTGACCCGTCCCCGGACACTCTGCAACCCGACTACACGCCCCACTGCAAAACCACATCATCGCGCAGCGCCTCGCAGTCCAGCACGGCAGCTAGCCCAGCCCGCACGACACCACCGGCCTCTGCCCGCTGTCGCTCGGCGGCGGCGGCGGCGTGCGCGACTTGTCGACGCGGTACATCCTGAAAGGCCTGATGACTCGACTGAACGGCCAACGCCGCAATGCTGCTGGTCTTCCCAACGCGAAGGCGCGCGAGGTATTCGATCATGTCGGCGGCATGAGCAAAGGCGCGTAGATGGATAAGTGCAAGGCTAATTGCTATCATGCTCTGCCGGGTAGAGATAGACGTAGACAAAAGCATCGCATTATACAGCAATCTAGTAGAGGCTGTGTTCGAAAATAGGCCTAACTAATATGAGGCCGGCTGTAAGGCCTAACCAATATGAGGCCGGGTGTGAGGCCTAACATCTGCTTAAAGTAGCTTAGCGCTAACGTACTTCACAAGCATGTAGACCACTTTTGCCAAGACCCCACCAAATCTGTACTTTCATCGCGATGCCTTAACGTAACAACGTGCAAAAGCCCTTTAACGAGAACCAAATAACGTAGGTGCATGCTTCGCGGATTAGCAGGCTTCGCGAAACACTTGTGCTAAGACTCTGTCACGGTAACCACCGTGGTTCCCCTGACACCTGAACGCGCAGATTTCGGGTAGCTCGCCAGATCACCTAAAATCTGTTAATTAGCTAGCTAAGGCCTAAGCGCCGCGCACGGCCCTAGCTATATCTTCTTACTACTTCTGCATTCTGCTTTGTTTCTTACGCAACGTCTTATATTACACTAGATATTGTACGTAGCTATAATTAACGCTTCTAGTAAGCTATTAAACACGTGCTCGTAGTGTCTTGTAATAAATGCAGAGAATAGCGCTGCGCCCCTAAAGCTTCTAAGAACTAATAGCGTATGTAAATCTACGCTAACTTTGTATAAGTGTAAGAGGCTAAAGTCTAGTTAGTGAATTCTTAATAATATCTCGGTTACGTGTATAAGCGCACGGTTCGCGGTTAACGCGTCTAAACAACGCTTAGACTAAACTTCTAAACCTTAGACTAAAAGATAATCTAAGCTGCTACTAATTAACCTTTAGGACGAGGTAGCCTACAGTTCTCTTCTCTATTAAATACAACTTTAGTATACCTGTGCAGTAGCTCCCTAAGCGTAGCCTCTTACAATAAGGGCTTTTAAATAGTAGTTAAGATTACAATTCAGGTTACTATGATTTACCGACGCAAGCTGGGGATCAAAGTTCTATCCCCGCATCAGCGTTTAATGATCTTCCTGGAACCCGCTCTTGTCTGGGGTTGAAAGTCACAGGATGGTGGGTAGGTTGTCCGGTCAGACCGGTCCACGCTTTAGTCAAACCAAATGGCGATGTTGCGGGGGAGGGGCCGAGGGCGTCGAGGATCTCCAAGGTGCTAAGCATGCGGCGGGGTAACGCATCCAATACCGGGGCCCCGACAGGACGGGCAGAACCCGCGAGGAAGGGAGTACTCCTAGCCCGAATCAAGCCAGTAACTAATCATGTAAGTAGTCATAAGGGCAAGCACACGCTTGCAGGAATAAGCGACTGAATATGTCTGCAAAACAGAGTGAGAGCGTTGCAAGCAGATGATTGTGTGGCGGATTGCCAGACTCTGTTTGAGAAAGGGCTCTTTCTTTCTACCTAGGTCTACTATAGATCAGTACAAAAACGACCTTGATATGTCTCTTGACCTATATTCGTGCTGGGAATGAAACTGACTAGCCTAATAGAATACTGACACAAAGTTCTCAAGTACTGGCGCAATAATCAAATCTAGATCATAGCGGGCGGGAACCTAGACCAAGGCGAAGAATATCATGCAGAAAGCTTATAACAACTCACTACCGAGTTGTTATATGCCACGATAGCTTCACCTATGACCAGCACTTAGTGACAGTATTGTCATATGCTATACCACGTGGTGTTTCATTCATTACTCGCATAACTTGCTTATATAAAAGCCCACTCTTTTCGCATCTATACTTTCATAGAGTGAAGCTTTTCTGGATATCATTCACATATGCCCTGTTGCGTGCTCTGACTCATGACATTGTAACACCCAGCCTAAGCCTTCTCAGCTATATTACCTTGTTTACCGCTCCTCCACAGGTTCACTAAGAATTGAGACTCATGGATTCTCCAGCATCAAAGATCAAACCCCCAGGCCAGAGACTAATCTCGAGCTCGACAACTTGGTCGCGGCGTAATGGCTGTGTTGCTGTATGAGGATGGTACACGTACGCGGGTCCCATCAGTTCCTTGTATTCGTCTGGGCCAAGGTCCGTAAGCGACTCATAGGTGATGGCGCGATGCGATGCACGAAGACGGCCGTTGGGTCCGATGTAGCGCCTGTACATAATTTGTTACTGCCAGAGGACATTGATGAACTGAAGTACGATTGAAACTTACCAGACGTTATGGTTCGGAATATCGTCCACTGTTGTGCCCGTTGGGAGGTCTTCCATGGGAATGTTCTGATGCCACAGCTCTTTGCCGTTCTTGTCGAGCTTGCGTAGCACGACGTAGACGTCCTGCGACAGTTAGTTTAGAATTGAATATTATGGTGTACGCACACATGAACCCCCTGAAGGGAAACTAAGTTCATGTGGGCATATATATACTGAAGGAAAAGGACTTACCATATCGTCATCATTAGGTGTTGACATGTATACTTTGGCCTTTGAGATACCACACAGCTCGGTGTACTCCTCGAAGGTGTGGACGAACCAGCATCCGTTGTCAGAAGGCGAATCCGCTTGGTACCCAACCAGGCCCTCCTTGGACGGTTTATGAGGCCCCAGAGATCCCGTCGTCGCATCGAGGAACAACGTTTCGTACTTGAACTTGGCTGGAGGATACTGATCACTTGGCACGTTGATGATGGTGGGACGGTTGTAGCCCAGGAGTGAGTATCGAACCCGAGGCGTGGATTCCCAGCCGTTATCCTTGTCGAGCATGTACTTGTCAAAGAATCGCTGCAGGTCGTCGTTGTTCTCTGGTTTGTATATGTCGTGCCACTCCTGGGTGTAGCACCAGCGCAACCATTTCTCAGATGATCGAGAGAGCATGAATCCCCTCAGTGATCCTTCGGTATGTAGCCTGGTTGAGAAGCTGGCGGTAGCATACATTGGAACAACGATGTTGCGGAGCTTCGGCTTCTTGTCCTCCCAATAGTCATTCCAAGTACCGTACTTTTCCACCATCGCGCCGACATCCTCGCGCTTCCCGGGTCCTGTGGGAACGAAGCAACAATCAGAAAGAGTTCGCAGAGACAGCACCACTTAGGCGATAGAAACAGACAGACAAAACACTCACCGCACGTCCACGCCATCAACAAACTCCAGAAAGCATGGTCAGGTATGCCGCCGCGACAGATGGATTCTCTGTAGTAGTCTCCCAGCCCCTCCCAGGGTGCCATGCAAGCCAGATGAGGGGGTTGTTCAGCAGCGATGAACCATTGCGTTGTCCCCAGCCATGAGTTCCCGGCCATGGACACCCTCTTATTACACCAGGGTTGCTGCGCGATCCACTCGATACAGTCGTACCCATCACGGCCCTCTTGAGTCCCGTACGCAACGAGATCGCCGCCGGATTTGAAGGACCCGCGAGCATCGATGTTCACAACCGCATAGCCGCGGGTAACCCACTCAGCAGGATCAGGCGCCTCCCACTTCTCCAGACCACTTGTTTCGGAACGAGGCACGCCGACTCTCCATGGAAACATGTCGAGCTGCTGAATGCCTGTTCCGGTCTTGCCGTAATGACTCCATGGCATGATAGCCGGGACATGCTTGTCGTCGGACGTCACTGGACGAAAAACGTCACCCAAGAGTTCGACACCATCGCGGAGCGGAATCCGGACATCCTTGTCCCAGATTGTATCAACCGAAAATGCCTTGCGACCCTCCTCTTTGACCCATCCTTTGGCGATGATTCGCCTCTCAGTAGGGCCATAGTCAGTCCAGATGTTCTTTGGTTCATGATCAATCTCGGTAAACAATACCGGTACGGAGAAGGGCTGCGGTGTGGTGGCTGTCATTGTGTCAAGCTTTTCAGATGTTCGAGATGAGGTTCCTTCTGATGCCAGGATGAAATGAATCTCAATAAGAAAAGACGTCATCTTGACATCTGATAGGAAAGCTTTATGTAAACCTGAAATAGGCGTCTATACTCCCGGCGTCAATGCCGATGTCGAGTTCCATCAATCTAGTTAAATTATCGGGTCGGATGCGAGGTTCCCAACTCTAAGTCCGGAGCTCCCGCAACCCCGCATCCGATGCATGTGAGGGGTTCTTTAAGTGCCGTAGATAGGTAAGACGCCAAACACTTGCGTGAATGAATAGCCGCCCAGATGACAGGTTAAATAACATAAACGAAATCGCAGGGACCCAGAGCCCTAGACTGGCCCATATAGAGGAGGGTGAGCACGAAATAGGTCATGGTAATATATTGATTGTACATACTTGCGCGTGTGCGAGTGAGAGTGTATGTATGTATATATATTCCCTAGCAGCTCAACATTCACTGGCGCTATGTTAGAAGAGCTTTGCTACAGCACCAGGCTGTAGTGTCGTCACCCTTGACCTAGTCTCCTTCTCAAGCAGTTCCGTAGCTGGTTCTAGTTTCAGAGTCTTCGGCTGGATCGGCATGTCATCGTACATGGACCAGATCACCTTCTTCGGCTCTCCGAGTAGCTTCGACAATTTCACCGCAAACTGCGCCGCTGATCCATCGAACGGTCTTCCGTTCAGGTTGCCCCGTCCAACGATTGCCTGGATAAGCACGTCTGGCTTCGGCTCCAATCCCTTAAGTATTCCCTCGTATGCACCCAGATGCCCGTTCCACAGCGCGGTCTTGCCCTCGCCGAGCAGGAAGTTGAACATGAGCTGGCCTCCATCAAAGGGAGACGAACATTTAGCCAATGGGCTGCTGAGCCAGTCGGTGAAAGATCGCATGCCGTCGTCCATCGCGTCACGAGGAATGTGTTCGCCCATTTTGAGGAGGCCGTGTGTCATCATGAATGTGATGTCAAGTGTGCAGGCGTACTGGCTTGCGCCTCCGATGTACTCCTTGCCAGTATCCATGACTTCTGGCAAGTCCTTGGGCGAGCTGCCGGGCAACAGACAGTGCAATGAAGGCCAAACATGGACGGAAGCCGCTGCCAATTTGGCATCTGGACGCACAGGAGCGCCTGGTGGCCCAGGCACTACGTCAACCTCGCCACGAGACGCGGCTTCACGCACCTTGCGAGTGAAGAGAGGGATTCGCTCGCCACCAGCTACTGGAATCAACTGTTCGTCGGGGACTCCTGCTGATCGAAGGAGGTTGATGGCTTCACCGTTGGCGACGACATGCGCTCCCGTTTTGAGTGCAATCCTATCGGCGCCGGGGAGACTGCGTGAAAAAGGAGACCAGTGAGCCTTTTCTTGTCTGTGTATGAAGGCGGACCTTGTGTATTGTTTCGAGTGGTGTGGCACTTACTGGTCAAAATGTGCGTGGGAGATGAATATGTAATCCGCTTCAGTCACATCGTCCACAGCCAGCACGTTGAGCATGGCATCTGGTTTGTCTAGCCATGTGTCTAAGAAGAGAACGAGACCATTGACCTTTACGCGAAATGTGTTAAAGCCTGGATGATGGATGATTCATAAGCCCCATGGAACTATCGAGCGCATGATTTAGGCAGTAAACTTACCGAGCCACTCAATTGTTGCGTCCATTTTTGCAAAAAAGGTCTTTTGGCCACGTCGCCAAATGATGATCAAAGCAGGTTTTCAGTGATGCGCGGGAATTCAGACTGAGATAAAATTTATCAGGTTGGATTGTAAATATCTACTGTGTATATACAGATCTTTATATACTATGATATAGCCAGGCTGGAGGTGAATCTGGAAACCGAGGATGGGGATCGTCACCATTTCGCTTCGCTGGCAGGTACTTCATTCGGTGCCGGCCACCTCCACATTGCGGGGTAGTCCGTTGTGGGGTTGAAGTTTGGGCTCCTCCGCCGAGCCGTGTGGCCGGGAGTGATTCAACCCTAACCCTAGCCATCAAGAAACCTAGGGCCTTCTGAACATAAGAAGTCATATATGGGATCAAGGGTTCAGATCCTCGAAGGGAAGAGCCTCTTGTTTACTTCTGATCCTTTCTTTATATAATCGCGGATGACTGTCGCTCGTACGAAATCTATCTACATTATTTTGACCAAACAAGTCTTCCCGCCATGGCTACATCTAAGTTTCTTCCTCACGAGGGAGGCAAGCGGAAAATCCGAGTCGCAATCATTGGGGCAGGCCTCTCTGGGCTTACTGTCGCCAATGGTTTGATGAGAGACCCGGCTGGGAGATTTGATGTTCAGGTCTTCGAACGAGACACGGCTACATTCGGCTCGGAGCGTGGCGGGTATCAGCTCCGCATCAGCCGCAATGGCCTGGATGCTCTGAAGACAGTATCCGATGCTGAACTTTGGGCCGCCATCCGCGAGGTCTGGACCGAGGATCACGAAAGGGCGCCTACGGTTGTTGATCCTGTTCGTTTCGACGCTGCCCTGCGCCTAGACACTCATAAGTGGTATCCCAAGAGTCGGTCATTGTCCAGAATCGGGCTGCGCCGTGCGCTCCTGCAGCCGATGATCGTCCAAGGGCGGGTTCAATTTAACCATTACTTTAAGCGTTTTGATATCCTGTCGAATGAAGGGGGTGTGCAGCTGCATTTCGACGGCCAGGATCCACAGGATGCCGACATTCTCATCGCCGCAGACGGCAGCGGCAGCCAGGTCAACCGGCAGGTTGGCCTTAATAACAAAGTCAAGCTCCAGAGCCAGATGCTGTTCCAATCTCGCGGCCGTGTTTCAAAATCTGCTTGGGCTGAATTGCCCGAGTCGCTCACTAAATACGGCCCAGTGTTGTTCTTGGGCGGCAAGAATGCTTTTGGGTATGCCTCAATTTACAACGACCACGACGCCAGCACCGACGGTCAACCGTCCTGGACACTATACTGGTCCATCCTCGTTGCTAGAACTCCTGGAGAAGAGTTGATAGTGAAGGCCGGCTCAGATCGTCAGAAGATCATTCCTAACCTGGTCGATTACGTTCGAAATGAGCTGGGCTATGGTGAACCCATGGAGCGCATCCTCAAAACGGCGACTGAATACGTCCGGACAGGAATTGTGACCAGCTCTGTCAAGCCGGAGACGGATTGGCGAAACGGCGACAAGAAGAACGCGCGAGTTATCATCCTCGGTGATGCCATGCATCCCATGCCGCCGAGTCGAGGCATGGGTGCAAACCAAGCAATCACTGATGCCGGCAACCTCGTCGATTACTTTCGCCAGACTACTTTCAAGCAGGATGTGCCGTCTGATGACGAGCTTGCCGCTTTAGTACACGTATTCGATGAAGAGATGTACAAGCGTACATTCAACATGGTGAAGACCAGCGAGGACGTAACTGCGCTGGACCTGAAGACGGTGAAAGGAAGGATGATTATCGCCTTTGTCAGCATGGTTATGACCGCTGTGGGATGGGTTTGTGCCGGCTTGGAGGCTGTTGGCTTGAGATCCCCTCAAAAGCTAGACTATTTTTCGCTAGAAAAGTAGTACGTGCAGGGGGAAGAAGGGTTTTCTTTGTTATCCAGTAGTCAAGCTAGTTGTACTGATAATCGCTTAGAACGTTTGTCCATGTGACGCCAGGGATGGTTCTTTTAGATATAGAACTATTTTGTCTGACCCATAGCAGTGGTAAACTCGCCATTGCGATTGAACTAGCGGAATATAGTGAGTGACATGAATATCTATTTGGGTTATTCTTTTCTTGAGCAAGAGCTGTTTGACTAATAATACCAACACACAAGGGCTGGCTATTATTCCCATTCCCTGCTGCATTCTAAGCCACCCTTCTCACGGGGTCTTGTAGGTTTATGCCTTTGCCCTGCTTGCCTTGAATAGGATAGGATAGGACAGGATAGCTTGCGTGCGATGTGTCTCGAGTAATGTTCATGGACTGACTCTCGAAAAAAGGACACTTTGAAGCGGCATGTCAAGCAGGGCAAAGGCATACCTCTGGGAGAAGGATATCTTGCAGATATCGCATGTGTGAGAACGACGACCCGAGTGGCGGTCTATATGTCGACTTAGGTGGTCGCGACGACGGAAGGTCTGGCTACACTCAGGGCATGGCAACGATAAGGACGATGAGGGGGGGGGGGGGGCAGCCAAATTT
>Ga0265798_10007859_pt1 | contig 13724 bp, 9 predicted proteins | sample P3T30metagenome_FD_192430 | JGI IMG/M metagenome (GOLD analysis project Ga0265798, IMG submission 192430) | Plant litter microbial communities from East Loma Ridge, Irvine, California - P3 T30 | ecosystem: Environmental > Terrestrial > Plant litter > Unclassified | place: USA: California...
ATATTTCAGGGATAGTCAGGGATATGTGAGAGACGTGAATTGGCTGTTGTGTCGAAGAACGAGAGCTAGTATCTAAAGTAGAAGTCTACTACTATTGGATAAGAAGAACAAGTATTGGGCTTACTTAACAGCAAAGATTATTCTTTAGGTCCTTGTGTCGCCTTTTTCTGCTGTTTGCCGTTTGAGAGCTAAAAGAGGATTGGTGTAGGTAGAAATCTATTTTCTTCGAGGGTTTGGGATATGTGTCGTGAAGGAACGCTGAGTTAATAGTCATAGTTTTCCGTGTCTTCATGGTGGCATCTCAGCACTCCCTGGGCGCTTGGAACTAAGTTATCCTTTCTCTTCCTCTTCCTCTTCCTATGAGCCTTGCAGATACGACGCTGAGTCGAGTTATGAGTGTACACGTCGTATACCTTTTTACCCCTTCCTCCTGCCTATATCGGTAAACCCATGAGATTGCTTGTGCAGCAGAGAGCGTATTGCACCACGGTGTTACTATAAACATGATAATCTTCGTTTCTTTATCGTCCTGAGTAATTGTTGTAACAGTTCCACTAACATATATAATCCTAGTCGAGGGCCAGGACGTCTTTCGTTACGGCTGTAAAGGCCCTATGGCAATCTCTAGCTACGGTTGAAATGGCCACTGGCTCAGATGCCTCCTCTGAGGTGCCTTCAAGTACTCACCTTATACAAAATCACTGTTGCCTTGGTCACTGTGCTCGGAGTCGCCGCACAGTGGGTGACTTTCATCCCTTTTTGTTCTTCCTTTGAATATGTGCCAACCAGGCGTGCAAGCCGCTGGTCGCAGTCTTTCCCTTGAAGTTCTTTTGACTTTGGGCCACGGCATTTAGTCAGCTGCTGGAGCTTCACCTCGGATACAGGGAGGGATGGTCGTCCTGATTCTTGCTGGTTTCAAGAAACACCCTACAAGGCGACCATAAGAACTTGTCAAGGTCTGTTTTCCTACCTAGCTACGTTGTTGTGCGAGAACTTTCTGTATTGTGTTGTCTCCATGTTAGTCGTTTGATATTGCGAACCACAGGATTATGAAGATGCGAAATGATATACCCAGCACGTATGCAAACCCGTTCTCGTCTGTCTAAGAATATTGCATTGTTCAGATTAAGACAGTGTCAAGTCAAAGTTGGGTAGGCAAATGAGAGGTAGGCAGTATGTGTGCGTATTGTTATAGCACTTCTGGCTGACCATGCCGAATAGGAAGCAGATTGCTTCCGCTGCTCTGTCAAACTGCTGTCCACATTGGAAGCCTGTGTGCTTCTGTTTAAAATCCCCTTTGACTACAGTACACTAAATAATATAAGTTTATGTGATATTGATGCTCAACAGCAGATTGCCATAACGCGGTAACCGAGTAAGTTACATGTACACTCCGTATACTCCAAAACTAATAGGATGAATGAGCCCGCCTCGCAAGCGGAGTATCTGTAGGTCTCCTCCGCCACACTTTTGCTCACGCTAAGGAACCTCCAAGCACCCAGACCTCGCCGTTCGAGACTTTATCGGCTATGCTTTTGACTTCGACATTGCTGGGTTGGATCTGTAGAATGTGGTCAACTTGCGGTTCGTGTGTACCCATAAGAGCCAAAAAGCAAAGACAATACTAATTCCTGCAAACTGGAGACCACGAAAACGACAAAAAAAGAACCTGGGGTATCTGACTGAAGCCAGACGAATGCTGATGAGAGTGGGACTCGAACCCACGCCACTTTCGTGACCAGGAATATGTGTTAAGATAACCTTAACCTGGCGCCATAACCAACTCGGCCATCTCACCTTATTGGTTGATTGATGAGTGTTTGGAGATTTATTTCGAATATGTCTGCAAGTGTGCCGGCGAAAAGCGAAAGATGCCGACCCAGTAAAAGGTGGGGCGAATTAAGTAGAATACCGCGACATGGTAACCTGGCTTAGCTTACCTTCTTTTGGCCGTCCTTGGTCTCCCACCAAATCTCGTTGCCAGCAAGTGTCTTGATTTTCTTGCCCTCTGCCCAGGGACTCTCTGGTATAATGTGTCGCTGCACAAAGCGGGCCAGATTGCTCTGTGCGCGGTCTTGTCCCTTGCTTCCCTCGTATGCACTTGCGCCAAAATTATCGTAGTCTTCGGGGTCCTCCCAGGGCTTCCTCTTCAGGCTGCGCATGACGCTGTTGTCTGGCGCAAGCACCGTGGCGTTCTGTGCGGCGTCCTCTAACCGGCCGGAGATGGTGTCAATATCCCTTGTTAGGCCGCTGAAGATGGCAATGTCCTGTGTCTTTCCAATGACGTCGGATATACTGATACCGGTACGCACCTGTCCCTCTGGGTTGCTCATGATGTAGTCTCGGAGTAGCGACTGGTCGCTGAGGATGTGAAACGACTTGATGATGTTGTCGAAGGGGCGAGACTGCGCAGTGCAGGCTAATATCAGGGAGATGGTAGCAAAAGGGCAGGAGACGAGAGATCCGGGCTTCATGGTAGTTTGAAGGATGTGTTAGTTTGTCGTCGCAAGTGTTCGTGAGCGCGACGTTGAGGCTGGGTAGCACAGACGTCATGCCGCGGTGAAGCCAAGACCTCGTGATCGCGTGACGATCGTCAGGCGCCTTTTAAGCTAGGATGCATTTCACTTTCTCTTCCCACTCATGTCTTCGCCCACGTAAAACCCCGCGCTTCTGAGCGCGTAGCTTACATGCAACTTGGCAGTTAAATTATGGAGGTCCCCACTGTCACGATTGTCAGTGCATCTTCCTCGAGCTTGCAATAGGTCGCTAACTTAGCTAGGATGACCTACGCGCTTTCCACGCGAAACATTTCCCATACGCCCCGGCACCCGAGCATGTTCCATACAGCGTGGAGCCTGAAGCTCAGGTCGCTGAAGAATACTACGAAGAAGCAGATGATGAGCTAGGCTACTATCCCGACGGCACCAAGCGCACACTCACCGACGAACAAATAGCCATGTTCCGGCACTCGGAAATTCAAGCCATTCTCCGCAAACGTCGCCTTCGGAAAGAGAACGGCGAAATTTCTGACGCTGGATCCACACCTGCGATTCCAGCTCCGCTGTCTCCTGCACAGGACAGCTCCTTACACATGGCCGAGAGTGTGGACAAGGCACAGAGCGATGCTATTGAGAAGCCAAAGCAGCAATGGGCAACTACTAGTGCGGCAAGCAAAGCCAAAGCAAAGAGGAAGCGGAATAAATATGCAAAAAGAAGAAAAGAGAGAAGATTGGAGAGAGGTCTGCCAAGAAGAAGAGGTGATCGCAATGGCACAGATGGCGACGACAGCGGTGACAGTGATGAGGAGAGCGATGAATGGGATGCTTGGCATCAGGCTCACGGCCCAGACGTGCAGAAGAACGAGACCATGGATCTCGACTACTGAATCCGAAAACTAATACTACTTCCTAACAATTGGCAGCCAAAGGCAATGACGTCCTTTACGACTCCGTCTTGCGATAGTCTTCCCTCGCTGCTCGTGCAATAAGATGTATCTGGGATATGTGTGGAAATTCTCGACTTGTAAGTGCACGCCGCCTCCCATTTTACCGTTTTACAATGATGAAAACCTTGTTATCGTCATCCTTAGGCGGAGATGGTGTCAGACTTGAGATAAGAGTGAAAGACTGTCTTGCAGTCTGAATTCTTGACTCGTCTAGCATTGTCATTGACGAGTTTAAAATCTTCTCTCTGAATCGTGTTTTTTTCTGGATATTATCTTCTGAAGTTGTGTATACTTCGTGATATTAACTTGTACGCTAGGATTCATGATTATGTAGTTACGGTGAGACCTTCATCCTGACTAGGGCACGGATTCTCATGTTGCAATCATTCCTCTATTCAATCCGGTGGTGACCTATACCTGGAGACGAGGCCCCACATACTACGAATATTAAAAGTTGAGTTTTGTTAGAGTACGAAGTATATGAGTGCTTGTTGGTATCCCTGCGTGATCTACTCGCATACAATACGAAGCAGTAGTGGTAGAGTTCCAATTATTGAATTCCCACACTCTCTTTTACAATTTCAATCTGATCATCGGCGGCTACAGGCCTGCTGTGGACCTCGGAAGGCCATTGCCGAGGACAAATCCACAAAAACGATCAGACTATGGTGAGAAGCAATCTTGTAGCCACCGTGCACTCTTCGAGTAGTTACTAATGAATGACTTTGTTGCAGCAAGCAAGACTAAAATTCTCATCGCAGATGGTTGTCTACAAGGCGTAAAAGAACAATGTCAATATCCTTGTTGTTTTCCTTACGCCAGCCTTTCATTTCGGCTTCAAATTCTTCTAATCCAGCAAGAAAACTGATTGCAAGCTTTCTACAGTGAGCTGATCAGATAGTGTTAGGTACGCTAATATTCCTGGGGTGGTGTATTTAATTGAACATATCCGCTGATAGAGTAGTAGAAGCTATATAGATGACGATAAATAACGACCTTCGTGCTGGATTCGAAATCCGGCAAGATGAGATATTTCACAGCTCCTTCTCACTGCCCTTTGGTATAACACCGTTCCTGAACTTGTGATTAGCCACGTGCGGGGCGCTTGATAACCTTGTCCTCGCTCTTCTTTACCGCAGAGACCTTTAGTATTATTCACTATTAATGGGGCTTATGATTATCAATGTTTTTACGACTTTATGTGTTTGCCGGGTAGGGGCTTTGTGATACCCCCATATAGCATCAGAAAATCATAGATGTCTACGGCTTTTGACTGCGCCACAATTTACTGCAGGTTCGTCATTGGGCGGCACGTAAACGACTGCACAAGTGCACAGCCCCGCCCCCTCCTAACAAGGAACGTCTGACCTTGACCAAACAAATTCTTACCTTGTTCTGATACTTTCCATCTGAATTCCTTTAAAAGCCTGATGTGTTCATCACAACTACCAAACATCTAAAGTTTGAACTACCGACTATGTCTTTCATACACCCTGTCCTTCCTACTGGCGTCGACGCTCTCCGTATTCTGAACGTTCAGCCTGGTAGCTTCTCATCTCCTCTAGTGGGAACACTCTCTTCGATAGCGTTCAGAGACAAGCCTAGGTACATGGCGTTGTCGTACACATGGGACAGCTCACATCCGGAAGACCCAGAGCTTGCTTTTATACTGAATGGTTCCCGGTCACTAAAGATTAAGCTCAATGGAGAGTATTTCGATATTCGCCAAAACTTATATCTCGCACTGCAGTATCTTCGCTCGCCAAAGCATACTCTCAGAATCTGGGTCGATGCCATTTGTATCAATCAAGCAGACAGTATAGAAAGAAGTCAGCAAGTCTCGTTGATGGCTTTCATATACAGTCGTGCGATTCAGGTTGTAGCATGGCTCGGCACTGAAAAGTACCCAGACCAGTATGGATATGCAGATGATCACATACAATTGTGGATATCACAAACAAAATCAAGAGGACGAGTTAAGCGTTTCAAAGCACTGCTATATGAGAGCAATCAGAGTCGGAGCTTTCCTAGTGTGAAAATATGCCAGGATACGTTCAGGCGGGTTATGATTAGCACATACTGGACGCGTTTGTGGATCGTGCAGGAAACCTGTCTACCGCGCTTTCTAGTCTTTGTATACGGAAACTTTATTTGGTCTTATGAAGATTTGAGGCAGTGGCTGCTTAAGTGCAGTTTCGAAGCGGGGGCACTGGATAAAGTACCGCTGTTGCAAGCTGAAGCAGCGTCGCGACTGCTCGAGTCCAGAGATAAGCGGCACTCCCAAATGTTGAGCCTCGAGAGTCTCATAGAAAGATTTGGAAATAGCAAGTGTGCTGAACTGAGAGACAGGATATATGGCATGCTTGGTTGTGCCAACGACATTAGGCCAGTTGCGGGGCATGATGACAGGGCAGCCCTGTTAGATGCGCACATCAAAGCTCTCAGATCTGGACTGAGAGAATCCTCTGCATTACAGCGAGATACAGGTGTGCTCGAGATCGATTATTCCTGCTCGCTTTACGACATTTGGACAAAAATTGTTGGGTTCGCATACTTCCAGGCCCGAAGCTCCAGGCGCAACATGGCAGCTCAGGGAACATACAGTCACGATTTATCAGGCTATGAATATTTAGAAGATGCTCTTGAGCCCCTAAGAGAGAGAGAAGTTAGTATTGTGAAGATTGCAGGTGTGATCCAAAACGCGCTCGATCAGAAGATAGGTGAGGAGCTTGACAATCGGGGTGAAACTTTGGTAGGCCAGCTACTTGATTCCAACCTACTCATGCTGACTATGCCCAGTACAAGCATGAAAGGCCGATTATTAGGGCTGTAGGTTATGTGGCTGGTGAAATTTTGGAACTTGGACCTGATTATAGTTCGTTTGTTGGCTCATCGTCTGAGGTACAAAACTGGACTGATTGTTGGGCGAGACAATACAGGAAGGATGAAGAGCTGGAGGTAATTCGAGGAATTGGTGAAGAATATGCGGCTAGGATACTGGATTACAACCACCGCGACTTGGCTCTAATTGGTCCTCTTAACCATCCTCAAACTTTGGCCTGGAGGATATCTCGCGGCCGTGGAGGTGATGAACCTACTCGCAAGACTGACGAAAAGAGCTACATGGCGGATATTGCGAGTAACAAATATCAGACGCCACGTATATGTCTCGCTACAGGTTATGTTATGGGGCTGGTGCCTCCAGCTGCCCAGGTTGGTGACGTTCTCATAAGGTTCTGGGGCTGCGAAGCTGCCATCGTTATGCGGCCTATTGGATCAATTCAAACTCCCCACTTCGTTCTTATCGGCCGAGCAGATCTTGCCAGCAGTATTGCTAGGGAAAAGGCTATGCATGCACCAAGCCCTTCCCGCAGAAGCCCTTCATTATGGGACTCCGATTGGATTCTTCCTGGTGCGACGGAAAGCTCACAATTGCCAGGGGCGGTGTATGTCAACTTTGATCTTCGAACTTTACAGAAAATCACGGCCTACACGAACCCATACGATCACTGGGTCCCTCCCGAGCGCGAATAGCGTAGATAGTGTAACACTTGATCGCAGCTGTCTATTACTGCAAACCTAATTGCCAGGAACTTTGTACCAGATTTTCCAATGTCATTTCCAGCGTAGCCTACCTAGTACTTGAAACCAAGCCGAGGTGCCTTCAACCACGTTCACCGGGCGTGGAAGTACGATTGTTATTATGATCGGTTGGCCGAGTCATGTTGGCGGTTCCTCTATGGCACAGAAGCAAGACCGATTACACTTGCTAACTATAATCTGGCTATTTTTTGCTTCCGACGTCAGGTGTCTCTTCAGTAATCAGCGGGCTCCCCGTAGATTATTACATTGCCCCCTGCTGCTCCACTCCAAAATGATGGCAACCCTTTTGAAATCTTCTATCTCTCATTCGTTACAATATCAAGGTGCGCTCTTCATATAGAGAAACACACCGTTTCGCTATCGCTGCCTGTGAACGACACGTCGGACGAGATATTTCTACCTCGGTGATGGGCAATACCAATATAAAGACTAGTGAAGACGGAAGAGCTATCGACACAATGCATGTTCTCCCTATATCATTGTTCTAATAATCAATAGCTAACAACGACATCAAGTACAATACGTAACAGATCGAATTCACCTCTACTATGTCTCCCGTGGGACTTATGCCACATGATATACGGCTTCGTTTTGGGCGGTCTCTGGACACGCCTGCAGCGAGAAAGGCAGTGTATGTGCATTGTTATGACCAGTATTCTTTTCATCATGTTTATGTGCCGACAATTTCACGCAGAGATCTGCTAGAACCAAAGGTTTATTACCGTCACTGACACGCATTTATCTTTCTTATTTTTTCGTTTTTATCGTGGCTTGGTGCTTATTTGGAGATTACCTATTTGAGCTTATTTGATATCTTTTTTTGAAAGCGTCTTCGAGCAAAATGCGATTAGAGTCTATAAAGTAGGTGTAGACACGACTTATGCTGGCCGCCTGGTGAAGTTGGCAATACTAATGCGGAGCGATGAGTATCTTACTGTGCTTTTCTAAATATAAAACAGACGTTTGCTGATGCAACCTTGCTTGCTGTTAGATTTAAAGAAGTATAAACAACGCAAATGATATACCCAGAAGGCGATGATAAGAAAGAAGAAAGGGCGTCTCTAAGGCGGCCAAATCTGGGTCAATGTGGACAAATGGCCATTCTATTGTGCATCCGCTTTCTGCCTGATTCGTCTCCAACACCAGAAACCTATCCAACTTGTGAGCGACCGAGAAGGACTTTCTTGCAGGATCGTAACCTTTATAAGAGATGAGATAGGGCACGTGACAGCGATAGGCTGAATCTAGCGCCACACATTCATCCCAATGCGGGGCTGCTCTCAGCATCTCGGCCGCGCAACCTCTCCAGCAGTCACAGCAAACACGGGCGCGGAAGTGACAAGGCTCCAACCACAATCTAGAACATGCAGGTGCCCGCCACACATGTGTGACTCAGAAGGGCCTAGCAGCTTAAACCCGGGACGGATTCACCAAAACCGAGACGGGTATACCGCTGGCACTAGCACGACACGCGATCACTCGTCGCGAGGTAGGATGCGGGTTTTCTCTTCTTCTTTATCCTTTCTGTGAGCGTTGAATTTGTGGCCCTTTGGTGTCACATACATTGCGCTCGAGTTCTTTGGCCGTCCTTCTGTGCGCAGTGTAGTCGCATTGCCGTCATGGCTCCTACTGTCATCTCGCGAGTCGCTGGTTTCCTCGGAATTCCATCGCTCAACGCAACAGGACGAGATGCTTACATTATCATCTCACTGCGTTCCCTACGCATGTTCACGGCCGGTATACCGAGTCTCATCCTGGCTCTCTTCTTCTCCTCGCTCAAATTTCCTGATGGGAGGATTGGAGTCTTCATGACCTTGACTCTGCTCGGAGACGTATTACTGTCGTTGCTACTTACCCTTGTGGCTGACAAGCTTGGTCGACGACGAATTCTGTTCATGGGAAGTGTGATGATGGCCTGCTCAGGCGTCGCATTCGCACTATCGGAGAATTTCTGGATCCTGTTACTCGCGGCCGTGTTCGGCATTATTTCTGTCACCGGTGCTGACTGCGGGCCTTTCAGGGCGGTGGAAGAGAGCATACTAAGTGGATTGACGGATGACAAGACCCGAAGCGATGTGCTGGCTTGGTATGTTACAGCGACAACAATGGCCGGGGCAATTGGGTCCGAGGCTGCGGGAAGGGCAGTGCACGCACTTGAGAAACACAGCGGAAATGTGACCAAGGCATATCATACCTTGTTCTGGGGCTACGCAGCCTTTGGTGTCCTTGGAAGCATTCTGTGCTTGTGCCTGAGCAACAGGTGTGAAGCTGCTGGTGAAAGGCATGCAGAGATGAAGGAACGAGGAAGAGGTGGGCATGATGAGGAAGAAGAAGTACTTCTGGAAGCTATGACACCTAGCACCGCCGATGGATTTGGGGAAGACCACGGCAATGCAGGCAGACAGGCCAATCCTAGGGTCGCACCATCCGCAAAGAAGCCCGGTTACTTCAGCCAGATATCGAAGCCTACCCGATCCATCATGTTCAAGCTTTGGATCCTTTTGGCTATTGATAGCTTGGCAGATGGCATGACTCCTTACTCGCTAATGAACTACTACGTTGAGCAAAAGTTCCACGTCCCCAAGACGACGCTTGGAGACATCACATCAGCCTCACAGTTCCTCTGCGCTATTGGTTCAATCTTCGCCGGGCCGCTGTCTAAACGTATCGGTCTCATCAACACCATGGTGTTCACACATATCCCGTCCTCGCTCGCAAGCGCCTTCATCCCGCTGCCATCAGGTGTTGGCTGGACAGTTGGTCTTTTGCTATTTCGAGCGGCACTAAACAGTATGGACCAAGCCCCTCGTGCAGCCTTTATCGCTGCAGTCGTGAAGCCCGAGGAGCGCACAGGTGTCATGGGCATTACAGGTATGCTGCGTACACTTGCAGCAAGCGCTGGCCCATCGATTACTGGTTTCCTTTCTGGTCACGATAACTTCTGGATCGCCTTCTTGGCGAGTGGTGCCTGCAGGATCACGTATGATCTCGGACTGTGGGTATTATTTGTGAATGTCAAAGTCAATAAGGATGCTGGAAGAGAAGATGATGTTGAGAGTCTAGATGATGAAGCTTTGGCTGGCTTGGTAAGCGACACAGAGAGTGACGATGATGAGAGCGACGGAAGGAAGAGCAAGGACAGTACTTAGGTAAATAGGAGACTGGCGGGACGTTATGTTTAGCCTGGCCTCGGATCGATTCGAAATGAGCGCTTCGTGGCTCATGATGGTTTACAAATGCACCCGATAGTGATAAAGGAAAATGCTAAGCAGATTACACAAGAGATGAAGGTGGATGGAGGCTACAAAAAATTCTTTACGATGAAGGCATGGGGTTCACAACACGGGACATGCAGAATACAGCACCTGCTGGGAGTACCAATCTCCTCCTTCTACAGACCTTATGAAGGAGATCGAAAGCTTGGATAATAAACCGCTGGCTCCCCACTGCAATCATACGATCATGTCATACTTGGAATTAAAAACCGATAACTAGTGAGTGCATATTGTCAATTTCTGAATTTGCATACATGTATATATCCATGACCAAGTTGCGTCTTGGCTAGCAGTAATGCAATAACGAGGGAGGGGTTTTTTTCCCTCTTTTTCTTTTATTCTCCGAGCAATGCATACTACTATTTACTGTCCTAGCCCAAATTCTTCCCTAACCGCCTCTCCCAATCTCCTAATACCCTCCTCAATCTTCTCGCCTGGCGCAGCCGCATACGTCGCCCTGAAGAACAAGGTATCATGCAGCTCCTCACTATCCGCGTAAAACCAGCTCCCCCGCATAACCAACGCCCCATGGTCAATGACGCGCATGAAGATACTCTCCTCGATAGTCTCGATGCTCTTCTCAGGGTAAGCAGGGTGTTTCCTGAAGTCGACTTGCATCCAGTGAAACATTCCCGCCATTGGCGGTTTCCACGCCATGACCTCTTGCGGGAGGTACTTTTCGCATGCAGCCAGGATGATATCGCGGCGGGCAGTGTATTGCATGCGGATGTGAATGAGCCAGTCGAGGTAGCCGGCGTGGCCCCAGTGTTCATCGAGGAGCTTGAAGAGCACCAATTGCGAGATACCAGATGGATTCTGCGTGGATACGTCTGCGTATTTGCCGTAGCGCTCGACCACTTGGGCAGGTGCTGTGATCCAGCCTACTCGGGATCCCGGCGCAATGACTTTCGAGAACGAGTCCATGCGGATTACGCGGCCGTCCGTGTCCATGGAGAGGTAGCTGGGGACAAGGGTTTTGATGAAATCGGCGTGGGAGGACGGTGAAGGTATGGCGGGGGCGTTGGGGCCCGTGTAGGGTTGCATTTGCAGGAAATAGTAGGGCTCGTCTTCTATGATGTGGATGTCGTGTTTTTGGCATACTTTGTATAGAGCCCGTCGTCGGTCTGTGCTTTGTGTTGCGCCAGTGGGATTCTGGCCAGTGGGCACAGTGTAGAGGAGATGTGGTTTCGGGGCACGGCGAGCAGTTTGATCCCAGTTTGTGAGTATGTTGTCCATTTCTGCAGGGAGTAGGCCTTCATTGTCGATTGGAACGCTGCATACGCGCACACCCATGGGTCGGGCGGTTTCGACAAAGGCGGAGAAGGTGTACTCTTCTGACAAAATCATCTCGCCTGGCCTCGTGAACATACGTAGAAGCATATCGGTGGCGGATGTGCTTCCAACCGTCATTGTACACTTCCAGTCCTCATATGGTGGGTCATGCACCAGTTCCGTGTGCTCGGTCATAAACCGTAAGAGTTGTGCTGAGCCAGCCCCCTGGCCATAGTTGAATGCCGTGGCGATATCAAAGGTGGACTTGTTCTCCACGAGATCATGTTTGCCGGCTGTAATGGTCACGCCAGATTCTTTCGTTTCGGCCTCGGAAAAGTGACCAATCTTGGGAACTTTGATAGATAGCTCTTCGAAAGGAAAGTACTCGCTAGATGGCAGACCGCCGCCAAGGGAAATGATGCCCGGTGTTCCGAGAAATTTGGCAGCTTCTTTGAGTGAATTTCCTTTCCGAATGGTAGCCTCATTAGTCATGATATCTGGGTTTACCCATTAGCGCTGACGGATGGGATTGCATCATGCCAGAGCAAAACATACAAGTCCATTGCTTTGCCTTGGGCTTGTGGTCATGGGACTTGAGTCGAAAGTTTGCTGTATCCGCTGGCGCCGCAACGCCCCATTGTGACGCAGCTGTCTTCTTTCTCCTTCCATGAATCTCGTTGCTCTGCACCGGTGCGCTCAGTGGATTTGGAATGGTAACTCCAGATGTGTCAGAGGTGGCTGACACCTCGACTGCGGACGGTGGTGACATTGTGTATGTGACCTTGTTTCCTGGCTCATATGTCTTCTCTCAGTAAGTTGTGGAAATCCCAATGCTTTTCCTTGTTCTCTGGAAGCCTGTTTGAAAAGCACGTGCAAGGGATGGTCGAGGTTGGTATAAAGTGAAGCTGAGTAGATAGGGGCGAGGAGAGCTTTTAACTTTGGTCTAGAAGAAGCCAATTATGGTTTGTCGTTATCACACGCCCTATGGTCGTATGTAGTCGAAAGGCGTGCAGGTGGTGGAGCCGCGAACTGCGAACCTGCATCATGTGTACCGATTCGGTAACGGTTAGCAACGGTCTGGGGAAAGCGACGACAAGCGACTCCACAAAGGATGCACGCCAAGGTCTTATCGATTGTATCGCGGACAAGCTTCACATCTTCTCCTAGAACGTCGGTATTCGTAATACAGCATGCTGCGTCACTAGTTGCGCAGCTGCACGCTAGAATTTGCTCATGTACTCTCTGTAGAGGCAGTACTGTGGGAATCAATTATTGAGACTACCAGCGCATGCAGACGGGAAGACGTCGGTTACTTTGCGGTTCAACACTACGTAAGACGGTGTTAACTCTGAGCCAATCGGCGCTTCGAAACATGCATCACGAGACCTGGATCGAAAGCACAAAGCCGTTATCACCCGTGATTATCACTCGCCGTTGTACAGGCATGCGACTCGTCTTCAGTATGCAGTATTTTAGGATGCTGCGGCTGAGCAGTATGCCGCCAAAAGTGCTATGGTACACCGCCGCTCAGCTCCAAGCGCAGTATGCAATAGATAAGCATCAAACGCCGTATATGCACCACCTCTCATTAGCGCCATTGAGAATTCCAAAATCCAATGGCGGAGGCCCAATGCCCGCAGTGGTAAGCACAAACGCAAAATGGGTATAGCGTAGACCAAGACAACGCGTAGACCCCCTATGTCTTCTTACATTACCACACAATTCTCTTCCTTCTCCTTCTCTTTCGTATCTCTCTCCTTCACAAGCTTGTCTGTCTTAACAACCTTGCTCTTTGTGTTTTTGTTGTTTGCTGGCGCACGTGGCTGCCCAGATGATGCAGCCTGAATGATTGCAAGGCGCTGCTTTGCTCTTTCGTCCCCAGAATCCGCAGCTTTGACGTACCAGACGTTGGCCTCCAAAGGATCCCGCCGACAACCAATGCCCATTTCTGTGAAATACCCACATGCGTATTCTGCTTTCGGAAGACCTAGAGTCATTAGCGACTACACCCAGGCGGACTGCACGAGGATTGTGCTTACCATACTCGGCGGCTTTCTTGGCCCATTCATACGCCTCGTTCTCATCCTTCTCCAGGACCGGTTCTGCTCCGACCATGTACCAAGCACAGA
>Ga0265798_10007860_pt1 | contig 13724 bp, 12 predicted proteins | sample P3T30metagenome_FD_192430 | JGI IMG/M metagenome (GOLD analysis project Ga0265798, IMG submission 192430) | Plant litter microbial communities from East Loma Ridge, Irvine, California - P3 T30 | ecosystem: Environmental > Terrestrial > Plant litter > Unclassified | place: USA: California...
AACCTACACAATCGCCCTCAAACCATCAACACAGGTTCAGCAGCACAGCCTCTGGACAGTCTGCTATCGTCGCGTAGAACTGCGCCCCGGCCTCTTCTAGCACACGACACACTTCCTCCATGTATTCTTGCTGCTTGACTTTCTCAGCAAGACCGCAGAAGATGTTGGATTCTCCGATGTACCTGATCTTCTCATCCAAGATCTCGTATGCGGTTCTACGATTCCCGGCCGAACGCTCCTCAAGCCAACTCTCTGAAGGCGGCCGCGATACCCAGACCCCTCCGCCACTTGGCCAACCAAAGAGATACTGTGGCGACGATCTCACGCTCATGTCTTGTTCGGCACAAATTGCTACGGCTCCGCAACGACGCATCCGCAGTGAGTGGGCTCGTTCCTCTGCCTGTGTAGCGACATCGTCGTCAGGCGCGGAGTGATAAGAGCCATTGTGAACGCCGGAAGCCGTTGGCCGGAGAACAACGTCGCCGCTACGGAGCATGGCTCTCGCCTGTGGTGGGTGATCGCTTATCAATCGAGAGCGCCAGTCGTCACCCATGATGTATTTGACACTGGCCGGGCTGTCGCCAAGTAGGTAATGAATGTAGGTTCCGTCTGTGCCACGCGTCGACGATGGGTCCTGCATTGATTCGAGGGTTTCGTCTGGGCCATACGTTGGCGGCGGGTATTGCATCGATTCTGGGTAATCTTCTTGGGGCGGGTAGCCGAAGATTCGGACGACGTTGTCGTTGGTGCTGGAAACTCGCAGACGGACGGCTCGGTCGGGAGTCGTCCTTTTGTTATACTCGACTCCATAGCCTTCACAACTGATGTACGGCTTTTCCTGGGTGAGGTTCGCTGAGTTGCGTTGACCTTCAAATCTTAGAAGTGAAGCGATGTAACTGAACATTATTGATAGCGTGGGTTATGCAACAGGAGGTAATTGTCGTTTTCTGGTTGCCTTAAGGTGTCTCAATGAAAGTACTACGGTTGGTTCTCTTTTATGCGTGACTTAACTGAAGACCGTAGTTCGCGAGGGATATCATGTCCGGAAAGGATGGGCGAATTGTCATTGGATACTTATGAAGGGGGAAGCTGCGCCAAGGCATCTGCAACGCCAATGAGTGAATGCGGCGCTGCCAGGCAGCAGCTAAGGATGCCAGCCAGGCAGCAGGCATGGATGTCTTCTGTCTCGACGGACCGGTTGGCCTCTCTAAAATTGAAGCTTATGAATGATAGCATTGTTAGCTTGGCCGACCGCGTATGATAAGTCCATACAATTATGTTGTGATTACCAACAGCGCATTTGAAGAACACTCGGAATACGTTCTCGAGATATCGTGACATACGTGAAGCTAAGGTGGACGCAGCTTCGTCGATCAAGTACCGCACCCTCCAAGACGAACGACTTGCAAGCACATCACATTCCTCCCATCGATGCGTTAACAAACTTCGTCTCGGCGTTGTCCGTTGTCAACTACAACCCGTGTCAGTAACCAAAAACATCAACCACATCCAGACGACCGAACCTAAACAGGTCATCAACTTACATGCCAAACGTCAATCCTCAGCATAAAAGTGTCATCGCCGCCTCCTTCCGCAGGGCTCAAAACACCCACAGCCACAACATTGTTGAGCCAGTAGTAGTCCCGATCGCCGGTCTCGAACACAACGCGAAGTTGCAAGCCACCCGCAGGTTGCGCGGGCCCTGAAGTCTGCAGCAAAATGTTCGCGCCGTCGTGCGTGCGTAGGTTGTACCGTGTGTCGGCGCTGAAGATGCCTGTCTGGGGGTCTGTGATCCCCCAGTCTGCACCGAGATTCAGAATCTCGCCTTTGGGATGTGTCAGCTGTTGTTGATGTTCTTGTCTTAGGGTGTATGGGGGACTAGGAAGAGACAACGCACCTTTGATTCTTGGGCCTGTTACGTTACCGCCCAGGATCGGAATGGCGGTGCGAATGCCCCGTGGCCCTTCTGGACCGGTGTACAAGCCGTTCTGACATTCAACGAGACTCGTGTAGAGGAATGTAAGGCCCGGTGCTACTGGTTCGGGAGAGTCAGGCAGAGATGTGTTCTGAGAACTGCCGAGTGCGGCAATAGATGCAAGAGAGAGCAGGCGTGAGAAGTGCATTGTCAGGAGTGATAAAGGGTGGACAATATTTGGAGGTATTGACTGATACCGATAGTGGCAAGGGCGTCGGACAATGTCAGTCACCACGAAATGATCCTTTTTGTTGTTGTTTGGTCGTTGACTCCACAGTTTGATATATATTACCGGGTATATACTGCTGTGGTCCACCGAGAACAGCCGTGTGGCTGCGGGGGATCGCCCGGCATTTTGGTACGGCTTACGAGAAGGTCGGCAGATATTCATCGACCCTTTTGCAGCTGGGCTATCATGCGATCAATATCGAGTGCAGAGTTGCCGCTTGCTTTAGTCCTGAGTTCCTCAAGCATGTTGCGGTCTTTCGCTTTCAATGCCTCTTCGCCAGCCTTCGAGATCATGCCACACTTGATCCACATCTCTGATCGCTCTGCCATAGTGAGATTGGTGCACTTCGGGATGTAGAGCGAAGCAACCTTGGGATTACCAGCGCCCAAGCTCTCGTTGAAGAATGGCTGGATGCAGTCAGCTTGATGTTGTATATGGATTTGAGCTTCTCAACCGTAAAACTTACCTCCCACCCAATCGGGCTCTTTTTCGTCTTGCTGAGATCTTCCAACTCTCGCCAGTCTCTTCTCACGACCAAAGCCCGCAAGCGGACCCACCAATAAGTCTTGTCGGAGACCTTAAATTCGGTCTGCACTTTCTGTGAGCGTTTGAAGTTCCCCAATTTGATGAGCTTGCTGATGGTCTCGTTGACCGACATTCCAACGAAGCGCTCGTTGAGGTCCTTTTCAAACGCTTCTTGGAAGCGCAGCAATTTCTGTGCATCCTCGAGAGCTGCGACTTGTGGCGCATGTTCCTTGCTGTCGCGTAACAATTTCGCTGCCATCTTAAGTTTCTCCGCAGTTGGGTTGACTCCACTTGCTGCGAGAGCCTCGGACAGGAAGATGTTGGAGCTATCTGCTCTTCGATCGACCGAGTAGTACAAGTCTTTGAGCAGCTCCCGGTCTTGGTCGATTGCAGACGATTCGACGATTGCAGTGGCGACTGGTCTGCTGTTGATAGTCCTGAAGAAGCCGTCCAACGGGACTTTGCGCTTGACACTCAACAGCACGTGCACGATGAGATCAGTATCGCCACTCTCGATCGCCTTGTCGAGAGCAACGGAGTCCTCGCCAATGCTGAGTAGCAATGGTACCTGCTTCCCCGCTCTTGGTTCATGCTCAAGCAGTTCTGTCGCAAGCCTGCCTCTTCCCTCATCGTAAGCTGCACGAGCAACTTCTTCGAAAGAGATTCCTCGCTTGCCGTTCAATTTCCGCACGATCTCCTCGCAGATCATGTCCTCGTTGAGCGTCGAGGTTCGCACCTTTTGGCGTGCCCAGTGTACGTAGATCCGATCAACAGGGAGATGCAGGTACTCGGAGACTCGCAAGGCCAGAAGATAATCCTGGCGGTTCACCAACCGCTGTACAAGCCTCTCAGGTGTCAACCGAATGTACTGGTCGTATGAGAGCGGCAGCCCAACTTCGAAGAAACGCACTGCGTTGAGCACGCGCAATGATTCAGTCATGTCAACAAAGTCGTCGCTGTTGTAAAAGTCCAACACAGACTTGCCAAAAGACGATGCTTTCAGCAACTGTTTTTGCCAGTGCACACTGTACTCCTGACCAGCCGCTCGAATGCAGAGATCCACTGCCTCATCCAGATTGGGCCTTATCAACTGGATGTTGTCATCCGCTTTGGGTGATTTCTTCTCAAGCTGCTCAACGGCGTCCAATAGGACTGAACCAGGTGAAGTCGAGTCTAACCGGAACACCTCTTCGGAGGCCTCGGGCACCTTTTGAATAAACTCACAGACATCGTTTGTGAGCGCACGCAGGCCGTCCACGTCCGGCACCAAGTGAACGAACGAGTTGTAGAAGTATTCAGTCGCAGCGCCGTTCGGCCCAACAAGGTGAACCTCGTCTTCCCATGCCAGAGCCACTGCGTTGTTGCCGCACCACTGGAGATCTCCGGGTGGAGTCTTCACTTTTGAGTTGTACTCGCTGAAGCGATCCTGGAAATCGCTGCTGATGACCCAGACCTTGCCATCATCGGTATACAAAGCAATGAACTTGCCGTTTGGAGAGACGCCGATGTGACGGAAGGGACCAGCCTCCAGTTGTCGATCTTCGCACTCAACAGCATCAGTCACGTAGATCGTCTTGTCGATTGCCAGGATCACCTCGACGGAACGCGAGGAGGTATGCTCTGGTGCAATCACAGCCCACGATACCACCTCACCGGGCGGAGGTGCGGCCAGCACCTGTGGCCGAGGCTCGTCGTATCTTGTCACAGTGACCACTGTGTTGTCTCCCAGTAGCGCTGCAAATCCCGTGGCCCAGAACTTGCAAGACTGCACTCCATGCTCTTCCGCTCCATGTCCCAGGCTGAATGGCGTAAAGTCACCTTGGAGGTCTGCATAGCTTCTCACAGTCCCGTCCTTTGTGACCACCAGCAGCCTCTCATCTTCCGACCATCCCAGCCCTTTGATAGTGCCTTTTTCCCATTGTATCTCCCGTATCAGCTTCCCGGCGCAACTGTAGATGTCGATGGAGGATTTGGCAGTCTGTGAGCCGCGGAAGGAGTAGATCTTGCTGGCATCTCGGTAAAGAGCTGTTCCAGTCAGCGATGCGCGAGAAGATGTGATCACTGTGCCTACCTACAGCACCACTGTACGGAGCTCCAGTGACGACATAGTTCTCAATTTCCAGGTCTGGGTCGAAGACAGATGTGTAGAGCTGCGTTTTACGGTAGAACCGGTCGCCGATACGCTCCCAATCGGCAGTTGGTTTCGCCATTGCCGTAGATCAGGTGCGCATAAGCGTGTTACCTGGATGGATGTTCATGGGCTTGGATATGTTGCTGGAGTCAAGGCGCGAGGGTGGGCAGCGCGACTTGAGCGGTGGTCTGAGCGCCGGCCTGCCTTTCGATCCGACTTTCCTTCTTTCTTACTTAGACCCGCCCCGACATGAGATGCAATTTATTCCATTGCGTGGGGTCATACACAGCTAAAAACTGCGTTTCACCCGAGCAACTGGACTCTAGAATGATGGCGTACTCATAACCAGGCGCTACAACACGAAACTGGTAGCCAACGACAGACAGCCCCAACACGCCATTGCCACGATGAACGAAAACATCCAGCAGCTTGACGACCTGGAGTTGGCAGTCCTTGCGTCGTTGGTCGCCGAGGAGCACTGTCTCTTCTCATTTGATGGCTCATCTACGAACGACATCAGAGACGAATTACAAGCAGTATGCGCCTACACATTCGGACTTCAAACAACCTCCATCACTTGCGATTCCAGGACTACTATAGACGACCTCAACGAGGCACTGCTAGTGAATTCCCCTGAAGACTCAGACGAAGTGCTGGACGAGCATGGAAAGCGATCCACGGCCGCACTCGGCGTTGGCTTTTCTCGCCTTGGGAGGTCGTCGAGTCCGTCCCCGTCCCACGACCTGGATACTTGCCGCATTGCAAATGTAGTCATTGCCGCAGATCTGGACCTTGCCGACTCTAGCGTTCAGACCCAGGTGCTTGAGCTGCTCAGGACGAAGCGAGTGTTCACACGAACTGCCATGCACACTGCACCAAAGGACTTTCTGTTCATTGGTATTATGTCGCACATAGGCTCAAGGCTGACACACCACCTCAATGACATATTCTGCATGTCCCATTCTCACTCTTCGGCAGAGGGTTTATCCTACAAAGATGGCACACTCGCTAAAGGCATGGCTCCACCGATTCCTATCTCAGATATTGCGACGCTTCGCGAACAAGCACGCGGGGCTCGCATGACCGGTGAAGTCGCTTCATATCTGCACAACATTGTTTTGTTCATGCGGACAAGTCGGTACGTTACAAGCGGTGTCACGGCTACAGCGACGAAGCAGCTCAGAACACTGTCGAGTGCACTGGCGCCACTTCACGGCTTGGATTACGTTCCACCTTCGCTTGTGGTTCTGGCTGCTCGCAAGATCTACCCACACAGATTAGTGCTAGCGACGCCGAGCACAGAGAAGAGTGTGCAATGGGGGAGTGACCCTAGTGCTGTTGCAAGGCTGCTGGAGAACGTCACGGTCGAAAGCGTGATCGAAGACGTCCTCGCGAGTTTCGAGTCGCCTTTGTGAGACTGCAAACTCTAAAATCATGACTACCACGCACTCGGAAGTTCACCATATCTATACCATCGACTTTGAGCTACCATCGGAACAGCGCGGGCACTGAGATCTACGTTTTGAGCCTACAAGCGTTTCGTCCGGCACGAAGCAGCAACCGCCAGCTAAGAGCTTTCGTGCAAACGTATTGACAACCAGAAAATTGATCCCTGCTTTTGCCAGGTGCTTGTTCTGGCTTCTGCATACACGCGACACGACACGCTGCGGAGACGATACGATACCCCGCGCCAAGCGCAAGGTGCCGCCGACGAAGAGACCGTTATCTTGTGAAACACTTCAGGTCGCACCTCCTCGCGGACTCTCAACTGATAAACAAAGACTCGCGACCCTTTTGACAGTTCGCACTCACTCGCGGCTGGATATCGACAAAACATACCCGGATAGAAGCAATAATGCCCAGTCAGAGATACCACGCCCGGTCACCGACATTTCCTCTATATCACAGTACACGGAAAAAGGCCCGAAGATGGCCGCTGGTACTGCGGTTCATCAAAGGGGCAATTCACGTCGACATTGCTGTTCCGGTCATCCTGAGCGCACTCTGGTCAGCTTTCATCGTCTACCTTGACCACGTCCGTGACGACCATATTGGTCTTCCAAACAGTATCATCCCCAGTCTTTCGATCGTTGTTGGCTTGATGCTGGTGTTCCGGAACCAAACGAGCTACGACCGGTTTTGGCAGGTATGCTGACATACTTTGCGTGCGTTACATGAAGTGCGCTGACGGCTGCGCCAGGGAAATCAGCACATGACGACCATAGAGACCTGTATCCGCAATCTTACCCGGTCTTTCCTCACTTGCTCACATGTCTCGGGAAAGAGACCTTCTGATGCGGAACGCGCCGATACTGAGCAGACCGTGAGGCTGTTACTCGCATTAATCTACGCAGCCAAGAACCATCTGCGCGCAGAATGGGGTATGGACGTCATGCCATTCTTGATCCCAAAGTCTGCCGGGGACATGGAGCGGAGACACCGCCGGGAGAGTACATCTGTACATCAACCTGAGTATGAAGACCTGCTGCCATCGGGGATCAGAGGATTTGAGGACCAAGGCTTAGGTTTGCTGTTACAGCTGAGCATCCGCATCGAGAGCTACATCAAGCGTGGGCACGATCGAGGCTGGTTTCACTCGCCACAGGCTAGCCAGATGACTGTTCAATTAAATCAGCTGGTGTCCGCGTACGGAAGCATGGAAACCATTCATTTGACGCCAATACCAGTGGCTTACCTGATCCACATGCGCCAGGTGCTTGCGCTTTTCGGCGGCGTCTTGCCTTTTGCTCTCGTCGAAGAGATGGGGTGGTACACTGTGCTGATGGTCAGTTTGGTCATGTTCACACTGTATGGTGAGTTCTGGATTTGGCGTGGTCTTTTCGCATTCTGCATATCTCGTCAGCAGTTCCACGTTCCATACAATTGCTAATCATCTGTCAGGCATTGACGCCATCGGGGCCCAAGTATGTACACTCTGTCGATCAACGTTGACCATATGTCTTCAGACCAAACTTGTCTCACTCTGGTGAGCTTTGCTGACAACAACCCTGCGCAGCTCGAAGACCCCTTCGGTTACGACAAAGCCGATATCAAAGTCGATGCCATCGTTGAGGACCTCAAGGTAATTATCCCCCTTTCGCCATGCCTGTTGTATGGAAACGCCTTCGGGGTCCTTTTCACCAATGCTAAGGCTTTCTCGTATCAAACAGGTCGAAACAAGTGTTCTGATCGCCGAGTGGAGAAGGAACTCCGACATGTTCACTGGGTAGAATATTAGTACAGAACCTACCACGCCACCCACGGTACAGGCTAGACAGCGGCGGCGAATCGCCACATTTGCTAGATGCCTGACCGGCACGCGTCCGAATCCAACCTAACCCCAACAATTGTAATCGTTCTCAGCTCTACTCTTTCTGGCCTTTTTGCGAAAGACTAGAGACGCTGATGGCAAGGCTACAGCACTTGCAAGGTTGTGAAGGACCGACATGTGTCACAAGTGTCGCCGATGGCCCTCGTGGCTAACCATTCTTGGCTAGAACGCCGTTAGCATCATGCACGGGCCAATGTAGCTTAATGGGATCTTCACAACTTGGCACTTTTAGGCAAAGTGTAAGAAGCTGTGAAGGATGCGAACGATACCCTTTGGCTTGCGGTCGCGAAGCAACAAATGTTTAGCGAGGCCTGGTGAGACCTTCGCATCTCAAATCGCAGGGATTTCTGAGCAGAGCTGGTTAACTGTGAATTGAGTAATCCAATGCTAACATCGACGGTAGCTTGCCATACCCACTACCCGATTTCTTGGGGAAACCATAAACTGTGACTAGCAGCCGTGTCGTTGTTTACTAACTTCGACATCCATCGCCTCAAGTAGTAGAAGCCATTAACATTGAGGTAGAGCCGCCAATGTATGAAGACTACCGAGTTGCCTAATTAGCACCAGGCAGGAGGTTCTTCAGCCGCTGCCGAAAGTGGATTTCTTTGGTGGTTGATTAATCTATTATCAGGAACACGGCACGCATTTCGCCTGAGCTGTGGAGGGTCTTTTCTCCCCAGCAGCTCGGAGGAATCCTTGTCCTAAAGCTTACTTCTCCGCCTGATCAACCGTGGTCCTTTTTCCACCCGCAACACTAGCGGCCGGCTCTCAGCCCCGAGTATCACTCAATGCGCTCGCCTACCAAGCAAAAGCCATACCGAGACCCTCAGTCTAGCAGCCGAGCCCACTACTTCATGTTGCCCCGGTGGTTACACTCGGTAGTATCAAAGCCTGGATGCTGGACCTGATGCACGAAGGTCAGGGCGTCATGCATGCATTCCCACCAAGATCCTTACGAGGGTGATCTAAAGAGTGCCTCTGGGGGCTGATGGCGCCAGAGGGCTGCCTTAAGCTCTTTCCACACGTGCGTTGCTCTACATGCATGTGTTCGCTTCCTGCATCTCTTTACATGTCGCACACGCGATCGTGTAACCTCCAACATGCCTGGCAATATCATCAACCTCACTCCGGCCGACGTGGCTGGCTGGCCTCAGCCTAATTATGACAACCCCACGCAGAGGACATGGCTGCCAGCTTATTCTTGTATCCTGTTCGCAGCTGCAACCTCTATGGTTGCTATGCGCTTCTGGCTACGCATTCGAGGACATGCAGGGAGGCTCGGCCTAGACGACGTAAGCATTCGAAGAGACATGGCATGGTTTTGTTGTTCAATGGCTGACTTGTCCAAGGCCATTTTATTTCCGGGATGGGTGGCATCAGTCATGTTCACAGCGGTGACCCTACTATACAACTACTGGGCAACCGGCAATCGTCACATATGGGACATCCAACCGTCCAAGAGAGAAAACCTGGCTCTATGTCTATGGCTCGCGGAGTTCTCTTTCCTTATTTGCGGAGGACTCACCAAGGTCTCGGTCCTGCTTTTCTATCGTCGCTTGGTGGATGGGACATACTCGAGGCGATGGAGATGGCTGGTGGTATTCGCGATTGCCTTTACGATTGCGTACACGGTCGCATTCTGCGTCATGCTTCTCCTCAATTGCACACCAACCGAAGCATATTGGCGAGCGTTCGATCCGGTTTATGCTACGACGGTACACTACACATGCTTGGACACAAAGATCATCAACACACTGGCGGGCGTGTTCGCCGCAGCTAGCGATGTGTACGCTGTTGCACTGCCTTGCATCATTACCTGGCACTTCTCCGTGCCTAGAGCACAGAAGATAGCGCTGAACATCATCTTCAGTCTTGGTCTGTTGGTGGTTGCTGCTAGTGGTGTGCGCACGTACTATCTAATAAGTAAGTGGCACCAGCAACTTCAATTCGAATCACAACGCATGCTAACTCGTCCATAAAGTCACAGGCCACGAGTCCGACGTGAGCCACAACATCTTCAACCTCATCGTCTGGGCCCAGTTGGAGCTCCAGCTCGGCATCATGTGCGCCTCGGCCCCTTCTCTGCGCGTTTTCTTCAGACACTATCTCGGTGGCAGTGTGTCGTCCCGCGCGCTCAAGTCTGGAAGATCTGGTCGCGGTACCGCTTTAGCAAGTAACTCCCATCAGGAACGGTCGATCACCGTTGTGAGATCTACAACCGTCAACTACGACCACAAGGCTAATGGCCTCGCGGTGAACAAAACACCTTTCGAGAACAGCCTGGAGACCACGAGCGAAACGACGTCTGAACACCGAGCTTGGTCACCGACGCCGAGTAGGGAGCACCTTACACGCCCTTCTTCAGAACACGAGTCGATTCCTATGCAGAGTGTTTGGAAAGATCCCGGGCGGGAGCGGTGGATTGGAAGATCCTAGATAACGTCTTGAAGAATAATACATGCTTCGGCGCTTCAGCGAGCAACAGACATGTGCCAAATTAGGTAGCGATGCCCAGGAGACAATGCCTCGAAGATCACAAGACAACAGGAAATGATCCGTCACCCGGGGAATATGCCGGCACCTGTATGGTTCGATACGCCCGATCCTATGGCCATGTAAGCAAACCGCGCTTTGCAGTCCAGTCGAAACACCCGTGTGTTGTGAAACCCCCGTTTTGAACTGCCACTATATCAATGACGCTCAACGGGACCTCTCCCAACATGCTACTATCACATTCAGACACGCCAGGCACGCCAGGCTTCTCAGCTCATACGCTCGGACAATTACGCGAAATAACACATACGAGTCTCCGACCATGTCAACCATCAGGAGATCATCCGGAGGATGCTTACAAGGGCCCATGTTCAATATTTTGTGCACGTTCCGGATGTTCGTAAGCTGTGGAGTCAGCTGTTTCGAACCCACTTCGGATCATCGGATTGCGCCACGCGAGTTGACCTTGACTCGTGGCACAAAATATAGGCTTCGGGTCAAGACTTGTATGCCGGATTTACTGTTCGTGGTACAATTTGATCGAGTGCTTCCGGAGTTGTCGTCATCATCAATATGACTTCAACGGCGGCATCGTCATGTACAGCTAGACATCTACAGCCGTTTATGGATTTTAGTTGTGTATAGCATCAGTCGTATAGAATTACAGCTTCAACTCTCCTTCAAACCCGCCTGTCTGCTCGAAATTCGCCTTCAAAGAAGTGACAGACGTCTCTCCCTCCAGGACCGCCCAACCGTCATACCCAGGCCCAGCCTTCTTCACACTCTCGTGCACATCCGTAAACCGAGGAGCCCACTTGAAGTGCCTATGCTCCCACTTCCCAGCCTGCGGCGTCGCAGTCCCACTCCCTGCCTCGACACGGCCCTCTTGATTCCTCAACTTCGCCTCTTCAGTCGAGGCATCATCCACGGCTCCTTGCTGCGGCAGCTCCTGGAAACAGGCGCCCTTACCCCAAGTGTTCTGCAGCATCTTGGTCCAGCTGATCTTGCTCTGCAAGACGCCCTTTTTGACGGGCACGTTGACGCTGTACAGTCTCGAATCGCCCCATGTGCCGTTCGCGGCGAGCCATTCGCACACGCGTACACTCTGCGCGCAGCTTTCGGCCACGACTTCGGGCAGGTTAATGCGGTCAGTGAACGCGAATGAGAGCGCGATGGAGCGATAGCCGCACTGCGTGGCTTCCAGCGCTGCTCCCATGGTGCCGCTACTCAGTGCGAAGAGGGATGTCGTATTACGGCCGTAGTTTGGCCCAGAGATGACGAGGTCGACGGGCCCGCGCTCCTGGAAGAAGTAGTTCAAGCCGAGCTGAGAGCAAGTGGCCGGAGTCGAGTTGACCAGTACCCAGGGGTGAGAGCCGTTGTCTTTCTCAGTGTAGCCTTCTGTATGAGCTTCTGGGTTGGTCTTGGGAGGGAAGTAGAAAGAGGTTTGAATGTCTTGGCCGACGATATGTGCTTTGCCAATCCAGGAGCGTTGGGTGTTAGGGACGATCACTGAGACTGTGTGGCCTTTTTCTTCCAGGGCTTTGACGAAAGATAGTATGTACGGCGAGGCCTCGGCCGAAGGCGGACCATCATCGTTGGTTACCTGATGATGTTGTTAGTGTGGCAGGTGGATGTTGACATGGCAGGCTTACGCACGAGGATATGCATGTTGGTTATCTTAGTTTTTTTTATCAATGGCTTCCACGAGTTTCAAATGCAGAGTGAAGTCAACGATGAATTGACTGAATCTTGGCAGGGAAGATGAGGTGATGAACAGGTACAGGTACAGACCTTCGGTCCGATGATGCAACAGTCGCCGTCCGCTTCGCTTAGTAATCGACTTTGACAACGATACGTAGGGTTGGTGTTAGGGTAAAATTGCAAGGAGAAGTCTGTGAGAAATCTATGCGTAAATACTCTCAATCCTTCATCTGTTGCTTTTCATTCACAACGGTACATGTAGGTGGATACCAGACCGATGTCTTTTCGTCGATGTGTCCGTTACAACAATGTTCACCGCAGCTCACATGGTCTCAACGCCTTTATTCAAATCGAGAGGTCACGAAGTCGACAACGAGATTGGTCGACTTGATATACTCTCCGAAAACACTTGTTCGAGTGATGGGACTACGGTAACATGCTTACAGCAATAGCGAGTGTCCTCAATTCGACTATGCTACACGTTCGGTTGTTTGACATCGTTGGCCAGCCATTGGACTTTATATTTAACCGCTGTTTCGACGGCCTCGTCGTGTTTGTGGAGACTCGTTTCCGTAATGGTGATTTTGGAGCCGCCAGCGACAATAAAGACGTTTGTCGCCAAAAATACGCCCCTTCACTGTTCTCACATCGACGACGACGACAGAAAAAACGAAAGAGTAAGAATGGCAAAGCGAAGAGCAACGACGACGATCGGATCCAAACAACCGCCGGAAGATCGACGACCCGTTGGCTTTTCGGCGCTTCGAAAGTTGAGTTGCCGATTCTTTCGGATTTCCAGAATCGACACACCTGCATGCCACCTTCATCAAGTCTCTTCGCAGTGCAGGACATACCAGGCGCCGGCCGAGGGATCCTTGCGCAGCAAAAAACCCCCGCCGACACACATGTGCTCGACTCGCCTCGCCCCGCGGCGCATGTGATCTTTCGGCAATACCGGAAGGAAGTCTGTGCGCAATGCTTTGGATACGATCGTGGTCGGAATCTCGCTGTGCGGGACAATACTACTGGCAAGGTCTTTTGTTCGGACGAATGTCATGAGGACTGGATAAGAGACGAGGAAGAGTTGGGAGTGGAAGCGTGGGTGGCTTTGGAGAACTTTGTCAAGTCGAAGAGCAAGGCTGTCATTTCGACTTTGAGCCAATGTTCGGTTGGGGACAAACCCGGCGAACAAGCCGTTCTGTCGCGATGGAAAGAAGCGGAAAAGATCGCGTCGTTACATCGTCAGGTCAGGTCTGTTGATGCTTCAGATCCTGGACAGGGGATTAAGGCGGATAAGGGACATCGCAGGGCTATGCAGCATGTCTGTTCGCAGCCT
>Ga0265798_10007862_pt1 | contig 13723 bp, 13 predicted proteins | sample P3T30metagenome_FD_192430 | JGI IMG/M metagenome (GOLD analysis project Ga0265798, IMG submission 192430) | Plant litter microbial communities from East Loma Ridge, Irvine, California - P3 T30 | ecosystem: Environmental > Terrestrial > Plant litter > Unclassified | place: USA: California...
CGGCGGGTACGACTGACGAAGGATCCGCGCAAGGATATGTCAGCGGCAAAGAAGTCGACATCAAACTTTGCAGCATTCCAAATACGGTAGATAACGGCCCAGATGGAAAAGGTGGTCCGGTTCGCGTAAATTCTCGAATTTCAGGTGCCGCATTGGCAATGATAGACAAGTACCGCGAAAGTTCCGCCAACCCGTCCGGAAGTTCCGTAGTGCGCGTTGCTGACAGTTTCCGGTCCATGGCAGCCCAGCAACAGGTGTACGCTCAATACGGTTCAGGCAGAGCAGCTCGTCCGGGATATTCAAATCACCAAATGGGACTCGCAATCGATTTCCAACTCGACAGTAACGTCGGTGCGAGCAGGCCGGGAAACCCAACGTACGATTGGCTTGTTTCAAATGCCAAGGATTACGGGTTTACGCAACTCTCGGATGAATCATGGCATTGGCAACCGATAAAGGCACAAGGAAGCAAGGTCTAGCATGAAAAGTATTATCCGTACCGTTTCACTATTCGTTACCGTCTTCGCACTGGTGCTTGCGACAGTCCCCGTCGGTGCACCGATTGCTTCAGCCGCCGACAAAGAAGCGCTCTCCGCACAAGAGTGTGAAAATTTGAAGCAGGTATATAACAGCCAGAACGTTCAATTCTATACGTCATGCGCCATCGCGACAACATGTGGAGGCTCTTCGACGAGCGCCTCCGCCGGAGAAATAAAATCGCTGTCCGGTGATAATAACGGCGCAAAAATATTCAACTTTTGGGTCTCAGCGGGAATGTCCAAAGAACAGTCGGCCGGCATCACCGCCAGCATGCAAAATGAAGGAGGCTTCAGCCCATTCCGCCAAGAAGGTAACTTCGGCGGAGGCGGAAATTGGCCTTCAGGAGGGTGGGGGATCGCACAGTTCACGGGAGGCCAGCGCCAAATGGCTACAGATTATGTGAAAAAAGCCGTGGGCGACAGTCTATTCAGCCAATACTATTCAAACCAATATGGCGGACCTGTCGGCGAAGCGGGCAAATTCGTTCCAGAAGGCGTCCCTATGGATGTGAACGACAAATTTCTTCTGGCAGAACTGAATTACCTGCTTACGTACGTCAAAGGTTTTACACCTTCAAGCATACCTATTAGAACCAGTGGTTTGAGGGCAGACTACGGGCAGGATGCAAAGGATGGACAATTTCTATACGACTACCTGAAGAGTATTTCTAGCGGCCAGAACACCGCCAGGGATGCGGCTATCGCATGGACATATTTGTACGAACAACCGGCAAGCGTCAAAGAAAAAGCCGGAGAGCGTGGAGATATCGCCAACGACGTCTTGAAAATGTTCTCAGCGGGCACGGGAACAAGTTCGAGTTGCGGTGGTAATTTGACAGAGGGTGGTCTTGATCTCAATGCTGCGGTAAAATTCGTCAACGATTATAAAAATAATGCCGACAACGTCAAATATATAGGTGGAGCAGGTCAAGATTGCGCCGGCGGACCGCTCTCGAACTGCGTATCGTTCTCGATATACTTCATCAACAAATATACGAACTTGAAATCAAACCCTACTCCAGGCAACGGAAGCACGGTCGTCGCGAACCTTATCGCCGCGAACCCCGGTGTTGAAAACGGTCACAGCCCTCGGCCTTATGCCGTCTTCAGTACCGCTAGCGGCAGCCAGATGTGCGGAAGCGTCAAATGCGGACATACCGGGGTAATTCTTGGCGTAGACAAATCGGCGGGGAAAGTCATTGTCGGAGAAGCGGCTTGCGGAGCTCCTGGAAGCTGGGACACCGCTCGTGAATATCCTCTCTCCCAATTCGACAGCAACGACTACACGTACATATACACTGACGGACAATTGAAAGGGGACGTAAAATAACATGGGCAACGCGACTCGGAAACAACGTATCACGATCGTAGTCATACTGATATTTTTGGTAGGTCTGGTCTCTCTGGGAATATATGCCGCATCTCACGCAAACAAAGAGAATCAGTTTGGCAAATACATTCCGATATCGAACTATGCGAGCAAAGTAAAGAACGTATCCAGCGACGTAAAAGACGCAATTCAATCTTCTTTGTACAATACCGTCGTCAAAAATAAGATTAATGGACAAGACGCATCAAAAGTAAGGGATGCAAAAATACGAGACGGTTCCGATTCGCAAACGTATGACAAAGAGACGCAAGTATATTCAGGAAACTTCATTGTCGACATGGCAAAAATTAAACAGTCCTATAAAGTGCAGTACAGTTACTCTACAACGAACACCATTGATACCGGCGGAAGCCCGGTGACTATCACGTGTCTTGAGACGAAAGATCTTATTTACGGGGACTTCGGGTGTACCGACCTCGCCAGCCAACAGTCGTCACCAGAAGATCAATTGCTTCAGTATCTTCCGTACCAAGGCTTCACTTTCGGCATCACACCGGATAGAAGCAATGATGGCAAACTTATCATCGCAGTAACGCTTACGATTCCCGATTCAGAGATGCCATCAGATGCCGCGGGAAAAGCCCAGGCTATCGCGTATTACAAATCCCAAGCAACCGATTGGATCAAATCCAAAGGTCTCGACCCGAGCAATTACACGCTTTCATACAATTACGATGACGCCGGCAACGAAGTCGACACCTCTTCAGGCGACTAAACCTCTCTAATCCAGTGCGACGTGGTGATACTGCTTGCTATCCGATAACACGTGCGTACTGGTCATCACGATCTGATGTTCTCGTGTTCGATCACTGAGCGCCGCTTGCCGTGCAAGGTCGAGCTCCGAAAAGACATCGTCAAGCAAGATGAGCGGTTTCAAACCGGTCAGCTGTTCGATAATTGATACTTCCAGGAATTTCAATGCCAATACAATCGTACGCACTTCGCCGCGCGATGCATTCGAAAGTGCAGGGGAGTGGTTCAGTTCAAAGATAATGTCATGACGGTGCGGGCCAGTAGATGTATTCCCGAGCATTTTGTCGCGTTCGATATGCGCCTGCAATTCCGCCAGTAGCTTCTGTTTGATATCACCAACGAAGGTATGCGAATAGTGCAGCGACACTTCATCGTTTGAATCGGCGATGTCATGATACGCGTCATTCAACTGGCTGTTAATTCGTTCGACAAACGCGATGCGCTGCTCAATGATATAGGCGCCGTGATCCGCCAGCGTGATATCCCACGCGAACAACTCGTCAGGCGACGTGTTAAAGCGTTTCAGCAGGTTGTTGCGCTGACGCAGGGCTCGTTCGTACTTTCGGAGCGAAACACCGTACAGCGGGTTTAACTGCGCTATGAACCGGTCAATGAATTGGCGGCGGCGAGCCGGGGAACCATTCAGCAAACGAAGATCTTCCGGTTCGAACAAAACGACCGGGTATTTGTTCTTTGGGGCCAAGCGGGCAGTCGTTTTCGTATCGACGACGAACTGCTTGCGCGCAGATGTTTTCGAAGGGTCGAATTTTACGGTCCGTCTGTCTTGGCCGTCAAGCAACAGGTCTATTTTCCACCAGGGACTGTCGGCGCGTAGCACATCACCGTCAGAGCCTTTGAAGGACGAACCTTGCAGCGCGATGTAAATGGATTCAAGAATGGTCGTCTTCCCGCTGCCGTTCGGGCCAGTAATAACGGTGACGCCCGGAACGAGCGCGACTTCATACGACGTGTGCGAGCGGACGTTCTGCACCGCGACTTTGCTCACGATGGCCATGCGCTAGCTCTTCAAAGGCATGATGACATGGTAGTAGTTCGTATCCTTCTTTACCGACTTCAAGATGCATGGAGATAATTTGCCGCTAAAGCTGAACTCGAGCATATCGCCTTCAACTACAGAAAGCGCTTCAGACAGATAACGGGAATTGAGCGTCACTTGGCCGCTGCCTTCAATTTCTGCTGTCAGTTCAGAGGTGTTTTCACCAAACTCGGAAGCGATCGAGTGGAGTGACAGTGATTTTGCGTCTTCATCGACTGTCAAAGTGACGCTTCCGCCTGATTCGCGAGCAAACAAGCCGGCAATTTTGGTCACGCGGACGAACTCTTGTTTGTTCAACGTCGCGGTAATGTCGGACTGCGCCGGGATAAGCTGACGGTAATCAGGAAAGTTACCATCTACCAAACGGCTGATGATTTCAGCTTCGTTCATACGGAAACGGACTTGGGTTTCGTCGAAAAGGATATCGACAGCGTCAGTGTCATCACCAAGCGTACGCAACACTTCTTGCAGAGTAGTCATGGGAATAATGGCGGATACTTCACTCGAGGTTTCAACCAAACGGCGTTCAGACAAACGGTATCCGTCAGTTGCGGCCAGATACAGGCTTCCTTCGTGCGAGTGCCAATAAACACCGGTGAGTACCGGGCGGGTGGCGTCAGAGCTGGCAGTAATGATGGTTTGGCTGACTGCCTGCTTGAAATCATCAGCATTGATACTGTAACTGATAGAAGATTCTTCATTGATAGTAGGGAGTTCAGGGAACTCATCGGCAATGACGCCATTGATTACCGAATGGAACTTGCCGGACGTGACGTGAATGTTGCTGTTCACGACGCGCAGTTCAATAGAATCTTTCGGCAAGCTGCTGACGAATTCAGATATGAGACGAGCGGGGATGGTGATGGCTCCAGGTTTAATGATCTTTGCGCCTATGTACTGAGTAGTTGCGACTTCAAGGTTTGTGGCTGCAACAAGCAAACGGTTTCCATCAGTTCTTAATAAGATGTTACTGAGAATAGGAAGTCCTGTCTTATTGCTTGCGACACGTCCGACAGCCGACAAAGCTTTTGAGAAGTTTTCTTGAGTGACTGTGAGCTCCATTATGTGTTCCTTTCCAATTTTCCTTTTTTCTTCTTATTAATAGGTGGTGTGGATTGTGTGTACAAGTCGGTTTTTAACAGATGTGAACGGTCAATTTTCGGTGCGGATAACTGTGGGGTAAAAACTTGTACAATCAGTCGGATAACTTGTGGTTTGTGGACAGGGCGAGTGGTGAATTGCCGGGCGAGTGTGCTTGCTGTGGGTAAGTCCCCACCGTTTATACCCCCTTGTTTTCCCCAACTGTACACATTTTTTATACGGTTTTCCACTGGCGGAAAGAGCGGGGAAGTGGGGTAGTATCTACGCATACAACTTTTCCCTGATGGACGCGACCTGTTCGCGGATGACGAAATCAAGCTTGATGGCCTTTTCGATTTTCTCGACCGAGTGAATGGCCGTGGTGTGATCTTTGCGTCCGAGTTCACCGGCAATCTTTGGGAAACTGAGGTGTAGTTCAGAGCGAAGCAAGTACATAGCAATCTGACGCGGTACGACGATATGCTTGTCTCTTTTGACGCTGCACATTTCTTCGGTACCGATCTGAAAGTGTTTTGCAGTACGATCGATGATCTGTTTGCTTGTAAGGTGTTGCGGGCGAGACTGGCGTACATTGCCAAGTAATCCTTCAGCCGTTGATATGTCCGGTTCAATACCGTGCAGTTCGGCGTAGGCAAGAAGCTGGTTCAACGCACCTTCAAGCTCACGAATGTTCGTCTTGATATTAGTTGCGAGGTACTCGACCGTCTCTTGGTTCAGTTCAACTCCCGACAAAGAGGCTTTGGCACTCAGGATCGCACAACGCGTTTCAAAGTCAGGCATTTGGACGTCAATGGACATGCCCATTTCGAATCGGCTGCGCAGACGTTCGGTCAACGTAGGAATGCTACGCGGCGGTTTGTCGCTGCTGATAATGATCTGCTTGTTGTTCTGATGCAGGAAATTAAAGGTATGGAAGAACTCTTCTTGAGTCTTTTCCTTGTTTGCGATGAATTGCATGTCGTCGACGATCAGCACGTCGATATTGCGGTATTTGTCGGAAAAACCTTTTTTCTTGAAGCGAATGTAATCGAGGAATTCGTTCACGAAAGTTTCGGAACTGACATATAGGACTTTCGCATTCGGATCGTTCTTTAATATTTCATTGCCGACTGCCTGCATAAGGTGGGTTTTACCGAGGCCGACGCCACCGTAGAAGTACAGCGGGTTGTATTTCATGCCCGGGTTGGCGGCAACTGCTTGGCTGGCGGTGTAGGCAAGGTCGTTGCTGGAACCGACGATGAAGTTGTCGAATGTATAGCGCGGGTTTAAATTGCCCGTCACGGATAATCCTGAAGGACGGTTCGATGACGGGGAAGGGCCGGAAGGGATGAGCTGTGACACTTCGTCGCGCATGTTATATGCGTCGGCAACGTTGTTCAATGTCGTTTCGCGGTTGATGCGGGTCTTCTTGCCAGAAACGATAATAGTGTAGGTGATACGTTTCGGTTCGACACCGTTCTTTGCCAATACGGTTTTGACCTGGTCGTTGAACTTCACTTCGAATTGTTTCTTGGCGAAGATGTTCGGAACGGAGATGACGACTTCTTCTGCATCATGGCTGACCAGTTCGGTATTTTTGTACCACGTCGTAAATGTCGCATGCGAAACCGACAGTTCGATTTCCCCCAGGACACTTTGCCATAACGCGTTCATATTGTTGTTTACCCCGTGCTCATTCAACGTTTGATATCTGTATTACCCTTCAGTATAAGGGAAGGAGAGAGTTTTCCACAACCCTCCATAAGTTGTGAAATTAGCTATTAGCGCAGAGGACTGTAAAGGGTATGAGTTGTACACATTTATGCATCACCCCTGTAAAACTGTGGATAACTCATGCAAAGCAGGGGATAAGATTTATATACGACGTCACGATTTCAGTAAAAATCAAACGGCGGGCGAGGCCGGGGAGTTGAATTATAGGGGTGAATCTGTTAGAATAGTCGAGATATGCCAAAACGAACGCACCAACCACACACACGCCACCGCGCACGTACACACGGATTCCGTGCTCGTATGTCATCTAAGAGTGGCATTGAGGTGTTGAAGCGCCGACGCAACAAGGGTCGCGCTCGCCTCTCAGTTTAGCTAAAAGGCCGTGGTCGAAAGACGCGGCTTTTTCATTTCTTCATAATTCCCCTATACTATAGATATATATGATTCCCTCACCCTTTCGTTTCCACGGACACAACAGTCTGCGCTACGTTTATTCGAACGGTAAAGCCGTCCGTTCGCAGGCGATAACGATCAAGTGGGTAAAAAACGCACATCGTTCGAAACCGCGTGCTTCGATTGTCGTCAGCAAGAAGGTCATCAAAAGCGCTGTCGGACGCAACCGTATACGACGACGCCTGTACGAATATGTTCGAACGCATATCGACCAGCTGAATGATGTCTATGACATCGTCGTCATCGTGACGTCGCCCGAACTGCGAGACATTCCATATGCCGAGCTGGCACAAAATATGGACGGACTCCTCGAGAAGGCAGCGGTATATAAAACAGCTTAAAAATGATATAATTTAACGGATATAGCAGGAGAGGCCTTTCTTTACATGAACATTTTTGAAACACTTATCGTCCAACCGATTTTCAACATCCTTATAGGAATTTACAGCGCGCTTCCAGGGCACGACTTTGGTATTTCGCTGATTATCTTTACAGTACTGATCCGTTTCGCGCTCTGGCCACTGGTCGTCCGCCAACTGCACCAAGTCAAACAGATGCGCAAACTGCAGCCGCAACTGGCACGCATCAAAAAAGAAACAAAAGGTAACCGCCAGCTTGAAAGCATGCGCATGCTCGAGCTATACAAAGAGCACGACGTTCGTCCCTTCCGATCGATTCTTACCCTTTTGATTCAACTGCCTATCTTTATCGCCCTTTACCAAGTGATTCAGATCTTCACGACTCACCGCGAGCGCATCGAAGAATTCACGTACGGCTTCATGAAAAACATCGGCCCGATCAACGAGCTTATCTCACATCCGGAAAGTTTCAATGAGAAACTCTTCGGCATCGTTGACCTTACTGCGCACGCTATCGGCGGCCCAGGCGGTTTTAATATTTTCCTTATTCTGCTGGCACTCCTTGCTGCCGGTTCGCAGTACTTCATTAGCAAGCAGACGAACCCGAACGCGTCGACAAAACGCTTCAGGGATGTCATGGCTGAAGCCGCTGAAGGAAAGCAGGCCGACCAAGCTGAACTGAACGCCGTCATGATGAACAAAATGACAAAGATTTTGCCGTTCTTCATGTTCTTCATTATGTTAAGCCTTCCTGGCGCCTTGGCACTCTACTACGCCACTTCTAACTTGTTTGCTGCCGTGCAGCAACATTACATCTTGAAGCGCGACGCCGAAGAGATGGACAAGATCGCTGACGAAAAACCGGCTCCAGCCGGCAAGAAAGCGACTGCAAAAGCTCGCGCCAAGCAAGCACGTGAAGGGTCAGTCACGAAGGTGACCCGCATTAAAGCGAAAGACACGAAATAAGTTTCAGCGAATAAAGGAGCTATCGTATGGACAAAGCACAATCAATCGAATTCGCGCAAAAATATCTTGCCGACCTGCTTTCGTTCTTCGAGATTAACGTTACTGTTGATGCCTCCGTTTCTGAAGACGTGATTGAATTGACTGTCCCGTCAACTGAACTGAACAGCTTGCTGATCGGCCGCAATGCCGAAACGCTCCGCAGCTTGCAGTACATTGTCTCGACAGTACTCCGTAACAAAGAAGCGGAACTGTCGCGCGTGAACATCGATATCGCCGATTACAAACGGCAGCGTGCTGATCGCGTTGCGAAAGAAGCGCGCGGCTGGATCGAACAGGTACAAAAAACAGGTGCACCCCACGTTGCGTACTTGAACCCCGCTGATCGCCGCATTGTGCACCAGGTCGCGACCGAATTCGATGACATCAAGACGTTCTCTGAGGGCGAAGGTCGCGAGCGTACGATCACTATCGCAAAAGCGTAGTTATTTATTTAGAACCGATTCGTATATGGCCAGCGTTTGCTGCGCCATTTTTTTCCATGAATACTTTTTGATCTGTTCGTAGCCGTTGATAGAAAGCGTTTGGCGGAGCTTGTCGTTGCCAAGCACTTCGGTGACGGCACGGGCAATATCATCGCTGTTCAACGGGTCGAAGTAGTGGGCTGCTTTGCCGTAGATTTCAGGCAAACAGGTGGCGTTGCTGCTGATGACGGGTGTTCCGTGCCCCATCGCTTCGAGGCCGGGCAGGCCGAACCCTTCCATGAGTGATGGGAAGAGATATGCGGCGGCATGGGCGTACAGCCAGTTCAACTGGTCGTCCTCTACGAAATCGGTCAACATAATGTTCTTGTACTGATTCTTTTCGAAATAGGCCTCGTTCTTCAGCACGCTCGCGTTCTTTTTGCCTACCAGTACCAGTCCGAGTTCCGGGTAACGAGCGAGCAGTTTTTGATGCGCGTCACCCAACCGTTTGATATTTTTGTAATCGGACTGTTGACCGACGTACAATATGTACTGTTTGAATGGAAGTACGTAGGGTTTGGTTGCGCCGTGCATGACGTCGCTTGATTCGTAGACAACGGAAATATTTTTTTCATTCGCGCCAGTGTATGCAATCAGTTCTTTTTTCGTAAATTCACTAATGGCAATCAAATGGTCATTGTTATGCGCGACCTTTTTGAAAACGTAGGTACCGACCTTTTGTTTGGCATGGAATATGAGCCAGTTCTTATCGGAATTATAGGTCTTGAGCAGCGTCATGTCATGAAAAGTCGTGACTTTTTTGCCTTTGTAACCAACGGGTTGTTGCGGCATGCAGAAATGGACGAGGTCCGGACGCAGTTTTTTCAGGAATTTCTTGAAGGCGAATTGTTCAGGGATGGAGTAGTTGTCGAAATCAGCGATTTTAATGGTGAAATTCGGATTAGTAGGAGTATAAAAATGCTCGTCTTTGGCACGGACCAATACTGAATAAACGTTTGTTTTGTCAATTTCTTGCAAGTACGTCAGCAGGCGTTCGACGTAGCGGCCAGTGGTCGAGTTGATAATGCGAGCGTCTATGGCGATGTGTGCCACGTGCTAGCTTTTAACCTTCTCTGTGGCACCCTCGGCGCCTTTTTTAAAGACGAGACGCGAGTAGAACAGGTAATTCCAGATGAGTGAGGCGACAGTTGCAATAAGTTTGGTAATCAGCAGGATGACATTCGATGACCAGCCGGTACCAGCAATTAGAGGTGTAAGGCCGGCAATGATGAGCGGTTGGATGACCCAGAGTCCGATGATGGTAATAACGATAAACAAGAGGAACTGTTTTTTTACATTTCCCGAAGTATGTTTGAACGTGAACGAACGATTCACGAAGAAGCTAAAGACAAATGAAACTCCGGTTGAGACGTAGTTGGCGGGAATTTTATCCAGGCCTACGTTTACCAAAATGAAAAGCAAGATGAAGTCGAGCAGCGTATTCGCCGCGCCGACGATGCCGAACCTAATTTTTTCGGCGTGTTTTTTCAGCAGTTCCAATGTGAAGTTCCTCTATTAAGTACAGGGGGCGGTTTTTGGTTTCGTTGAATATGCGGCCGATGTACTCACCGATAATACCGATCGATAACAATTGCGCACCACCTAGGAATAGAATGACGGCCATGGTCGACGGGTAACCCGCAAGGTCGGTACCGTTGAGGATAGTGCGAATGACAATGAATACCAAATAAATAAATGTTGCCAATGCTACAACACTTCCCAGTACCGTCGCGAGTCGAAGCGGTGCGGTGCTGAACGAGACAATGCCTTCAATGGCAAGGTCAGCCAGTTTGAAATAGTTCCATTTAGATTCACCGGCGGCACGCGGGTCACGTTTATAGGTGACTTCTTTTTTCTTAAAGCCTATCCAACTGAAGTAGCCTTTGGTATAACGTTGGCTTTCGCGGATTTGCTTCAAGGCTTCAACGGCACGTTTGTCGAGCAGACGGAAGTCACCGGTGTCTTTTTGGATAGGAATACGCGTGACTGACTGCAGCGTTTTGTAGAACATTTTTGACGTGAATTTTTTCAGCCATGATTCGCCGAGGCGAGTAGAACGGCGTGCATAGACGTCATCGTACCCCTGTTCCCACCAGGAAATCATTTCAGGAATCAGTTCCGGCGGATCTTGCAAATCGGCATCGATGATCACTGTCGCATCGCCAGTGACGTGGTCGAGCCCGGCGATCATGCCGATTTCTTTACCGAAGTTGCGTGACAGGTTCACGTAGGAAATACGAGGGTCAGTTGCAGCTTTTTCTTTAATGATGGCAAGTGTTTTGTCCTTGCTGCCGTCATTGACGAAAAGGAACTCGAACGTGTATTTCGGATTGTTATCGGCCAAAGCGCCAAGGCGAACAAACAGCTTTTCGAGTACTGCTTGCTCATTGTATGCGGGGACGAGAATACTGATTTTTTTCATTGTTTTCAGTATAGCACCGACTAGGGTTGTATAGCTATCGGGTGTGAGCGATCAGTTCGATCAATTCTGTAATGCTGCCGGCCGTCGTTGCACCTGCTTCTTTTAAGGCATTCGTCTTGTTTCCGGCTGATTCTTGATCAGATCCGAGGATGGCGCCGGCGTGGCCGAGCTGTACGCCGGCTGGTGCGTGGTGGCCGGCAACATAGGCAAAGACTGGTTTGGTGATGTGCGTTTGCATGTACGCTGCGGCTTCAATTTCATCTTGTCCGCCAATTTCACCAATGAGCACGATGGTATCGACGTCCGTGTCGTTTTCAAATAAATCGAGACATTCTTTGTAGCCCATGCCGTGAATCATGTCACCGCCAATACCTATGACATACTTTTGCCCGATGCCTTTTTCGCTCAAACCGGCCATGGTTTCGTAAGTCAGTGTTCCAGAACGGCTGACAATAGCAGTTGATCCGGGCAGTGACATGGCGGCGGGAATAATACCGAGTTTTGCTACGCCGGGCAGTAGCGCCCCAGGTGAATTAGGGCCGAGCAACACAGAACCTGATGTTTTCAGCCTTTCATTGACGGCCAGCATATCGTGGACGGGGATGCCTTCGGTAATACAGATAATCAGCGCGACGTTGGCTTGAATCGCTTCGAGAATGGCGCCTTTTGCAAACCGCGCCGGGACAAAAATGACTGAGATATCAACGGTATGTTCGGCTTGAATGTCCTTGATTGCGTCATATACAGGGACGCCTTCGACGGTTTGACCGGCTTTACCTGGCGTTGTGCCGGCGATAATATTCGTGCCGGCTGCAAGCATGGCTTTGGTTTGGAAACTGCCATGCGCGCCGGTAATGCCTTGGACGATGACGTTCGGGGTACCGTTTTTTCCTTCGAACATATTATGCATGGGCGACCTTCTTCACGACCTTTTGAGCGGCTTCCAGGCACGCCGAAAGGTTCGGCATGATAATGATGCCTTCTTTGGTCAGGATATCGCTGGCAGCCTCATAATTCGTGCCAGCCAGGCGAATGAAAAGCGGCGGCAGGTCGGTGATTTTTGCTTTTGCCGAAACGATAGCGCGGGCGACTTCATCGGCGCGGGTGATGCCAGCGAAAATATTGATGATGATAGCCTGCAGGTTTTCGTACTCAACGATGCGGTGGAAGGCTCTCAGTAGCGTTTCTTCATTGGCGCCACCACCAATGTCCAGGAAGTTGGCGGGTGCAAGCCCGGCATCAAAGGCTGCATCAACTGTTGCCATGGCAAGGCCTGCACCGTTTGCGATCGTCGCGGTCGTGCCATTCGGGTCGATGGTAACGAAATTAGCTTCAGCCGGTTTTTCTTCGAAGTGCCACTCGTGGCGAAACGCAGCTGCATCATCCAGCGTCATCTTGCAGTCACCGGCGATCAGCTCATTGTCGGCAGTAATGATTAAAGGGTTGATTTCAATCAAAGTCGCGTCGTTTTGTACGAAACAAGCCTTGAGGTTTTCGACCAGGTCTTGCAGCGCAAATGTCTGTTCCGGAAGTTCGTAGTAGTCGGCAAGTTCTTGGCCGAGCACGCCAGCCGGCTGTTCATTAGCATTCCAGGTTTTAAAATCAGTGTTTTCTTCAACTTCGACGCCGCCGTTTTTGTGCGCGATCAGTTGGATGGCTGCAGATTGGCGATCGATCAGAAGGGATATGTACAGTTCCCGTTTAATAGAGAGTTTATCTTCCGCGAGTATCGTACGTGGTGTGAAGCCTTTGATATCAAGCCGGAGCAGTTTTTCTACCGTCGACGCAACGTCGGCTTTGTTATCAACGATGATGATACCGCCTGTTTTGCCGCGCCCACCGATAGGTACTTGTGACTTCAATACGACTGGAACATTTAAGAGCGACGGGTCGGTGACGACGGTACCGCTAGGAATCGCTATATTCGACTTGGCGAGTAAGATCTTGGCTTCGTATTCGAGGAGCTTCATACCTATATTGTAGCTCAAGCCAACGCAGACCGGAGGTAATGGAATGGCGGTAACGGGTGATGAGGTAGATCAGCGCTAAGATCCCGGACGTGATCGCCGTGTTCACGATAACGTTGGCGTTATTAAACGGCGCGAAGATCGTCCAAATGCCAAAAAGAACGAAACAGTGCAGGCCATAGACGAACAATGAATTTTTTCCGTAGACGCTGAGCGCGCCTTTTGTGATACGTTCGATCGCCTGTTCGTGCTGGCGAATGAACAGATACAGCGTTGCGAAGTAGAGAATACCCAGAGCGACACGACCGATACCGAGTGTTTGTTTGTCAAAGTAACCGGAAATGTTCGTAAGGAATGCCGTGAGTGCCGGCGTTAATTGGATGCCGAGTTTTGCGTTGACGTACGGCACGATGAGCAGCCCGAAAATAAGGAACGTAAAACTGGTGACGGAGAAGATAGAAACCGAAGCTTGCACGTTCCTG
>Ga0265798_10007863_pt1 | contig 13722 bp, 13 predicted proteins | sample P3T30metagenome_FD_192430 | JGI IMG/M metagenome (GOLD analysis project Ga0265798, IMG submission 192430) | Plant litter microbial communities from East Loma Ridge, Irvine, California - P3 T30 | ecosystem: Environmental > Terrestrial > Plant litter > Unclassified | place: USA: California...
TGGGTTCCAGCGAGCCTTCCAGGTGCATGTGCAGTTCGGCCTTGGGCAAGGCATTGAGCCAGTCGTACATGGTGTTTTCGTTCTCTCATCAGGTGCAATCGTGCCCGATTCTACAGGTATTGCCCTTCACTCGCAGCCGCGAGGGCCCAACCGGCAGGTTCGTGCCGACGCCCGGCGGGTCGGCCCCGGTCGGAGGCCAGACCATTCACGTCGAGGCGCGCGTGCTTTTTTCCACCACGCACATCGGCGTGCCCGCCACCGGCTCACGGACGATCTGCACCTGCACCTCGAATACCCGCTGCATCAATTGCGCATCGACGACCTGTCCAGGCGGTCCATCGGCCACCAGGCGACCTTGATGCATCACCGCCAGATGATCGGCGTAGCGGCAGGCCTGGTTGATATCGTGCAACACCGTAACCACGGTCTTGCCTTCGGCGGCAAGCTGGCGCATCAGGTCGAGCAGCTCGACCTGATGGCTGATATCCAGGTAGGTCGTGGGCTCGTCGAGCAACACCACCGGCGTATCCTGCGCCAGCACCATGGCCAGCCAGGCCCTTTGCCGCTGGCCGCCGGAAAGGTCCGCCAGCGCGGTGTCGGCCAGTGATTCCAAACCCATGCGCTGCAGGGCCTGCTCCACGGCATTGCGGTCCGTGCCGCTCAGGCGCCCCCAGAAGCTGTTGTGCGGACTGCGCCCATAGGCCACCAGCTGGGCAACGCTGACCCCTTCGGGAATGGGCAATACCTGCGGCAGGAACGCCACATGCTGCGCCAACGCGCGCGACGACAGCTGCGCGTAGGGTTGGCCATCCAGGCTCACCGTCCCGCATTGCGGCGTGATGATGCGTGCCAGGGCCTTGAGCAGCGTCGATTTGCCACAGCCATTGGGCCCGATCAGCGCGGTGACTTGCCCGGCAGGCGGGGTGAACGAGAGATTGCGTACGATAGGCGTGGCGCCGTAGCCGATATCGACGCTGTCGGCCTTGATGATGCTCATGATGTCAGCCCTTGAAGCGTGCCAGCAGCCAGAGAAAGTAAGGTGCGCCGATGACCGCGGTCAGAACGCCCGCCGGGATCTCGCTGGGCGCGATCAGTGTGCGTCCCAGCGTGTCGGCCAGCACCAGCAACAGAGCACCGATCAGCATCGAGGCCGGCAGCAGGTGCTGATGATGCCCGCCCACCAGGCGGCGCGCCATGTGCGGCGCGACCAAGCCAAGAAAGCCAACCGGGCCGATGATGCCCACACCCAGGCTGCTCAACAGCACCGCTGCGCCCATCGCCAGCCAGCGTGTGCGCTTGAGTGCGGTACCCAGGCTGTGGGCCGCTTCGTCGCCCAGGCCGATCAGGTTCAGCGGTTTCGCCAGGCCCAGCGCCAATGGCATCAGCACCACGAACGGCAGGGCCAGCGCCAGATGATGCCAACTGCGGCTCCACAAGCTGCCCGTCAAGGCCAGCAACGCCGTGTTGATGTCCAGCGGGTGCGACAGAATCAGAAACTCGGTGATGCTCGACAGGGTCACGGCGATCGCCACCCCGGACAACGCAAAGCGCACGCCGGAAAAACTCACACCGCTGTTGTACAGCGCCAGCAGCAGTGCGCCGCCGGCGCCGCCCACGCCGGCCACCAGCGGCAGCCAGGTAAAGGGCAGCTGCGGTACCGCGATGATGGCAATGGTCAGGGCCAGCCCGGCGCCCTGGGTCACCCCCAGAATCTCCGGGGAAGCCAGCGGGTTGCGAATCACCCCCTGCACCATGGCGCCGGCCAGGCCCAGGGCGCTGCCGGTCAGGATCGCGATCAGCCCGCGCGGCAGGCGGTGGTTCCACACCTCGAAGTCCAGCGGGTCATGCGCCAGCAAACGCTCGAACACTGCATTCGGCGCCAGCCATGAGGTGCCTGCACTCAAACTCAGCCACAACGCCGCAAGCAACAGCGCGAGCAGGATCAGCAGGCGAGGGTAGGGCCGAATCATTGCGTGCGCCTGGCAAGGTAAAGGAAGAACGGTGCGCCGATCAGCGCGGTCACCACCCCGGCCGGCGTCTCGGCCGGGAAGGCCACGGCGCGGCTGACCAGATCGGCCGCCAGCACGATCGCCGCACCCAGCAAGGCGCTCGCCGGAATCAGCCAGCGATAGTCGTTGCCCAGATATTGCCGGGCGATGTTCGGCGCGATCAGGCCCACGAAGCCGATCGGACCGACCGCGCAGACACTGGCACCCACCAGCAGCAGACTGGCGAAAAACACCTGCAGGCGCAGGCCGGCGATACCGACGCCCAGCGAGCGAGCCGCCTCCTCGCCCAGATTCACCAGGTTCAGGCGTGGCGCGCAGAAGAGTGCCCACAGGGCACCGATCAGAGTGCAGGGCCACAACAGTTGCAGTTGCGCAGCACCGACGTTGGCCAGCGATCCGGCCAGCCAGTTGAGCACGCTCTGTGCCTGCGCCTCTACCAGTATCACGGTCAGCCGCGTCAACGCCGCACACAGTGCCGCCACGGTCACTCCGGCCAGCACCAGTCGGCCTTGCGCCGCCGCTGGAGACCAGGCGCCACCCAGGCTGAAAACGATCACCCAGGCCAGGGCACCCCCCACACACGTCATCAGCAACGCGCCGCCGGCGAACGGCAGGGCCACCAGGCCCGTGGAGAACAAGGCCAGGCCCAGCGCGGCGCCTGCCGTGACCCCGAACAGGGACGGCGACGCCAAGCGGTTGCGGGTAATGCCCTGCATCAATGCACCGGCCAGTCCCAGACAGGCACCGACCAACGCAGCGCAGAGCGCCCGCGGCACCCGCAACTGGGCGACGATATAGGCCATGTTGCCGCCCTCACGGCCTTGGCTGAACAGCCCGTTGAAGGCATCCGCCTGGCTGATCGTGAACGGCGACCAGGCGTACAGCGACATCCAGAACAGCCCGGCGACGACCACCGTGCCCAGCGCCATCGCCCACCAACGCCTCATTCAGGGCGTCATGGCGGCTTTGCCGCCCTTGAGAATGGCCAGGGCGTCTTCGGCAATCTGCTCGGACGCCATCACCCCGCGGTTGCGGGCCCAGGTGTCACCGTCAACCTCTGCAACCTGATGATTGCGCACTGCGCCCAGCACTTGCCACAGCGGCTGCTGGCTCCAGCTGTCGACCAGGCTCGGATGCCGGTAGTGCCCGACGAGCAGCCAGGCAGGGTCCAGCGCCAGCAGTTGTTCCAGGCTGACGAACTCGGTCGGTGCCGCGTTGCTGCGTACCGGCGGAACCTGCAAACCGATTGCCGCCAATACGCTGCCCGCATAGGAGTGCGGTCCATGTACGGAGAAGCTGTCTTCCCGCGCCACACCGAACAGCACCTTGGTACCGGCGGGCACCTGCCCGGCGATGTCGGCGAGGCTGCGACGGTTCTGCGTGATCCGCGCCTGCATCGCCTCGCTCTTGCCCAACGCCCGGCCAATCAACTCGGCGGACTTCAAGCTGCCTTCATAGTCTTCTCCGCGCGAAGGCAGCAGCAAGGTCGGCGCCAGGCTTGCCAGGTCAGCGTACAGCGCCTGATGGCGATTGAGATCGGCAATGATCAGGTCAGGCTTGAGCCGCGCGATCTGTTCGATGCTGGGCTGGGCGCGCAGGCCCACCGAGCTCCACTGACCAATGGCCTGCCGTACTCTGGGCAATACGCGATTGGCGTCGCCATCGTCGGCGGCGCCAACCGGGGTGACGCCGACTGCCGCCAGGCTATCGAGAAAGGAGAACTCCAGCACCACCACACGTTGCGGCGCTTGGGGCAGATGGACGGTGTGTTGGCCATCATTGATATCAATGGGCGCTGCGACGATGAGTCGTGTGCACAAGGCCAGGGCACTGGCGACGATCATCGAGGTGAGGCGGGAACTGCGCATGGACAAATACCTTCGCTGTGGAACCTGCGCGCTGGGCAGGCGCGCAAAAACGGCGGGTACTATTCCATATCAAGCTGTCGTGATCAAAAAACATTCTCTTTTACGAGTGTTTCGCGCTTTCGGGCTTACCTTCGAAACGGTGGGTGCAACTCAGCACTCCACCAGGTTGACCGCCAACCCGCCGCGCGAGGTTTCCTTGTACTTGTCGTGCATGTCGGCGCCAGTGTCACGCATGGTCCGGATGGCGTGATCCAGCGAGATGAAGTGCTCGCCATCACCGCGCAGCGCCATTTGCGCGGCATTGATCGCCTTGACCGCGGCAATCGCATTGCGCTCGATGCACGGCACCTGGACCAGCCCTCCGACCGGATCGCAGGTCAGCCCCAGGTTGTGCTCCAGGCCGATTTCCGCTGCGTTCTCGACCTGTTCGGGCGTGGCACCCAGCACCTCGGCCAAGCCGGCAGCCGCCATGGCGCAAGCCGAACCCACTTCACCCTGGCAGCCCACCTCGGCGCCGGAAATCGACGCGTTCTTCTTGCACAGGATGCCTACCGCCGCAGCTGCCAGGAAGAACCGGACCACGTCGTCGGCCGACGCTTCCGGGCAGAACTTCATGTAGTAGTGCAACACCGCCGGAATGATCCCGGCCGCGCCGTTGGTGGGGGCGGTCACCATGCGCCCGCCGGCGGCATTCTCCTCGTTCACCGCCAGAGCAAAGACGTTGACCCATTCCATGGCACTGAGGGTGGAGCCAATGACGTTGGGCTTGCCGATCTCCTGCAGGTTCTGGTGCAGACGATAGGCCCGGCGGCGCACGTTCAGCCCGCCTGGCAGAATGCCTTGCCCGGTCAGACCTTTATCCACGCAAGCCTGCATCGCTTGCCAGATCACCGCCAACTGTTCGCGGATCTGCGCTTCGGAACGCCAGGCCTTTTCGTTTTCCATCATCAGTGCCGCAATGCTCAGGCCGGTGCGCTTGCACAGGCTCAGCAACTGCGCCGCCGAGGAAAAGTCGTAGGGCAGGACGGTGGTGTCGTTGTCCAGCACACCGCTGGCAGCCTGCTCGGCATCGACCACGAAACCGCCACCGACCGAATAGTAGGTCTGCTCATGCACCTCGCCGTTCTGCAGGTGCGCCACCAAGGTCATGCCATTGGGGTGGTAGGGCAGGCTCTCATCGAGCAGAAGCATGTCGCGCTGCCAGTCGAAATGAATCGTGTGATCGCCCAGCTGCAGGCATTGCCGCTGGATCACTTCGTCGACCCGAGGCCCGACGGTGTCCGGGTCGACCCGATCGGGCCATTCGCCCATCAAGCCCATCAAGGTCGCGCGGTCACTGCCATGGCCTATGCCGGTGGCAGACAGCGAGCCATACAAGCGGGCTTCGATCCGCTCCACCAGCGGTGCCATGCCTTGTTCGGTGAGATTTTTGGCAAACAGGGCAGCGGCGCGCATCGGGCCCACCGTATGCGAACTGGACGGGCCGATGCCGATCTTGAACATGTCGAATACGCTGATAGCCATGTCTGCCTCATTCTCTCTCTATACACTCGTGCCTTATCTTTGGCCTGACAGACATTTCAGACAAACGATACTTACTAAGTCACTGTTTAGCGGGGCTCACCGATGAGCAAGATCCTCAATGCCCAAATGCACGCCTGGCTGCAGGTGTTTGCCTGCGCCGCGCGGCATCTGTCCTTCACCCGCTGCGCCGATGAATTGCATGTGACCCCCGGTGCCATCAGCCAGCAGATGAAGCAATTGGAAGATCGCCTGGGCTTTGCGCTGTTCCATCGGGTGGGTCGCGGCCTGCAATTGACTGCGCAGGGCCAGCGCCTTGCGGTGGTCGCCAACGAAGTGCACAGCCGCATCGACGAAGAACTGCGGCTGTTGCATTCCGGCACCATCGGCGGGGTGTTCAAGCTGCGCAGCATCCCTTCCTTTTTGAGCAAGTGGCTGATGCCACGGTTGCCCAGCCTCGAGCGGGCTTTTCCCGAGCTCCAGCTGCGGGTGATCGCCGAGGACAGCAGCGGCTCACTGCGTGACGACGATTTCGACCTGGCCATCGACCTCAACGATGGCAGCTACCCAGGCCTGGTCACTACACCGTTGCTGGAAGAGGAACTGTTCCCGGTGTGCTCGCCCACTCTGCTTGAGGGTCGTCCGCCATTGGACAGCCCTGGCCAGCTGGTGCACTTCCCATTGCTGCACGACATAACCGCCTGGCGCGGCAGCTATGAATATGCAGAGTGGGAGTTCTACCTCTCGGCGATAGGCGCCGAAGGCATCGATGTGCGCCGCGGCCACACTTTCAATCGCAATCACCTGACCATCGATGCGGCGCGCATGGGCATGGGTGTTGCCATCGCCCGTCGCGCGCTGATCACCGACGAGCTGGAACAAGGCTCGCTGATCGTGCCGTTCGGATGGCCCATCCAGGCCCGCAAGAAATACGTGCTGGCGTACCGCGAAGGCGCACTCAATACGCCAACCCGACGTGCCATCCATGACTGGTTGGTGGCCCAGGCACAGGTCTGCCCCTGAACCTTTGCAGCTGTCGCGTACTCTGATCCGCTGATTCTTGTTACATCCAGTTACTTTCAGCGGCACAGGTCGCAGCAATCAGCGAAGGCAGGCCATGATCGCGTTACTCAAGCAGGAAAAATTTCTACTTCTGGCGGTGATCGCCGCATGCATTGCCTTCCCGGCCGAGCACTACCTGCTCAGCCATGGTCAAGGCGTGGCACTGGGCGCGGGTATCGCCCTGGTCGTGGCGATTATCTTCGCCTCGGTGCGAGTTGCCGGGCACGCCGAGTTGCTCGCCGAAAAATTCGGTGACCCCTACGGCACCATGATCCTCACCCTGTCGGCGGTGCTGGTCGAAGTAGTGGTACTGGGCATCATGATGAGCAACGAGCCATCACCGACCCTGGTGCGCGACACCATCTATTCGGCGGTCATGCTCGACATCAACGGCATTCTCGGGCTCGCGGCACTGATGGGCGGGCTCAAGCATGGCGAACAGTCCTACAACGACGATTCGGCGCGCAGCTACAGCGTCATGATCCTCACCGCCATGGGTGTGTCCATGGTGGTGCCGGAGTTCATCCCCGAGGGCAACTGGAAGGTCTACTCAGGCTTTACCATCGGCGCCATGCTGGTGCTCTACGCCTTGTTCCTGCGCATGCAGGTCGGGCCGCACAGCTATTTCTTCAGCTACAACTATCCGGAAAAGAAGAAGCGCAAGGGCGTGACCACCGAACCCGAGAAGCCGGTTCACCTGGGTTGGTCGGTGGGTACCCTGGTGTTCGGTATCGTCGTCATCGGCGCCCTGGCCGAAGTCATGTCCAAGACCATCGACCTGGGTCTCGAGGGCACCGGCGCACCACCGGTGATGACGGCCATTCTGGTGGCAGCCATTTCCGCTGCGCCGGAAATCCTGACTGCACTGCGTGCAGCATTGGCCAACCGCATGCAATCGGTGGTCAACATTGCCCTGGGTGCCTCGCTGTCAACGGTGATCCTTACCGTACCGGTCATGGAAGGCCTGGCCCTGTACAGCGGCCAGCCATTCCAGATGGCAATGACACCGGTGCAGACAGTGATGATCTTCATCACCCTGCTGGTCTGCGCGATCAACCTCAACGACGGCGAAACCAACGCCATCGAGGGCATGACTCACTTCGTGTTGTTCGCGACCTTCATCATGCTGTCGATCCTGGGCCTGTAAACCACCGTCTACCTGGCAACGCCCGCATCCTGTAGGAGCGGGCAGTGCCCGCGAAGAGGCCCCTGCTGACACCACCGCTTCCCCCGGACCTCACCAGTCGATCTTCTCGCCCTTGTAATCGAGAAACTGCAACCCACCCTTGCCCAGCTGCGCGGTGATCACATCCACCAATCCACGGGTACTGGTGGCAACGTCCAGACTGGCACCGTCGCCGCCCATGTCGGTCTTCACCCAGCCCGGATGCATCGACAGCACCGTCAACTGCGGCCGCGCCAACTCGGTCACGAAGGTATTGGTCATCGAATTCAAGGCCGCCTTGCTCGCCTTGTACAAGGCCATGGGCGACCCTTCAGGCATCGCCACACTGCCCAGCACCGAACTCATGAAGGCGATCGCGCCGCCATCGGCGACATTGCCCGCCAGGCGCTGGGCCAGACGGATCGGCGCCACGGCATTGATGACGAACAGTTCACCGATGTCTGCATCGCTGGCCTGGTCGGTGTTGTAGCCCGCCGGCCCGGATACCCCGGCATTGATGAACAGCAGGTCGAAGGTTTGCTGCTGCAGCCGCAGGCTCAGGGCGTCCATGGACTCCAGGCGAGTCATCTCCAGCGCCTCCACCTTCGCGCCGGTGGCCGTCAGCGCCGGCGGCACCTTGTCCAGATCGCGAACCGTGGCCGTCACCTCCCAGCCATCTTCGCTCAAGCGTTCCACCAGCCCCAGACCCAGGCCACGGGATGCACCAATCACCAACGCTTTCTTTGCAGTTGTCATTGCCACTCTCCTGAACAAAGGAAACAGACTAGCACTCGCTGTCAGCAACGACGCGCTCAAGACGCGACGGCTTGCAGCACGATCCGTCCCCTGGAAAGGTCGGCAAGCTGCTGCGCCAGGGTAGCGATGGCCTCACTGGCCACTGCCAGCTGCAGATCGACCCCATTGCTGGTGAAATCTTCTGCAGTCACCAACCCCTGAACCTCGGCCACCCGAAGCTTGACCAGGGCCAGCTCACTGAATGTGCAGGAACAGCTCACCGCCACCCGCGCGATCAACAGGCGCTTGGGCGCCTGCTGCAGGCATTTGTTCGCCCCTCCGCCATAGGCACGGGCCAACCCTCCTGTACCCAACTGAATGCCGCCGTACCAGCGAATCACCAGCACCACCACCTGATCGCAATCCTGTGCCTCGATCGCCGCCAGGATCGGTCGGCCTGCGGTACCGCCTGGCTCGCCATCGTCGTTGCTGCGGTACTGATCGCCCAGTTTCCACGCCCAGCAGTTATGGGTCGCAGCCAGGTCACTGGTCTGTTCGATGAAGGCCTGGGCGTCCTGCACGCTGGCTATCGGCGCGGCGAGGGTGATGAATCGACTCTTGCGAATCTCCTCGCGGTACTCGCAGGGTCCCAGCAGGGTAGAAGGCATGCTTATCTCTTGGCTGTTGCAGTGATCACACCGCAGGGGTCAAGCCGCATCCTTTCAGAATGATGCGGATCAGGTTGTCACTGGCGTGTTCGAAGTCATGCCGCGTCAGGCGCGCCTGTCCGGTCACCCGGCAGATCTGCGTGGCGAAGTCGGCGTAATGCTGGGTACTGCCCCACAGCAGAAAGATCAGGTGCACGGGGTCGACGGGGTCCATCTTGCCGGCGTCGATCCAGGCCTGGAACACCGCGGCACGCCCCGCGAACCAGCTGCGGTAGTCCTGGCTGAAGTACTCGCTCAGGCACTCGCCGCCGCTGATGATCTCCATCGCGAAGATCAGTGACGCCAGTGGCTGGCGGCGCGAGAACTCCATCTTGGCGCGGATGTAGCGGGTCAGCGCCTGCGCCGGATCATCCTCGGCGCGCAACGTATTGAAGGTGCTGTCCCACAGCTCGATGATGTTGCTCAGCACCGCAATGTACAGGCCGAGTTTGTTGGTGAAGTAATAGTGCAGGTTGGCCTTGGGCAAGCCTGCATTCAACGCAATGGTGTTCATGCTGGTGCCCTTGAAACCGTGCCGGGCGAACTCGTCTTCGGCCGCTTTTAGAATCGCTTCTTCATTCTTCTGGCGGATGCGGCTGGCAGGTTTGCCACTGACCGAGGCGCTGTGCGCGGGGACTTCGAGACTCATGGGCGATTTCCGAACCGATCGTTTGAATACTGCAGATGCGTTGATAGCGTACCCGCCCTGATCCGACAAGCCTTGATGGATAAACCACGACGATCCTTCAGCGCGTCTGCGCCAGGCTTTCCAGAAAGCTTTCCAGCACCAGATGGGGCCTTCTGCCCTTGCGCGTCACCCAGGACAACGTCAGGTCATAGAACCGCTCGCTCGGTTTCAACGCACGCAGACGCCCCTGTTGTACCCAGAAAGTGGCGTAATGGTCGGGCAGGTAGCCGATGTAGCGTCCCGTCAGAATCAGAAACGCCATGCCCTCGCGATCCGAGGCGCTGGCGGTGCACTTGAGCACCTGGTAACGCGCCTGGATATCGGCCGGCAGACGAAATGTCGGCGCGATGGCTTCCTGTGCGTTGAGGCGGTCGCCATCGAGTGCCTCGTCACTGGCGTAGAACAGCGGGTGGCCGACCGCGCAGTACAACAACGAACGCTCACTGTACAGCGGCTGGTACTCGAGCCCCGACAACGGGCTCGACTGCGGCACCACGCCAACATGCAAGCTGCCATCGAGCACGCCCTGCTCGACCTGGCTGGGCGCGATCATCCGGATCTGGATGCGCACATCAGGCCCACGGTCCTTGAGTTGCGCCAGCGCATGGGTGATGCGCATGTGTGGCAGCGTCACCAGGTTATCGGTCAGGCCGATGTTCAACTCGCCACGCAGGTGCTGGTGCAGGCCGTTGACGCCGGTGCGGAAGCTTTCCAGCGCCGCCAGCAACTGCAGCGCCGATTGATAGACCTCGCGGCCTTCTTCGGTCAGGGAAAACCCTGCGCGGCCACGCTGACACAGGCGCAGGCCCAAACGCTGCTCGAGGTCGCTCATCTGCTGGCTGATCGCCGAACGACCGATACCCAGGACGTTCTCCGCCGCAGAAAAGCCGCCGCACTCCACCACGCTGCGAAAGATGCGCAGCAGGCGGATATCGAAATCACTGACCTGCGCGAGCGGATCGGGGCGACGGCTCATAGTTTAGTAGCTGCCTGACTGAAGATCGCAAAAGTTGGGTTTTCCAGACTTTATCGTCGTGACACCGTAGAGGCAACACGCTTGTCATCGCGTCTTCAATCGCTCAATGAGGTCTGTGCACATGAACATGCCCGAGAACGCCCCTGTCGGCATCACCAGCCAGCTCAAGCTGGATGCTCACTGGATGCCGTACACCGCCAACCGCAGCTTCCAGCGTGACCCGCGGATCATCGTCGCGGCCCAAGGCAGCTGGCTGACCGACGACAAGGGCCGGCAGATCTACGACAGCCTCTCCGGCCTGTGGACCTGCGGTGCGGGCCATACGCGCAAGGAAATCCAGGAAGCGGTGTCGCGTCAGCTCGGTGTGCTCGACTACTCGCCCGCGTTCCAGTACGGCCATCCGCTGTCCTTCCAGCTGGCGGAAAAAATCACCGACCTGACTCCCGGCAATCTCAATCACGTCTTCTATACCAACTCCGGCTCCGAGTGCTGCGACACCGCCGTGAAAATGGTCCGTGCCTATTGGCGCCTGAAAGGCCAGGCCACCAAGACCAAGATGATTGGCCGGGCCCGTGGCTACCACGGTGTCAACGTTGCCGGCACCAGCCTGGGCGGCGTCAACGGCAACCGCAAGATGTTCGGCCAGCTGATGGACGTCGACCACATCCCCCATACCCTGCTGCCGGGCAATACCTATTCCAAGGGATCGCCGGAGGAGGGGGGCATTGCCTTGGCCGATGAAATGCTCAAGGTCATCGAGCTGCACGACGCTTCCAACATCGCCGCCCTGATCGTCGAGCCCATGGCAGGTTCGGCGGGCGTACTGCCACCGCCCAAGGGCTACCTCAAGCGCCTGCGTGAAATCTGCGACCAGCACAATATCCTGCTGATCTTCGACGAGGTCATCACCGGCTTCGGGCGCACCGGCGCCATGTTCGGTGCCGACACCTTCGGCGTGACCCCGGACCTGATGTGCATCGCCAAGCAGATCACCAACGGCGCCATTCCGATGGGCGCCGTCATCGCCAGCACCGAGATCTACCAGACCTTCATGAACCAGGCGACGCCCGAGTACGCCGTTGAGTTCCCCCACGGCTATACCTACTCGGCGCACCCTGTGGCCTGCGCCGCCGGCCTTGCCGCGCTGGACCTGCTGCAGCGCGAAAACCTGGTGCAGAACGTCGCCGAGCTGGCACCGCATTTCGAAAACGTGCTGCACGGCGTCAAGGGCGCGAAGAACATCGTCGACATTCGCAACTATGGCCTTGCCGGTGCGATCCAGCTGGCGCCACGCGATGGCGATGCCATCGTGCGCCCCTATGAGGTGTCCATGAAGCTATGGAAAGCCGGATTCTACGTGCGCTTCGGCGGCGACACCCTGCAGTTCGGCCCAACCTTCAACGCCCAGCCGCAAGACCTCGATCGCCTGTTCGATGCTGTTGGCGAAGCCCTCAACCAGATCGACTGACCTTTTTCCCAAGGAGCCCATTGCATGAGCACTATCCAACACTTGATCAACGGCGATCTGGTTTCCAGCGGCGACCGTACGGCCGATGTCTTCAACCCGTCGACCGGCCAGGCCATCCGCAAACTCCAGCTGGCCAGCCGCGAGACCGTGCAACTGGCCATCGACGCCGCCAAGGCCGCGTTTCCAGCCTGGCGCAAGACTCCAGCGGCCAAGCGTGCCCAGGTGATGTTCCGCTTCAAGCAACTGCTCGAGCAGAACGAAGCCAAGATCGCCCAGATGATCAGTGAAGAGCATGGTAAAACGCTGGAAGACGCTGCAGGTGAACTCAAGCGCGGCATTGAAAACGTAGAGTTCGCCTGCGCAGCACCTGAAGTGCTCAAGGGTGAGTACAGCCGCAACGTCGGCCCCAATATCGATGCCTGGTCCGATTTCCAGCCACTGGGTATCGTTGCCGGTATCACGCCGTTCAACTTTCCGGCCATGGTCCCGCTGTGGATGTACCCCTTGGCCATCGTCTGCGGCAACTGCTTCATCCTCAAGCCGTCCGAGCGTGATCCCAGCTCTACACTCTATATAGCGCAACTGCTGGTGGAGGCGGGCCTCCCGGCTGGCGTACTCAATGTCGTGCACGGTGACAAGGTCGCGGTGGACGCGCTCATCGAAGCGCCGGAGGTCAAGGCACTGAGTTTCGTTGGCTCCACGCCGATCGCCGAGTACATCTACAGCGAAGGCACCCGTCGCGGTAAACGCGTTCAGGCCCTGGGTGGCGCGAAAAACCACGCGGTGTTGATGCCCGACGCCGATCTCGACAACGCGGTCAGCGCCTTGATGGGCGCAGCCTACGGTTCCTGCGGTGAGCGCTGCATGGCCATTTCGGTAGCCGTGTGCGTCGGCGACCAGGTCGCCGACGCCCTCGTGGCCAAGCTGACTCCGCAGATCAAGTCGCTGAAGATCGGCGCCGGCACGTCTTGTGGTCTGGACATGGGCCCACTGGTGACCGCCCAGGCCCGTGACAAGGTCTCAGGCTATGTCGACGACGGTGAGCAGGCCGGCGCCAAGCTGGTCGTGGACGGTCGCGGTCTGAGTGTATCGGGCAACGAAGAAGGCTTCTTCCTCGGCGGGTGCCTGTTCGACCACGTCACTCCCCAGATGCGTATCTATAAAGAAGAAATCTTCGGCCCGGTGTTGTGCATCGTCCGTGTCGAAAGCCTCGAGCAGGCCATGCAGTTGATCAACGACCATGAATACGGCAACGGCACTTGCATCTTCACCCGCGACGGTGAAGCGGCACGCCTGTTCTGCGACGAGATCGAAGTCGGCATGGTCGGCGTCAACGTACCGCTGCCGGTGCCGGTCGCCTATCACAGCTTCGGCGGCTGGAAGCGCTCCCTGTTCGGCGACCTGCATGCCTATGGCCCGGATGGCGTACGCTTCTACACGCGACGCAAGGCCATCACCCAGCGCTGGCCGCAACGTGCCAGCCACGAAGCGTCGCAGTTCGCTTTCCCTAGCCTTTAAGCATC
>Ga0265798_10007866_pt1 | contig 13719 bp, 14 predicted proteins | sample P3T30metagenome_FD_192430 | JGI IMG/M metagenome (GOLD analysis project Ga0265798, IMG submission 192430) | Plant litter microbial communities from East Loma Ridge, Irvine, California - P3 T30 | ecosystem: Environmental > Terrestrial > Plant litter > Unclassified | place: USA: California...
GCCCCACCGACACGGGATTTGCACGCAGTACCGCCCATGCCGGCTCTATGTCGCCGCCCCAGCCCTCCCGCCATGTGGACGCTGATACCGTTGCTGCACACGGCTTGGCGTCAATGCCCCAGCAGCGCGAGGTCGTTGGCTCAGCCGCACTAGGCGGCTCCAATCAGACGCCACCATCCCCTACTCTAGCGCAATCGGCCGTTCGAGTTTCGCGTCACTCAATGGCCCCCTCCGAACAAGCCTCGACATTGGTCGGCTCCTCTGATAATGAGGTTCGCGGCCTAGGCTCCGGCGACGAAGACGACGCAGACATCCAGAGTGAGACGCTGTATGATTCGCTGCACACCGGCGCAACAAGGAGCACGACGGGCGGCGCCCGTGGGCCTCGCATTGAGACTATCTTCGACGAGTCCCCCCCTTCCAAGGTCAGAGTCACAGCCCTGCGCGACTTACTCCCGCCAGGTTCGTTTCGCGACCATACCATCAATGGTGTTGGCGGCCAACAGAGCATCACCGAGGAAGAGGAGAGCATCGCAACGCCTGTGCGGACTGTTCGACCCCAGCGCTCGCTGCACGATTCGCCCAGCTGTGGCCGAATGCACAGCGCACCGCTATTTCCTAGCACGATACCGTCGTCGCCTTCGAGCATGCCCAAGCCGCTCTCGCTTGGCACTTTGGAATGGGATTCGGGAGCAGGCCACGACGACGACAGCAGTAGGTGGTCATTAGAGGAGACGGATGCTACCGATCCTTGGGTTGATTATCCAACAGTCAGTCATGCGACCACGCCCGTGTCGCTGCTGCCACACAACGCACGCCATTTCCCATCCGGCCCTAATTCCAAGCCCACCACGCCACACCATCTCACGGCAGAGTTTGGCGACCGGGATGCTCGCAGCAGCATTTTCGATTGGTCTGAGCAGCAGATCGCAGACAAGAACTCTGGCGCCCACACACCGCCACGGCCGCGCACAGTGCATGGCAAGAAAGACGCTGACCGCAGGTGTAGTCGTTCTGTTGGTCGCAGAGCACCCAGCGGGCTACACGCTCGCAGCCAGAGTGTACCCGTAGTCCCGGATCTGACTGGCAAGCGTAGCACCGTCGTTACTAACAAGTTCGGCACCTGGGGTGTGGGAAGCAAGGGCGTCACCGAAGACTGGAATGACGACTTTGACTTTTCCGAACTGAACGAGGATCCTGTTGCAGAGAGTGACACTCCTCCCGGCAACGGCACAGCGATGGTAGTACCAAAGAGCATTCAAGAACAACAGAACAATGTCCTGGCCAACATCAGTCTTCTGCGCGAATGGGGGCTCTTGATCGAAGAGCTCAAAGAACACAGAGTACGTGCCATCGCACTTGGCATAGTGCAAGATTCGCAGTCGAGCATGTGGGAGGAGGTCGATGCGATGATAGACCTTGCCGATCAGGAAGCCGACCACGGGGGGGTTGCTCACGACTCACCACCCTCGTCTCCTGGCTTTGACGAAGATGCTTTTGAGGACCCTTGCCCTAGCCCTAGCCATGGTCGAGGGAAGGGGCGCAAATCGACCGAAGAGGCCAGCAAGCACACCGGTGGGAGAAAATCGATCCTCCCACCAAACGACGACATATTCGCCCCACAATCTTCGCCGGTACTACCCAAATCCAAGATTGACAGTGCTTCTGCAACTCGAGATCCAAGAGCTATTGTCACGAGACCGCGCAAAGACTCGGAGGCCAAAGCACGATCGGTGATTGAGGCGCTCCAGAAGAGGAGGAGCACACACGAAGCCATTCTGGATGCTCCACCCACACCTTCTTCGAAGAAGGTTCCATTCGACACTGCGACTTTACGGCGCATTGTACCATATGTCAGTACACTGACACACAAAGTCAAAGAGACCATTAGAGATGTTGAGGGCTTGTACTCAAGCCCCAGTGCAAGTCCGATGCACGAGGAGCCACCATACAGCAGGAACTTCCAACCGGATGCAGATCTTGCGGCTCAAATGAAACTCATGACGGTGATGTAAACACACACTACGACGACGCAACGAGTTGCCACGAGCATGTTGAAAGAAGCATAGGATTCACTTGGTGCTGGCCACACTTACCAGGGCTAAAGCTTGGGCGGAGAAATATACGTTTGCTCTGGATATCTCCCTTGAACCAGAACATACGAGCGATCACGGAGCCATACGTACCCAATCAACTGTCGCCCTGTATTAATTACACTGCTGTCGACTACTTGGCCAGGCACAGTACTGCATTTGATCGACACAGCATTTGCGATTTCCTTTTGCATAGTTTGCAGCATTTCCCCGGCCACGATCCACGCGGTATAAGAGGAGACACGCGAGACGAAGAGCACGGCATGAAGCATGCATCTGTTTTTGTTTAATCAAAGAATATGGCGCATCGAGGACAATAGGGTTTCCTTTGTGTCCAGCAAGCAAATAATACTCCCGAAGAGGAGGGCATACGGCGCAGTCAGCGAGCCGCTTTTTTACACGCTCTGATCATGTACAAAAGCGGGTTGGGTCTCTTTCATTCAGTTTTTTTTCCTTTCCGATTGGTCTTGATCTTTGGTATCTTGAATCGCCATCGGAACCTCTCCAAAAAAAAATTCACAGCATCGATATATGACGGCCGCACCATCGGTGTCTCAAGACGCAAATACAGAAATCTTCAACATATCTTAACAATCAGGCCCTCTTGGTCCAACGTGATGCCCGTGTTGTTTGCCTTTGGATCGGGCGACTACGGTCCAGGCCATTACGTGGTCCATGACAACCACGAGCAACCTCATGGAAACAGCCGTGGGGCCGACAATTACTGAAAATGGCGACATGGTGCGTGGTCCGAATAGTATTCATGAAACTACCAAAGCTTCCGAGCCGTTGTCGCAAAGCCAGTAACTGCGGTCCCTATACACAATTTCATGCATATGCATAGCATCTTCGTCTACCGTCCCTTATCCGCCTGCAATGCAGTATATTCTGGCGATGTTATGATCGCCCGTGCATACTGTTTACATCCGCGAAGCCTAATCTTCATACAGCAGCCATCACGTGCCAAATTGTATAGCCGCCCGCCCCGCTCTCGCTTTCGGCCCTGCCCGAGTCAGTTGTGGAGAGCGAAAGACGAGCGTTTGTTCACTATTCTTGTTTAGAGCGGAGGGACTTTTGATCACCAAGGCCATACAGTCAACAGGCCAAAGCGACATCGGACTTTTGCACTACTCCCGCCTCGCTCTACCTACTGCAAGGGACATATTTCAGATCAAAGGTCATCGATTTTTTTGCACTAAATAATGCAGCATGGAAAAATCTTGGAAAAGGAAGCAAAAGCAGGGCAGCGCGTCGGCATGTCGCTGTATAGCCGTAAAGCCGAAGCTAATGTGCAGCGTGCGTGCAGCGTGCAGCCGTGCCAATCTCTGCCCTCTTCCGCACTAGCACGGTTCTGCACAGCACAGTTCACCCAGAGGTTGCTGTGTACTTTGTCCTTCCCTCGGGGCTTGGGGGGTTTTTTTTTCTGGTCCAGCGATGAATGGCTTACCAGACTACTTGTCTTGTTGTGAAGAGATGACGCTAGGTTTTTGGTCCGCTAACTGCCTCATTTCCCCGGAAATGCTCGTCTGCGCCCTGTGACATAGGTCAAGGCTCGATATGAGGTCCTGTCAGCACTTTCGATAAGTGGCAGCGCGCGGTCTGGATGCTGGATCGGCATCAAGGGTCTATTGTTTTGTCTTGGAGAATGCGTATCGACGACGGACTTCGTATCGCCGCTAAGTGTTGTGGCGATTACATTGTGTTGACATCGACATCGCCGAGTGTTGGTATTTTGGTATCGATACGAGACAGAGTCCGGTAGTCGTGTGGCTCGTTCCATCTCACGCCGGTAGCCTTTCGTCATATGTTAGTTCCGTGTGGCAAGGTTCATGACGGATATTTGCCTCGCAGGCTCAAGCTCGTTCGTGGGAAGTCTCATTATTGACTTCTGCGATACACTACAGCTCGGTGTCTTATTACCCATGCCGACGCGCAACTAAAACACCTCTGCTGATGTAGCTCATGTTACACGTTGATTTGGTTGATATCTGACTAGCTCAGCACTACTTCTGCAAATGGGATGTAGATGATACCAACTGTGCAGATAGGGCTGAGCGCTTCCAAAGCTTGCACAGTTCATCCATCTAACCCCAAACAGGATGCTTACATTCCGATGCGAGTTCGTTTTTGATACTATTGTCAATCGCTCGCAAATCTACCTAGGCTGATTACGATTCCGCAAACCCTACAGTTGAAGTACTCACATCTCAGACACATATTATCTTCATCACAGCCCTAGGCCATGGTAAGTAGTTGCCTTAAGATTGCGCTAGTCTTCTTTGTAGCACGCATATGGATTGCATGTATATTGAATTCCCATGTGGTATCTTGAAGCCTGATGATTCTGTCTGGGTCCTAAGGTTGGATAGCACATGGCTTGGAAGACAGTTGGAAGCGCTTGTCTACTGTACTGCACTGCGCCACAAGCGTACAGTAAAGGTAATGAGAGCGGTGAGAGATTCATACAACTGCAAAGTGGGGTAAAAAAAGTTTATTTAGTAGTTTGCTGACTAGTATTAGCTATCGTCGTATGAGGTACCCTCTTCGCCTGAAACATAAAACCGTTGAGCTATATGGTCAATTCACATTACGTGGAGACGAGTGGTCCTGGTGGCATCGTAATCGTCCACTATGCAACGTCGTACTTGAGACCGCGATGGTTTGACAAGAGTCGATCGATCAACCGAAATTCCATGACGTGCGTTGCGGCTTGGAAAGCGCAAGCCAAGCAACACCAGGAATGCGCCACCACGACATCAAGGAACGATCAAGTGGCGACTATGCACCCCGGAAAGAGGGGGTACATGGACGGTATATCTTGCTCGTATTTTCTAATCGTACTTCACTACATACCGGCCTCTTAGCGGACGCTCAAACGTTTAGAAAAACCAAGTCTCTTCCTCCACGGCTGTCAACAAGGGCACGCGAATACGAAGACGCAATCGAGCAACTCGATCGGTGTACCTGACATAGCCGACTCGTATTTCCCCATTTTCCCCATCCTCGCTAGCGACAGTCTCGATATCCTCGTCGGCAGCGGCTCATTGCCCGAATCCATCGCGTACACGAGCAATTCTCACGTCATTTTCCCCATGGCCCTGAAACACTTATTTGCGGCAGGATTGAGCGTGTTTTTCGGTGCGCAGAGGGCCAAAGCGCAGCAAACTGCAGCCGCTCCGACATGCACGACCTATATTGCCCCACGCAATGGTGCTCCTTTAGTTGCGCCGGGGTTCCGTGCCGAAATTGTGGCTGATGGTCTAAGGTCTCCACGCGGCATCATGTTCGATCAGGAAGGTGGGTTGCTCGTGGTTGAGCAGGGACACGGGATTAGCAGGCTGAGGCTATCCGACAATAATGGGTGTGTAAGCGTTGAGGGCGATGTGCAAAGAGTAGTTGAGGATGAGTCTGTGAGTTTGCATTCTATGGCTTTTCTTCTCACGGGCGATACTATACTGACTGCAACAGCTGAACCATGGCATTGCATTGTCACAAGATGGTGGCACGCTGTATGCATCGTCTCATAGCAACGTGTATGTCTGGGACTATGACGCTTCGCAAGGCAGGACTACATCTAATTCTCGAGATGTCATTGAGGGCATGGGGGATGATGAAGGTCACACCACGCGTACCCTTCTCCTTTCCCAGAAGGTTCCTGATATGCTGCTTGTCTCTCGTGGCAGTGTAGGGAATATCGATCTCCAGACTTTAGATGCGACCACTGGAGTGTCCACAATCAAGGCCTTCAACATTAGTAACATGACCAACTCGGCATATGACCATGCCTCAAGCGGACTGTTACTCGCCTGGGGACTCAGGAACTCTGTAGGCATAGCTGAGCATCCCGCCTCGGGTGGTATCTACTCTGTCGAGAACAGTGTGGACAACATTATGCGAAGTGGGAGACTCATCAAAGAGAACAATCCTGGCGAAGAGATGAACTTCCACGGCTACTTGAATGGAACTCTCAGCGATGTCCAGGGTGGCAACTATGGTTACCCGTCTTGCTTTGCAGCCTGGAACGCTTCAGAGATCCCGGACTACAGTGGAACAACTGGAGAGCAATTTGCCATTGGGGATCAGAATGCGACCGTCAACGATACCCTTTGCCGGGATGACCATATTGCCCCTAGAATCACGTTCAATGCCCATATGGCTCCTCTAGATATCAAGTTCAACTCCAATGGGACTGCAGCGTGGGTGACAATGCATGGATCTTGGTACGATTCTCTTGTATCTTTTTTTTAAAAAAAAACACCCCTCATGCTGACTTTCATCACAGGAACCGTGAAGATCCCATAGGCTATAAGCTCAGCCTCGTGCAATTCGACGGCAAAGGCTCGCCTGTTGCGCCCGCAAACAGCACCACCGCAGCCACCGATATTTTGTCCAACCCTGACCTCTCTGCTTGCCCTAGCTCGTGCTTCCGTCCCGTAGGTCTTGCCTGGGATGCTCAAGGTCGTTTGTTCATGAGTTCCGACGCGACTGGCGAAATCTACGTCATTACAAAAGAGGATGGGAGTGGTGTGGCGGATGTCAGCGAGGTAACGACTGCTGGGGAGACTCAGAGTCCAACAGTTTCTGAAAGTGCTCCTTCGCCGAGCAAGACGTCGTCGGGTGCTGCAATCAGATATAGTATGAAGAGTGGCTGGTATTGGGTTGTGGGCGTTGCCTCAGTGGGTGCGCTTTAACGGTGATGATTGTGCTAGGTGCTACATGCTATGTATGCGGCAGTGAGTTGTTGGGATACGCCTTGGGTAGCGTGACCAAGCTAAAGGGTTGCCGTTGGTTGACGAAGCGCCTAGTATACATGTGAATAATATCTCACAATTAACAGCAATTCTTTTATCAGAGTACCAAGTGCTACTCTAGAGCAATATTGAGATCTGAAAATTCCTTCCATCTTCATTCCAATAACTAAAAAATGCGGATCACTGACGCTGGTCTGAGATTTCAATGACAACAACATTCTTTCACATCTCTCCATAATCATGTACTTACAATTGCTCTCAAATATATATACCATCAACTAAGAACTACTGTAAGAACCGTACAATGAAAAGTGTCATTAGGTGCACCTTCCCTCAAGGTCATATGGATAGCAAGAAATCGCAACCGCAACCACGACCAATATCTCCCACCTCAGCCTTCGAGTTAGAAACTCAATCATGTGTTCGACATCAAAACAGTACTCTATATCCCTGCACCGCTTGCAATGATACCTTATTGGCTGTTGCCTCGCACTGCAAACGCATGCTCCGCCAGCCGTCGTTTGCATCTCTCACTCACCGCTGCCCTTTGGGACACCGTAGATCAGAACAACGTGCGTACCCATAGAATGACTCTCTGGAAAGGGAACTTAAAACACTAAACTATGACTGATATACGTGAACCTTTGGGGGACTGTGGGAAGTTGCACGCGTTGTAGCGTAATAGGCAGCACCTGCCTTCACCTCTTACCTTGTCCTGCTCGGTCACAAACGGAAATCTTGCGCCCCCGCTACCCTTAACTTCTATCACACAATAGAAGCTCGCAGAAACCCCTTTTTGTTAGTAGCGCGTTCTGCGGGTGTCTCACTCATCAATTACCTTTGTACGCCGCCAGCCCTTTGTCGCCCCACCAACAATACACCATCGCTCGCCGCTTGCTCTGAACTCTACTGGATATCGGATTGGATGGACATTGAAACAGTGCTAACACTTTTGAAAGCCGTCTAGTTTATCATGTCGGCCACTAAGAAGCCGTCTATTGGTCCGGGAGGGCCTCAATTGCTACCAATCGAAGTACGCTCCTTGAGTATATATCGATAATATTTCACCATATATACTTACGCTCTTGCTAGATCAACCGAATGATTGCTCATCATTTTGAAACGGACAAAGATATTGTATTATATCGCTCGCTCTGTCATGCTACAAAGAACGCAGTCGACGGGGACAACTACGCTTTCTGGCGCGCCAAGTTCTGCGAAAAGTACGATGTCAAGCATGGCACTTCCAACAAACAAATGCGTGACAAGTATCGTTCTCGATCCTACTTGCTACGGCGTGGCCTCAGCTATGACTTCTTTCGTGGTCATCACAGCGGGGAAATCCGAGTCGCGCAGATGCTGAAGGATCTTATCATCGGTGAGTAGACTTCAACACAAAATGGATGAGGTCCTAACGGGACAAAGAATCTTTTTACGGAGCTACCAAGGTTGACGAGTACGGACTGTTGCGCTCCAAGAATCAAGTCCATCTTGTCGACTTCATCTCAAGGTCGCGCCTCCTCAACAGCGATCGTCGCACTCCGAAAGTCGGCAAAAACGAGCATGAGCACGTCCACATAACGCTTGCAGTCGCAAAGCTCATGTGTTGCCAATTTCTCTTCAACCTCAACGGCTTAGAGCACCGGGTCTTCGGGTTTGACGACTCGCAGTACGCAGTCTATCAGCCACCCACGATGATCCCTCTGTTTACTCTCGATGGCGGGGTGAATTTGGAATGGTTCTTGGACTGCGTAAACTTCTTTCGTGAGCACATGACTAATGGGCAGATTGGGACCATGTTCGACAAGTTCAACGTACTCGAAGTGACGGAGAAGCCGTCAGCGTGGCGCGGACCTATCATTCAAGACGTACAGCCATTGAGCAAGAACTGGAAGGGCACACATGCGTATCTCGATCACAAGCAGCTCGCTAAGTTGCGCTTGGATGGACCTAATTTGTACTTTGACAGGAACATCGATGAGGGTCACTTCGAGGTATGAAGCATAGAATATGCCGCCACACACCGTACTAACTCATACAGGTCCTCGAGCTGCGCTGCGCCGAGAATAGTTGTCTTCCAAGTGGCCGTCAGCTGGATTGGCCGCCCTTGTTCGAAGAGCGTCTACAGTCCCTTCGTAACGACCCTGGAAAGGAAGGTATCAAGGATAAAGGTCGTTACGAGCCCAAAACTACCTCCAGCATTCATTTCACTGGTAGAGGCCAGCACATCCGCGACAAGTACAAAGTACTTGGCTGGCTCAACGCGGTAGCCCCTCAGGGAGGTATACCCGGTTGGCAACGGATCACCTTCATGCGCTATGCTACTATTGACTTTGAACACCCCGAACAAGATACGCTCTGGGCATACGAAGGCGTGGTCCTGCCTGGTGGTCGTATGATCCTAGGTCGCTGGTGGCCTGCGAACCACGTTCGACGCCCCTACGTACGTTGTTCCCACAACATGCTAGTTTCTGCGTGCACTAACAACAAACAGAACCAGTTCTGTGGCCCTTTTATCATGTGGGCGGTCGACGATCCCGTCTTCGATGACGATGTTGACAGCGACAACGAGGAGTAGCCCGGTCACTGTCCCTTCACACTGCTCTGGAGAATCCACACAACTTTCGCTACTCTTTAAGGCACAGGTGGTATCAAAAGTACTTGGCATATACTGGTAACGGTTATCGAGTTTTTGACTTGGGGTTTGGATTCGGTATTTAGTTATTCGTGCCCACATACTCTATCATACGCACATAACACCCATGGGCAAACTTCTTTTTGCATGGTGTTAGAGATTGGCACGGATCAGTAGGAATCAAGCATTGAGGATACATCATGAATCATGTGCTTCATTAAGGTGATGATGATGATGATGATGATTTGAAGTCCTGAATTGAAAGTGAGTGATGCAACAACAACTAAAAAAGTCACACAGCATATGCTTCTTGAAACGACAACTCTTTCAAACCTTGGATTGGAAGTGACCGGTGATACAAGGCATCTAGATGGCTCGATTTTGAAATTGTAAAAAAAAGAGGCACTACATTGCGAATTTCTAAATGAAAAAACATACATGTGCATAAAAGGACTACCATGTCTCATTTCATTTCTATCATTCATCAAGTCGTCAAATTCATCGTCGAGCCAGAAGACTCCACACACACCCTAATCCAATGTGCCATTCACTCTGCCAGCCCCAGTCATTACGAAAACTAAAAAGCAAATGAAAACAGAACAGACACTAAGCATGCAAAGGGAATGCAAGTTCAAGGAAGCCATGACATTTGCCTTTTCTCTTCTCCCAAAGCTGCCAGTCAAAACAAAACAAAAAGGTATGTAACAATGTCTCTAAACCAACACAAGTACTCAAACCAAAAGGCCGTGTGTAACACAAAAGGAAAGATGGAGCCGGTGAAAGCATCTAGTACCTTGCTCCCATGGGTGGCGGAGGCACCGAGCTACCGTACGGATTTGAATCCGCATAGGACGTAGGGTAAGACTGGTTGGCAGCTACAGGATATGCGTACGGATTAGCGCCTTGTCCATTGTTCCCCAAAGCATTCATGCGAGCCTCCTTCTCCCGTCGTTCACGGAGCTTTCTCCTCTTGCGGCGGCGAGTCTCAAGCTCCTTCACACTATGGCGTTGCTCATTCATCTCTTTCCATTCAGAGTAGGCCGACTTGATACCAAGGGCAGCGATACCCACGGCAGCGGCATCTTGGAGCATGTTCTTCGATTTGCGTTTGCGCGCCTCTTCGGGTGACATTTCGCCCTCGCCAACAAGCTTGCGCCGTTTTTCGGAAGCAACCATGGAAGAGTAGACTCCGTGTGCCGCATGGATGGTGGCCACAGTGGCCAGACCCGCAGTGAGGAATTCCTTACCTCGTAGCTTCTTGCGCTTCTCCTCCATATCGGTAGACGACTCGGAATCAGTGCTACTGCTCCGTCGACTCCGATCATCTCCTCCTCCCCGTGCTGCTAAAGCACCTGCACCTGCACCGACGGGCGCCGCTAGTCTGCGATCTGGGTTAGTCCTGGAAGGGGCTTCGGAATACTGGTCGTCCATACCGCGGCCTCGACTGTACGAGCGGCGGTTGCCCCTGCGAGATGGTACGTAGCTGTCGGCACTGGAAGAGCGGGATCGCTCGCGTCGGGAGCGAGACTTGGAGCGGACACGGTCGTAAAGAGCCTTGCCTGCTGCAAGGACAGCTCCGGTTCCGGCTACCTTTGCGAGTCCGTTCTTACCTCCATCCTCCGAGGCAGAGCGAGAGCGTCCACGGGAACGAGAGCGCCCAAAGATGGACCTAGACCTAGCACGGGAGCGGGAGCGAGAGCGAGACCTGGAGTCGTCACGGCCACGAGCACGGGAGCGGGAGCGGGAACCGTTGGCTAGACGCGAAGCAACAAGACCACCCAGGGCGGATTCAGCGACGTGTCGCTTCTCGTGCTTGCCGGGGTCTCTGTCAATGAGACCGTCGATACCAGCAGCACCGAGAGCGGCAGTGGCGATACGCTGGCCCTTGGCACCAGTCCATGGGCCGGCTTCCTTGCGGCTACGGAAGGCCTCGACGGCACCGGCAACTATGGCGGCTTTAGCAGCCTGCTCCCACTTGTCTGACTTGCGTCCTCCTCGGCTGCGGCTACGCGACCTGGATCCATAGCGGCTTCGGCGGTCGTCTTGATATCCGTATCTGTCGCTATCGTATCCACGGTCATCTCGACGGTGGCGGGATCGGGAGCGATCGCGATCACGGTCGCGACCACCAGTGACTGCGCCGATGATTCCTCCAAGGCCTGCTGACTCGCCGAAATCCTTGACTTGCTCGACAATGGACTTGCGGCGGGACGGCTTGGGGCGCTCAGTGTGGACCGAGGAATAGTCATCGTCGTAGCGATCGCGGTCCCGTCTGCGAGGGCGGTCATAGTAGTCGTCGTCGTAGCCCCGGTTCACCGAGCGGGTGCGGCGAGGGGGCACATACTCTTCGCGGTACTTGGTTTGCCTATACTCGGCACCGGGAGGGAAGTCACGGGTGATTTCTTCGATGCTGTCCTCACGTGCTGCGGGGCGGTAGACGAGATCTCGTGCCCCGCCTCCACGGCCGCCGCGCTCAATGTACGTCGTCTCGGTCACATACTCTGGCTCTCGGGTGCGGTGCCGAGGGGCATAGCTGTACTCGGACATGGCGGTGGGTTGCACCCGCAGTGGGTCAAGAATGTGTTGCTCTCAAAGGTCCTGTCCTGTCCTGGGGGGGGGGGGAGAATGCCGTATCTGGTCCGGATTCTTATGCGCGAAGATGTCAGCGAGCGCACGAGGAAAAGGAGAGATGACGTCGAGGGCGCACATACCGGAGGGTCCGTTAAGTAATACCGTCTTTTACTTGGCTGGTAGCGCAAGTTGTATGCTCAGTGGGCTGTCGCAACGAAGAATGAAGAGTGCGTGCGAAGTGACGGGACAAGGTGGGTAGGGGAATGTGTCGAGGAGGGCGGGGGAAGGCAGGTAATGGGCCGTATTTAACAGGTGTGCAAGCTGCAACTCTCCAGGGCTGATGACTGTCCAGTGGTCTTGGGGCCCAAGGATCTATCTGGGTGCGGGTGGGGTGGCGTAGATATTACCGTTTGCTTGAGCCTGGGGTGGGCAGCGTCTTTAGGGCACAGGGCATGCTTATGATGTCATTGACGCCTGCTTGTTGGGTGCCAGGCCGCCGAGGCCGAGTCTTCCCTCACCAGCTGCTGCGCCCAACGAGTTGCAGACACATGAGAACCAGGCTTGCATCTCATGATCTGCTGCGCCTTTCACTCACCGACAGCCGGATTGGAAGCGCATTTCGCTGCCGCGAACCAAGTTACTCAGCACAGCCCCTCAGCGGCCGCCTCCGAACCTTCACCGCAGTGCCTCTTTCCGTCTGTCTTACACAATTGTGACTGTACTCCCTAGGCACCACACAGTCCCTCGATTCGGATGGCTGCGCTCTATCAGCCCTACCCATCTGTTTGCTTTTCAGTCTTCCCAGTTTTGCGCTACAGGCTGCCAACTCGGCAACCAGCGCTCGATGACGAAGCCTGGTACTGTCGTCTGTAGGGGTCGTATGTGCAGCATCACGTGAGTCGTGTCTTATTGGTCCAAATGCCGCCGCATGGCAAAGAACTTGCACGAACATGCGAGGATACACCTGTCAACTGGTGGGCTGACATATTGACATTCGACTGGACCGTGCCAAAGCAGAGTGGGTGCCTGACATGCGTTCGACAAATGCCCAAAACTGCACCCCTTGAACTTTCTTGTTTTGGGCCCCCGTTAGTTTGTTGGTGCTTTGGCGAGGATGACACTGCAAACAAGCGTTTAGTCGCGGATGCTACCATGACTCGAATATCATGCAGTGGGTGGCATCGTTGCACCTAGAACAGCAATTGCACTGTCATAAGTTCCTTCAAGTCCGAATTCTGCGTGCATCATCTTCTTCATCACTACGTCTCTCCTTCATGTGTTCAATTTCTTTCTGTCATGCCAGAGCTGCCAATTCCAAATCACTTGCTCCATCTCACCAACTATATAGTCATGTTACCTGTAACTAGCCTCCTCAACCAAAACTTCTGTTCTGATCTGCTCAACCTTGCCACTTGGTGCGCCTCTGCCTGAACATGGAGACCATGCCGATAGGAAGCAATCCAAGGTCGACAGCGTTAAGACCACCAAACATTTTGATCATCTCCGGGCCATACATTTGAGCAATCCATTTCCAGTAAGCTTCCATCGAGCCCCAGTGTACGAGAATGCCGCGCAAATTGTCATGGCCAGACAACCGAGCCAACGCAAACTGGAGCTCCGCGCTTGCATCAATGGCCTTCTCTTGGGGAAACTTGAGCAACTCCTTGTA
>Ga0265798_10007868_pt1 | contig 13716 bp, 17 predicted proteins | sample P3T30metagenome_FD_192430 | JGI IMG/M metagenome (GOLD analysis project Ga0265798, IMG submission 192430) | Plant litter microbial communities from East Loma Ridge, Irvine, California - P3 T30 | ecosystem: Environmental > Terrestrial > Plant litter > Unclassified | place: USA: California...
TAAGGCGAGACTCAGACCATCACAAGTGCTGATGCCTGTCTCGAAGCGCCATGTCCCGACTCGCGAACTGCTCGGAGCGTACCTGACGTTCACGCCTCGCTCGCATGAGGTCGACTTGCTCGACAAGGACATGCGGACGCTGAACCCAACGCTGCTCCGGGACGCGATTCGCGAGGCCACGGAAATACGCAAGCTCCGGTTGGTACCACCTGACGCACAGCGATCCCTGGTGCATCAGATCTACACCCGGAAGATCAAGGAATTCTCCGCGATCTACCCGTTCCTGTTCGCGGTGGAGAACGGCCTCAGGTCGGCCCTGGCAGAGCAGTCAGCGATCAAGTTCAACGGTGTGCATTGGTGGACCTTGATCCGGGATGCCCGGGCACGCGGCCAGACGGCTCAAGCCCTCCCAACCATTTGGACGATCCCCGTGAGCGCTGCCTTCTTAAAGGCGGTCTGGCGGGCATTCGATACCATTGCCAATCCGCTCCACGTGCAGAGCGTCTCGGACCGGGTCGCACCGATGAGTTTTTCTACACCCTCAACCTCGGCGACCTGTGGAACATCCTCAGTGCAGACTGGTCGATGACACGCGGAATGTTCTGCTCGGACGCAGAACTCGGCTTCAAGCTCGACAGAAAGATGTTCGAGGATACGATGCGGGTCATCAAGGAAGCTCGCAACGAACTCTATCATAGCAATCCGATCACAGACCGCACGAAGGTCGTCGGGGCCTGCGAACGCATCCTGAACGGTCTCAATGTCCATCTCGGTGACTACGACACGGATTTAGCTACGATCCGCCATGTACGGGTGCCGCCGACTGTGCCCCGGAGTCCGCGACACGTCATTCCACCGCGTTGAGTTGTTCGCGAGGGCACACTTGAAGGCACCCTCCAGGGCTCGCGCGCCAGGCTGGAGCCCTCCTTCGAGGCCTCCGCTTCGCTCCGTCGCCTCAGGATGGGGTGAGGGATTGGGATGGCCGCTGAGGCGTTATCGCTGCCCCACCGTCATTGCGAGCGCAGCGAAGCAACCCAGGGACACGCGACCTTCACGGGTGGCGCGCTGAGCGCCGAGTCCGGCGCGGATCCGCGCCGGACTCGGCGCTCAATAATGCGCCAGCACCGCCAGCAGCAGCAGGGCGATGATGTTGGTGATCTTGATCGCCGGGTTCACCGCGGGGCCGGCCGTGTCCTTGTAGGGGTCGCCGACCGTGTCGCCGGTCACCGCGGCCTTGTGGGCGTCGGAGCCCTTGCCGCCGTGGTGGCCGTCCTCGATGTACTTCTTGGCGTTGTCCCAGGCGCCGCCACCCGAAGTCATCGAGATCGCGACGTAGAGGCCGGTGAGGATCACGCCGAGGAGGCTCGCCCCCACCGTGGCGAAGGCCTGGCTCTTGCCCGCGATCGCCTGGATCACGAAGAACAGCACGATCGGCGACAGCACCGGGAGCAGCGACGGGACGATCATCTCCTTGATCGCCGCCCGGGTCAGCATGTCGACCGCCCGGCCGTAATCCGGCCGGTCGGTGCCCTGCATGATCCCGGGCTTCTCCCGGAACTGGCGCCGGACCTCCTCGACCACAGCGCTCGCCGCCCGGCCGACCGCCGTCATGGCGATGCCGGCGAACAGGAACGGGATCAGGCCGCCGAGCAGCAGCCCGACCACCACGTACGGGTTGGACAGGGAGAAATCGACGCTGACGCCCTGGAAGAACCGGTACTGCGTCGGGCTGGCATTCGCGATGAAGTAGTTCAGGTCGGACGTATAGGCGGCAAACAGAACCAGGGCGCCGAGGCCGGCCGAGCCGATCGCGTAGCCCTTGGTGACCGCCTTCGTGGTGTTGCCGACCGCGTCCAGCGCGTCCGTGGACTTGCGCACGTCCGGCGGTAGCCCGGCCATCTCGGCGATGCCGCCGGCATTGTCGGTGACCGGCCCGAACGCGTCGAGCGCCACGATGAAGCCCGCGAGCGCCAGCATCGCGGTGACCGCGATGGCGATGCCGAACAGGCCGGCCAGGGCGTGGGTCGCGATGATGCCGGCCACGATCACGATGGCCGGCAGCGCGGTCGATTCGAGCGAGATCGCGAGGCCCTGGATCACGTTGGTGCCGTGGCCGGTCACCGAGGCGTCCGCGATGGACTTCACCGGGCGGTAGTTGGTGCCGGTGTAGTATTCGGTGATCACCACGATCAGCGCCGTGATGGCGAGCCCGATCACCGCGCAGCCGAACAGGCCGCCCGACGTGAAGGTCACGCCCGTGGAGGTGGTGAACGCCGTCGAGAAGCCGCCCAGCAGGGTCAGGTTGACGATCGCGATCGCCACCACGGAGAGCACGCCCGCGGTGATCAGGCCCTTGTACAGGGCCCCCATGATCGACTGGTTGGCGGACAGCCGCACCGCGTAGGTGCCGGCGATCGAGGTGACGATGCAGGCCGCCCCGATGGCCAGCGGATAGAGCATCATCGGCTCGAGCACCGCCCGGCCGCTGCCGGTGGGCCCGGAGAAGAAGATCGCGGCCAGCACCATGGTGGCCACGATGGTCACCGCGTAGGTCTCGAACAGGTCGGCCGCCATGCCGGCGCAGTCGCCGACGTTGTCGCCGACGTTGTCCGCGATGGTGGCCGGGTTGCGGGGATCGTCCTCCGGGATCCCGGCCTCGACCTTGCCGACGAGGTCGCCGCCGACGTCGGCGCCCTTGGTGAAGATGCCGCCGCCGAGCCGGGCGAAGATCGAGATCAGCGAGGCGCCGAAGCCGAGCGCCACCAGCGCGTCGATCACCTCGCGGCTCGACGGGTCGAGCCCGGCGCCGCGGGTGAGGTAGAGGTAGTAGAGGGCCACCCCCAGCAGCGCGAGGCCGGCGACCAGCATGCCGGTCACCGCCCCGGACTTGAACGCCATGTCGAGGCCCGCCCCCAGCGAGGTCGAGGAGGCCTGGGCGGTGCGGACATTGGCCCGCACCGACACGTTCATGCCGATGAAGCCGGCCGCCCCCGACAGGACCGCGCCGATCAGGAAGCCGACCGCCACCTTGATCCCGAGGAACACCGCCAGCAGCACGAACAGCACCAATCCGACCACGCCGATGGTGAGGTATTGCCGCTTCAGGTAGGCCTGCGCGCCCTCCGCGATGGCGGCGGCGATCTCCTGCATGCGCTGGGTGCCGGCGTCCCGCCGCATCACGTCGAGGATCGTGACGATGCCGTAGGCGACGGCACAGAGCCCGCCCACGATGATCAAAGCCAAGGGGATCATGCTCTACCGTCCTTGTTCTTATCGTGCCTGGCGGGGGCTTGTGATCGGTGTCGCGCTTGGCCGTCGCAGGACGACCATGGGACGTTGTGCGCGAATCAGTGCATTCCTTCCCAGTCGGTAAGTCTTAGCGCGTCCGCCGCCGAAGTGGAGACCGGTTCGGCGACAGTGAGCCGTCTCAGCAAAGGATAAGAGTCGGCCCGAGCATGGCGTGATCGGGCGGAGTCTAGTTGCCAAACTTCGCCGGTGAGCGCAAACGCCGCGTTTTCCGGCCTGGGCACTGCATCATGCCGATGCTGCATTGCGCCATGTCAGGATGCGGACCCAGACCGCGAAGGCTCTTCGCAGCGAAGCGGCGTCCGAGGTGTCGGTTCGTCGAAGTCTGGACCGATCCGACCGCCCCCGCGCCGCCCCGGCCGCCGAATTCTTCGCGGCTAAGCAGGGCCTTAACCCGCGGTTAACCATACGGATCTCTACTTCCGGTTGTATAACGGATGGGGCTGGACATGAGCAGCGACCAGGTCGCCAAGCTGGCGGCGACGATCGAGGTGTTGACCGGGGCGGTGCACTTTTTGATCGCCGAGCGGGTCTCGGCCCAACCCGAGGCGGTCCAGGGCAACCTCCTGCACATCCTGCAGCGCGCCTTCTCGACGCCGCCCCGCCCGGAGGAGGCGCTCACCGGCCGCGCCGCGCTGACCAGCGGCGACCTGGCCCTGTGGATGCCGATCGTGGCGGCCGGGATGATGGACGAGGTCCGCCGCCAGATCGGGCGCCAGCCCGAGGGGGTGACCCACATCGTCCTCGGCCGGACCAATCCGGGCCCCGCCTCAGAAGTGGCTGAACGCCCCAGCCGCGAACACGCGCGCAGCGCCATCGCCCATTTCGAAGCGGGGCGGGCCGTCGCCTGAAGTGACGGTCCCGATGGCGGTGAGCGGGACCCCGGCTTCCGCCGCCTCGGCCCGGAGCGCGTCGAGGTCCTCGGGGGCTACGGTGCAGAGAATTTCGTAATCATCGCCGCCGGTTAGGACCGGGTCGATCAGGCCCGGCTCGGCGGCGCTCGCCCGGGCCGCGGCCTCCGACAGCGGCACGGATCCAACCGCGATCCGGGCGCTGCGGCCCGCGCCCAGCATCTTGGCGAGGTCGCCGGCGAGCCCGTCCGACACATCCATCGCGGCCGAGGCGTGGCGGCGGATCGCGGTCGCCAGGGCGAGGCGCGGGCGCGGGTGCAGGTACCGGTCGGCCAGCACCGCCAGCAGCGCCGGGTCGAGGGCCGCCGCCCAGGCGGCGTCCGGCTCCAGGCGCAGCCGCAGGCCGAGCGCCGCATCGCCGATCGTGCCGCTGACGCAGATCCGGTCGCCGACCCGGGCGGTGCCGCGCCGGACGATGCCGCCGGACGGCACCTCGCCGAACAGCGTCACCCCGATCAGCGCCGGCCCGCCGGAACGCACCGTGTCGCCGCCGAGCAGCGGGCAGCCGACCTCGGCCGCCGCCGCCCCGAGTCCACCGGAGAAGCCGGCGAGCCACGCCTCCGTCCAGTCGTCCGGAAGTGCCAGGGTCAGCAGGAAGCCACGCGGCACCGCCCCCTTGGCCGCGATGTCGGACAGGTTCACCCCGAGCGCCTTGCGGGCGATCGAGGCCGGGGGATCGTCGGGAAAGTAGTGGATCCCGGCCACCACCGCGTCGGCGGTAACGACGAGATCATGCCCGGGGGTGGGCGTCAGGGTCGCGGCATCGTCCCGGAGCCCGTCCGCTCCCGGCCCGGCCAGCGGGGCGAAGTAGCGGGCGATCAGCCCCTCCTCGGAGGCGCGGCCCGGCCCGGACACGGCTCAGGCCTTTTTGGCCGGCGGCTTTCCGGAGCCCGGCTTGCCGCCCCCCTTGTTGCTCCCGCCCTTGTTGCTGCCGCCCTTGGGCGCGCTCATCTCACCCGGCCGGACCTCCCGGGCGACCCGGTCGAGGACGGCGTTGACGAGGCCGGGCTCGTCGGCGGTGTAGAAGCTGTGGGCCACGTCGACATATTCGGAGATCGCCGCCGGCGCCGGCACGTCGGGCCGGAACAGCAGCTCGTAGGCGCCCGCCCGCAGGATCGCCCGCAGCACGATCTCGATGCGCCGGAGCGGCCAGCCCTGGGCCAAAGCCTGGTCGAGCTTCTGGTCGATCGCCCGCTGCTCCTCGACCGTGCCGCGCAGCAGGTCACGGAAGAAGGCGGTCTCGGCCTTGGGATGCATGATCCCGTCGACCTCCTGGCCGATCCAGAAGGCCTCGAACTCGGCGAGCGCGTCGAGGACGCCCTTGCCGGAGATGTCCATCTCGTAGAGCGCCTGCACCACGGACAGGCGCGCGCCGCTGCGCGGGCTGATAGCCCGGGCCGTCTCGTGAGCCGTCTCGTGAGCCGTCTCCTGGGCACCGCCTCCGGCGCCATCCTGGGCGGTGTCGTCCGGCCTGGTCTCGGTCGTCGCGGTCATGTCGGTTCTCGTTATCGCGGGCGCGCCGCCTCGGCTGCGCGCTTGAGGGCGAGCACCCCGAGCGCCGCCTCGGCCGCGCCGCCGCCCTTGTTCATCTCGGCGACCCGGGCCCGTTCCAGCGCCTGCGCCTCTGTCTCGACCGTGAGGATGCCGTTGCCGAGCGGCAGCCGGCGCTGGACCGAGAGGTCCATCAGGGCGCGGGCGCTCTCGCCGGCCACGATGTCGTAATGCCCGGTCTCACCGCGGATCACGCAGCCGAGCGCCACCACGGCGTCGTAGTCATCCGCCAGGATCGCCACCGCGGCGGGGATTTCGAGGGCGCCCGGCACCGTGACCACGGTGGCGTGCGCGGCGAACGCCTCGATCACCGCGAGGGCGCCGGCCAGCAGCTCGTCGGCGAGCGCCTCGTAGTAGCGGGCCTCGACGACGAGGATCCGGGCGCCGGCAAGGGCCGGATCCGCGGGCATCGGCGCCGTGGCGGCGCGGTTATGGGCGACCATGGCTGAGTCCGGTCGGTTTTTCGGGGGTTGGCGAGGGCGCCGCGCTTCGGGCGCCCTCGGGATAGAGGGACGGTTAGACCGAAGCGGCCGGCGCGACAAGCACCGCGGTACGCTACCGCACCAGCGGCGGCAGCGGCGGCGCTCCCGCCTCCGGGAGTGCCGTGCGGGCCACGTTCATGGTCATGGCCAGCAGCGCGTAGTAGCCGTTGATCCCCGTGAGATCGATCGCGCCCTGCTCGCCGAAGCGCGCCATCACGGACGCGTAGGTCGCATCGCTCACCGCACGGTTGTGCTGCAGCTCGGTCGAGAAGGCGTAGGCCAGCGCCTCGTCGTCACTCATGGTCTCGGGGCGGCGGCCCTCTGCCAGGGCCTGTGCGGTCTCCGGTGCGACCCCGGCCTTGAGCGCGATCGGGTGGTGGATCTGCCACTCGACCTGCTGGCTCCACAGCCGGGCGACGATCAGGATGACGAACTCGCTGATCCGCAGCGGGAGGGCGCTGCCGTAGCGCAGGTAAAGCCCCATGCGGCTGGCGCATAGCATCAGTTCGGGGCTGCGCAGCAGCGGCACGAACGGCCCGAAGACCTGGACCCCGCGCTCGGCGCGGAACACCTCGGCAGCTGCGGCCTGCGCCTCCGAGAACTGGTCGGCGGGGATCTCCGGCAAGCGGTCCGTACCCGTCATGGCTTCCTGCCCTCACTAGCACCGTGCGCGCGGCACGCGCTCTGGATTTCCGGCCCCCGTGAGCCTAGACCGTTCAGGCTCACCGGCACGACGAGCGCCCGGGCCGGACGCGATCCGAACACACGCCAGCGAGGCTTACGGCTTTGGCCCTCCCCGTCAACGAACGCCGGCGCATCATGCTGCTCACGGGCGCGAGCCGGGGCATCGGACACGCCACCGTCAAGCGCTTCTCGGCGGCCGGCTGGCGGGTGATCACCTACTCGCGCCACGCGTTCCCCGAGAACTGCCCCTGGGAGATGGGTCCCGAGGACCACCTCCAGGTCGATCTGGCGGACGCCCAGGACACGATGCGGGCCATCGAGGAGGTCCGGGGACGGCTCGATGCCGAGGGCGGCGTGCTGCACGCGCTCGTCAACAATGCCGGCATCTCGCCGAAGGGCCCCGCGGGCGAGCGCCTGGGGGCGCTGGCCACCGAGTTCGACGGGTGGCAGCGGGTGTTCCAGGTCAACGTCTTCGCCACGATCCTGCTGGCCCGCGGCCTGCGCGACGAACTCGCCCGGGCCCGGGGCTCGATCGTCAACGTGACCTCGATCGCGGGCTCCCGGGTCCACCCGTTCGCGGGTGCCGCCTACGGCACCTCCAAGGCCGCCCTCGCCGGCCTGACCCGCGAGATGGCCGCCGATTTCGGGCCCCTCGGGGTGCGGGTCAACGCGATCTCGCCGGGCGAGATCGACACCTCGATCCTGTCGCCCGGAACGGAGAAGCTCGTCGAGCAGATCCCGCAGCGGCGGCTCGGCACCCCCGACGAGGTCGCAAAGGCGATCTACTTCCTGTGCACCGACGCCTCGTCCTACGTGAACGGGGCCGAGCTGCACATCAACGGCGGCCAGCACGTTTGACCCGCCGCTCCGGGCGGCGGACATGACCGCTATGCGCTATTTCCCGCCCCGGCAACGCCGGATCGTCGCGGCCCTCATGGGATTGGTCCTGTGCGCGGCGCCGCTCGCCGCCGCCCGCGCCGAGCCACCCGGCCTCCGGATCCTGGACCTGCCGTTTAAGGTGAGGGCGCTGCGCGGGCCGCGCAGCGAGGTCGCGATCTCGGTGGCGACCTCCGGCCTGCTGCCGATCGCCGGTGCGAAGACGAGCCAGCCGGCCGGCGACGAGGAGAGCGCCCCGATCGCCGTGGTCTGGGGCGACGACGGCGGTGCCGTGCTCGGCCTCGCGGACGGCACCGTTACGGCGCGGCCGATCGGCCGTGAGGCGGTCGAGGGGCTGACCGCCGCCGAGACGCCACGGGGCGCCCTGCCGGGTTCGCGCCGGGTCCTGGCCGGGCCCCTGAGCGCCTACCTGACCGGCCGTACCCGGGCCGCAGATGGCGGCGAGGCCGCCGCCGTCCTGACGATCCGCGAACGCCAGCCGATGGCCGTCAGCACCGATCCGAAGCCGGTCCCGGTCGCCACCGTCACGGTACCGGCGGGGGGCGACGCGGCGTTCGCGCCGCTCCGGCCGCGCCTGCTGCGCCTCGCCGGCCGCCCGGCCCTCCTGGCCGCGACCCTCTCGGGACTGGATTCGGGCGGCCTCGTGCTGATCGGCCGCCCCGACGGTGCTGAGGCCTGGAGCGTCACGGCCCGCACCCCGGTGCAGCCCGGCCCGCCCCTGAAGATCGCCGGCATCGCGGATTTCGCGGGTTCCGGCATCGTGCAGGCCGCCACGGTCAGCGCACGGGGCCTGCTGCAGCTCTGGACCCTGCAGGCGGGCCGGATCGAGGCCGCTGGCGAGGCCCCGGGCTACGCGGCGGGCGAGGGAGATGCGGACCTCGCCGTCACGGCCCCGGCCGCAGGCCCACCCGAGCTCGCGGTGCCGGTGGCCGGACGGCCGGAGATCGCCCTCGTTCAGGCGAAGGGTGCGCTGCACGAGCGCCTGCGCATCCCGCTGCCGGCACCGGCCACGATCGGCATCGTGGCACTCGGCGAAGGCGCCGCGACGCGGCTGGTGGTCGGCCTCGCCGACGGGCGGGTCGCAATCGTCGCCCCCGACGGAGGCAAGCCGTGACGGCGGGCGAAGCCGATGGCGGCGGGCGCCTGTTCCCGACCCGGCCCTTCGTGGGCGCGTCGATCGCGGTGATCCGCGGCGATCGCGTCCTGCTGGCCGCCCGGGCGAACGAGCCGATGCGCGGCGTGTGGACCCTGCCGGGCGGCCTGGTCGAGGCCGGCGAGGCCTTGGCCGAGGCGGCCCTGCGCGAATTGTCCGAGGAGGTCGGCCTGGCGGCCGAGGTGGTCGGCGTGCTCTCACCCACCGAGATCATCGTCCGGGACGAGGCCGGCCGCGTCCGGCACCACTACGTCGTCCACCCGCACGCAGCCCTTTGGTGCGGCGGCGAGCCCGTGGCGGGCCCGGAGGCCCTCGGGGTCCGGTGGGCGACGCTCGCCGAGATCGCCGGCCTGGCGACGACGCCGGGCCTGATCGGGACCCTGCAGGAGGCGTTCGACCGGGTCGGCGACAGAGGAGAGGCGCGCCCGTGAGGCTTCCGGTCATCCTCTGCCTCGCCGTGGCGCTCGCGGGGCCGGCCCTGGCGCAGCAACGCGGCAGCCGCGCGGCGCCAGTCAAGGAGGCGCCCAAGGAAGCGTCCCCACCGGCGGACGTGCCCGCTCCCTACGACCGCGACCTGATGCGGATGTCCGAGATCATCGGGGCGCTGGCCTTCCTGCGCGGCCTCTGCGCGGCACCCGACGCCGGGGAATGGCCGGCCCGCATGAAGGCGCTGATCGAGTCCGAAGGCGTGACGCCGGCCCGGCGTGATCGACTGGCCGGCGCTTACAATCGCGGCTATCGCGGCTACGCGTTGATCTACCGGGTCTGCACCCCGGCCGCGCACGAGGCGGCCGCCCGCTACGTCACGGAGGGTGACAGGCTGTCGCACGCCTTGGCTGGGCGATTCGGTGGGTGATGCAGAGGCATCACAGGCGGGACGCATCCCCCGAAAGGATCAACTTCGAGCGTCCGCGTTAACCGATCTGAAATTCTCGGCTGGCCGAGCCGCGGGGAGCCACCTATCATTCGTTAGTCCGCCGGGTCCCGTGCCCGGCGCAACGGAAGTATCGGGTCCATGCAGCACATCTCTCAGACCGCCCCCATCGAGGTCGATGTCGAGGAGAAGCGCGTCGCGCTGAGTTATGTCTCGGAGGCGTTCGCGGAAGGCTGTCTCGACGGGCTCGACGGCGACTGCATGGCTCAGGCCGCCCTGTTCGCGGCCTTCCAGGAACTCGTGATGACCTACGGCGAGGAAGCCACCGCCCGCTACGCCGAGGGCTTTCCCGAGCGCATCCGCGGGGGTGCTTTCACCACGACCCTCCAGCATTGACGAGGCGGCCGCGGAGCCCGGACGGTTGAGGCACGGGTGCGCAGCGACTACCTCCCGACCCTGTGCTCCGGAATTCCGGATTGCCCCTGTCGCGTGAGGATCTGACTGCCATGCCCGTCGCCCTGCTGCCGGACCGCGCCCTCGTCACCGTCACAGGGCCTGAATCCACCGCACTGCTGCAAGGCGTGCTGACCTGCAACGTCGAGACCCTACAGGCCGGAGAGGCCCGCCTCGGCGCCCTCCTGGCGCCCCAGGGCAAGATTCTGTTCGACTTCCTGATCTCGCGGATCCCGGACGGTTTCCGGCTCTACACGGCGATCGACCGGGCGGCCGACTTGGCCAAACGCCTCACGCTTTACCGGCTGCGCGCGCAGGTGGCGATCGCGGTCGACCCAACCGTGGCGGTGGCGGCGGCCTGGGCCGGGGCCTCGCCGGCGGCCGAGTCGGACACCGTGGCGGATGCCCGCCATGTGGATCTCGGCGCCCGGATCTACGCCGGCGAAGGTGCCTTCTCGGCCGACGCGTCGGAGGCGGAATACCACCGGCGCCGCATCGGCCTCGCCGTGCCCGAGGGCGGACGCGATTACGTCTACGGTGATGCGTTCCCCCATGAGGCGCTGTTGGACCAGCTCGGCGGCGTGGACTTCAAGAAGGGCTGCTACGTGGGCCAGGAGGTGGTTTCGCGCATGCAGCACCGGGGCACCGCCCGCACCCGGATCCTGGCGGCTCGCTATACGGGCGAGGCCCCTCCCCCCGGCACCGAAATCACCGCCGGTGGCAAGGGACTGGGTACCACCGGCAGTACCGCGGGCGAGCACGGCCTCGCGCTGGTGCGGCTCGACCGCCTGGCCGACGCCCTCGCGGCCGGTGCAACCCCTCTCGCCGGCGATCGTCCAGTGACGTTCGAGAAGCCGGCCTATGCGACGTTCTCGATGCCTGAGGCCTCTGCATCACCGGCCGCCTGATCGCCGATCGCAGCGTAACGTGGCGTCGTTGTCGTGGCGATAGCGTTCCGCTCCTGTTCTCGCTAAACCGCCGGGATGCCCGAGACCGGCCTGATCGACCATCCCGACGGTTGCCCCCGCTGCTGGTGGGCCGGCCACGACCCGCTCTACGTCGCCTATCACGACACAGAATGGGGCGTGCCCGAGCGCGACGGGCAGGCGCTCTACGAGAAGCTGATCCTCGACGGCTTCCAGGCGGGCCTGTCCTGGATCACGATCCTGCGCCGCCGCGAGGGCTTCCGCGACGCGTTCTCCGGCTTCGACCCGGAGGCCATCGCCCGCTACACCGAGGCCGACGTGGCGCGGCTGATGGCCGACGCCCGCATCATCCGGAACCGCGCGAAGATCGTCGGTACGATCGCCGGGGCCCGGGCTTGGCTGCGGATCGAAGAGAGCGGTCCGGGCTTCGCGCCGTTCCTGTGGAACTTCGTGGACGGCCGACCGATCCAGGGGAGCGCCCGGAGCCGCACCGAGATCCAGACCGAGACGCCGGTCTCCCGGGCGATCGGCAAGGCCCTCAAGGCGGAGGGCTTTTCGTTTTGTGGACCGACCATCGTGCATGCCTTCATGCAGGCGGTCGGCATGGTGAACGACCATCTTGTCGGCTGCCACCGCCACGGGCCCTGCGCCGCGCTGGGCCAGCCGGCATGAGCGACCCGGCACCCCGGGCCTGGCAGCGGATGCTGTCCGGCCGCCGCCTCGACCTCCTCGATCCCGCGCCGCGGGACATCGAGATCGCCGACATCGCCCACGGGCTCGCCCGGGTGGCACGCTGGAATGGCCAGACCCGGGGGCCGCACGTCTTCTCGGTCGCCCAGCACAGCCTGCTGGTGGAGGCGGTCGGCCGCCACATCGCCCCGGGCTGCACCGATCGGGACGGGCTTGAGCTACTGCTGCACGACGCCCCGGAATATGTCGTCGGCGACATCATCTCCCCGCTCAAGGCGGCGATCGGCGACGCCTATCGCGGGGTCGAATTGCGCCTGCTCGCGGCCGTGCGCCGCCGGTTCGGCCTCGCGGCTCCCGTGCCCGCCATCGGACGGCTGGTGAAGCGGGCCGACCGGATCGCGGCCCATATCGAGGCCGTCGAACTCGCCGGCTTCGCCCTGGATGAGGCCGAGCGCTATTTCGGGCGCGCCCCGGACCTGCCGGCGGGTGTCCTCGCGCTCGCCGAACCGTGGCCGACCGCGCAGGCGCAGGCGCGGTTCCTCGACCGCTTTCATACCCTGGCGGAAGATTCCGGGGGCCCATCTCCCGATCCGGAATGAGGCGCCATGCCGAGGCTGCGGGCCGCCGCCGCGTCGCCCTCGATCCGTCACGATCACGCGTCAGGTGCCCGCCATCATGCCAACCCTTCACGTCTGTCCGCTCTCGCGCCTGCCCGAGACCGTCGCCGCCACCGGGGCGAGCCACGTGCTCACGCTCGTCAACGTCGGCACGCCGCTCGAGCGCCCGGCGCTGATCGATGCGGAGAACCACTCCGTCATCGGGGTCAGCGACATCGCCGAGCCCCGGGATGGACACGTCTTGCCGGCCGACGAGCACGTGGCCGGCATCCTGGCCTTCGCCCGAGCCTGGCCCCGGGACAAGCCGCTGGTGATCCACTGCTATGCCGGGATCAGCCGGTCCACCGCGGCCGCCTACATCGCGGCCTGCGCGCTGGCACCGGACCGCGACGAGGGTGACATCGCCGACGCCCTGCGCGCGGCATCCCCGTCCGCGACGCCCAATCCGCTGTTCGTGGCGATCGCGGACCGGATGCTCGACCGTGACGGCCGGATGATCGCGGCGGTCGCGCGGATCGGCCGCGGCGCCGAGGCGTTCGAGGGGACGCCGTTCTGCCTGACGCTGACGTGACAGCCGGGCGGATAACCTCCGGTTGTCGGCGCCCCCGCCGCCGCGCACGACCGTCCGGTAGGCGTTCCACGCCGGGTTCGCTAAGGGGCGCCCCAAGGCGCGGAGAGTGTGGCGCAAACGCCGCCGCATGCTGCCAAAACGCGGCCTATCCGGCCGGCCTCGCCCTCGCGTGGGTTGTGGCCGCACCGGCTGCCGCCTTAGAACCGACCCAAAGGATGTGTGTGGGATGAACGCGAGCAGACCCGAGGTGGCCCCGGCCGCCGGCGACCTGCCCTTCGAGAAGGCGCTGGAGCAACTCGAAGAGATCGTGCGCAGGCTCGAGCGGGGTGATGTCCCGCTGGACGAGTCGGTGGCGATCTACGAGCGCGGCGAGGTGCTGAAGAAGCACTGCGAGGCGCTGCTGAAGCGGGCCGAGGCGCGGATCCAGAGGATCACCCTCGGCGCCGACGGGCGGCCCGAGGGCGTGGCGCCGCTCGATATATCCTGAGGCTCGGCGGTCAGACCGATCCCGTCCGATAGAGGTTGATGCCGTGGCGATTTCCCCCGAGCTGAGCGCACTTCTCGACCGTATCCCGGAGCCTGCGGCGCTCCGGCAGCTTCC
>Ga0265798_10007870_pt1 | contig 13715 bp, 15 predicted proteins | sample P3T30metagenome_FD_192430 | JGI IMG/M metagenome (GOLD analysis project Ga0265798, IMG submission 192430) | Plant litter microbial communities from East Loma Ridge, Irvine, California - P3 T30 | ecosystem: Environmental > Terrestrial > Plant litter > Unclassified | place: USA: California...
TGCCGTTGGCGCTGGTATTTGAGGCTTGTGTATGGAGGGCAGGCGTGGGTCGACTGAGGTTCTGCAGGGCTTCGGCGGCCGTCTGGTCTTCAGAGAAGAAGCATCGCTTGCCGTTGTCCATGCACCGTTGGCATGGGTTTTCGCCGGAGCACTGTTGACGTCAGTCGCTGCCTATGATAGCTGTTGATGTTTACATATTCGATTCCTGAATGTGGAAGCGACGCTGTCGCATGAGGAAGTCGCGATGCAGTCGCGAGAGAAGTGGCCGAGGCAGCCAATATACAAAAGAGCGTACATACCTTGAGCTTGGATCGCCTGCATGATACACCTGCACAATCTGTCAGCCGGCTGATGGCATAACCTCGTCGTCCTGTCGCGCGAGCTGCGTCGAACCACTACGGAACCATCGGAATGCCGCATAGGAAGCTCCAGATGCGCCGAACCAGAGCGAGTGTCGCGACTTACATGCTTTGGGCGCGTACTTTTGGCGGACCTTTTTGCGCTTGGGCGACGACGACCTCCGTTCGACGTCCATGTGCTCCATGGGCGAAGGATGGCTGTTCAGGGCGCGATGGAGTTGTTGGAAGAAGGATGGCGCTCCCTCAAGCTACTTCGGAACGCGACCGGGATCCGGGCCTTTAGCGCGTCTCCAGCTTCCGTCCTCCTACAGCCAACGGCATCACTTTCATTCCTCAATTCATCACAAATGTCGTCAAAGGAGATGCGCATTCAAAGCAGCGATTTGCAAGCTACAAGACGTGATACTGTCAAGCTGGAAGTTTTGCAGGATGCCATCGTGGAGGCGAAATGTACGGTAGGGTCATTCCAGGCTTCTGACATGTGATCCACGCATTGTCCTGAGGCATGCACCCATCACACGTCTTTCCCCTTCATGCTCACGGCGCCAATCGATACCCCGTCTGTGAAGGACTATGCATACGTATTTTCTGGACCTACCATTGGGCATGATTCTTATGCCACTAAATTTCACTCTAGATTGTCAAAGCCTCCATCAGACCCAAATGTACAGCATCTACAGCAGCTACGGCAGTAAAGCGTTAGGTCATGTCATCGACGAGCAAGGAGCCAACGGCCGTCACGCAGCAATAAGAGTTTATCTAGACTTGTGCATTATTGACTGTCATTACTGTGTATCGAAGCGGCAGTGAACTGTGACACCCTCACAGTCGTCTATCTCGCTCGTAGCCGTAGTTGACGTATGAGTTGTCAACCTCTGGTCCGCGGTGGGTATTAAAAGAAAGAAACAATGTGATCGAAAGAGTAAACGACTTAAAAAAACAAAGAAGGCAAAACTTGCTTGCTCGCTGGAATTGCACGACCGGACATCTCCGATACCCGCGTGAGAGAAAAGTAGATGTGGTAGTCGTGGCTTCGTAAGCCGTAGTGTCGTGTAGTCATGAGTAAGAGCACTTCTGGCCCTTCCCGTCATCCTTCCGGGTATGTCCATGACAGCGAAAGAGATCAGAATCCAGCTTCAGAATAGCACCAGCGAAGAGACCATTTTCTTCATCTCCCGCCTCCACCCTCCAAAACCCTCTTCCAATCCCCATTCACCCATGCATTGCCCAAATCTTCAACGCCAGCCCACAAAGCTTCCTAAGCGCCTTCGTCTCCTTAACCTCCTTATACCTCTTCGCCAGCCCATCAATCTTCCTCACACACTCCTCAATCTGCGCGCGATAATACGACGCATCCATCGTACCCAGCACCTTATCCTCGCCATTCGCAGCATCAACTAGACCCTTGATGCACTCGGTGACAGCGCGGCGGTGACTGTTCTTGGGCTCGGCGTGCCGGAACATGTCGTCCATTTCTGCTTGGAGGACCATGTTGTCGGTGCTGATGTACTGGAGGACCGAGGTGCGTGCGGCGCTGTCGCCGGGCTCGATGGTGATGGATGGGATTGGGGGGTTGGCGGCTTTGGAGGCGGCGTTCTCGGCCGTTGCGGCTATGAGTTTGGAGATGCCGCTTCCGGGTGGTGCGGAGGTGGCGGCGTTGGCGAGCGTGGATTGGGGGGCGTCGGGGTCGATGCCAGAGGTGGAGGCTCGGCCACGGAAAGACCATCCTCCTGTGGGAGGTGGGATTGCGCGAGGGAGCGGTTGTTCAGAATGAGGAGCAGAGCCTGTCTGTGGGTTGGTGTTTGTAGTGCCGAAGCTCTGGCGGAAGTCACTGAGCGGCTGCGGCTCGGGCGCAAGAGGGTCGACAAAGACCGTCGGGTTGTTAAGACGTCGAATGATCTCTTCGATACACTGAGCCATGCGCATAGTCTGTAAATCCAGATTGCTGGACCTGCCCAGTAAGAAGTCATAGAGTGCCTGTAGACGAGCCGTGGGCCAGGCCTCCTTGAGCTTCTGGGCGCCATCCGGATCCAGGGGAATATCAGCGTCAAACTCTTCAAGCACACGCTTGACGGGTTCAAAGACTTGGTGGGTCAGAACTTGCACGACCCTGGCCACCTCCCACTGTTCTCCGGTTTGGAGAAGATGTTCCAGTCGGTCGATGCCTTCGAGCATGTGGCCGGTATGCCATGCTAGCACGTTGATACGGCCCTTGTAGACGTCCTTGTAGTGACCAAGGAGAATCTGTGTTTTGAGTCGAGTGACCTCTTCTTCGCGAGCCAGGCGAATCTGCTCGTCGTACTGGCGCTGTACATCCACCTTGTGATCTTTGAACTGGTTGAGAAGGCTGATCGTGGCCATGCGCTGGTTGTGCTCGGCGATGACAGGTTCCATGGGGTTGTGACCGGAAGGAAGGATGGGCTCTTTCATCTTTTCCTCACCGAGCACGTTGGTCAGCTTCTCACGCACATACGCCCTGCGCTCCTCGGAGGTCTGGTTCTCGTAGAACTCGGCGGGGTGTTGTAAGTTGCTGAAAGCTTTTGGCGGCGGGAGTGCTGGCTGCGACGTCCACCGGGGACGCTTGTCCTTGATACCGGTTGTGCGTTCCATTGATGTTCGCTTGTACGGAACATGACGCTTTTGTTGTTGACGTCGCTTGCGCTCCGCGAACTCCCTTCGCTCGTTCTCTCGGAGACGCATTTCGCGCTCGCGGAAATCTTCTTCGGACTTCCGCTTCATGGCCATGTCGTACCATTTAGGGTCTAGCTCTCGGGGATGGGTTTCTCGCTTGGGTTTCGCAATGCGGCCTGTGGCGACGGCGTGGTAGGACTGCTGCTGCTTTGGGGATTTAGCTGGGTTGTGTTTGGTCTTAACAGTACGTTTACTGACCCTGGCCCGCGGCAGAAGTTCTGTACGCGTGTTGCTGTCGCGGACATTGTTGAGTCCTGCTGCGACGATATAGGGGGTTGGCCTCTGGAAAGATCGCTATGTCCATGGTTAGTCGTAGTCTGGATGTTGTCGGATGGGACATACAAACCTTGAATACACGAGCATGGGTTTCGAGCTTCAAGCATACCTCCTGGTACTGGATTTGCGCCTTCTCTCTAATGACGCCTATCAGGTAGCTTGCACCATTGCCGATGGTCTCGCGGATAGGAGCCATGGCGGCGAAGTTGGTGGGGATAGATAAGCTGAGTGAAGTGTAGGTGGAAGTGATTGGGAAAAAGCTCTTAGACGATTGGGTGACTGCTAGGCTGTCTGAATCGTGGAGATGACGACCAAGATGTGAAGTCAATGTATGTACAGCAGAGACAGTTCGTACTGAAGAGAGTTGATACCGAGAAGGAGAAACGTTGGTCAGAGGAGAGGAAGGCAGTCAGGTCGGTCTACGCTAATGAAATCGCGCTTGACCGATGTAGGGTTCTTGGCGTCGTTGACGGAAGTGAATACTAGTGAATGGGGGAGTTATGACGAAATGATCCGTGGATACAGCCGTGAAACGCCAGTCACCGCGGCGAGAAGAGCCATTCACGTCAGTCAGGCAGGAGAAATGGAGCAGGAGAGGATTAAGAAGGCTGGGAACCTGGTCTGGTGATTCGTGATTGACCTTCTTGTGCGCGAGCATTCACTGTGGCGGAATCGGGGCCTTGTGACAGTCCTACCGGCAAAGAGACAACCGGGAGGGCAACAATGCTCCGCCATCGTGAATTCGGAGTGAGTAGAAGTGTTGGTAGACAGTGTATGCGGGTGTGGTGTTCAAGACAGTGTGGACTGACATGGAGGTCGTCTCCACAAGGGCATTTCACACCACACTCATGGAGGTGCAGTGACATGTCGACCCTGAGACGCCTGGATTTAACGACTACGCACCCTACGGTAGAAAATAGAAATGGATATGAGAGCATGCGGAGTGAGGCTCATGCAGGGACGAAGCAAAGGCCAATGTGCGAAGATGGGATGGTGAAGGGGAGGAAGAGAGGCCTGGGCACTTGAATAGGAGTGAAAGAGATTGAAAACCTTGGGTTACGTTGAGGGTAGGTGTAGAAAAGGATAGAGCTGAGTTTGTCGATACAGCAGACGTCGAGGCAAAGACGTCGGGGACTGCACTTGTCGTTTGTGTCGAAGCGGAAGCCGCCATTAAATTTCCGCCACATTTCTACACCGCGTACTGCCCTCGGCCCCCATCTCAATGTATCACCCTGGACAGCCTCGAAAGAAGAGGTAACTATGGTGTATCTCGACACAAGAAAGACGGAAGCAAAGGGAAGAGAGATTCCAGACGACAACCCCTTGCACACCTGCCGCGCGTCTTCAAGTCCACGGATATGGAAGCAGCGGCACTCAAGATGTTCGAGACGCCCAGGGGTCTCTAAAACAACACACTGAGGTGAAGATGCAGCCATGAAGGATGCAGAAGAAGCCAGACCAATGCAGGTGGGGACCCCAAAATGAAAAAAGTGGACACGACTCAGGCACCAGAAGTCTCGAACGAATCCAACTCCATGGGCAGTCAGGCGTCCGGCGTTTGCATCGTATTGCGGTACGGATCGATCGCACGTCCAGTCCTTCGTACTCGGTGTTGCACGTCAAGTGTGGCGTTCACTGAAGAAAGCCAGTCCTCTGAGGCCGACGGCAACAACGGGATAGCGCTGCTTACATACATCGCGACGCGCCTTGAATAGTAATCCAGCACAACACCCACAGAACCCCCGATACCAATCCCCCCTTTTGACGCCTCGATGACGGGACGCGCAAGCCCCAAGGATTTGGGCGAGATTTGTTCCTGCAGACAGGCGGCTTGATGTGGCTTCTGTGGCACAGGGCGGCTTGGCCGGATGCCGAAATCCGAGTTGGCGCGTGGGGTCTTGCCGCAAGCGGCTAGCCGACGGGGCGGAATCGACGTTTTCTGTCGAAACGCAGCCTTTCTGTCGAATAGCATTGATAGCCCCAAGGCAAACATGCCAAAGCAGGCTGTAGCCCATGCATGCCATCTGTGGGGGCCGTGCCCTCACATCATGGGCGCCGATCGCCTGGGACTTCTTGATCCTCGTAGTATCAGGTTTCTCAGGGCTGCCCCAGGTGCCCGCTTGGAGTCGTGTATATCTCCCGCTGCCCTGCCTTTGTCGAAGCTGCTTTCGGGGTTTTACTGCTTACTACTAATCACGCGTTCTTGGGGACAGGACGCTCAGTTTACCTTTCTTTTCGCGGCTACCTACATTAGTCACTCGTTATACCGAACTTTGTAATTACGCTAATATGAGGGTCTCGCAACTTCCCCTCCTCGCCATCACTGTCGGCGCCAGCCTCGTGCTCGCTCAAGAGCGCTGCGACGCGCCTTCGCCTGGCATATACTGCAACTCGACGGAAATTCTCGCTTACCATGCGGATGACTGCAAGCCTTTCCACGTTTTTGTCGCACGAGGCTCCGACGAACCCTACCCTGGCCGCCTAGGTAACCTTACCTCGAAGATCTGCGCAGCGATTGGAGGATCATCAGAATGCGGTTACGAGGATGTCGAGTATCCTGCAAAGAGCTCAGCATGGGGAGCAACCGCGTGGTGTGAATCAGCAAGCAAGGGTGCGAAGAACGGACAGGAGCAGATGAAGGCGTACAGCGAAAAGTGCCCAGACAGCAAATTGATCGTCTTGGGTTTCTCGCAGGGAGCATCCGTGGCACAGGACATGCTCGGTGGAGGAGGAGGACCCGTCTTCGCATGTGAGCAGGACATGAACCCAGCTCTGGATGCTTCAATTGGTTCCAATGGTACGTACGCACGTGTAAAGAAGTCAGGCTCTACCCTGGTTTACTAACTCATCCGCTCTAGTCGTCGCAGCAGTAACCTTTGGCGCGGTCGTCCGTTCCCGTGACCAAAACTTCACCGTCGGCCGCGGCGTAGACTACGACGGAACCAGTGCGCGCAGCCCAGAACACCTCAAAGGACTAAACGCCTACGCCGACGTCCTCCTCGACTACTGCCACTACGGCGACCCAATCTGCGCCGTTGGATCCTCGCCCCCAGACACAAACGAGCACCTGAACTACTTCTTCATGCACAACGAGGAAGTGATCAAGTGGGTATCCGGCATGGCCAAATCAGGTGGTGATGTGAGTGCGAAACCCAGCAAGCCCGTAATCAGCCAGTCTTCCTCTTCGACAAGTGTGCCTGCGAAACCTGCCGCTACCCAATCTGGATCCGCTACCCCTTCACCTGTTGCGACGACAACTGACGATGCGACCAAGGTTGCAGCGGCTAGCGCTACGGGTGCTGCCAACTCGCTGACTGCTACCCTTGGCTATATGTCTGGGTTGGCTTTGGGTGTAGCTTTCTTTTTGTAGATCGTTCACGTGATCTTCTAGCGTCATACCCTACATTTCATTTCGAGAGCTTGTATCACATGCATTTTTGTTAAGATATCTAACAGACGAGCTGAGGAGTTGAGGAAGCATACAATAAGCATATACACACGGCGTACATGATGTCCATTACAAGCCTTGGATGGAATTTGAATATTACACTTTCATTACTATGAAGCCATTATCATCATGACATGCAAGAGGTACTGGTGTTCCCAAGCTTTGTGCCAGTAGATGCACCAACTATCAACAGATCATGACGCAATCAATGCAGTACATGTGAAACGATATCGAAAACAACAGCCCATCTACAAAAGACCAATAGTCCTCTGCTTCATGGTCCTGACATCGACATTCTGCCAGAAGCCAACACTGAAAAGCGTGATGCAGTAGACGCAAACAGCCGAGATAAGCATGTATCTCTGCGTCTGGCCGTAGCTGAGGTTGATGGCATCGCGAGTCGGGCTGCCGACAGGGTAGCTGTCTTGCACGTTGAAGTCGCCGTAGATGGCAGCGAAGTTGTCCATGGCGCTCTCAGGCAGGTTAGCCATCAGGCGAGCAGGGAAAACACCGGTCCAGATAGCACCCGCAACAGTAGAGCCAATAGCGCTTCCGATGGAAATGATCATAGACTCGACGGCCAAGAGTGCAGGGAAGTCTTGCTGCTTAGACACAGCCATGAGGGTAGTCTGCTCAGAGATAACCAATATACCGCCACCGAAGGCGATGAAGATCATGCACATGACAATATAACCAATGTTCTCGTCCGGCTGGCGGAACTTGATCATGAGACCAACACCGAGCATGGTCAGCGGCACACCCAAGAACAAAGAGTAGATCTTGAGCTTTCCGTAGTATCTTAGCACAAGTCCGTAAACGATGGAGCAGAAGCAGCTGCCCATGGTGTAGATGTTGGCGATCCAAGTAGCGTGTACAGGGCTCTGGTCGAACAACACGACAAGAAGCGAGTAGAAGTACGAGTCCCAGCAGTACCAGCCGATGTACAAAGAGCCAGCCATGGTGTAGGTGAAGATGACAGTTCGGTTCTTGAGCAGCGGCCATGGGATGAAGGTGACAGGTGCGCCGTACTTCTCCCACAGACCAAATGCGACGACGAGGAGGGCGCCGAATACGAGGAAGCAGATGATAAGAGGTGATGCCCATTGCTTGGCTTGGTAGGAGTAGATGTTGAAGGCGAGGAGGAAGAGGGATAGTCCGGCTGCGAGGAGCAGAAGACCGACGGCATCGAATTCGCGGAGGTAGTACTTGAGGGTTTGAGCAAAGTTACCGCGGCTGGGGCGGGGCGTGATAAGACCCTCTTTCTTTGCCTTGCCCTCATAGATGATGAACAGAAGCATGAGAGGTGAAGTGACGATAGGCGCGATGATGGCGAAGATGCCGAAAGTCCATCGCCAGCCGATGCCGCCAGGAGCGGTGATGCTGTTGATGCCGTATCCGTAAATCCAGGTGGTGATGAGCCATGGAGAGGACGCATACCCGATGAACAGCGCTCGGTTCCTCAACTTGGAAGTATCGGCGATGAAGACCGTGATGAAGAAGTCGATACTGTTGGAGCCGACGTAGAAGAAGGTCTGTGCCGCGCAGTAAGCCTTGACGTTGTTGCAGCTCGCCATGAGGATGAGGCCGAGGACGTAGATGGCCACACCCAGGCCGAGACCGAAAGGTCGGCCCCAGATGTTGAGGATCTTGGCATATGGGAGCTTCCAGATACCGCCGACGATGGAGGAGATGACGCTGGTCAGGGCGGTCAAGGAGTGCAGCTGGAAGTCACTGGTAACGTAGGGCGCGAGGGTGCTCGAGGTGCTGGATGCGTAGGCAGTGAAGAATTGGATGAACCACATGCTGATGTCGTTAGTATAGTTCTGGAGCAGTGTGGAGGAAGTGACTTACGCAATGTACGCGAGGATCAAGTCTCGCTTCTTCCACAGGAGCGAGGCAGCTTGCACATGCTGAACACCTACCTCCGCGGTGGTGTCGACTTTGTTGAGTTCCTCATCCGATTCTCGACTTCTGGCCGACTCCCTCGGGCTGCCAACCTTCTCGTCAGGACGAGCAGCGTCCATGCTGGTGTGACCCTGGTAGGAAGCAGGCACGTCGGCAATGTCTTTCTCATTGGCATCGGCATTTTTGGTGTTGCCAGAGACCAATGCGCTGGTAGTCAATCCCTTGAAAGTGAAACCCATCTTGGCGATAGGTGTAGGAGCACACCAAAAGAGAGGTTGCGATGAAGACGAGACGAAGAGATTGATAAGACAAGGTACCGCGCGCGCCTCAGGTTCATATACCGAAAACACTGATCCACGCAGTTCCACCGCAGGACCTTTCCGAGACGCGCCCGGTTACCGGCTCCTCGTCGCTGGGTGGGGAATTCCGTTCACGTTCACCATGAACAAGGAAATAGTCGTGAATATCACGCGCTCGCTCCCTGTTAGCATCATGCACCGAAGCTTGACTTTCCTGAATGCAGTTGGGTCCCCGGAATTAAGCCTTCCCAAGCACGGCCCAGACAGCCTCCAAAATCTTATCTCGATAATCAGCCGGCATCTCGGGCCAATGGGAGCGCGCGGTGGCGTGACGCGTGGGTTATCAGATGAAAATTTTCGATCTAATCATTATCTGATCAAAACCCGCAAGCCACGACGCCTGCCTGTACCACTCCACTGCTTGCCCTCTGCTCCGTCATGCCTTCGTAAAGCGGGGGTACCGAGGGAGATGATGGTACTTAGTCTGCGACTACGGACCTGCCGATGATGCTCCCAATACTCGATAGCCGCCGGGCATGCGGTGGAGCTGGCTCGGGGTTTCTGCAGAATTTGCTCTGTTGCTCGTACCGTGGTGGCGGCCTCATAGATAGGAAGGTAGAAGTGGGTAGAAGGAGCGGGAGGAAAGGTACAACCGGGTCAAATGGGTTCGAGAAGCTTTTGCTTGCAGGCATACCGTTCCTACATCGTCGGGGTCCAATCGCATCCTATCGTCGTTGCTGCTATGAACGAAATCAAGGGTCTGGCAGGTTGGCGTAGGTGGGGTTGACGGTTGGGGTGCTCGTGCGAAAGACGTGCTAACGGCGGCTAATCCTTCATCCTCGGGTCCCGACAGCAGGAAAGGCGTTCTTGAGCGCAGATCCACCCATCCACCAACCTGGAAACCGAACGTGATGCTTTCCGTGTGATGCCGGGAAGCAGGAAGAGGAGGGCAATGGCGCGATCAGTTGTTGGGAGGTACGACTGCGAGTTCGATGCGCACGAGTCATGTCAGCGGCCGACAATCGGACATGCGCGCGTCACATACCTGTCAGCTGCATCACGTTGCGTACATCTCTGCGTCGACCTGCACACAACACAGCATGCTTCTCGTACGCCACAGCCAGGTGTCGCCAAACCCCGTTTCATTTGATCAAATATGCAGATCCGAAATCAGCTCATACTAAATCCGCTGAGTCTATGGTGACTGCACAGGGCCACTCCTCCAGCCTCTCTAATCTGATCGCATACGCCCCACGTTCCGTTAACTTTCCTTGTTTATCCTCTTCATCTGGATCAGCATTTGTGGCATCCTAGTGGATAAGATAGTCTGCTAAACTCAGCCCCTTCTCACGCCTCTTGGCCAGCGTCTGTCTCGTTCCTTCAAAGAAAGCATCGCGGAAGTCGTGACAACTGCCGATGGTCTGTGACCAGCCTTGAGTGGGACTGTGGTCAATGATCCTGTCGTCACCCCAATTGCGGACGATGATATCTTGGATCATTTGCTGTGGCTTCGAGATCGCGCCCGACAAGTGTTCCTTGCGAAAGGAGACCGTGTGTGTGAATAACGTTGACGCCAGTGGCTGGGAGAGCGGTCGGCCGAAGGCTTCGAGGAGACGCTTTATGGCGTAATTCTGGAAATTCTTCGCGCGTAAGCTGGCGCCTAGTTCCCAGCATGCGATGGCTGCCTTGATGCCCCAATCCAGTGGGTTTTCGGGTCCAAGGCCGCGGTGTGGAAGAGTAACGATTTGCAAGTCCTTGAAATCAAAGCCTTGTACCAGGCCTTGTTCCTCGCGATATTCCTGAGTGTACAACCACTGGACGAACAAGTCGAATACCTCGGGGTCATGTTCAGGACCGACATAGTAATCATAGATCAGCCCTTCCTCCCACTGAATGCCCTCGCACTCTGTTTCCATCAATGTTTTGTGAATTGACCATGATGTGTCCTTGTGAAAGCATTGGTGTCCGATAGTACTGATTCTTCCATCGCGCATACTACAACAGGTTAGCGGCCGCTATGAGCTGCTTTTGTTCCTCGGGCGGGAGCTTACCTTCTTGCGAATCTCTCGCTGTAAGCGCGATCCTCCAGCATCGCGGGAGCCCCGGCTCCAGTCGTCATTTCTTTTTGGGGACACTGATGAATTATGTCGATCGCGGGAGGTTCAGAGGAAGCGGAAGAACAGTCGAGACGTCCCGCTGCTATGAGGCGGCGCCAAGGCAGAAAGTGAGTTGCGAGGTGAGAGAGGGCCGCACGCTCACCTCCTCATTCACCGAGAGAATCTTCGGTCACCAATCATCGATAAAACCAAGAGCGCGCCTAAGAGCTTCGGCTTCAGATGACGATAGGGAGAGGGTCAGTTCGGGCTACACGTTCGTATGATAAAGGAAAGCGAATCTTGCGTACGATTCCGGGCGCCCGTTCATGCGTCAAGACGAACTCTAGTAACGCGATCATCAACTTCGCAATAGCTACAATGCTATAAGCTCCCATAGAGATGAAGTCCGCAGCGTTCATATGTCTGAAATTGTGATGTTCGGACAAAAAGGCGAAACGCATCAAAATTGGTTGCCATGAATCGCCACAAACCGGACGTCTTCTGCAGCAACCGAAAGCTGTAACATCTTTCAACAGAGCACTTGTAGGCTGAGAATGCAGTACAATCCGTTGTTGGCAGACGTGTAAGGCTGTTGGACGCCTTCCAGGTGAACAGGTGAACACCTACCTGCAGGAAAAGGCAAGAGCAAATAATTTAGCTTTCTATATCACGTTATGAATCAACTAAATTCTGTCCTAACGCCAATGTAGACCATAAAGTGTTTCGATTCTCCCCAAATGTAGTGGAAGAGAAGTCTAAAATTTGAGCGAGTACCTTGGATGGACTTAGGGCCACGCGCAGTACATGCATCTCGCCATCACTTCGTCTCACAAAGCTGCGCTTTGTGCGGCATCCGCAGAGAGTGCTATAAGACGTTAGCTTTCTTAGCAACCAAATGGCTCCTTGAACCGTCATTAGAATGTTTATGACCTCGCCACTATGTTGACGTTCCAGATCCTCGATTCTCCCTCGACACTTGGCCATAACCCGCGCAAAACTTCTTTATCCGAAGAGGCCCTTGACTGCAATTTGACAGCTTGTCACTCGCCGCCCGGCGTTCGCTTTCTTGACACTACGCCCAATCCAAGCCCTCAATCGATACTTGGCCCATAGCCACAACTTGCGCAAAAGAACGCTCTTGGATATTCTATCCACACTACTGTGGAGTATCTGGGCACAGTTGGGCCGCTAAACCCCACCCTTCCCTGTGACACGGTCTCAGCGGGCGGGACGCATAAAGTGCTCAAGGAAAGGATCACTGGTCGAGACCTGCAGAAGTAGTTTATTGCGGTATCAATAGTAGGGCCGAGAAGGCCTTGTATTTGGTTGCCACCATGGTTGTCATCCGGAAATGCGGGCGCTCCATCCCACGAAATCACACACGTGGATCATCTATACGGAGGATCTCCGATTGGTCGGATCTGTTATACATGGTCGCCCTGCAGCTGTTGCACTGGCAGGTGCGCTCTACACATCTCCGCGGCAAGAGCGATGTACGTGCCCTAGCGAATTTCGACGAGCTGTTGGGACATGTAACATCAAATCTTCAATTCGAAGAAAATGCTCACGCTCTTGGAAGAAAAAGGTTTAGAAGCAAGAAGAATTCATTCGCAATATCGCAATCATAGGGTATCTAATCGTCAAAGTTCGCCGCAACCAGCTCATGCTCCCCTCTACGCACAGCAACCTGTCGGCCCTGCCGCTTCGATAGAAGAGCGTCTTGTGTCCTTCTCATCGACCTGACCATATGGTATCCTGACCACCATCCAGTCGCACAGGAACTTGCCCAACACAGCACCCAGTATGATGGAGATGAAGATGTATCCGTTGAAGTGCATGACCAGCAACATGATGATGTACGCAAGACCGAGAGTCAAGCCATGAATAGAAGCGCGAACGAGTTGTTGAAGTGCTGTGGCGCGGAAGGTAGCGTGTTGGAGACCGAGAGTCGAGGTGGGGCCGTCGCAGCAGTTGGTGGGTGTCGCAGCAGCTAGAGCCGCCCGTTGTGCGTTGAGTTGGCGCTGGAATTGACGGAGGAGTAAGGCATCATATTCGTGGCTGACTCTTCGCAGGAATTCGAGGCAGACGACTAAGAGAGCGGCGCCGATGCAACTGGCGGCCATCATGCCGTTGTTGGTCACGTGCCATGATTCGGAGAGGAAGCAGGCGTCTTCGACACGCCAATTCCACAGCATCTGGGAAATATCAGTCATGATATCATATCAGTGTTAGAATGAACTACAAACCTCTGTGACGCAAGTGCTGTTGGGCTCCATGCCCGCCATTCCTGTCATTCCGTGCATGATGGCGATGGTGTTCTTAGGATGTGGAGTTTGGTTGGACAGTTATTGCGAAACGTGGAAGAGAACTGTCAAAATGATATAGCAGACGTCGGACCAGACCCTGCGACTGCAGATGCGACGCCATGATATGTAGGAACGAGATGCCGTCTCACGACAGTCTGGCCCGAGCAAGCAAGCCGGCAATCGCGCCGCGAATTATGGGGGAACTTGCTCAAACACACTCGCACTAGCCGCTTCGATCGCCCCAAGAGAGCGGGAACCGCCCAAAGACCCGCCTAAGCGTCGCCGCCCACTTCTCGAAGCCTTGGCCCGTGTTTTTACGAAACGTGCTCACCACG
>Ga0265798_10007873_pt1 | contig 13713 bp, 8 predicted proteins | sample P3T30metagenome_FD_192430 | JGI IMG/M metagenome (GOLD analysis project Ga0265798, IMG submission 192430) | Plant litter microbial communities from East Loma Ridge, Irvine, California - P3 T30 | ecosystem: Environmental > Terrestrial > Plant litter > Unclassified | place: USA: California...
ACAGCAGCAATGGCTTTGAGGCAAGAACGAGTACCCCGTCGTGACGGCGTATTTACCTGAGCATTCACCGTACGGCATGTACTCGACAATCAAAAGCCGCTAACGGATCAGCGGCATGTTCAGAAAGGGGTTGGTGGCGGTGGCTGGTGCCTACTGTCCATCAGTTTGCGCTCACCTCGGCGAACTGGCGCATAGCCGCATGTCAAGCGGTGCTCCTGCCAGTGCCTCGCCATCCAGACCCTTCAGGTCTTCATCCTGAATGCGCGCAAACGCCGACCAGTCCGCCTCGTCGATCAGGACGACCCCTTTGCTGCCGAAGCAGATAGCGTCGACAGTAGGTAGTTGCTCATCACAGCGTGCAAAGCTTAACGCACAGCGTTCCCATGCCTTTATCTGAACTTTGATCCGGGTTCCAGAAAGCGTCGCTCCCACCGGTTTTGTCGCGATCACCATACTGCTGAAATCAGGATTTGGCAGTTCGAACTGCCACGCACTCTTCCAATACCGGTGATGCAAACCGTAACCGTAGGCAGCGGATGCCGACATGAGCGTGGTAATCGATAGAATCGCAGAAATGCCGATCGCCTGTTTGTATCCATTTCCTATCTTCCTGAACAAGAATGCACCAACCACGGGGAAGATGATCAGCAGTGCAAGCCCCCACTGCATTCCATTCGCTAGCCGCTCCGAAGAACAATCCTCTCCGCAATTTGGAACGAAAGCGGTGTTGATGAGCCCAACCGCCGCTCCGCAGATGAAGCCGGCCAAGGCCAGGAAGAAAAACGAAGCCGACCGCTTCATTTGATCTCCCAGAACAGAATCTTGGTGCTGCCTCCCAAATCACTGAAATTGAATCCATCCAGTGGCCAGGGCAGCCATCGGACACGCCGCAATCCTAGGCGGCGAATGTTGTTGACGGCATTGGCTGTCAGTCTCGAGTTGTTCCAGAGATCGATGTGGTCACCTGTTGCGGTTGTTGTTTCGCCAGAGCGGTGCCAGTAATTCTCAAAATAGACGATGCCAGTCCTGCCTTCGATTAAGTTTGCCCAAGATTTACCGGTGATGTCCTCCGGCTCCGTGGGTAAGCCGCAAAATGGCTGCTGCTTGAGCCAGGCAGCAAGCTGAGTAGCAACGATGGCTGTTTTAAGGCCATTCATCGTGATCGCCGCACCGCCGAACGACTTCATCTCGATGCCCACGCCGTGTATGGCAATACTGACCTTGATTGCGCACTGGTTCTCGTAGCCTTTGGGTGGCTTCCCCGTTTTGGCATCGATGTAGGGATAACTCTCAGGGTAGGATTTCCACACTGTCGCGAACGTGACCGGATCGACACTGACGCTGCAAACCGAATCCTTGGTCGTGTTCGTTTTTATTCGTGCTTTTTGCACCAGCGTCTTATCCATTCTATGACCTTCCATTCATCCTGGCGAGGGCTTCGTCACCCCACAGAACGGTGTATTCGTCCTCGCCGAAGGTGTTGACACGCGGCAGCCGACCATCCGGCCCGATACGGCCCGAGAGGCTGCGGCCGTCCATGGTTTCAATGTGATAGGGAATGCCCTGGGTGTGCTGGTGCGATAGCTGGGCCTGTTCATCATATCGACGTTCGTCGGCGTCCACGGCCACGCCGGTCCAGATCCCATTCGCATTGAGGAAGAAGCTGCTTGGCACAACGCCTCCACTGCCCACTCCATCCTGGTCATTCAGGGTCGACAGCAGTGGGCAACCACCGCTGGTCTTCATGCCATGGATGACCGAAGAGCGGCCGTTCATGAGCCTGCGGCCTGGGTATCCCTCGGCTATCGAACACGTCTTCTTGCAGGCGAGCTGTGCGCCTTCGAAAGCGTGAGGCCGGCCGTTGCTGTTGCATGACCTGTCGCCCTCGATAACCAAGCCACCGCAGGCGGCTTTGTCGCCCTCCCGAATCCAGCCGATGATTGCCATACGCGTCCTCATCACTTGATTGAACATGAAGCTCAATCTAGTAGGGAGATAAGGTAAGGCGTTGATTTGACACAGGGAGCAGGGAGGGTCGTTTCCCTCGCAGGTGGTTACCCGCGGGGGCCTTGACGGTCAGCGGATGCTAAGAGGCTACCTGGATAGGTTGTACGCCCGCATGCGAGCACGGCAGTGACACGGCCGATTCCGATGGGAAGCAAACACAGCGTCAATAAATAAAAAAGCCGCTGACGAATTGTGCCGAGAACGCTAACTCGACGCGATGAGAAAGCATATGGTGTCGTTTTTGCCTATGTTTACGTCTTGAAGTCCTAGTTTTGGGCAGTCTTGGGATGATAATTTGTCGCCTCATGTGGCTGTGGAAGCATAACGTGACGTGCCGTCGTGCAGATGTCACCATCGTCACTTGTCGCGCCTACCAAAACTTGCGTTGCCATCAGAGCGGCCTGCCTCATAGATTCAGCTTTCCGAGGTCAGCAATCGGGCGATGCAATGTAAAAACGTGCTTTCGACATGTTTTCAGGGTGCGGTTCAGTAGTCCCGACCTGATAGAACGCCGTAGCGGTTGTGCTAGAGGGCGACTTTCGCAGGCGAGGCATGGACCTCGCGCTTTTGTACAACCTGGGCCAAAAGCAGCATGCTGGTATCTGGTCGCAAGGCTCGGCAGTACACCTATACTTCGCGCATGGAAAAAATGAGGCAGTTTCCTTGCCAATGTATTTGGCATCCTTGCGCTCGTCGTTGCCCCTGCTCCTGAGTGATTACGCTAGCGCCGGTGGCCACGATACGTATCAAGGGGCTAGCAAGCTTGTAGGCCCTTACCTGAACCAAGTAAGGCAGCGGATGGATACCAACACGGAGGCGAATTTTCCGTTGTTGTTCTGGAAAAATTTCTGGATCGGCGTATAGTTGCACTTAGTAAAGTAGCATCAATCTTGAGCTACAGTAAAGGTGGCACGGCTCGGCAACTTCGCTGACCTTGCGCGGCGGAGAAACAATGAAAGTATTTAACAAAGGGCGTCGAGGCGTCCACGAGCGGGAGATTGCTGGAATAGACCGGCTAATCAACGAACTGCCTGCCGACTGGCTATTATTCACCAATCTTGAATTAGCGCTCGCTACCGGAGGGCGCGAAATTGATGCCATTATCGTCGGTGCGGATCGGCTATTTGTCCTCGATTTGAAGGATTGGCATGGCAAGATCGTCTCCACGCCAGTCGGATGGGAGCTTAACGGCAGGCTCATGAGCGGTGGTAATCCGTATGAGAAGATTGCGGACAATCGCCGCGAGCTAGGCATCCGGTTGCGCGAGTTCATTAGGCAGAACGCAGCCAAATTCAGTCCCACTCTGGTCGGCGCGCCCACGCCTTTGATCGAGCATGGGGTGCTACTGACCGGCACACAGGATCGCTCAGGCATTGCCTCGATCGAGCGCGATCGGGTGTACCCCATTGATTTCTTCATTAAGACCGTTCGCGATCTGAAGCTGCGGCGAGAGCATTTCAGCGGAGCTCTTCCGATTCATTACGATCCGGGCCTAACCAAGTCTCCATGGGTTGATTTGCTGCGACAGTTCTTCAATGTCGACAGCAACCACTTCCGGCCTTCCTTGCGTCACTATGGACCGTGGGTACCAGTGGACGATCACCATTCGTTTGGCCATGCCAAAGGCCTGTTTTTAGAATACGACGTCACCGACCCAAGTGTCGACAGCGCTGCCGGGCTGTTGCGGCGTTGGGATTTTACCAAAGCAGAAACCCGCTTTCAAAACGAAGAGGCGCGACTGGAAATTGCCGGACGCGAGCTTCGGGTCGTGAATTGGTTGAAGGACCGCAACCCAGACCTAGCCGGCGGCGTGCTGCAGCCGCGTGATTCGGATCCTCAGCGTGGCTTTCAGTACTGGGAGGTTTTCGAGCGACGGCAGCGGCTCAAGCGCCTGCTCGATATCCCGGTAGACAAGTTGTTAGAGATGGCGCGCGATAATCGAATCGAGTTGGTTCGCCAGATCGTTTTGCGCGCAAAGCAGCTGCATGACATCGGTGCTGCGCACTTGGATATCGGATTGCACAGCGTTTGGCTGGAGGCGCCATCGTTGACGCAGCTGTCCCACCTGATGGCCGCAAGCTTTCCTGAAGTGGCGTCGCTGGGCCAGAGCCGATATCAATTTCTCTCTAGCAGCGCGCTACCGGAAGATGCGTTTGAAAACCCCGATACGCCGCAGCGCAAAGATGTTTATCTGCTTGGCTGCGTGGCGCATTACCTTCTGCTGGGCTCCCTGCCACAAGCTGAGGACGGGATGCCAGCCTGCTGGGATATGGCGGCCGACCCAGATGGCAGCTTCAAAAACCTGCATGACTGGCTGCAGCGAGCCCTCGAACTTGATCCCGTCGATCGGTTTGCCGATGCTGGTGCTATGCTCGATGGTTTGAACGGTGCGCTGTCCGGTTACACGACGCTACACTCGGTACTGGAGAGCCTGGAACGTTACCACACCGTGCCCTCTTTCAAAAAGTTGCTCAAGGCCTACCCAGAGGACCAAGAACTGCGGGACGATACCCGGGTGAGTATGTGGACCAGCGAAGTTGACGCCCGGCCAGTAGTGGTGAAAATGTGGAAACGCGCCGGCTGGAGCAACCAGCTAACGGAAGCGCCGCGCCTATTAGATTTTCTGGAGCGGGCCGCCGCCATCAAGGCCGACAAGCCGCCCGGCATTGCCGCCATCGTGGCGCAGATCTGGCTTGAAGAAGGTTTGGTGTTGGTAACTGAATACTTGGCTGCTCCAAACTTGGCAAGCCTACTCGCCTCGACGGCCAACCCGTTGAACGACCCGGGGCGTGCGCTGAGGTTCCTGCGAGCGCTCGGCGGGGTGGTAGTGGGATTGCATGAACGCATGGTGGCGCATGGTGACTTAAAGCCCGAGAATATTCTGGCCGTTGTTGAGTCCGTCGCAACAGAAGAACGCAGTGTTGCATGCGAAGAGGAGACACTGCGGCCGGTATTGATCGATTTGCTCGATTTCAGCCCAAGTGCTGATGGCGAACGCATGAATACGGCCTACGCGCCCGCTTCCGGCGGCGGTTTCGAACGCGACCGCTTCGCCGTCACCAAGATTACCGAAGAACTGCTGAGCGCATTACCGCTTGAACCTTTGGTGCAGCAGCGGATCACCGCAGCCATCAATCTGATTCGAAGCGCAACGCCCGCGAATGCGACACTTCTTCCACTTCTAGAAGCGCTTGATCAGATACTAAGTCCGCATGTTTCCAAGCCTATACCGGTCGTTAGATTGGTTTTGCCCAATGATCACAGCGCCCCGTTCCAAACAGACGAGGGCAACATCGCGTTTTCGTTGGCACGAAATGGCAACATTTTATATTTACGCGGCGCGCACGAACAGCTAGTCGTGACCTTGGACTCCGACTTCCGCCCCGTCTCAGCCGAGCGGAAGGCAATGGATTTTCTGCAGCTAGTACGGCAGGAGCGTTTCGTTTTTGCTACACCAGCGCTCACCATAGAGATCTCGATTGGTGCCAAGAGTGATCTGAAGTCTCTAGCGTCCTTTCTGACAGGGCCGGAAATCGGACCGCTGTGGCAGGCCGAATGCGCCGCTAGGCAGCTTCCGCGAGTCGACTTACCGACTGCCGAAATCGACGTGGTGCAAGATGACGGCACCGAACTGCAGGATGATGAGAATTTCGTGGAGGAGGAAACCGCTTTTGCTGACACTGAAGACCAAATCGCTGAAGAGGCAGCGCAGCAGACCATTGTTTATGAAAATGTCGATGTACCCAAGCTGTGGGAGCGGTTGCTCCAGCTCGAAGCTGACCTGATCATCAAGGGCGTCACGCTCGGCCCTAGCCACTACAATGAGAAGACTGAAACCCACCAAGTCGAGTTTGAGCTCGAATCGGCAAGTTTTGAGTTTGCCCGTGAGGATCGGGTGAATGTATCGCGGCTTAACGTAAAGGGTCAATGGGTGTCCGTCGGTCGGCTTGATCTCGCACACTCCACGGCCTCGATGCTACATGTCGCTCGTCCTAGACACAGCTTCCCCGGCAAGGTGCTGATAGAGGAAGGAACTCCGTTGCGTTTGGAAAGCCACTTTGAGATCACTAGTCGGCAACGGCGCCGGGAAGCAACTGATCGAATCTTGGCCGATAAAGGAAGAATTCCAAACCTAATCGACTATCTGCATCCAAGCAAAGACCGACGCCCCGAGACGCAGGAGCACCGAGTTGATCTTGCTCAAATCACGGGTGCCTATGCACTAAATCCTGTTCAAGCGGACGCATTTGCTAAGCTAATTTCGCAGCGTCCGCTCGGCCTATTGCAAGGGCCGCCCGGGACCGGAAAAACACGCTTTATTGCCGCACTAGTGCATTACGCCTTACGCCACAACCTAGCAAAGAATGTCTTACTTGCTAGTCAGTCCCACGAAGCTGTCAACGGCGCAGCAGAAGCGGTACTGAAGTTGTTCAAGGACGACGAGGACATCCCGAGCATGTTGCGAGTCGGCTATGAGGGCAATGTCTCGGAAATGCTGATGCCGTATCATGCGGGCCGAGTCCAGCGTCTGCTGAAAGATCGGTTCCGTGCCGAGTTGCGCCAGCGACTACACGTAGCTGGGCGTTCCTTGGGCTTGCCGACATCATTGGTCGATAAGCTTATCGTCATCGAGACAATCCTGCGCCCGATCGTCGAGCGCCTTCAGGAGCTTTCCCTGCGCCCACCTGAGGAGGATATTGATTCGCGCATCGATGGCCTGCGCCAGACCCAAGACAGCGTGATGGAGTCACTCGGCTTACAATACAGTTTCGAACACGCACTCGATGAATATTACCTGCCGGATTTGGCAGCCACGGTCGCTGCTGAGGAATCCTTCAGAAACGTTGCTACCATTAATCGCTTCTTGAATGTTGCTGAGCTGGCGCGTGACTTCATCGGTAGCGTCTCCTCGCGTGAACGCAATATTGAAACCTTCCTGGCCGGAACCCGGAGCATTGTAGTCGGCACATGTGTCGGTTTGGGCCGCGCATCGCTCGGACTGACATCCACGCCGTTTGACTTGGTCATCATTGATGAAGCAGCACGTTGCACGCCAGGAGAACTGGCCGTGCCGTTGCAGTCTGCTAGATGGGTGGTGCTAGTCGGCGACCACCTGCAACTTGAGCCAACTCACTCACCTGAAGTGGTGCGGAAAGTAGCTCGTGAACTTGACATTGGCCTAGCCGATGTTAAACGGAGCGATTTCGAGCGTGTCTTTAATTCTGCCTACGGTCGCTCAGGTGGTGCCTCGCTCACACAGCAGTACCGGATGCTACCTCCGATCGGCGAGATCGTCTCCAATGTTTTCTATGTGCCACGTATAAGGCAAGGCTTGGCCCATGCGCGTCCAAGTCCGATTATGGTACTGGACCAGCCGCCGACAGGGCTACGCAAACCGCTCACATGGATTGCAACTGACGCGCTCGGAGAGGCCGCATTTCAACGCGACGTTAGCAAAGGACGCAACGTGCTGATCAACCAGACCGAGGCCGAGTTGATCGTACTGCTCCTAAAGAAATGGGATGCTGACCTAGGCTTGAAGGAGTGGTTACGTGCTCATCCGGGGCATCCAAAGGCGGTTGGCATCATCTGCACGTACCGCGAGCAGTGCAAGCTGATTAATAGTCTGATCAAGCGGGCCGGGCTGAGTGAGGAATTGCTTGCGACTATCAAACTTGACACGGTCGACAGCTACCAAGGAAAAGAAAACTTGATTGTGATGCTATCTCTAACTCGCAACAACGAGGACGGGAGCATAGAGAATGGCGTTGCCACAATCAAGCAGGGCTTTATGGCGCAACCGAACCGGTTGAACGTTGCCATGAGCCGGGCGATGGATCGACTGATTATCCTGGGTGCGCGATTGCGCTGGCCGCAAGCCGGACCGATGGCAGCAGTGGCGGAGCAATTTCTATTGCAGGTGGACGCTGGCCAAGCCGAAATCCTTGACGCAGCTTTACTGAAGGCCGCCGGGCTTGGCACCGTCGATGATGCAACCTGGGGCCGCCAAGTCGCATCACCAGTTGCTGTTGTAGGAGAAGCAGAATGACCCAATCCGTGCGTAAGACGCTCTCAATTAAAAAGACTCACGTTGCTGACCCGGCCGACGGTGCGCGCGTCGACCATGAATATAACGCGGATGACCTTGGCGAAGCGGAATCATGGGAGCAAAAGGAAGTGCTGCTTGACAGGATTGATGTGCTGCTGCCATGTCGGATCTTCCAAGTGACATACAAGGTCGCTGAGCAAGGGGGAGTGTCGCTAACCAGCGAATTTCTGCTCCGCCTACTGTACGCTGTCGAAGACGGCATGGATGACGAACGTATTGCTCAGTTCTTCGGTTTCAACCACCGAGAACTTGCATTCGTGGTGAACGAGGTATTGAATTGGGACTATGCCATTCGTGAGGAAGGCAGGCTACGCCTAACCAAGGTCGGGCGCGGACTCTTCAGTGCCGGAAATGGAACGCCACATATCCTGACGGTGGAAAAGCGTACTAGTGGCTTTGGTTTCGATTCAATTTCCTTGTGCGGACAGGAAGTTAGGCGCCTTGACCCGTTTATGCTGTCTCTACCAGTCCTCGAGGAGAAAAACCAGGCTGTTGCCGCTAATCCAAGCGAACATATCCGTCAAGAAGCATTCCGTCGCAGTTTTTCGGGATTCGACTCAGCGCGTCGCCATGGCGTGAGTGTCGCGCAGCAGCACTTATATTCCGTTGATAGTGTTACCGCCGAAAAGCGGTTTTTAGCCGCAGTTCCAGTGCGCATCATTGCGGAGGGCGGTGATTCCGCGAATATTCAGGTTGACCTGAGCGACTGGCACACTGGGCATGAATTAGAAGATCGCGAGGCGGTCGTTAACGCGATCACGGCATTAGTCGACAGTATCGTAGTCCAGAAAACCGCACATGACGAATGGGCGTACAAACAACTACTCGCCATGGCGCCAACCTTCTTGCAGCGTTATAAACGCCGCGACGGTTTTGCTGTGGCGCGCTATCATCGGCATGCGCTGCAAGTGGCAGCTGAACCGCGCGCTGACCGTCCCACCGTCCCGTTGCTTGGAACTATATTTACGCCGGCGAATATAGAACGTCTTGCTGCCGCACTAAAGTACGGCACGCGCATTCTGGGCAAAGCGATTAGCCAGCATGAAGCAATGATATCAGCTATCGCTCAGGCGCAGTCAGGCGGGTTAAATCAAGACCACATTAAGGATGTGCCCGCCGCGCCTCGGTGGCCGCACCAAGTGTTCTGGCTAACGCCGAATAAGCATTGGGGGCAGAGCCGGGCGCTGCCGATTGCACTCGATCTCATCCGGCAAGCTTTACAGCAAGCTGATGTCGACTCGCTGGACGACTGGGAGACAATCGCAGTGCGCCCGCAAGGTGATCGAGCTACGAGCAGGCCCCCAACGTGGGTGAGGACCGCCTTCTCCAAAATCATGAACCTGCCTTTGCAGGAAATGCCGTCGAATAGCTTGGAAATTCTTTACGTGCCTAATCTTGTTGCCGCTGCACTGGTACACGCACCGATCAGCCCAAGTACCGGGGCGCTGCGCGGCTTTCCGGTGCCACTTGGCTTTCTCAGCTTCGACCCAGAAGTCGTCGCGGAAGCTGGGCGCTACTTTATGTCAGTCGCCGAACCGGCGTTGGTCAGAGGCCCAGCCTGACCAGTGCGTTCTGCCACAGAGCAGGGCGAACGCTGCCGGGCAGTCGGGAAGTGCAGTCAACTTCCCGCTGGAGGCAGGTTACGGCCATATTGGCTGGGTTAGGTACTAGAATTCGATTCTTACGCTACGGTATGTTACGACCTAAATAACCGTTGGGAGCCAATTAAGGGATGCCTATCTGCGGGTGTCAAACGCTTCCGTGGTTTGTCAAGAAATTGCCTTCGAAATTTACGAGAGTCTATGGAAAACCAAAAACGTATCCCCAGGTCGATTTATCTGGGCTGGAATATATTTCAGGATCTAATCCAGAAGCGGAAGAGCGAACGTTTAAACGACAATCTTGATTCTGCTAGAAATAAAAGTTTTATCACGCCCTACTCGTATGCTCATATGAGTGACTTGATTAGATGCGGCAATCCTGACTATGTCCAAAGTGACCTGCGACATGTGGAAAAAATTACAGGCAGTAACTACATAAAAATAGCGCTCGATTACTCGGACGTTCGAGTCGAAAACGTGCCAGCAAACATAGTTCTTGAAGAAGTCAGGCAGAGGAATAGCAGCAATCCTAATTTGCCAGAAATTCCGCAAGGTTTTCCCAGATATAAGGTTGCAGTAGAGCAAATACCTGAAGGTAACCTTATGCTTTCCTATCTAAATAGGTTCGATGGTTACATGTGCCAGGAACTAATGGAGAGTCTCATAAGGGATTTAAGGGAAAAATCACTTGATGACTACACGTTGCAACGCGATTTTAGAAACTCATTTATTGAAGTCGTTAAGATAGGAAATCCTGCCGCAACCGAGTTATTGGAAACACCAATCTTCAAGCATATGTTGTCAAGCAAAGAGGAGATTGAGGAAAACTTTAGTGAAATTCTAGATTATTTTTTGAGTATCAATGGTAAATCGATTCACACTATCGATGAGCAAGAGAAATTTAACACCAGTTATGGAATCCTCGATTTTTTTCCGGTCTTCAAGGAAAAAATAGATAAACGAAACAACATAAATAACATGCTCACCGACGCACTACATGTATTTATTGCTTCAAAGTGCTCTATTTTTGTGTGTGGTGATGGTGGACTAGTAGAAAAAGCAAAACTGCTGTATAGGATCTATAGAATACCTACCAAGGTCTATCATGTGAAAACATTCATAGAGAGGGTTGAGTTTTAATTTCAGGTCAACAAATCAGTGCTTGGCCTCGATGATAGCCGCGACCGCGATGCATGCAGAGTTTTTAAATGCATTCAGTGCTCATTATTTTTATCAAAGCAACATACACCTACACTGAGCCTTCGTAAACTTCTGGTCTCCATGCAAAGCTTGAAGTGGCAAAGGCGCGCACGTTCCGTCTTGGCGTCTGGCCCGAGCTTCCGCCGAAATTTGCCGAAGCTATTCGTGCGACTTGACGCTCGATTCGCCGGCCTTTCTTGCTGTTTTTCTTAGCAGACTACGCCATGTGGTGCATCTGAAAGATCTACCAATCAACCCTGAAACCAGCTTCTCTTCGTTGCGGACTTATACCGCCGAGCGCTTATGCGTCGCATCTGCTTTGATAATCGGAATTTCACACTTCCGTACTAGACAACATCGCTCGTCAAGACTCGAGAAATCGCCTAAAAATCGCTGCGCACGACGGACAACACCTCTTAGGACAACGCGTACTGCGTCTTGGCGTCGTCTGTTTCATTTTTTACTTCATTGCATGCATCGCCTCACGTATCATCAGCTCTATATTGGTGCTTTCGGTAGTGCCTGTGCGGCGGCAACCGTCATCGACGTCTCGACATAGAGATTAGATCTCGATTTTTAACAAAGCTCGGCAACCAAACGTTCACTGGTTAACCGCGAGCAGACATAGATGGCAGGTTAGTCCGGCCATCAACGGGAACAATAGGATAGTGCATGGACTGGTACGACCTTGACGAAGTTTTGGCGGCAGCGGAACTGCCAGAAGTCGCACGCCGCCTTGGTATGGAAGTCGAAAAGCGCGGTGCGAATTTGATCACGCGCTGTCCATTTCACGAAGACACACGGCCATCACTTGTACTGTACCCGCGCGATTCGGGCCGGCATTCACATTATCACTGCTTTTCGTGTCACGCCCATGGGTATGCTGTTGATCTCGTCAAGGAAGTTCAAGGCCTTGATTTTCGGCCAGCCGTCGAATGGCTGGCCCGCAGCCTAGGCATCCGACCCAAGTCAGTTTCCGCTGGTCGCGGTGTCATCAAGGAAGCTCCGCGCGAAGATGCACTTGTCTTTGCGCAGCGTATCTTCGACGAAATGCACGACGAACCGGCGTTCGCCGAATGGTGCGAAACCAGGCACTTCGATCGAAATTTTCTTTTCGACTTTGGCCTGCGCTGTCTGCCAATTGGGTCATCGCTCGTTAGAGCACTGAGGGGTGAAAGTTTTGGTCGCCAGCAAGAACTGATAGATAGCCTCGTTTCTACGGGCTTGCTCGTGCGGTTACGGCCGGAGAGGAAGATTGATTTCCAGACATCACTTAACTTGACCGAAGAGTTCCGAGACTACTTCCATGATGGGCGGGTTTTGATCCCGATTCGTAATGACCGGGACAAACTGGTCGGGTTTGCCGGACGCTATAGAGCGATTGCGGTATCCGGTAGAGCGAACGACAACGTTACAGCAAAGTACCTGCTAACGCCGGGATTTCGTAAAGCAGAAGTGCTATTTAACGCGAACGAAGCCCGAAAGGCGTTACGCGAAGCAGCCAAAGCCGGCAAACCACGGCCCGTGCAATATGTGGTTGAAGGGTTTCTGGACGCCTTGCGGCTGCAATCATTAGGTATGCCAGCCGTCGCTGTGATGGGCTCAAGTCTCAGCGAAAAGCAGCGCACAAGCCTTTTAGAACTCATTGAGGGGGGCAATCTATCTGGAGAGGCTCATGTTAGGTTGCGTCTTTTCTTTGACCGAGATGCAGCGGGCTTCGAGGGCGCAGGTCGTGCAGCTCGTCAACTTCTTGGCCGTTCCGGTGTGGCAACAGAGTGGATCGGTTTCGCCGCCAACGATAATGCAGTAATTGGGAAAGATCCCGATGAAATATTGGCTTCGTCGGATCACTCAGCAGCGGAAGCTACGCTCGATCAACACTCGTTGCCAGCCGTCGCCATTCTACTGGCTGCAAGCCTAGGGTATAAAGAAGCGACGCCATTAGTTGACAACGATGTTTGGCACAGCATCTCGCATTACCCCCGTGAAAGGGCACTGCTGCAGGCGGCGCGCGCGCTGCGCGCCTTGAGCGGTGCCGCTGCAAACTGGGAGCAGCGGCTCAGTGCATTGGTGGAGCCTCGTCCACAGTGGGCTGAAGATCTCCTCGCCGTACTCAGATCGCATTCGACAAACAATCGGGGGCAGGCTGCCCTGATCGAGCCCACAGTTCTGTTGAACGAAGAGGCCCGGCTAAATCATGCGCGGATGCTGGCAGAACACGGTGCGAGGCGAGGCGAGTTACCCTGTGATGATGAAACTTGGCGCGTCCTGGATCGTAACGGCCAACTATTTAACCAGCTTGCGCTTAATCGCTTGCAGCAAAAAACATGGTGCCAAGCGGCTCTGTGTGATGCGGTGCATTTACCACGCAAGTTGTCCAGTGATGAGAAGGTGCTGGCCGACCCGAGGCGTAAAGTCATGCCTCATCCCTCAGATCTCCATTTGCAGCAGTTCCTCATGAACGAACTGCTCACCGAACGTCATGATTTTGCCCATGACGGTCCACGGACCTTTTCCGACTGCATACCAGCTGTGCGTTGGTATCAAACCGAGAGGGAGGTTCGCGTTACCGGCTATGTCGGCGCAAATGAGCCCGACCCGGCGATAAGTGATGATGAGAGAGGTCCGCATGATGAGGTAACCCTGAGTTTTGCCTATCAGGTTGACATTGTAGTGGTCAAGTATTTTCGGACACGACGATAAGTTCTTTCTCTGCCATTGTGCGTTCAAAGACGCTGGGCGGCAGATTGCCCAATACAGAATGCAAGCGCTCGCAGTTGTAGAAGCCGGCGATGT
>Ga0265798_10007874_pt1 | contig 13712 bp, 13 predicted proteins | sample P3T30metagenome_FD_192430 | JGI IMG/M metagenome (GOLD analysis project Ga0265798, IMG submission 192430) | Plant litter microbial communities from East Loma Ridge, Irvine, California - P3 T30 | ecosystem: Environmental > Terrestrial > Plant litter > Unclassified | place: USA: California...
GCGCGCGCGCTCGTTGGCGATCTTTAGCTGCTCCGATGAGAGGGTAACACCGAGCACCGAGACGTTGGCGTCACGCGAGATTTCTAGGGCCATCCCGCCCCAACCGCAGCCAATATCCAAAATGCGCTGGCCGGGTTCAATCAGTAACTTACTGATCAAATGCCGCTTTTTAGCGACCTGCGCGTCCTCAAGCGTTACTTCGGGGCCTTCATAATAGGCGCAGCTGTATTGCATGTCTGGGTCGAGAAAGAGCCGGTATAGGTCGGACGAGAGGTCATAGTGGTGTTCGACATTATGACGCGAACGCACCCGCGAATTGATCTGCTGAATACGACGTCGGAGCCGTATTGCCATGTTACTCATATTCGACTGCGAGATGGTCAACGCCGCTTGATTGCGGAATATCAGCTCGAACAGATCGGCGAGGCTACCCCGTAGCAGAACCAAGGTACCGTCGACGTACGCTTCTCCGAATGCAAGATCGGGATTAGCGGCAATCCTACGGGCAGCCGCAGGAGTAAGGCCCAGGACGACTTCAGGACCGGCGCCATCGCCGAAACGGGTCAACGCCCCGGTGATGCCGTCGACAAAAGCAAGGTTGCCATGCGGAAGAACGCGCCTGAGCAGCGTATCCAAGGCGGGGCCGGGAGGGACATGGTCCCGGGAAAAACGAGGTTCTGTGGCGTTAGATTGTACAGCGCAAAGCGTCATGGATAATAACCTCAACTGCGCGCACGCGTGCTGAACGGTTTGGAGCCGTAAAGCAGAGTGCAGCGATCAGACTGACAGGAAACAAACCACACGTGCGGCGACCAAAGGTCTGCAAGCATCAACGGGGTTTGTCAGGTTATCCCGGGGGTAGGCGCCGGGCCGAGCCACCCAGCATATGCGGGGTCCGGCGAATGCCGATCCGGTTAAGCCAGTTTTTCTACGTAATCAACTGCAAAATGCGCACCCGCAGATGCACGGATCGTCATGTTACCAGCCAATGTTACTAGGATGAACGACGATCGAGAATGCCCAGCGCTTCCTCGAAAAATCGAGACACGGTCGAGCGTATGCATTCTTGAAACCCGTCCATATCGCTGAGCCAAGAAGGGTTCGGGCAGCTGCTGGTGTCCCGACCGTTGGGTTATACACCACATTCAACTGATGATTGACGTTACTGTGTAGCGACGACATATAGCCGCCATCGGTGATGGATTTCCGCCGGGCCATTCGACCGAACCGCCCTCGCAAGGGCCGATGATTCCTACCAGGCGCCGCAAGGCAGCAAGGAGGAATCGTGCGCGCGACGTTTCGCAATCTTTATGACGATCTAAATGTGGCGGCATTCGTCCGCAACCGGCACGATCATGCCGCGTCGGTGCTTCGCTGGGCGCTGATCCTGATTCCTATGGCCGCGGTCGTGGGCACGCTTTGTGGGGCATTCCTCTGGAGCCTTGATGCCGTCACTCGACTGCGCTTCGCCTTCCCGTGGCTGCTGTACCTGCTGCCGATCGGAGGCTTTGCGGTCGGTCTGCTCTACCATCTGGCCGGACGCTCGGTGGAGGGTGGCAACAACCTCATCGTCGAACAGATACATGAACCGGGGGGCGGCGTGCCGCTGCGCATGGCCCCCCTGATCTTCTTCGGCACGGTCATGACGCATCTGTTCGGCGGATCGGCGGGCCGGGAGGGCACCGCGGTCCAGCTGGGCGGTAGTCTCGCCAGTGGCTTCGGCCGCGCGCTCAAGTTCGATGCGGACGGCACGCGGGTCCTGCTGATGACCGGTATCGCTGCCGGGTTCGGCGCGGTGTTCGGCACGCCGATCGCGGGCGCTGTGTTCGCGCTGGAGGTGCTGGCGATCGGGCGCGTCGAATATCGCGCGTTGGTGCCATGCTTGGTTGCGGCGTTGGTCGGCGACTGGACGTGCCTCGCCTGGGGTATCCACCACGGCATCTACCGGATCGATGCGGTGGTGCCGGTCGATGCGCTGCTCGTCGTCAAGGCCGGGATCGCCGGCGTGGCGTTCGGACTTGTCGGGCTGGTGTTCGCCGAAGCCAATCATGCCCTTGGCGGGTGGCTCAAGCGGCTCGTCCCCTATGGCCCGCTGCGCCCCGCAATCGGCGGGCTGGCTGTCATCGCGTTCGTTTATCTGTTCGGTACACGCGACTATCTCGGCCTCGGCACGCTCGCGGCGACACCTGACGGCCTGACGCTCTTCAGCTTTTTCGGCACCGATACGCACCCGTGGAGCTGGGCACTGAAGCTGCTGTTCACGATCGTCACGCTGAGCGCCGGCTTCAAGGGAGGCGAGGTCACGCCGATGTTCTTCATCGGCGCGGCACTCGGCAACGCGCTGGCACCCATGTTCGGCGTGCCGACCGGCGTGTTTGCCGCAATCGGCTTTGTCGCGCTGTTCGCGGGTGCGGCCAACACGCCGCTCGCCTGCACCTTCATGGGCATCGAGCTGTTCGGTGCGGCCTATGCGGTGCCGATCGCGGTCGCCTGCTTCGTCGCCTACCTCTGCTCGGGGCACAACGGCATCTACCTGTCTCAGCGTGTTGCGGTGCCCAAGGTGCCGGCGGACGGACTTACCCCCGATTTCACACTGCGCGACGCCCGGACGCACCGCGCGGCGCGTCGTCGCGCACGCCCCTGATCCTCGTCTCCACGAAAGCCCTTTCGATGTCCGATCATTTCACCATCCAGCACCGCGAAGTTGGGATGCTGCGTATCTTCATGAAGCCCTCTGACAAGATCGGCCGGCGCAGCATCCGCACGTTGTGCGGTGCCAAACCGCTCTATCGCGAGCTGATCCGGACGGCGAAGGAGGATGGCATCATCAACGCCGTCGCCCAACACACGCACTATGGCTTTAGTAATCACGGCCCGATCCGTGAGAATGGGACAGAAGCAGCCGATCCACATCTGACGATCTGCGTCGAACTCGTCGGCGATCGTGATCAGCTCGATCTTTTCTGCCGGCGACACGGCGATCTGCTCGGCGACAAGGTGATCGTCTACAAACAGCTGGAACACTGGTCGGTCATGCCCCGGCTACCCTCATGAGTTCGGCGTAATTGATACCGGTCAGGAACGTCCGTTCCGGCCCAACGTTGGGAGCAGATCGACAACAGGTGAGACACCATGAAATTGCTGCTTGCGGCACTGGCAACTGTCACGCTTGCGACGCCCGCACTGGCCGACGACGACACTCCGACCAAGGCGCAGCGTGCATCGGTGATGAAGGCAGTACGCGCTGCGGGCTGCATCAATCCAACGAAGGTCGAGCGCGACGACGGCGGGTACGAAGTCGACAACGCCCGCTGCAAGGATGGTGTCTACGATCTGAAGCTCTCGGCAAATTTCAAGATCGTCTCGCGCGAAAAGGACGACAACGACTGATTTTCATCGGCGCTCGCGCCAAGGGTGCGAGCGCCGCATGATCGAATATGCAATGCTGGTCGCAGGTGCGTTTGCGGCTGCCGCGATCTCGGGATCAGCGGGCTTCGGTGGTGCGCTGTTGCTGCTACCGCTCCTCAATCAGGTCGTCGGCGTGACCGAAGCGGTGCCGCTGCTGACGGTCGTTCAGATCATCGGCAACGGCGCGCGTGCCGGCATGGGCTGGCGTCACATTCGCTGGCGGCCGGTTCTGCTTTTCCTGGCCTCCGCCATACCGCTATCGATGCTGGGGGCGTTGTCGTTCGCTTCGCTTCCCACTAGCCTTGTCGCTCGGCTGGTCGGGGTGGCAATTCTGACGTTCGTGATCCTGAAGGCGACCGGCATGATCGCGTTCAAGCCCTCGCGCCGCGTGCTGGTGATCGGCGGGGGCGTGACCGGACTGTTGTCCGGTCTGGTCGGTAGCGCCGGGCCACTCGGTGCTGCTGTCTTCCTAAGTCTCGGTCTGCCGCCACTTGCCTATGTCGCGAGCGATGCGGTCGCAGCCATCGCGATGCACGGTGCCAAGACGGTGGTGTACGGTGCGACGATCGATCTCGGACCGACATTCTGGCCACTCGCCGTTACAATGGGGCTGGCTATGATCGCCGGCACTTGGGCAGGGCGTCTGCTCATCAAGCGCCTTCCCGTCGAACGCTTCCGCCAGTTCGTCATGGTCCTTCTGGCCCTGATCGCATTGGAGATGATCATCGTCGGATGACAGGGCCGGAACGGCAGGATACCTGACGGCCAATCTTTTCTGAAAGCCTCCTGATGGACATGTCCACCGTGCTGCTACTCGCCCTTCTGATGATGGCGGGCGCGGCACTTTACACCTCGGTCGGCCATGCCGGGGCGTCGGCCTATCTGGCGGTGATGGCGCTGTTCTCGGTGTCGGCCGACACGATGCGTCCGACCGCGCTGGTCCTCAATATTCTCGTCGCTGGCTTTACGACCTGGCGGTTCGTGCGCGCCGGGCAGTTCAACGCAAAGCTGCTCCTGCCGTTCGTAATCGGCGCGATCCCGGCCGCCTACCTCGCCGGGCAGGCCCACTTGCCGGGCCATGTCTATCGGCCGATCGTTGCCGGCGTTCTGTTGCTCGCCGCGCTCCGATTGCTGTGGCCATCAAAGCGGGAAGTCCGCGAGCCGGCTCCGCCCCGCAACTGGATCGCGGTTCTGTCTGGCGCAGGTATCGGTGCCCTGTCCGGCCTCACCGGCACCGGGGGCGGTATCTTCCTTAGTCCGCTTGTTCTTCTGCTTGGCTGGGAGACGCCGCGGCGTACCTCCGGCCTGTCGGCCGCCTTCATCCTGTGCGTCTCGATCGCCGGGCAGCTCGGCAATCTCACTTCCGTCGGACGGCTCCCGCGCGAGCTGCCGATCTTCGTCATCGCCGTGCTTGTCGGCGCGGTGATCGGCACCCGTCTCGGTGTCTCGAAACTCGACCCCAGGCGGTTGCTTCAAGCGCTCGGGATCGTTCTGGTAATTGCCGCGGCGAAACTGGCACTGATTTGACCTCGCCGGCTTGAGTTCATGCCTTTCCCCGTCTGTGTCAGCATAGGATCAAAGAGGGATTGCCCTTAATCCGGAATCATGGCCCACCCACGTAACTGCAACGTTGCCAGTGTCGTCAGAGCGGAAACATCGATCTCGACGTCTTTGGCAACCGTCGCCGGATCGATCTTGTTACCGACCAACGCTTGGCTGCAGACCCGAACTGATACCCCGGCAGAATGCAGAGCAGCGATCAACGGCAGGTTCGGATTGGTCGCGGCCGTCGTGCGCGTGCCGTAGGCAATCTCGTTCATAACCAGCGTGGTCGCCGGACCATGAATGATGACAACGACATCGCCGCGCTTCGGTCGAACGCTATCGGCTCCAAGAAGATTGAGGAAACGCGCGACCTTATCTAGACTAGGATTGACCTTATCAGGTGACGCAGCGGCCTTTGTAACACTAAACAGCGTCCGATAACGAATTGAGGGATCGGGGCGTTCTCGAGCGGAGGATATAGGCGTGATCGCACCATAGCCCTGTACGACCGGATGCTGTGGATCGGCGGCCATAGCGTGACTGGCCATCAACATTATCGCTGGGACAAACAAACCGATTTTGACGACCATAGACCACTCCCGGATTACACATTCGACTAGTACCGTTTAGTCTTGATACGGCTCCAGCGGCCGAACGACGTTCAAGCTTCGCCGAACATCTCCCGTTGAGATTTGTCGAGTTCCTCGGCATAGCGTCGTCGTACATAGGACTCTGACAAGACGCCAAGCACGTTTCCGTCGATAGCTACTATGGCCATCTCGTCTGCGCCAGCTGCATCAAACGTGGCCATGATCGCTTTTATGTCAGCGTCGGGCGACAGCACCTCTTTTTGCTGGATTGCCAGCATAGCCACCGGGTCGGTCAACGTAATGCCTTCCGCAAAGGCGCTGGCGGTCTGGACGATCCCGGCGTAGCGATCTTGATCGTCGACTACTACGACACGGCTCGTGGATCCTAGCGGAAACATGCGTCGAAACTCGGCAACGGTGATCCGGACAGGTGTGGCACGCTCCACCTTTCGCATCATCCGTCCCGCGGTCAGGGTGCGAACCCAACCGACATCGCGCGCGCTCTTGATCGTTTCGCCACGAAGATGAAGCCGCCAGGTCGAGAACGAATAGCCGAACGTTTCGCGGACAATCGTCGACGACACCAGCGACGCGGCGATCGTCGCACCGGCAAGCGAGAAATCGTGCGTCGCCTCCAGTACCAGCATGGCCATAGTCATCGGACCGCCCACAACCGCGACCGCCAGCGCTGCCATTCCCACCAGCGCCGCATTCTCGGGATCGACCAGCGATTGCCCTGCAATCCAATCCAGTGCGCCAGCATAAAGCTGCCCGAGCAGGCTGCCTAAAAACAGCGAGGCGAAGAACAGGCCACCCCGGAAACCAAAGCCGAGTGAAATGATCGATGCGGCGCTTTTCATGATGAAGATGGCCGCCAGGATCGTCAGAGGCACGCCGTATTCAAGATCGATGTGCAGCGCACCGTGCCCTGCCGACAGGACCTGCGGAGTCAGCCAGGCGAGCGGGATCAGCAGCATGCCCCCGACAATCGGTTGCCAAGACGGGCGGACCGGTATGCGGCGGGTCTGTGCCTCGATCGCTGCGACAGCGCGCATCAGGACAATGCCGACGCCCGCGGCGACGGCACCAAGACCAGCATAGATAAGGTAATGGTGCGTTTGTACCTGCTCGCCGACCGCTGCGCTGACCAGATACGGCTGCGCGCCAAACGCCTGAGCAACGAGGACGCCCGACAGCGAAGCAGCGGCAACGGGGGCAATCGCGGCGGGCGTATAGGCACCGATGACGATTTCGAAGGCGTAGAAGGCACCCGCCAGCGGCGCGCCGAAGGCGCCCGCGATTGCGGCACCGGTGCCCGCACCGACGAGCACCCGCAGGTCGGCTCGTCGCAGCCTGAACCACCCGCCGGTGATCGATGCGACAACCCCGCCAAGTTGAGCATAAGCCGCCTCAAGACCAACTGACGCGCCGAAGCCATTCGAGATGATCGTCTGGCCGGAGATGACGAGGCTGTCGCTCCACGACATACGACCGCCGTGCAGTGCATTCGCCTCGACCGCATCGACCATCTGTCGCGCCCGCGCTTTTGTAACTTTAGAGAAGAGTGCCAGGATGACACCGCCAATTGGCAACGCGAGAAGCGCCAACAAGGGGATTGCCGATGTCGCGCTCAGCCGCTGGCCGCTCGGCAACGCAAACAGCAGATGCTGTATCGTCCGCGCGACCGCACCCTGCACTACGCTTAACAACCCAGCCACACCGCCAATGGCAACCGCCAGCAAGATCAGGACGGCCTCGCTCGCGCGCAGGCGCTGACGCACCCATGACGTTGCCGACCGTATCGCTGCGACGTCCAAGATCATTTACCCGTCAACCCCCACAGGACGGCGCGCGTCACTCGGAATCACGCAACAACGCGGCGAACATGACCAGAGCGACAATCCCGCCCAATATCCAGAGCACGACCGAACCAGACCACGTCTTCGCCCAACCAGCACCGGTCACGCTGACCAGCAGCGCGACGATGAGCAACGGCGAAAAAAGGGGAGAGCGGGGAAAGCGCATGGCGTCGGTTAAACCCAAGTTCTGGTCTCGGCTATATCGATCTCAGTCGAACCAGCTCGCAGCACACGCGTCCACGGTTAGCACTGCGACAAGCCGGGTGTGATGCGCGTCGAAGTAGCGGCGCTTCGGTTTCGCCACGCGAACAGGCGGCTAAAAGACCAGAAAAGGGAAGTCTCATTGCCATTTGCCTTGCTGTGTCGTCGCGTCGGTATCCTTGTCTGTCTGTTTGTCGTTGCGGCGTGCGTTCCTGCCGGACGGCAGCCTATATCGCCTGCGTCCGTGCCGATCACGGTGCAGACGACCACATCTGCCCGAACACCGGCAAAGCCCGTGCAAACGCGCGCCCAACCATCGGCCGACTTACTCACCGCGATCCAGGCCCTGGGCACGGGATTCAAAGGTGAGGTCGGCATTAGCGTGCGCGACATCGACGAGGGTTGGGTCGTTGCTTGGGAAGGAGACAGTCCTCGTCCCCAACAGAGCGTAAGCAAGTTCTGGGTTGCGATCGCGGTCATGGACGCGGTGGACCGGGATCGCTTGTCACTGAATGATCCGGTGACGGTCACACGATCCGACCTTACTCTCTTCCATCAGCCGATCCGCGCGCGGATCGGCAAGGACGGCTACAGGACGACGATTGGAGAGCTACTGCGAGGCGCCATGACCCGCAGCGACAACACCTGCAACGATGTACTCCTGTGGCGCGTCGGCGGTCCTGCCGGGATCAACCGCATGCTAGGCGAGAAGGGGATTGCGGGTGTCAAGTTTGGCCCGGGGGAGCGGCAATTGCAGGCGCGTACTGCCGGCCTGGAATGGCGACCGGAATGGGCTGGAGGCTGGGATTTCTGCAAGCTCGCGCAGCGATGACCTACGAAGCGCGCGACAAGGCATTGCGCCGTTATCTCGCCGATCCGCTTGATGCTGCCTCGGCCAATGGCGTCACACTCGGCTTGTCGTTACTCGCACAAGGTAAGCTTGTGAGCCCACGGTCGACCACTTCACTGCTCACGCTGATGCGATCCAGTAAAACAGGTCCCCTTCGCCTAAAATCCGGCTTGCGTCCTGGCTGGACGCTCGCGCACAAGACCGGAACGGGTCAGGATCTCGGCAATTTGTCGACCGGCTACAATGACGTAGGCTTGCTCGTTGCCCCTGACGGGCATCGGTATGCGGTCGCCGTGATGATCGCGAGCACGCGTCAGCCTATTCCCGTGCGCATGCAGCTTATGGGCAATGTCACACGCGCTATTGTGACGACCCGGTGACGGCTAGCCATTCCCGACACCGGTACGACTACAAATGCCTTCAGATAGTCGATCGACGCTAAACCGTTCCGTCCTGTTCGGAAGTTCGACGTTCGGAGTCATGCTGATCGATCGCCAGTTGAGTCACCGCGCGCGCAAGCTATCTTCAAGGATCAACCGTTCGTGCGCGAGCGCCGCCTGGCCGACTAACGTACTGAACAAGACGCCCCGATCGGCCCTGATCGGATCACGCCCATCGGGACGTACGAACGCCAAAACGGCTAAAGTGCCAAGTGACGTGCGCAGTGGCTCAACCCGCCATTCCGCAGAAGCAATGGTTGGCGTCCCACGACCTGCTGACACACCATGCTCCCAACACCAATCCAACGCCGCCTGATCGATCGGGCCCCAAGAAAGCGGGTCCATCGTCGCATCGACAAGCTCTAACTGCCCATCGCGCTCGCGAAAAACGGCGACGTCAGCTTTCAATACGCTGGTGAACTCGTCACAGACTGCACCAGCCGTCTCTTTCCAATTCGAGGCGCGCGCCAGAACCTGGGCAAAGGTTGCGATCCGAGCATTTTCCTTCGCGCTGCGATCACTCAAAGCGACCCTGCTCCGGAGCGCCTCGGTCACCAAGCTGGTATAGACTGCGACCGCCAGCAGTGATGCCAAGGTCAAGAAAATGACAGGCGTCGTCGGCTCAAAGTGAAAACGAGGCTGAAGCAGAAAAAAGTCGAAGCCGAGCACCGACGCTGTGGTCGCGGTGAGCGCTGGCCCTATTCCGAACCGGGCCGCTGCTGCGATTACAGGGAACAAGAACAGCAGGTTCAGCGGTCGTCCGCCGAACAGCAGGCTCGCCAGCTCAGCAAGACCGAGTGTGACGGCAACGAGGCCGACCGCGAGGAGATGATCGCGTACATTGAGCTTTGATGGAAGCGCCCCTTCTGTATCTGTTACAACCGAACCGGGTGTTAGCGCGGTAGTTGAAGCGATATGGACCGTCACGGCGGGTAACCGCTTTTGTACCAACGATATCATCGATCGTCGAAACCAGCGGCGCGTACGGTCGGTTGTCGGGGCCCCAATGACGAGGTGTTCGGCGGGTGATCTTGCGAGATGTGCGACTAAGCCGTTCGCTACGTCATCATCAGGTTCGTTGCTGACTGTCGCACCCCGGCGCACAGCCAATGCCAACGCGTCGGCTGCTCTTCGTGCAACGGCAGGATCGCGAGCCGATCGCGGCGTCTCGATGAACACCGCATGCCAATTCACTTTTAGCGCCGTGGCCAAATCTGCCGCGAGTTCAACGACCCGCTCTCCGCTTCCCGATCCACTGACAGCCGCCAAAATACGTGTTTCTGGTACGTCATCGACCTTGAGCGGGGCAGCTTGCTCGTTCAATCCAGATCCGTTGTGAAAGTTCATGTGGCGTAGGGCTTTATAGCCACTTGCGTCGACTTCACGTTCGGCCGGCCGATGGCCAGGTCGCGATCGTCTCCTTTGTCGATGGATTCTCGATCGCAACATCGTCGAAACTCACAGCGACTATGCAAACCGGACGTTGGTCCTTGCCGGCTGGCTGACGGCATCGAACTGTCGATCCATTGGGAAAGCGGGCTATGCGCCCGGAGAGGCGGACGCGCAGGCCTTGGTCTATCTTCAGATCGGTCGCGTCCATCCGGCGCACGCTTTCATAAGGCTTCCCCCCCCGCCTCGCGCTTCTCGAGCCCTCCTCGGTGAATATCTCCGCGAGTCCGAGCGTCTGGCCAGGAAGCGTCACAGCATCAATGCCGAGGGGGATAGCCGTCGATCCCCCGGACTCGCACGTACCGCGCGACGACCACGGTCGCGCAATCCAAAAGCCCTCGAGAGCCTCTCCCCGTGTGGCCGTAGGCATGGCGTTACCAACGTCCGATGACGGTTCACCAAGCCACTCACTAGCTTCGAATACAGCCGGTACGACTGAAACCCTGAGCGAGGAAGACTTGGCGTCGTAGCGCCATTGGAATGCCTCACGGCTGTCTTCGACCGCCGGACCATCGCAACCGAATGGCAGATCGACCTCAAACCGCGAACCCTCAGCAGCAGAGGCACTTTCAGAAAGTTGCGATCCTGAAGAGCTGGCGTCCGCCGCGGCGTTGGCAATCGCGATGATATCGCTACGCGACAAGATACGGGCAGCAGGCGCCTCAGGAACGACGCTTTTTTCAGCAATCGGCAAAGGGGGAGGGCTTGCGATTGTCGGTGGTGGCGACGGCGCGGTGCTGCGGCCGAGCAGAAATCCGCCCCCGCCTATCAGCACGATCGCGGCGGCCGAACCGGCGACGACGAAGCGACTTGTACGGGGGGTTGGCTCGTGCATTTAGGAACTGTAGCAAATTTCTCGCGATGCTCCATACCGCGTGGCATGAAGGTCTACATGAGAAGCATCGGTTTCTGGTTGCCGTTGGGGCGATTATGACATTCGACCAGATCGTTACACTGCTCGTGTTGGGTTGTGTGGTCGCCGCGCTCATCTGGGACAAGGTTCGCGCAGATGTCGTAGCTTTAGCGGGCGCAGCCGCTTTGCTGATGACCGGTGTGGTTCGCCCGATCGACGTTCAGGGTGCTTTCGCCAGCCCTGCCATCATCGCACTCGCCTCACTGTTCGTCATTTCCTACGCGCTTGAACTGTCCGGTTTGCTCGATCGCGCGATCGAAGCTGCCGTCGCGATGTGCCGGCGCCTAGGCGGGACGGGGGTCTGGCTGTTGCTAGGTATAGCCGGACTATTCTCTAGCGTGTTGAACAGCACCCCGATCGTCGTGCTGACAGCCCCAGTCGTGAAGGACGTTGCCGCGAGCTTGCAACTCCCGGCCAAGCGTTATCTAATGCCGCTTTCCTACATCACGATCCTTGGTGGTTGCTGCACGTTGCTAGGAACGTCGACCAACCTTCTGGTCGACGACATGGCACGCATTGCCGGACAAAGCCGCTTCGGCATCTTCGAGATCACGCCCGTGGGTGTGCCAGTTGCGTTGGTCGGCGGGCTCTACCTGCTGCTCTTCAGCGGCAAATTGATGGGGACACGGATGCTGGACCCGACCGACGGGCATCCGAATGTGACGATCAATGTCGCTGGCGAGCAAGTCGGGGATGCCGAGCTATTTGCCGAGCGTCGTCCGTTGCAGCCCGTCAAAGCCGCCATCGCTCTGGGAGCGTTTGTCGGCGCGATCCTTCTTGCCGCGCTCAACGTTGCACCGATCGCGGCGACGGCATTTGCAGGAGCCGTGCTGCTTATCCTCCTGCGTGTCATCTCGGCCGACCAAGCCTATGGTGGGCTTCGTCCACAGATTCTGATTCTGATCGCCGGAATGGTCGTGCTGGGGATCGCAATGGCGCAAAGCGGGTTGGCGAGCGCCGCGACCACGACGCTGATCGCCACTCTTGAGGGGGTCAGTCCTTTGACCGCCCTTATCGTGCTCTACGGCCTGACGATGGTGCTGACCGAGTTGCTCTCGAACGCAACCGTAGCTGTGCTGGTCACGCCCGTCGCCGTAGCACTGGCGGAGAGCCTCGGGGTTAGCCCGCGGCCCTTCCTTGTCGTGGTCATGATCGCTGGCAGCGCCTCGTTCGCGACCCCGTTCGGATATCAGACCAACGTTATTGTCTATCAGCTAGGACGCTATCGTTACACCGACTTCCTTCGTGTGGGGCTCCCGCTCAATCTCGTCACTGCGATCGTTGCGATTACCACTACGTGCATCTTCTTCCCGTTCTGATCCAGTCTCAGCGTACCTCGCGATGACCGCCCTAGTGAGTTTGCAAGGTGGCGGCTTCGCCCTGACCGTGGATCAGAACGAGGGGTGATCCGGGTGGCAGTCTGCCGGACGAAGCCTTTCAGAATGAGAACATCATTGATACGTAACCGTAATTGATATCCCGAGGGTCGGGTGCGTTCGGCGCATCGCGGAAGAAGCGCCCCTTGAACAACCGGGCATAGCCGATGTCCAACGCGACGACCTTGGGAATGAGGTCGTATTCGGCCTGGGCCTGAACCTGCTGCCCCGCGCTGCGTCCGGCGCGCCCGGTTTCGTCCCGAACGTCGCTGTTGCTGAACCGGTCGAGGGCGCTCGCTAGTTTGAGCAACCTTTAATCGGTCATCAGGGTCAGTTGCCGGGTCGGCGATGCCTTCACGCGGATGCCTGGGGAGAGGAGGTTAGACCGATCCGCTGCGCCGAACAGCTCGGTTGGCCCGAATTCAAATCGGCGCGCGCCGTAAAGCGTATCGAAACGCCCGATCCGCCCCTCGCGGTGGTTGCCGGTATAGTAATCGAGGAATGCCGAAAGCCGCGGTTGCCAGCGACCGCCGAACCGATAGCCGATGTCGCCATGCGCGCCATAGGCCTCGACCGGGAGTACCGGCTTGCCACTGTCGGGGCTTCCATCGCGGGCATGCCCGAACTGCGCCATGCCCTCGATCTCAAACTCGACGCCGCGGTCGGGTTCGTTGAACACGCGGAGTCCGGGCGTGAACAGATGGCGGTCGCTGCGATCGGCCTGACTTTCGCCACGTTCGATAAGCCCATAGGCATAGGTTTCCAGCCTGATCCCGTGGCCCACCGGAACCCGGTTGAACGCGCCGAACAGCTGCAGGTCTGTGTTCTCCCGGTCCCATTGCGGACTATTGCGCCGAATCGCGCGCGCGCCAGTCGGCAGCCGCACGGTCGGCATCGTCCAGAATGCGACGAACTGCCGATCGTCGGCGCCTTCGCGGATCAGCCGGACGCCGGTGAACGATGTGACCGATGTGCGAAACCCCTGCCGCGCGACCAGTCGCTCGGAGCCGATCTGCATCGTCATCCGGCCAGCCTTGATATGGCTGTCGCCACCCGCGCCGAGTGCCTCGCCCAAATCGCC
>Ga0265798_10007875_pt1 | contig 13712 bp, 9 predicted proteins | sample P3T30metagenome_FD_192430 | JGI IMG/M metagenome (GOLD analysis project Ga0265798, IMG submission 192430) | Plant litter microbial communities from East Loma Ridge, Irvine, California - P3 T30 | ecosystem: Environmental > Terrestrial > Plant litter > Unclassified | place: USA: California...
CAGATTAATCCAGGGCGAAAAGCCGGTGAACTTCAAACCGGAAGATTTGTTTTCCGATTTAAACGGCCTCAACGCTTTCTTTTTGGATCAGAATCTATCGGTTTATAAGCTCGGAAATCCTGGACCAATCGAAATCCGGAAGGACAAAAACATCAGGAAAGAAGGTTACATATTGAAAGTCCTGCCGGAAAAACCGATCCTTATCGAAGCCTCCGATGCCGCCGGGGCCTTTTATGCATTGCAGACGCTATTTCAGTTGACGGCAACCGATAACGCTAAGACGATTCCTCATCTCGAAATCACGGACGAGCCAAAATTTGCCTGGCGCGGCATGCATCTCGATTGCAGCCGTCATTTTTTTTCAGTGGATTTCGTCAAGAAGTATATCGATTACCTGGCCATGTACAAGATGAATACGTTTCATTGGCATCTGACCGACGACCAGGGCTGGAGGATCGAGATCAAAAAGTATCCGAAGCTTACCGAAATCGGGTCCAGGCGCAAAGGCACGATGGCCGGACATTACAACGAACAGCGCTGGGACAACATTCCGTACGGCGGATTTTACACTCAGGAGCAGATAAAAGAGGTTGTGGATTACGCTCAAAAAAGGCATATCGGGATTGTTCCTGAGATCGAGATGCCGGGACATGCGGTTGCCGCGTTGTCTGCCTATCCGGAACTGGCCTGTACATCGGGCCCGTTTGAAGTCGAGCGGACCTGGGGCGTTTTTGACGATGTTTTTTGTCCGAAGGACAACACGTTCACCTTTCTGGAAAATGTCCTGACGGAAGTCATGTCGCTTTTTCCGTCCGAATATATTCACATTGGAGGTGACGAATGCCCTAAAACGCGATGGAAAACGTGTGCGCATTGCCAAAACCTGATCAAGGAAAAAGGACTTAAAGACGAGCACGGCCTCCAGAGTTACTTTATCCAGCGCATCGAAAAGTTCGTGAATTCGAAAGGCCGCAAAATCATCGGTTGGGACGAAATACTGGAAGGCGGCTTGGCTCCGAATGCGGCCGTGATGAGCTGGAGGGGTACCGAAGGCGGGATTGCCGCTGCCAAGCAAAAGCATTTCGTAGTCATGACGCCCGAGTCACATCTGTACTTTGACCGTTATCAGGGCGATCCTAAAAACGAACCATTGGGATTCGGCGGGTTCGTTCCGATCGAAAAGGTCTACGGATTCAATCCGGTTCCGGAAGCCTTGACTGATGAAGAAGCCAGATATATTTTAGGTGCCCAGGCAAATTTATGGACGGAATACATCGCAACGGAAGACCATGCCGAATACATGGTCTTTCCGCGAATCGCGGCTCTGGCAGAAGTAAATTGGGGCACGTCGCAACCTGAAAATTTCGGTCAATTCCAGAAAAGATTGGCGCATCACATGAAACTGCTCGATAAATTGGGGGTGAATTACAGCCGTACGATGTTCGGATTGTCTGCCAAGGCGTCTCCGTTCGGACGGAACCAGGTTATGCTCGAATTTACATCATCGGGAAAAAATCCCGAGATCCGATATACCACGGACGGCACGGAGCCGACTATTGAATCGCCACGCTTTCCCGGAAAGATCATCATCCCGGATTCTGAAACGATCAAAGCCGCTCGTTTCGAAAACGGCAGGAAAGTAAGTGCGTCTGTTGTCCAGGAATTCGTTTTCAGCAATTCCACTGGCCATAAGATTGCGCTTGCAAACGCTCCCAGTCCCAAATATCCGGGCGACGGATCCTTCACTTTGGTCAACGGGATTTTCGGGGACAAGACCAGGTCCGGGAACGACTGGCTGGGTTTTGCCGGAACCGATCTGGAAGCCGTCATCGACTTATCCGACAGCCGGAAAATCAGGTCGGTCACAGCAAGTTTCCTCCAAAGTCCCGGAAGCTGGATTTATTTCCCCGCGGATGTCGAGGTCCTTGTCTCGAAGGACAACAAAGATTTTAAATCGGTGGCAAAGGTCCTGGCATCCGATATTGAAAAAGCAAAAGGCACGATCGAGATTCCGTTCGGGAAACGTCGTGCGCGTTATGTAAAGATCATCGCCAGAAATACAACAAAGATTCCGGATAAAAAACCGGGTGCGGGAAATCCTGCCTGGCTTTTCGCCGACGAAATCCTCGTAAACGAATGAGCGCAAGAAGAGATTTCCTGAAAAATACGGCTCTGATGTCTGCCGCGTTGGCCGTCAAACCTTTAATTGATCTGGATTTTGCGCATGACGAAAAGGCTGTAAGACCTATCGTACTTTCCACGTGTGATTTCGGCCTGAAGGCAAATGAAGCTGCCTGGAACGTCCTGAAGTCCGACGGGCGCGCGTTGGATGCCGTCGAAACGGGAGTTAAGGTCACCAAAGCCGATCCTGGAGAACGCAGCGTCGGATATGGCGGACGTCCCGATCGAGACGGTCGCGTCACGTTGGACGCCTGCATCATGGATGACTTTGCGAATATTGAACACGGTGGCACCACTTCTGAAATCGATTTATTACAAAAAGTAATTCATTCCGCGGCGATTACAGATAATACCCAGGTAACAAATTGTTTGGAAATTAAAAGATTGAAGAAAATGGTGAAGCTTGACAATTAAGGGTAATGATTTTAACCATTAAGGGAATTAAGATAGTTAAGGTAGTTAAGATTTTAGGTAGTTAAGATTTGAGAAATTAATACTGATAAAATTGCGAAATCAGGTTATCAAAGGCAGTAGATAACATCCTGCCTAAATGCCTCAATGCCCTCAATGCCCTTAATGTTCTCAATGTTCTTAATGTTCTTAACGGTAAATTGAAAACTTAAATCAGAAACAACCCATTAATCTCCGCATCGATACGGTTATAAACCATCCCCAAATCCTCCGGCTTATTCACGAAATCAACGTTGTCCACATCGATGATGACCAGTTTGCCTTTGTTGTAGGTTGAAATCCAGGCCTCATAGCGTTCGTTCAGGCGGCTCAGGTAATCGATCGAGATCGAATTTTCGTATTCACGTCCGCGCTTGTGGATCTGGGCGACGAGGTTCGGGATCGAGCTTCTCAGGTAAATGAGAACGTCAGGCGGCGCGACCAACGATTCCATTAATTCGAACAACGAAGTATAATTGTTGAAATCGCGATTCGTCATAAGCCCCATCGCATGCAGATTGGGCGCGAAAATGTGCGCGTCTTCATAAATAGTCCGGTCCTGGATTATCTTTTTGCCGCTTTCGCGGATCTGCAGAATCTGGCGGAAACGGCTGTTGAGGAAGTAGATCTGCAAATTGAACGACCAACGCTCCATCTGATGGTAAAAATCATCGAGATACGGATTGTCGACCACGTCCTCAAAGTGAGGCTCCCATTTGAAATGTTTTGCCAAAAGGCGCGTCAACGTTGTTTTTCCGGCTCCGATGTTTCCTGCGACGGCTATGTGCATTAGCGTAATTTTAATTTATAGAGGCTGATTCCTTCCGGTGTAAAAATAGCTAAATTTTGAGCGTTGTACCAGAACCCTGTCGGGGATTTTTCGCCTAAATCGATGAGCTGTTCCGTATTTCCGTCCAATGTAAAATAGCGCAGTTCCTTATCTTTTATGTAGATCATCGACGTGTCGGAAATGAATTGCGACCCGGGTTCGTACGGAAATCTTCCCAGGGAAACGATCTTTCCGAAAAGGTCGCATGAATAACGATTGCCCTGGTTGTCCATCCAGTAAAAGTGGTTGAAATCAGATTCGTAGTGGGCGATATTGTCCCTGATTGGCTGCGAGAGATAAATTACGCTGTTTTTCAGATAATCGAAAAGCCCGATCTGCTGGTTAATCGCATTGTAAACCCATAACCTGTTTTGTGAGGCGTTTCCGACGGCTATCGCGGTCAATGGCTCACTGAAATCTGAAAAATTGATTCTGCGGATTTCATTCAGCTGATTATCCAGGAAGACCACCGAGTTGAAATCATTGTAAAAAACCACAATGCTCATTGGGTTGATCAGGTCTACGCGCTCGATTCTCCCGAAGGAGAGCGTATTGTACTGCACCCGTTTTCCCTCTTTTTCTTTGTAGAGCGAATTGTCCTTGATGTAGTAATTCGCACCAAGATTGTCAAAACCGACGTATCGGTCGGCTTGTGCGGCAAATTCAGATACGAATTCGGGCGAAGGTTGACCCGGTGCCGTTGTCCAGATGGCAATTACGAGAATAAGCAGCAGTTTTTTCATCGGAAACTAATATACGATTAAACTTTTGATGATGATCAACGTCCAACCGAGCCCCGCAATCATCGGGCTTTGCAAGTTTTAACAGATTCTTGTAACAAATGGAGCGCGAATCTGTCATATTTGCCTGAAACAAACGCTGCTGACGCCGATCGCTCAATAAAAAATAATTCAAATGAAAAATTTACTTTTCAATTTCGCCGCAGTGCTGACGCTTTTTTCAGCCGGCGCCCAGAATTTTCAGGGATTGGCCATTTACGAATCCAAGACGAGCACGGCCGATTTTCAGGCGCGCATGGGCGAAAACAAGGAAATCTCTCCCGAGGTGCAAAAAAGGATACAGGAAGGTATGAAATCGATGTTCGAAAAAACGTTCATCCTCAATTTCGACCAGACGGCGTCCATATACAAAGAGGAAGAAAAACTCGAGACACCAGGGCAAAACGGCGGTTTTTCCATGAAGATGGCTTCCTCTTTCATGGGCGGTGGCGGAACGTACTACAAAAATGTAAAAGATAAAATGTACACGGTCGACAAGGAATTTTTGGGTAAAGAGTTTCTCGTTACCGATTCGCTTCCGATGCTGAACTGGAAAATGGAATCTGAAACCAAGAAAATCGGCGAGTACACGTGTTATAAGGCCACGGCCGTCGTACCGGCGAGCAAGTCCGATTTCAGGAACTTCCGTCCGAAGAGCCGCGCTGAAGACAAGAAACCAGAATCTGACAAGGCTGCTGCCGATGCTGCCAAAAAAACGAACTTCATGGATGACGTCGAATTGGCCAAGGAAGTGACGGTGACGGCGTGGTATACTCCGGAAATCCCGGTAAATCAGGGGCCGGAAAATTATTGGGGCCTTCCTGGACTTATCCTCGAAGTGAACGATGGGCGAACGGTAATGCTCTGTTCGAAGGTCGTGCTGAACCCAAAGGACAAAGTCGCGATCAAGGCGCCGTCGAAAGGACAAAAGATCGGGCAAAAAGAATACGACGAAACCGTGATGAAGAAAATGGAGGAGATGCGTGAAATGCGCGGACAGGGCGGCCCGGGCCAAAACCGCACGATGATCCGGATGAATTAGAAGTCGAATGTCGAATGTCGAATGTCGAAAGTTGAATGTCGAAAGTCATAGGCAAACGTCCAATGTCGACCATAAAATAAACTCAATTAAATTACGGATGAACGAATCCGAATTCAACACATGAGGAACTTTATTTTTTTCCTTTTCGGATTGATTTCCGCATCTGCAATATCCCAAAATATCAGGTTCGAGGGCAATATCCTCGACAAAGACGGCAAACCGCTCGAAATGGCCAACGTCATGGCCGTGAACGCCGCAACAAAAGGCATGGACGCCTATGCGATCACGAATGACAAGGGGAAATTCGTGCTCAACCTGAAAGCGTCGTCCTCCTATTCCGTCAAAGTGAGTTATCTCGGGATGGCCAACAAGGAAATTCTTGTGGAAACCGGCACGGAGAACATGACCCAGAAAATCACGATGGAAGCCGGAGGAATCGAACTCAACGCGGTAGAGATCGTCAAGGAAATGCCTTTTTCGATAAGCGGCGACACGATTTCCTACAATGCTGATTCGTTCAAAACGGGAACCGAGCGCAAACTCGAGGACGTCCTCAAAAAGCTGCCAGGCGTAGAAGTAAATGCCGACGGAGAAGTGGAGGTCGAAGGCAAAAAAGTCCGGAAACTGATGGTGGAAGGCAAGGATTTCTTCGACGGCGATACAAAACTCGGCGTAAAGAACATTCCGGCCGATGCGATCGACAAAGTGCAGGTCTTGCGCAATTATAATGAAATCAGCCAGCTCAGAGGTGTGGAGAACAACGAGGAAAGCGTTGCGATGAACATCAAGCTCAAAGACGGCAAAAAAAACTTCTGGTTTGGCGATGTGACCGCGGGAACGGGCGTAGGGCATGAGGAAAACCGTTTTCTGGTAAATCCGAAATTGTTCTATTACAACCCTGAATTCAGCGTGAACCTTATCGGAAACTTCAATAATATCGGCGAATTGCCGCTCACGATCCAGGATTATTTCAAGATGACCGGCGGATTCAGGTCGGCCATGAGACGGAACGGGACGAATTTCAACGTATCCTCGAACGATCTTGGAGTTTCGATGCTCCGGAACAATCGCGCAAAGGAAATCGATACCGATTTTGGAGCCGCGAACTTTTCATACAATCCGGCGAAAGCCTGGAGCATCAGCGGATTCGGGATTTTCTCACGTTCCAAAACCGACCTGGAAACCGATTCCCAAACCGAATATGTCGAGGAGGACATTCGCGAAAATCGGGAGGACAAATCCCGCCAGCGCAGCAGCTTCGGGTTGTTCAAGGTCAGTTCTTCCTATAAGCCAAGCGGCAGTTTCCAGTTCGATTACGACGGCTTGCTCAAGACGTCCAAACAAGATGAGAACGGCAGGTTGCTGCGCGAATCAATTGTGAACGGCGTGTCGGCAACTGAGAATATTTTCACGAACAAGGAACAAGATCCGGTCTCGTTCAATCAAAACCTGAATTTGTATTACACGCACAACGAGAAGCACATTTTTGCTTTCGAAATGCAGCATCTTTACCAAAACGAGGATCCTTTTTACAACGCCAACCTTGCGACGCAGCCGTTTAATTTCACCGACTATATTTCGGGCCAACTGCGAAACGACATCAACCAGCAGCGTTTCGTAAAGACGAATAAGATCGATGCGAAGGCCGATTATTATTATGTGCTGACGCCAAAATCGAACCTGAACATTTCAATCGGGAACACCTATTCTTACCAAAACTTCGATTCCCGGATTTTCCAGATCCTGGATAACGAGCAGGTCAATGTCCTTGATTCGCCAGAAAACGGTAATGACGTTAATTATGTGTTCGACGATGCGTTCGTAGGGTTGCACTATAAGCTGCTGTTCGGCGAATTCACGATAAATCCGGGTTTCAGCGTTCATACGTTTTCGATGCAAAACACCCAGAACGGATCTCAATTTTCACGTAATTTCCAGAAAATACTGCCGGATTTTTATCTGATGTGGCAGATCCGGAAATCGGAAACGCTCACATACAATTACTCGCTGACCAACGACTTTACCGATATCAACCAACTCGCCGAGGGCTACGTTTTTTCGAACTACAACAGTTTGTTCCGCGGCAACCGTTATCTGGAAAATGCGACTTCGCAGGTTCACTCGCTGCGGTACTTCCGGTACAATATGTTCAATTTCGAAAATATTTTCGGCAACCTCATGTATACAAGACGGACGGATGCGGTTAAAAACCAGGCATTTTTCGATGGCGTCAACCAGACCAATACGCCGTTCAACTCCCGCTTCGCCGATGAAACGATCACGGGAATGGGCAATTACGGCCGCTCGTTTCTTCGATATTACAAGGCACAGTTCAGCGCATCCCTGAATTGGTCCAGGTTCAATAACATCGTGCTTGTGCCCGATTTGGGAAGCGGCGATCTTAACGGCCAAAGGCGCGTCACCGAGAGCTTTACGCAAAATTACCGGTTGAGCGCCTCGACGCAGTTCCGGAAATTTCCGAATCTTGAAATCGGATACAATTTCACCGTTAATGATTTCACCGGCCAGTCATTTTACACGGATCGGCCGTTCGCCAAGCTGGACTATTATTTTCTCGATGCCTTTTCGCTCGTAACAGAATACGAGTTTTATCACTATTACAATAAATCAGGAGAAAATAATGTCGATAACGAATATGACTTTTTGAGCGCGAGCCTCATTTACCAGAAAAAGGGGAGCAAATGGGAATACAAGGTCTCCGCTACGAATCTGCTGGATACGAGGTCGCTTAACGACAACAATTTCGACCAGTTCAGAATTACGAATTCACAGTATTACGTACAGCCGAGATATGTGATTTTGAGCTTGAGGTATAATTTGTAGGTTTAACGTTTTTGGAGGTTTTTCTGTAGGTGGGTTGTTTTATTTAGTCATAAATTACCTTCGGGTGGGGCCGAAGGCCCGTTAAAAATAAAGTCTGGAGATTTTGTATTGCCTCTGGTGCGATTTAACATTTTTTGCAGTTTTTCTGTCGGTGGTTGAAGTAGTGGAATCGTAACTTACCTTCGGGTGGGGCCGAAGGCCCGTCATTTTCAATCCGGATGTTTTGAAGCTTTTTCCGGCCGCCGCTGCTAGCTTTCTCAAATCAAAACGCATTTGCATCGTTGTGAAACGGCTTCCGTTGGTCACCGCTTCACAACGGCAAAAGGCAGTTTTGCTTTCTCAAAAGGCTATCCGCTGTGTCCGGGCTACTCTTGCTCGATCGGAGATTTGCGCGAAGGATGGAAGCGGCATCCTTTTGCCAAACCTCAAAGGTTTCCACCTCCCGCCGCCAAAATTGGTACTTAGTTTGTAAAAACCTTTGAGACTTGCAAAAGATACAGCGGACAGCCTGACCGCGCTATTCTGACGTTGTTGTCCCAAAGGATTTCCCGGCGCGGCCGCGCCAAAAAAAAAACCGCGACCCATTAAGATCGCGGTTTATATATACTTATAAAACGTATTCGTTACAGTCCGAACTCGGCTTTCACCTGGTCAACAAAATCCAGTTTTTCCCACGTGAACAATTCAACCGATACGGTTTTTTCTTCTCCATAAGGATTTTTGAACGTCTTGGAAACGGTCTCCGGCTTGCGCCCCATGTGGCCGTAAGCCGCGGTTTCGCTGTAAATCGGGTTGCGGAGTTTTAGCCTTTGTTCGATAAAATATGGGCGCATGTCAAAAATGTTTTCGACTTTTTTAGCGATTTCGCCGTCTGATAAGTTCACTTTTGAAGTGCCGTAGGTCTCCACGAAAATTCCCATCGGTTTCGCAACTCCGATTGCATAGGAAACCTGTACCAGGATCTCGTCCGCAACTCCCGCCGCCACCAGGTTTTTGGCGATATGACGCGTTGCATAGGCCGCCGAGCGGTCAACTTTCGAAGGGTCTTTTCCAGAGAAAGCTCCTCCTCCGTGGGCTCCTTTTCCGCCGTACGTATCCACTATAATTTTGCGTCCGGTCAAACCCGTGTCGCCATGTGGCCCGCCAATTACAAACTTTCCCGTCGGATTGATGTGGTAGTGGATACTGTTGTTGAACAAGTGTGCGTATTGCGGGTATTTCGCAATGATCCTCGGGATCAGAATGTCGATAATATCTTTTTTGATCTTGGCAAGCATCGTGCTTTCCTCGTCAAAGTCGTCGTGTTGCGTCGAAATTACGATTGCATCGATTCGCGACGGCTTGTTGTTGTCGTCATATTCGAGCGTAACCTGTGATTTCGCATCGGGACGAAGGTATTTGATTTCATTGTTCTCGCGTCTCAATTCGGCAAGTTCCTGAAGTAATTTGTGGGACAGGTCGAGAGCAAGCGGCATGAAGTCGTCGGTTTCGTTTGTGGCGTAACCGAACATCATCCCCTGATCGCCGGCTCCCTGGTCTTCTTTGCTGGCGCGGTCTACGCCTTGGTTGATGTCGCTCGACTGTTCGTGGATTGCAGAAAGGATTCCGCACGAATTCGCCTCGAACATGTATTCGCTTTTGGTATATCCGATCCTTTTGATCACGTCGCGCGCAATTTGCTGAACGTCAAGATAGGTTTTCGATTTAACTTCTCCTGCCAGAACGACTTGCCCTGTGGTAACAAGCGTCTCGCAAGCCACTTTGGATTCGGGGTCGAATGCCAGGAAGTTATCGATCAGTGCGTCCGAAATCTGGTCCGCGACCTTATCTGGATGTCCTTCGCTCACGGACTCCGACGTAAAGAAATAAGCCATAATTTTTTTGATATTAAGTTTTTACGAGGAGATTGCGCATCGAAGGCTAAAGGAGAAGAATCTGCTTTAGCATTTTTTAACGAGGTTGCAATCAGTCAAATTTTTCCTCTTTTCGAGGTGCAAATATAGAAATTCGATTTGATACCACACTAGGATTTTAAGCGTTAAAAACACAAATGATTTTAAAATTGTAGGAAAAAATCGATATTTTCGCGCATCTTAAATCAAGTTGAATAATATAGCATGAAAAAATTTTTACTTTCTGCCGCTCTTTTGACGGCTGTTATGGCAAATTCCCAAACTGTTCTTTTTGAAGATGGTTTCGAATCTTACGCAGATTTCTCGATTTCCGGAGTCGGTAACTGGACATTAATCGACGGAGATGAGCAGGACACTTACGGTGTTACCCTTGGCGGACTGCCTGTTACCTTTACAAATTCAGGAGCTCCGATGGCTTATATCGTGATGAACTCCACGATGACCACTCCTGCACTCGGCGTAAACTGGGCGGGTCATACGGGTAGCAAAGCGATGGTAGCGATGGCTTCAATTCCATTCGATGTCTTCAATCCGGAATTTTCAAACAACGACTGGATGATTTCTCCGGCAGTGCAATTGGCAAGCTCCGGGAACTCGGTAAAATTTTGGGCCAAAGGAATTTCCGCGACGTATCCTGAGCTTTTCAAGGTTGGTGTTTCCACTACGGGAACAGCTCCCGCAGATTTTACTTACATCACACCAACCGCTGGAGTAACACCTTCAACGACTTGGACGGAATATACCTACTCCCTTGACAATTATCAAGGCCAGAACGTATACATCGGGATTCAGTGCCTTTCTTTCGATGCATTTGCTTTTCTTGTCGACGACTTCAGCGTTTCGACGACGCTTTTGAAAACGGATGATTTTTTCAAATCCAATTTCTCTGTGTATCCTAATCCTGCGGGCAATGTGATCAATGTTGCGGCAAAAAATGCCGTTGCAATCAACAAGATTCAGATTACGGACATCAACGGACGCACGGTTAAGCAAGTCGAAGTAAGCGGTCTTAACGAAGTTCAGGTCAATACATCAGATTTGAATTCTGGTGTTTACTTCCTGTCTGCTACAACAAATGAAGGAAGCGGAACTACAAAATTCGTAAAGAGCTGATTTGATTTTCTGTTAAAATTCAAAATCCCTTTTGGCAAATCCAAAACTTCTTTGCAAGTTTGCTAAACGATAAATCGATCAAAATGCAATTCAACAGCTGTCATATGTGTATCTGCTCAACGGAAGTTTCCGCGGGATACGCTATTGGCTGATATGAAATGTCAGATATAGAAAAGCCTCCCGCAACCCGGGAGGTTTTTTTTTGGATATTTTTTTCAATGTTAAATCTAGTTTGTCAATACCAGAAATACGATGCTCGCAATCATAAACATAATTTGTTGTTGTCTTCCGGATACCGGACAGGCTCTCCATTGCCGCATGCGAACGACATAATCTGTTATAATTTGTGTACTTCGAAGCCCCTTTGGTAAGCCATCCAAAGGGGCTTTCTTTTTGGAAGTCATCGAGGAATTCATCCATGTAACGGAACAAAAATGTAAGCATTACAGGTCCAAAGGGCAATCTTATAATCTGTTATCCAAATCTGAAATAAATCAAAAATTAAATTCTGAACTTATGAGCACAACCAAATTTTCCACAACGGCTTTGCACGCTGGCCACGACGTAACCAAACATGCCGGAACACGCGCCGTCCCCATTTACCAAACGACTTCTTACGTATTTAACGACGCAGATCACGCCGGTAACCTTTTCAGCCTTGCCGAACCAGGTTACATTTACACCCGACTGAACAATCCAACCAACGATGTGCTTGAACAACGGCTTGCGGCGCTCGAGGGCGGAATCGGGGCGGTTGTCACCTCTTCCGGAACGGCAGCCTTAGCGACAGCATTGCTGGTATTGCTCAGGACCGGAGATCATATAGTCGCATCAAACAGCCTTTACGGCGGAACCTATAATCTGTTGAACGTCACATTACCGCGTTTGGGGATAACGACTACGTTCGTCGATCCTTCCGATCCGGACAATTTTGCGAAGGCGGCCCGGGAAAATACACGCGTCTTCTTTGCGGAAAGCCTCGGAAACCCGAAACTTGACGTTCTGGATCTCGATGCGATTTCAGTTCAGGCCAAATCGTTCAAGATACCTTTTATAGTTGACAACACCGTTGCGACTCCTTATCTTTTAAATCCTATAAAACACGGTGCCGATATCGTTATTCATTCCCTCACCAAATACATTTCCGGCAACGGCACTTCGCTTGGAGGCGTAATTATCGACGCCGGAAAATTCGATTGGGCAAACGGAAAATTTCCTGAATTTACCGAACCTTCTGCAGGTTACCACGGGTTAATCTATCACGACGCACTCGGGCCGGCTGCTTTTATAGCCAAGGTCCGTATTGAGGGTTTGCGCGATTTCGGCGCCGCGCTGAGTCCGTTTAACGCCTTTCAGACGATTCAGGGTTTGGAAACACTCGACATCCGCATCAGAAAGCATAGCGATAATGCATTGAAACTCGCGCTCTGGCTTGAAACGCAGGAAGCAGTGGCATGGGTCAATTATCCTGGATTGCCGTCATCCAAATACAGGGAACTGGCCAATAAATATTTACCGGATGGGCAATCCGGAATTATCACCTTCGGACTTAAAACCGGATTTGAAGCGGCAAAAAAGGTCGTCAGCGGAACGAAGCTGTTTTCCCTGCTGGCCAACATCGGCGACACCAAATCGCTTATCATACACCCGGCCAGTACGACGCATCAGCAACTTTCGGACGAGCAGCAACTGGCCACCGGCGTCACCAAAGATTTAATTCGTATTTCAGTCGGCCTTGAAGATATCGAAGACCTGCAAGCCGATCTGAAATCTGTTTTTGAATCGGTCAAAACACCTTCAAAAATTTAAAAACCGCCTTAGTTGTTATCTGTTTATCGGATTCATTCTCATTCGGAACCGATACTGTCAACCGATTTACGACTGTTGTGCTAAATCAAAACAGCATAAGTAAAATCTTGTTTTTGTTTGGTTTGTTGGTAAGCCGTCACGCTCCGGCGGACGGCTTTACTTTATTCCACCTGATCTTAAAACTTTAATTATATGAACCTCCTCCAAATCCATATCCCGGGACACGAATTGGAATCCGGCGAAATCCGGGACTTCGATCTTTTTTACGAAGTCTTCGGGCCCGGCATCGGTACCGCACCAATAGTCCTGGTCAATCACGCCTTGACTGGCAACTCCACGGTTTCCGGCAAATACGGATGGTGGCAAAACCTCATCGGATCCGACAAGGCTATCGACACCAATCATTTCACTTTAATTGCCTTTAACATTCCCGGCAACGGATACGATCAAATCCCTGACAATCTGATCGAGGACTACAAAAATTTTACCGCCCGCGATATCGCCCTTATCTTTTGGAAAGGGTTGCACGCACTTCGCATAAATAACCTGTTCGCCATTATCGGCGGAAGCCTTGGCGGAGGCATCGCCTGGGAAATGGCGGCACTTCGACCCGATTCAATGAAGCATCTGATTCCGATTGCGTCAGATTGGAAGGCTACGGATTGGGTCGTCGCCAATGTGTACGTGCAGGACCAAATCCTCAACAATTCCGATAATCCTGTTCCCGATGCACGAGCACATGCCATGTTGCT
>Ga0265798_10007876_pt1 | contig 13711 bp, 9 predicted proteins | sample P3T30metagenome_FD_192430 | JGI IMG/M metagenome (GOLD analysis project Ga0265798, IMG submission 192430) | Plant litter microbial communities from East Loma Ridge, Irvine, California - P3 T30 | ecosystem: Environmental > Terrestrial > Plant litter > Unclassified | place: USA: California...
TGCTGGTGGATTTCGCGCCGGGTCCAGCTGTCGTCGTTGGCGACCTGCGGATCGACCGCGACTAGGGTCTCAGGCATCGGGATGGCAGGCTCCATGATAGGCGTCGAGCGTCGCGCCGATCTGCGCGACGATGAGGTCGACCGGGTCGAGGGTCGCGGTGCCGGCGCGCACGGCGGCATAGGCGAGCGGCAGATGCTGGCTGAGCAGCGGCAGCGGCGGCACCTGCACCCGCAGATTGGCGAACAATCGCTCCTGCGCGTCGACGATCGCCGGATCCGGCCAGTAGTAGCGGATGCGGTCGCTGAGGCTGTACTGCAGCTGGAGGTCGAGCGCCGCGCCGGTCTCGTGATAGTATTTGCGCCAGTTTGCGGGCTCGGCATGCATCCGGGCGATCGCGACCGCGCGCAGATCGCCGCGCCCGTGCTCGACCGTCTCGCGCTCGATCGCATCGAGCGCCCACAGCGCCTCGCGCAGCGCGAAGGTGACGCCGGGGCCGACCTTCAGGATGGCGAAGTGGTCGCGGACCAGCGCGCTCAGCGCCTCTGCGGTCTGGTAGTCGGTGGAATGCGCCTCGAACACGAGATGGTCGACCGGCACGATGGCGGCGCTGAGATCGGCAGCGGCGTCGGGGCGGTAGTCGACCACCTTCATGTGATCGAACTCCACGCCCGGCTGGACGACCGTCGCGATCACCCGCGCCCACGCTGCGTCCAACCCAAGCTCGCCGAACAGCGCACGATGCATTTCGACCGTCGCGAGCGCCGCCTCGGGCGAGGTGACCTCGAGCGTGTCGAGGTCTTCCGCCGCCCCGCCCGGCACCGGCACCTCCGTGCCGATCACGTAGACCGGAGCGTCGGCCGGCTCCCCGACGAAGGCGTCCTCGGCGACGCGGCACAGACGTGCGGCACGTTCGGCGATCGTGCGTTCGGCAAGCGGCTTCGGGTCGTCGGCGCAGGACATCGAGCAGTCCAGATGGATCTTGCCGAAGCCCGCGCGCACGTAGTCGGCGATCATCGTCTCCGCCTTCGCCATCGCCGCTTCGGCGGGTAGCGCGGTCCAAGCGTTGGGGCCGAGGTGATCGCCACCCAGAGCAAGCCGGTCGAGCGGGAAGTCCAGACGGCGTGCGATCCCCTCGACGAAGGCGCGAAAGTCGGCGGGCACCATGCCGGTGTAGCCGCCGTCCTGATTTACCTGGTTCGAGGTCGCTTCGATAAGCACCACCGGCACGTCGTAACGCAGCGCGTAGGCGAACGTCGCCTCGATCACCAGCGGATGCGCCGAGCAGACCGACGTGACGCCGACGCGTTCACCGGCCTTGTGCCGGGCGATGATGTCTTCGATCAGCTTCACGAATATCTCCTTTCGTTCGAGATAACCCAGCCGCCTAGGAAACGCAACGAAACGAATCGAAACAAAAACTACTCTATCGATGAACAGCTTCTACGACATCCTCGCCAGCGGCGGAGTCGGGCTCGAACGCCAGCATCAGCGATGCGGCGAGAGCAAGTCCGATGCCGACGAGCTTGACCGGTCCTGGCATCACGCCGAGCGCGACGAGCGAGATGATCGCGGTGGCGAGCGGCGCCCCGGCGTTGGTCAGCGGCGCCACGATAATCGCCTTGCCGTAACGGAAGGCGAACACCAGGGTGAGCGCGCCGATCGCGTTGAGGACCTGGATGCCGGCGGCGAGCAGCGGACCGTCGAGACCGAAGTTGATCGGTCGGCTGAAGTCGGTCAGCACCAGCGCCACGGGAATTAATGCGACGCCGGTCACCATCATGTAGAAGAAGATGCTCTCCGCCGACATGATGCGATTGGCTGACTTCATGAAGTAGGCCTGCAGGCCCCAGCAGGCCATGACGACGAACGCCATCCAGATCCAGCCGCCGCCCTGCGCGTCACCGCCCGGCGCGAAGTCGAACGTCGGCAGCGCCAGCAGCGCGAGCAGAATGCCGATCGCGCCGAGCCTGCCCGTCCGCTCGCCCATGAACAGGAAGGACAGCACGATCGTGACGACCGGCGACAGCGAGATGACCGGGAAGATCAGATAGGCCGGGCCGCGAGTGACCGCGTAGAAAAGCACCATCTGCCCCCCTGCCCCGAGGCCGCCGACCGCGAGACCGTAGGCGATCGCGCGCGGGTTGAAGTCGAGCTTCCATCGCGCCTGCGCGAGGACGATGAGGGCGGGCGGTATCATCGTCAGAGCCCAGACGCAGTAGACGAGCGTCTCGGGGAAGCCATGCTGCGGCGACAGACCGGAGAACGCGCCCCACACGCCCCACAGCACGACGGTGGCGAGCGCATTGAACAGCCAGGCCCTGCCGCGAGGTGCCGCGAGATCGCTCATGCGACGCCTTTCGTGGTGACGGGGGTGGCGGCGATCAGCAGGAAGTGCTCGAAGCGCGCGGGGACGGTGGCGACCGGTCCTTCGACCGTCCCGAGCGAAGCGCCGGTGAAGCTGTCGGTCAGTCGGTGCGTGCCCGGAGGCAGTCCGCGCAAGGTGACGCTGCCCGACCAGCTGTCGGCGTAGAACGCATAGTGCATCCGGCCGCCGGCACGGATCGCATGGCCCTCCGGCTTGTCGAACCCGATGTCGTAGAGTCCGCCGAGATACTCGCCCTTGGGCAGCATGTCGGCGCGGTAGAGCGCGATCCACTTGCGCCAGAGCCGTTCGCGCTCCGGGGTGAGCGCGATGCCGCCCGGCGGCAGGGGATCGGTGGTGTTGACCGGGTCGTGCGGCCAAGTGAACTTGGTCGAGACGATCGCGCCGATGCCGTAGTGGCTGGCGAAATCGTCGTGCCGGTCGCTGAGCTCGACGTGATCGCCCGCGAATGGCGCGGAGGGACCCATCATCGCCTTGAAGGTCTTGCCCTTGAGACGGATCTGCCACGACGACGTCGGATCGGATGCGGGCGTGTGGTTCATGCCCGGCATGTTGTGGAAGGCGAAGGAGTCGCCGCAGGGGCAGATCTCGATCACCGCCTGCGGGTTGATCGCCATCGCCTCGTCGTACAGCGCCTTCCAGAAGCTTTGCAGCTTCTCGAAGGATTCCTCCGGCCGCGCGTGGTTGTGGGCGGGATTGTAGCAGGGCGCGACGCCGTTGAGATGCTGCCCGTCGAGCTTCAGCCCCTCGAAGCCCCAGTCGCCAATGATGCGGCGTATTTGCCCCCGAAAGTAGTCGACCACCGGTTGATAGGCCGGGCACAGGGTGAAGGCATTCCAGAAGCTGACGTTCTGCGCGGCACCGGTGCGATCCAGCAGCAGCATGTCGGCGTGGTCGCGGAGCAGGTCGGTGCCGGGATCCGCGGCGAGCGGGGCGAGCCAGAGCCGTGGCCGCATGCCCGCCGCCTTGATCTGACCGACGAACGCCTTCATGTCGGCGTCACCGCGCGGGAACTTGGCGGGATTGAGCTTCCAGTCGCCCTCCGACGTCTGCCAGCCGTCGTCCATCACCGCCCAGTCGAGCCCGATCGCCTTGGCCTTGCCCATCGCGGTCAGCACCTCGGGGATGGTGAAGTCGCGGCCGTAGCCCCAGGCGCACCAAACCGGCGCGTAGCTCGGCTCCGGTATCGCGGGGGCGGCGATGCCGCGCTCCGCCATCAGCCGGCGATAGGCGTCGAGCGGACGGAAGTGATCGCCGTCGTGAACCATGAGGAAGATCGGCGGCAGCGCCATCGAAGCGCCGGGCGCGAGAGTCACCGGCTCGTCGCCCGCGATCGCGATCCGCGTTCCCGTCGGCTGCCCGGCGACCGGCAGCGACACCAGCCGCGGCACCGTGTCGACGTGGCCGACCGCGAGCCCGACGTCACGCCGCCACACCGCCGCGACGGGGGTGCCGCCCCCGTAGTCGGACGCGTTCATGCCCATGAAGTTGCGCTGGCCGAACCCCGGCGCCACGCGCTGCACCCAGTCGCGCCGGTCGGGGTAGGAGGCGCCCGAAAAGCTCCAGGCCCCCTTCGGATGCGCGAGCAGATCGTGCGTCGCCACCTGCCATCCGGCGATCTCGAGCGGCCTTGCTCCCGTATTGCGATAGGCGACGTCGAGCAGCGCGAGACCGGGATATCGGTCCAGCATCGTCACGGAGATCCGCTTTTCGATGCCGCCCGCCGCGGTTCCGCGCAGCCGATGGAGCCGACCGCCGCCATGCGGCCCCGAGACGGCTTCGCTGCTTTGATCGAGAAGCAGGAAGCGGTCGATCGGCTGCTGGCCGACCAGCCGGATCGCCTCGCCCGGCTCCATTGCGGTCAGCACGGTCCCGCCGCGCGAAAGGCGCGAGTGCAGCCCGGCGTCGAACTCGATCGTCAGCACACCGTCGCTGATCCGCGTGATCTGTCCGCCCGCGATAGGAACTCGCGCGACGGCAGGTGAGGCAGCAACGGCGGCCGCTCCGCCCGCAAGCTGCGCGATCAGGCGACGCCGGGATATGGATGTGTTCGACACGCGCACGCCTCTCGTAGCAACGGGCGCCACCTGAAGAGGGCGGCCTCGGGCCTGGGTGTGCCCCATTGGTTCCGGTTGCGCAATTCAAAACGCAACATAGAATGATTTCGTTACGTTTCCTTTGGAGAATCAGATGCGCTTCCGATCAGGCCTGCTCGCCGTCACCGCCGCCACGGCGCTCGTCGGCGCCGCACCGTCTCCCACGTCCTACACCGAGGCCGACTTCGCACGCGTCGCCAAGCTCGACGCGCACGTCCACGCCAACCGCGACGCGCCCGACTTCGGCCAGGTCGCCCGGCGCGACGGGTTCGAGCTCCTGTCGATCAACGTCGACTATCCCGACTTCCCGCCGCTCGCGCGGCAGGCGGAGATTGCCTACAAGGACCATGCCGCCGACCCGAAGCACTTCCACTTCGCGACGACCTTCTCGATGGAGGGCTTCGGCACGCCGCAATGGACCGCCCGGGCCGAACGCGCGGTCGACGACGGCTTCGCGCACGGTGCGGTCGCGGTGAAGGTGTGGAAGAACATCGGCATGATCGCCAAGGATGCGAACGGCACGCGCGTCTTCCTCGACGATCCGCGCTTCGATCCCATCATGCGCCACATCCAGGCGCGGGGCGTGCCGCTGATCGCGCATCAGGGCGAGCCGAAGAACTGCTGGCTGCCGCTCGACCAGATGACGACCGACAACGACCGCACCTACTTCAGCGAACATCCCGAATACTACATGTTCAAGCATCCCGAGGAGCCGAGCTACGAGCGCCTGATGGCGGTGCGCGACCGCTTCGTCTCGCGGCATCCGAAGCTCGCCTTCGACGGTGCGCACATGGCGAGCCTGGAATGGAGCGTCGACGAACTCGCCGCCTTCCTCGACCGCTTCCCCAACGCCGTCGTCGATCTCGCCGCCCGGATGAGCCAGGTGCAGGTCCAGTCGAACACGAACCATGCGAAGGTGCGCGAGTTCTTCGTCAAGTACCAGGATCGGCTGATGTACGGCACGGATCTCACCGACAGCCCGCCCGATCCCGCGGCACGCGCGCAGAACCCGCCGACGACGGGCGACTTCGCCAAGGAGGCCGACGCGACGTGGCGCTCCGACTGGCGTTATCTCGCGACGCCGCTGTCACAGCCGATCGCCGCGATCAAGGCGGATGCACCCGGTCTCGGGCTGCCGCGCGAGGTCATCGACAAGATCTACTACCGAAACGCGCGGCGCTTCTTCCACCTTGGCGGCTGAGCCGCCACGCGCCCTCACGCCTCGTGGATGCTGAACCCCAGCCGCTGCGAGGCGGAGCGGACGTCGTCGGGCACCTCGGTGCCGGTGACGAGATGGTGGATGCTGTCGACCGGGATGATCCGGTGGAGGCAGACCCGCCCGAACTTGGACACGTCGGTCACCGCGATGACCTCGCGCGCCGCCTCCACCATCTTGCGGTTCAGCATCGCCTCCGGCTCGTAGTGGGTGGTGATGCCGCATTCGATGTCAAAGCCGTCGACGCCAAGAAACAGCTTGTCAACGCGCAGGTTCTCCAGCGACGCGACCGTCTGGGCGCCGTAGAACGCGCGGTTCTTGCGGCGCAGCATCCCGCCGAGCATGACGATGTTGAGCCGCTCCTTCGCCGCCAGCACCGACAGGATGTCGAGGTCGTTGGTGAGGACCGTGATGTCGTCGTCATCGGGCAGGAAGCGCGCGATCTGTAGCGTCGTCGTACCGGAGTCGAGCACGATCGACTCGCCCGGCGACACCATCGCGGCCGCGGCTTTGCCGATCCGCGTCTTCTCGTCGGCATGGATCGAGCGCTTGACCTCCACCGGTGGCTCCGCGGTGACGTTGACCGCGCCAGCGCTTATCCCGCCGCCGTAGGAGCGCTCCATCACGCCACGCGTCGCAAGGAAACGCAGATCCTTTCGGATCGTCTGCATCGACACACCGAACTTCTCGGCGAGGGGCGCGACCTGCACGCTCCCCCGCTCGCGCACCAGCGTGCTGATCCGCAGCCGCCGTTCACTCGTGTCCCGGACCATCCCAACTTGTTCCCTGCGTTTAATAGCCATCGCTACCAGCGCGCTCCGGCGACATCAATCGCGTTACGTTTCGCTATCCGTCGCATGGTCTTCAATGAAGCAGCGGCAAGACCCCCGCCACGCAAGTCCCCGACCTTCTTTCCGCGTCCCGCCAATCCACGACAACCCAGTTTACATCGGCATTACGTCGCTTGGCCGTCCGACGGGTAACCGTTTGCGGTGATGAGCGTCGGCACCGGCGGGACACATGGCGCCGCGTTTCCGATTAGCGATACAGCCTCGTCGCTCAGCCTTTGGAAACAGTCACTGCTGCGACTGGACGGGTTTGCGCCGCCAGTTTGCAACAATGTGCATGGACGTTTCGTTTTTAATCGTTTGACAAGTTTGTTACCGTCGATTTAGCAAAGCGCAACAAAGCGAGCGTCGGTGATGACGTATGCCCACGCCGCTGACGAGGGGAATGATGATGGTTGGAACAACGCGTTCGCATCGTGGTGCCTTGATGGGCGTCAGCCTGCTGGCGCTGCTCGCGGCCTCGCATGCGGCAGCGCAGACTGCGGTGTCGCCGACCGAACAGCCAAATTCCGGCTCCATAATACAGTCCGGCCCAGGCCAGAGCGGCGACCCGCAGGAGGTCGCTGGCGACGATCCCACCAACGACATCATCGTCCGCGGCGTCCGCGGCAGCCTGCTGCGGTCGGTCGAGACCAAGCGCGACGCCTCGACGATCGTGGACGCCATCTCCGCCGAGGAGCTCGGCAAGTTCCCCAACCGCAACGTAGCCGAGGCGCTGTCCAACATTCCCGGCGTGACCGTCGGCCGCGACGGCCGCGGCGAGGGTCGCAGCATCACCGTCCGCGGCCTGGGCGAGAGCTTCGCCCTGACTACGCTCAACGGCCGCATCCTGCCGACCGACGGCCCGGACCGTTCGTTCGCCTTCGACGTCCTGCCCTCGGAGGTGATCTCCGGCGCCGAGATCCAGAAGGCCGCGCAGGCCGCACAGCTTGAAGGCAGCATCGGCGGCAACGTCGATCTGCGCACCGCGCGCCCCTTCGATCACAAGGGCTTCCACGCCGCCGGCTCGCTCGAGGGCCAATACAACCAGTTCGCGGAGAAGGGCGGCGTCAAGGCGTCGGGCGTGGTCAGCACGACCTTCGCGAACGACACGATGGGCGTGCTGGTTTCGGGCACGTACAACAAGTACAAGTTCCGCACCGACAACCTCGGCGAGTATTCGAGCACCGACACCTTCGACATCGCCACCGCGGCGAACGGTCAGCGCAGCATCGTCAACGTGCCGAACGGTGGCGTCATCGTCCCCTACTTCTACAGCGTCGGCTACGTTCTCGGCGAACGTGAACGCTGGGGCGGCTCCGCCGCCTATCAGTGGAAGCCAAGTTCGAACTTCGAGCTGCGTCTCGACGGCATCTACAGCAACTATACCGACAACGAGGAGAACCACCGCGTCTCGGTCGGCCTGACGCCGCTCGCCGACGACGGCAGCGTCCGCTGGGACCTCAACAACGTCAAGATCGACCGAAATAAGGTGGTCACCAACTATACGGTCAACCCCGCCACCGTCGACGTCCTGGCGACGACGGAGCCGCGCCACTCGATCACGTATCAATATGGCGGCCACATCGACTGGACCCCGTTCGAGAAGCTCAAGGTCGCCGCCGACGCCTCGTTCGGCAAGGCGACCAACAACACCGGCGGTCAGAACCGCTTCGTCGTCGCGGGCATCCCGGGGTCGCGCGCGGTCGTGGCGACGCGCGACGGCGGCCTGCCCGATCTGCAGATCACCATCCCGAACGCCGACGGCACGCTCACTAACCGTCCGCTCAGCGACGCCGGCAACGGCGATCTGCGCGCGCACTACATCGGCATCCAGGGACAGAACATCGCCGACCGCAGCACCCAGGCAAAGCTCGACCTCGCCTACGAGGTCGACAACGGCGCGATGAAGTCGTTCACCTTCGGTGGCGCCTACCTCAACCGCAAGAAGACCGTCGACGTCATCGACAACCAGTACACGACGGCCGAGAACTTCGCGGGCTACCCCTTCTCGTTCGCTGCGATCGGCGCGAACGTCGTCCAGGAGGGGCAGGTGTCGAACATCCTGCCCAAGCTGTCGGGCAACTTCCCGCGTTCGATCCCGTCGTTCGACATCGACACGTACCTGGGGTCGCTGTCGAAGGCGGAGAACAACCCCAACGTGCTCAATCCGGCGACGGGCCAGCCCTACCCGACCGGTTTCGCGGCGCAGCAGATCGTCCCGGACCTGCTCGCCTCCTACGCGATCCGCGAGCGCACCTGGGACGGCTACTTCCAGTTCAACCTGGAGGGTTCGCGCTGGCGCGGCGACTTCGGCCTACGCTACGTCCACACCAGCGTGGACTCTTTGGGCTATGGCGCCTCGGTGCGCAGCTACCAGGTGATCGGCGTCGGCACCGCCAACGTCGTGTTCAACCCGATCGAACCGATCAACGGCGGCGGCGACTACTCCCGCCTGCTGCCGTCGGCGAACTTCGCATACGACCTCGCAGACGGCCTTCGCGTCCGCCTCGCCGCGTCGCAGGCGATCTCTCGCCCGACCTTCGGTCAGCTGTCGTCGGCGAAGGACTATTCCGCGGCGCAGTCGAACACTCCGGTCGTCACTGACGCCGGCAACCCGAACCTCAAGCCCGTATCGGCGGATCAGGCGGACATCTCGCTCGAATACTATCCGAACAACCGCCTCGCCCTGACCGTCGCCGCCTTCTACAAGCACCTCACCAACTTCGTCACGACGCAGGCGGTCGCGTTCAACCTCGTGCCGACCAACCAGGTGGCGGGCGCGCCTTCGAGCTTTCCGTTCACCGAGCTGACCTACGTCAACGGCGACAGCGCCAAGGTCTACGGCATCGAGGTCGGCGGCCAGTACTTCCTGCGCAACGGCTTCGGCGTGCAGGCTAACGCCACCTACAACAAGTCCCGCGCGGAGCGCGCCGGGCGGCCAACGGTCAACCTCGAGGATGCGGTGCCGTTCTCGGCAAATGCCAAGCTGTTCTACGAGGCGCATGGCGTCAACGCTTCGGTTTCGTACCAGTACCAGTCGCGGTTTGTGTCGTCGCAGTATAGCTACATCGACAGCCTGGCGATCAAGCAGTCGCCGTATCATGAACTCGCAGCGAGCGTGTCCTACGACGTCCTGCCGCAGGTCACCGTCTATGCGCAGGGCTCCAATCTGCTCGACTCGGCCACCAAGCGTTTCTCGACCTACAGCAACGTCCCGGCCTTCTATGAATATACCGGTCGGGCGTTCTTCTTTGGTATACGCGCCCGCATGTGAGCTTGCAGAGGACTGGTCCGCCCGCACCGACGCTCATGGGATTTCATCGGCGTCGGCAGCGGCGCTGCTTCGCAACGTAAGTCGGCGCCACTCGCAGTTGCTGTTTAGATAAAGCATTTTAGGAACGATCGGTCCGCAAGTAATGCCTTTCAAGGTGCATCGCAGCGCGTCCACCTGGTCCGGATCTGGATCTGAGACCGGGAAGGAAGGTCCGTAGCAGAGCCACGTTAGCGTCTACATTCTGCTCATCTCCCCTGATCGCCCGAAATATGCTGGCATCGTCTGACTTCTTCCTGAGGCCATCAAAATAAATCGAGCGATATCGAGCGATTCAATCGAAACTAGGACTTGCGTTTATCTTCGCAAAGGATGACTCTAGCGTTCGAAGGTGGGGCGCGAGCGTGAGCCGTGACAGCCGATGCAGGAGTCCATTTTCAATGATTATCGTGCTCATGGCTCTTTCTGCAGGTATCGGCTTAAATTTGCCCCTACGTCATTCGGCCGACAACCATGCCACATTTAGCGCATCTACAGAGGATACTCCAAATCCGGAACGCGGCTACTATGTTCCTGGAAACAATAACTTAGAGAAACTTGATACGGTTTTTTTTGGTAAAGCGTATGCCCAGGGCTTTAGACTTGCCTATACACGGATAGATCTGGCGCCATATCGAAGCCGCGAACTGCCGGCGTCCTTTCTAAGGCAGCTGTCGGGTGCTCTGCAGGCAGCACGATCTTCGGGCATGAAGGTTATCGTCCGGGCGGTTTACAATTACCCAGCGGGCGAAACAGATTATCGTGATGCGCGAGATGCACCGCTCTTGAACGTGCTAGATCATATCAGGCAACTCAAACCACTGCTGCAAGATAATGTGGATGTTATTGCGTTCGTTCAGGCTGGCTTTATCGGAGCTTGGGGAGAATGGCACACATCATCGAACAATCTGACGGAGTCGTCTGCTCGCCTAAAAATACGCGATGCGTTGTTGGGAGCGGTTCCGCCGGAACGCTTCATTCAGTTCCGCTATCCGCCCTATTTGATGGCGTGGACGCCGCAATTGCCTACTTTGACTGCGACACTTAATGGCGCATTTAGAACGGGCTTCCACAACGATTGCTTTCTTGCAAGTTCAACGGACGTTGGAACGTACAGTGAAGATCCTTCGACACGCGAGACGGAGCGTGAATACGCTGATCGGCTTGGAGATTTGGCCCCGTTTGGCGGCGAAACATGCAATCCGGCGGATTCACCTGGCGCCAAGCCGCGCAGTACTTGTACGGATATTAACAGAGAGGGTGCTCGCTTTAATCTGACCTATCTTAACAGCAGCTACTACAGACCCTTGTTTCATGATCGCTGGCTGTCTCAAGGTTGTGCTGCAAACGTAGCTCGTAATATGGGCTATCGTTTCCGCCTCGTTGATGCGTTCCACGTCGCAGCGGCTAAGGCGGGTGCAACAGTGGCATGGCATATTACTCTCGCCAATGATGGGTGGGCGCGGCTCTACAATCCGCGACCCTTACAAATCCTCCTAAGGAATCGGTCGAACGGCAAAGTGGAGCGCCTTGATGCCTTCGGTACCGATCCACGCGGATGGTTGCCTAGCCACTCTAGCAAGATCAAGGTCAGCACAAAGTTGCCTCAAGCGGTGCATCCAGGCCATTATGATGTGCTCCTCGCTCTTCCCGATGCCGCTCCGCGTCTACGTGGCGACCCGCGGTATGCGATCCGCTTTGCTAACGCAGATGTGGTTGAGCGGCAGCAGCGTTGGGATCCCGTGCTGGGGGCATATTCAACAGGGACTATGATAAAGGTGAACTGAGTCAGCCTGCTTTTAGCCCCATAATAAATGAGAAGGTGCACATCCAGCTTGAAAACGCGACGTTAGCCGCCAACATCAGGAGATGTCGCCATCAACGGATTCTAAGCGGCTGTTCCTTTGAATTTGTCTAGTCAGGCGGCTGGGGCCCTTATCCGTCCGTAATCATCTGCCTAAACGCGAGGAATTGGCCGCGTGATCGGCAAGGCGGGAGGTCTTGCTTGCCTGGCGGGTGATGGGTACGCTACTATGCGCCGGCACTCCTGCCGTGAGCAGTCGGCACTTTGCTGGCTATGGCGCCAGCTGCTGCTATTATCGTGGGGCGCTGTCACGCGGCCGCTTAAAGATAGGCAGTTGCATTCAAAGCGAACTTGTCTCTCGTCAAGGACCTGCGATCGCGTCGGTCCCGAACAAGATTCTGATTGGAACGCCTAGCGGCCGCAAACGCTCAGCTTCAGACGTTGCGAGGTATGAGCGATCAACTTAATGCGGTCATATGAGACTTGTAGGTGCGGCCAGTTGGACGTCGTCTGCTAGGGTGAGCCCATTTGCGTGTCTGTCTGCCACTGCCTGGATTGCCACAGGTGCAACGGCAGCGCTTTCGTTGATCAAGCCCGCTATCCAGGCCAACACGTGAGATCAGTCGGTGATTCTCGCGAATGGGCAGCGCAAACGGGCAGCGGCACGCGGGCTGTACTTCGGTTCTGTTCTCTATGTGGTTCCACAGTTAGTTATATTGGCGAAAGCCTGCCAAGCGTCGTCGCCGTTGCGATAGGGGCCTTCGCTAATCCGAGTTCCGGGCGCCATCGGCATCAGGGCATGAAGAGCGTAGGCATCCTTGGATTGCTATAGCGGATGACAGCATCGCGCATTTTGCCTGACGAACGCTACAGCTATCGCCAGCCTCCGCTCCAAAGCGGACCGTTCGCATGTCAGCAAGTCGCGACGTCCGCAAACGGCAACACTAAGCCGGTCGGCACCGCTCAATACGCAAACATCATGCTGATGGTCGGCGCTTTCTTAAAGCATCTATAGAGTCAAAGTTTATTGGCAAGACGGATCTCATCGAGATCACGCACCGCGAGACTAATCGCTGCCGTCTCTGCTAGGCTGGCGTCACCCGAGGCAATTCCATCATAGATTGCATGATAAACTGAAATGTGATCGAGAGCCAATTTGTGGCTACGCTGTCTAAGCTTCACTGACCATTGTACGACAGTCGCAACGGCAGGCGCGAGTGCGATCAGCGCTTCACTTTTCGATGCAAACAGTACTAACTGATGAAATTCCTGAATCGGAACTTGTATCAAATCAAATGACAATACGTTGTCTTCAATCTTATTCAACGACGCTTTAAGCTGACTTAGGTTAGACTTGTCGCGTAGCCGCGCAGCGAGCCGTGCTGCGAGTGGTTCATTCGCCAAACGTAACTCCGCAAGGCTGTACAGCAAGCTAAAATCCGGATCACCTGCGAAGGCCCAAGCCAATACATCTGGATCAAGCATGCTCCAACGGTGGCGGGGGGTCACGCGGGTTCCGGCCTTACGCCGGCTTTCGACCATACCCTTGGCACTCAACCCTTGGATGGCTTCCCGAACGGCGCCACGAGAGATGCCCAAGGACATGGCATAGGTTATTTCGCCAGGCAGTATGTCACCTGGCCTATAATCACCCGCAAGGATAGCCCGGCCGAGCAGGTTGATTACGGCCCCTTGCTGGCGCTTACTTAGGCTCTTCTCATCGCTCTCATCCCCCAACACGAATTCCCCCCGACACTTATCGTTGTCACCCCTATTGGCCGCAGAGGCCCTGTCTGGAAAGTGGGCTTTACGTCCGATTGTGCCCCGGGACGGCTTAATGTCACGATGGTGCTGTCAGTCTAACGCGAACCGCTCTCCACACGATGCAGGCTGGTCTTTGAAGGTCGCAGCCTAGCTCGCAAGGATCTGCCACTCCGCCAGCGCGGCGGAGCGTCGTTCCTTGTAGGTCTGGCGGTCGATGAGGTGGCGTTCCAAGTTGAAGTGATTGTGGACGTTGGCGTGGACGGAAGCGAACTTCTGAAGCGTCTTCATCTGCCTGAAGCGTAGCATGG
>Ga0265798_10007877_pt1 | contig 13710 bp, 12 predicted proteins | sample P3T30metagenome_FD_192430 | JGI IMG/M metagenome (GOLD analysis project Ga0265798, IMG submission 192430) | Plant litter microbial communities from East Loma Ridge, Irvine, California - P3 T30 | ecosystem: Environmental > Terrestrial > Plant litter > Unclassified | place: USA: California...
AATACAACGTAGCCTGAGTTGCAGCGTGATCTTCCGCGATGTATTGAAGGACAACATTAAGTTCGTCAATCAGTGCCACCTCCGGCGTTTCCTTTGCCTGCTCGGTCTTGACTCGCTCCGCAAGGCCCAGTCGGGCGTGAAAAAGATGTTCGGGGGTAATGACGGGAGGCGACTGATTCAGTTCCATGCCCGAGATGCCCGCAAACATCTCGGCTAGCGTGTTTCGCAGTAATTTGCTCTTGATTTCGATTTCGGTCTTGTGTGGACGGCCATTATCGTCGATGATTCGCCGCACTTTGAGAACCACGTGAGAAGTCTGGCCAGCCTTGTCGTCATCCGACGGTGCAAGGGGCTTGTAGCGGTACTTGCGCTGCTTCTGTATAGGTTAAGGTTCGAAGTTAGTGTTTGTCTCACGAGCAGATCGTACATAGAACACTTGCCTTGCTGTAGATCTGATCGAGCCGCTGGATACGCTCCTTGCTCCGTGGTTCCTTCTCATTGCTGCGCTTAGCCTTGCCGTCGCCCTCCTTGGTCACAGCATCGGAGGCATTGCTATCAGAGTCACTGCTGGACACAAGATTCGCATCGCTGTCTTCGGAACCTGCCTCATCCACGGTAGCCTGGTCTAGCGACGTCGTTATGGTCGCGACGTCTCGCCACGGCAATCTGTTCGGACTCATCAGTCGTGGTCGAGACATCTTGTCCACCGAGAAAAACGTGCTTCGCGGAATGTTTGGAAAATGTTGCCATTGTTGTAAAGTGATGTACTTTGTCGTTTGAAATGGATGTCCAAGTTGCTAGGATATGGTTATGAAGCGCTGGAAGGTGACTTGAGTTAGTGATGGAGTTGTTTTGTTAAAGACCTGTGTACGAGGGAGGCCCTTGGTTATATAGCGGGAGGAGCATGAGCACGGGCTTGCAAACGTACTGGCGAACAGGTTCGTACATCACGCAATGAAGGTATTGACAAACGTGCCGGCTGCCTCGCACGTTATGATTTTTGATGTCACTGGGATATCCCAAACGAGGTCAGCTAGGCAAGCAGACGCACACTGTGCCAACAGTCGGGCACAGCGCGGCTCATTTACCGCCGGCAGTCGATGGCGTGGTCCCTGCGGGAGGCTCGCACTCTATGCTGAGGACATACAGGGGGGTCTTTTGGCAAGGAGCGTTGCTCAATTTGCAGGGTTTGGGCCGCGGGCGTCCGTTGTGGAGATAGAAATCTCCTTGCGGCAGTGCGTGTAGCCAACTTAAAATTGCGCGGGTGTCAGCCATGTATATATCCAAAGAACGTAGTGTTTGATGTGACGTGTAGCAAGCAGGACTCGAGCGTACTCCTCGAAGTGAAAGATCGACTGCATGAAGAAGATCACACTCTGTGAGCATATCAATCGAAAGAAACGGTTCAGGTTTGAACCAGCTTCATTGCTGGGGAGTCCTCGCACCATACTCTAATCTACATCTTGTCAGCCATTCCAGCAGAACCCATCCATTCAATATACTGCTCGATGTCCTTCTGCATGGCGTTGGTCGCGTTGACGAGCAGGCCTGTAATTGGCGTCTTTCCAGCCTCATTCTTCATCGTGTCGATGAAAGCGTTGTTGAAGGCGTCGTTGATGTTGACCTTGGCGATACCGCAATCAATGCACTCCTTGAGCAGCTTCTCTTGGAACCATTCCTTGCCAGCACCGTGCAAGACCAAATTGACCCTGTCACCGACCTTCGCATGTATACGCTTCAATCGTTCGTAATCAAGCTGTGGTCCCTGAGGTCCGTACTTTCCGTGAACGTTGCCGAAAGCAGGCGCAAGCCAATCGATACCCGTAGCAACAAAGTCCTCGGCCTGCTCAGGTGTCGTCAAGATAGCCTCAAGTCCAGCAATGTCTGCGACACCATCTTCACCACCATCTATCCGGCCTGGCTCTGCTTCTGTCACCATCCCTCGCTCGTTGCAGTACTTGACCAGCTCTCTAGTCTTGTCCAGGTTGTCGTCGTAATGGCTCATGTCGACCATTATGCCATCTAGCCCGTTCTTGTAATTCGCAGCTTTTTTGACAATCTCTGGTGTCTGTGCATGATCCATGTGTAGAGCCACCGGGACCGATGCGTTGTCGGCAGCTTCTCGCGCTGCGTGGATCAGGATGCCGTCGGCGAACTCGATAGCCCAGGGGAAGAGCTGGATGATCAAGGGCGCTCGCTTGGCTTCTGCGGCGCGTACGGATGCCAGGATGCCTTCGACGTTGTAGCAGCATGTCGCGCACACTGCATACTTGTTTGCTGCGGCATGCTTGACGAGCTGTACTGCTTTGTTCTGGGATAAATTGGGAGCCATGTTGATAGAATGTTCGTGAGAAAACTGGGGTCAGAGTTGGAAACAATGGGAAAGGGAAGAGCGAAATTCAGAAGATCAGACGCCGGATCAATGCTGAGCGAGAGACGATAGTCAAGTATCGACCCGACTGCTTTCCGAGCGTCGGAATGATGTAGTGTAGTGGGGCATCGGCATCTGCTCGAAAGACGGCAAGCACCGAGTGACCGGCCACCGGTTAATCTTAATTACTGTTGGCTAATTGGATGGCAAGAGCTGCAAAATGTGTGCTTGGAAAAGTGTCTTGTCTTACTCGAAATGGTGTTGCCGCGGCGTCTGAACAAGAAGTAGTTCCCTCGTTTGGGCACGCCAATAGTCAGGTCTCTTTTCACTCACAGAACCTGAGATGCTTTGCAAAGGTAAGATAGCGGCAGCAATGAGTGGGCTTGCCCACTATAACTTATTCGATAGCAAGCACTGTTGCTGTGTGGTAGACTTTGAATCGGTTCCCAAGATGATATGAACAGCACCAAGCTCTTACTCGGCGTGGAAGCTGTTGAGATATGCATATTTGCCACGAGCCATCTTGCTCGATCCTCATCTCGTCGATCTGTCTGAAGATGTGGAGTGAAAGGAGAAATGTCGAAGTTGCCAGCCAAAACCACTAAGCTTAGTCATGTATTTTAGCGCGTGCGCGTCTCTGTCTCTACGCGTCGCCGTGGCGCGTCACTTCCCCAAATCAATTAGCGAATCGCTTCACTCACTCATTCTGAATCGCGAATTGCTCGTCATTCCTCCCCTGAGAGCATTCGCACAACGCAGCCATGGTTCGCGGCGTCGAAGGCAACGAGATGTCTACACCTCGGCCCTCACAGAAAAAGCAGCCACCGTCCGGCTCGCAGTCCGGCAAGAATCAGAAGTCCATCCTGGGCTTCTTCCAGAAGAAGTCAAGCAATTCGCCCAGTCCCGCACCGTCAACTATTGCGACAGTCAAGAAGACGCCAGTTTCGGCGCTTTCGAAGACGGCATTTTCCAGACCACCAGCATCCGTTACACCTATTCCTAGCAGCGATGCACCCATACCTTCGAGTCCAATCAAGCAGGAGGAAGACTCTACGAGTGGAAGGAACAAGGAGAATGGTCTGCCCTCACCATGTTTCTCGTCGGATGTGGAGACTAACCGCGTCATCTCAGAGGTTGCAGGCGTTGCATTCAGTAGCCCTTCCAGGAAGGTACGTTAGCAGTGTCTACAATGATTCAAACGCATCGGCTAATACTGTCTTTCAGGCTCGGAAGAGTGTGAACTATGTGGAATCCGACGACGACGAGGACGAGATGTTCGCGCCCATCGCCAACAACTCGCGAGGCAGAGCTACAAAGCGCATGAGGGTCAGTCTGGACGATGACTCTGACGACGAATTCGGGCTCGATGCTGCCACTCAGCAGGCTATGCTCGAAGATGATGGTGCGTTTCCATCCTGTCATCGGACGAAAAGATCACAGTCGTTCCAGGGAGCTGACGAGACACAGATATGGACGACTTCATCGCTCCAGACAGCTCAGACGATGACCAAGTCGTCTCGAAGAAGCGCAAACGACCATCTTCAACGAAACCTGCGATCAAAGCATCCCCAGCTTCGTCTTCTCCAGTCGCACAACCCAAAGACGAAGACGAAGAAGAAGAAGAAGAAGAAGATGTTATAATGACCGGCACGTCCACAGCGCAAAAGTGGAAGTACGATCCGAACAACCTCTACGTCTACCAGGCTCGCCCTCCTAAGCAAATCAAGACGGAGTACAGGCAGAGGAAAGAGAAGCCATCTGCTTCGGAATCAGAGAAGAGGCATACTTGGCTGGCGCACCTGCAGGATGCCGACGGCCATCCTGTCGGCCACCCTGACTACGACCCTCGGACGTTGTTCATCCCGCCAGATGCTTGGAAAAAGTTCTCCGCCTTCGAAACGCAATACTGGGAAATCAAGTGCAAATTCTGGGACACGATTGTGTTCTTCAAGAAGGGCAAATTCTACGAGCTGTACGAAAAGGACGCTACACATGGCCACCAGCTGTTCGACTTCAAGCTGACAGACCGCGTCAATATGCGAATGGCCGGTGTACCTGAGGCCTCTCTCGATGTGTGGGCTACCCAGTTCGTCGCCCAAGGGTTCAAGGTTGCGAGAGTGGACCAGATGGAATCAAAACTTGCGAAAGAGATGCGCGAGCGTGGTGGCGAGAAGCCTGCGAAGGCAAGTAAAGAGGACAAAGTCATCCGACGAGAACTCGCTGCTGTCCTCACCGCTGGTACCCTTGTAGACACCGGCATGCTCCAAAACGAAATGTCTACCTACTGTATGGCGATCAAGGAGATCGATCGCGACAATCTCCCTGAGTTTGGCGTTGCATTCGTCGACTCTGCGACCGCACAATTTCAGTTCTGCGAGTTCACTGACGATATTGACATGACCAAATTCGAGACACTCGTCGCGCAGATGAGACCTGGCGAGCTGCTCATTGAGAAGTCATGCCTCTCCGCAAAAGCCTTGCGCATCCTTAAGAACAACACGGGGCCCAGCACTATCTGGAACTATATGAAGCCGAATAAAGAGTTCTGGTCAGCCGACATCGCGATTCGCGAGATTGAGGTCGCCAAATACTACGAATCTCCTACAGAGGACAACATCGAAGCTTGGCCACCCGTCCTCCGCGAGGCAAGAGAGCAAGAACTTGTCATGTCCGCATTTGGAGCTCTTTTGCAATACCTGCGGACCCTCAAGATCGAGCGCGATCTCGTCACATGCGGCAATTTCCAATGGTACGATCCAATTCGGAAAGCAACCAGCCTGGTGCTTGACGGCCAGAGCCTGATCAATCTCGAAATATTCGCCAATAGCTTTGATGGCTCCACTGAAGGCACGTTATTCGCAATGTTGAACCGCTGCATTACCCCGTTCGGCAAGCGACTGCTGAGACAATGGGTCTGCCATCCGCTTGCAGATGCGTCCAAGATTAATGCTCGACTTGATGCTGTAGACGCATTGAACGCCGACTCCACTATCATGGACAACTTCAGTAACTCCCTGAGCAAGCTGCCAGATCTGGAACGACTCATCTCTCGTGTGCACGCGAATAGGTGCAAGGCCCAAGACTTCTTGAGGGTCCTCGAAGGGTTCGAGCAAATTGACTATACGATCGGTCTACTCAAGCAGTTCAGTGATGGCGATGGAGTCATTGGACAGATCATCGCTGCCATGCCCGACCTTGCCTCTGCGCTGTCACCATGGAAATCGGCTTTCGATCGAGACTTGGCCAAAAAGGAAGGCATCCTAGTCCCAGAGCCTGGCGTGGAAGAAAACTTCGACAACAGCCAGCAGGTGATCAAGGACTGCAAAGACAACCTCGATCAGCTCATCAAGAAGGCGCGGAAAGAGCTAGGGAACAACAACATCGTCTACAAGGATATCGGCAAAGAGATCTACCAACTAGAGATACCCAAAAAGACAAAGGTACCGAACAGCTGGGATCAGATGTCAGCCACAGCCAAGGTCACTCGATACTACACACCCGAGCTCCGAAAGCTTGTTCGAGCTCTCCAGGAGGCCGAAGAGACTCATGGTCAGGTCGTGCGTGAAGTAGCTACACGCTTTTGCGAACGCTTCGATGAAGAGTACAAGACCTGGCTCGCCGCCGTCAAGATCATCGCTCAACTTGACTGTCTGATCAGTCTCGCCAAAGCGTCTGCGTCTCTGGGTGAACCCAGCTGCCGCCCTCGGTTCGTGGAGGATAAGCGCACTATCGTCGAGTTCGAAGAGCTGCGTCACCCGTGCATGCTCAACACTGTGGACGACTTCATTCCTAACGACATTAGGCTCGGCGGCGACTCAGCGAACATCAGCCTCCTCACCGGTGCCAACGCTGCCGGCAAGTCAACAATCCTCCGCATGACTTGCATTGCGGTCATCCTCGCACAAGTCGGATGCTACCTGCCCTGCACATCCGCTACCCTAACGCCAGTCGACCGCATCATGTCTCGCCTCGGTGCCAACGACAACATCTTCGCCGCACAGTCCACCTTCTTCGTCGAACTTTCCGAGACTCAGAAGATCCTGTCAGAAGCTACGCCTCGCTCCCTCGTCATCCTCGACGAGCTCGGCCGCGGCACCTCATCCTACGACGGCGTCGCAGTCGCACAAGCCGTGCTGCACGACATCGCGTCGCGTGTGGGCTGCGTGGGCTTCTTCGCAACGCACTACCGCTCGCTGGCCAAGGAATTCGAATTCCACCCCGAGGTACAAAACAAGCGCATGCGTATTCACGTCGACGAATCGTCAAAGTCCATCACCTTCTTGTACAAGCTTGAAGAGGGCGTGGCGGAGGGCAGTTTCGGCATGCATTGCGCGGCCATGTGCGGTATTCCAGATAAGATCATTAAGAATGCTGAGAAGGCGGCGCAAGAGTGGGAGCATACGTCCAGGCTGGGCGAGAGAATGGAGGTCAAGCGTGAGGAGGGAGGTGTCTATGTCCCACTGGGTATTCAGAGCGATGTGGCTTGGGCTCTGCGCGAGGGACTGGAGGGAGTGGGTGATCGAGCGCTTGATGTCTTGCGTGAGGCTATTGCCGCTCTGTAGAGTTTGGTGAAGAGGAGCCGTCTGAGGGTTAGTGTACGATGAGAGCATTACTTTTCTCAAGCGCGGCGCAGAGATTTCGACAGAGAGGTACGGACTACAACGTACTATGGGATGAGATGTATCTTTACTCGGGCGGCGTCTCAGCGCGTGCAAAACATACCCATAATCTAGCATAGAGCATCAATTCATCATGCACGTCAGTCGCACAAACACACGACGACCTTGAGCATCAAATTTCTTTCATCCATCTTTTATTCTCGCCAAAGAAAAGAAAGGCTCAATAGCCGTGATCACGCCCTAATCCATGTCCACCCATATCCATCCTCACAAAAGGTCAAGAAAGCACCCACATCATCGTGCGCCGTTTTAGCGCCTCAGATCTGGAATGACTTTCCAAGCACATACCACAAAGCACGCGCCCAATCCCTGCACCTTACTAGTCCGCCGTGCTCCCACGTAAACACCGTGTTACCACAGCACGCACTCAAGACTCATACCCCGCCGCCGCCCTCGCAGCCTGCGCATAAAACTCATCCGCACCCGACCTAATATCCGCCACCTCCTCCTTCTTGATACCCCCAAAGCCCTTGCTACTGAACTCCTCGTCCTCATCATCATCATCTTTCATCTTCTTGCTCTTCTTACTCGGTGTGCCCTCGTCCTTCTCAGCGCCACGCTTTCCAGCAGTGCTCTTCGGAGTCGTCGTTGCCTTGCCACGTCCAGGTCCGCCTGTCTTCTTAGGCGTAGCAGGCCCGTTGGCAGCGACGTCTGCGCCTAGGAGTTTGAGCTTGCGCTTTATGTTGCCGAAGGTGACGGAGGCGGAGCCGGGGGTGTAGCCGGTTAGGGAGGCGAGTTTGGCCATGTCGATCTAGGAGGGGAGGGCAGTTAGTTGAGATATGAAGTGTGTGTGCAGAGGGGGAAGTGTAAGGGTATGGGTGGGGATTGGAGGATGGGACGACGGACTTTGGGCTGGGTTTCCATGCATTGCCAGGCGAGCGCTAGGACTTCCATTTCGCGCTCGGAGAGGGTGGGTTTGGTGGACATTGTGGTGGTTGTTGGTGGTGTTGGTGAGTGGTGGTAGAAGATGTGTGATGTTGAAAAGCTGTTGTGGAAAAGCTGTCGAGTGTGTGTTGTCCTCAGAGTGTAGTAAGAAAAGACAGTCGGAAGAGGGTGGGCAAGCACTCTTTTATATGTGCCGCAAGACTGGCAGCCTAACGCGCTAACAAAGTGAAGGTGAACTTACACTTTTGTGAAACTTTATAATAATAGTGAGCGGTGATAAGAGGAGGTGAAGGCGAGAGCAAGAGCGAATTCTGCCATACTTGTAAAGAGAGGGTGTGTCCAAGTGCGTATGCATGCGAGCAAGTGAGATTAACATGTAGAATGCGTTCTGGGGTGTGCTTGCGGTGTGGGTAGTGAAGTGGATATGCAGGCGTCGAATGTGGTGAGGCTCAGCCAAGTGGGCGCGCACACCGCACGAGACTCGGACTGGTATACAGCTGCCGTGCGGTATCATTTTGTGGTATGTGCATGGGGATGTACTAGGATGCTGACGGGAGTTTCCTCAGCGTGTGGGTATATTGCAATAATGTTGACATATGGCCTCAAATCACAAAGCAGCATCGTGAGTAGACTCGGAGGGTCAGACATACTCTCCTGCTAGCAAATGTGACGTAGAGGGATTGTTCGTACATGATCTACAATAAATCTGGTATCACGTGACGCTTCATATCCGTCTGACCTCCTTTCCTCGCAGCGAAGGTCTTTCGACGTCCAATTCGTCTCTTAGTGCAGCGAACATTGAGTCCCCCAGTATGATGGACAAGCCGAGACTCCACACCAAGGTGATGGCGTAGAAGAAGTTGGCATTGCCGGACCCGGCGTAGATCCACAGGTGGTAGAAGGCCGGACCGAGGACCGATGCGTACAGTACCGCTGCGGCAGCGAAGAAGGTATAGCGCATCACTGTCGAGGGTGAGTATGGATCTGTCATAGTCAAGAGACAGGATACTCACAAGGAAACAAATGTCGGAACAGTGGTATCAGCGAGAGGTACAGCGCAGCATCTGCTATGCTAGGATATGGTGTGAAGATGGCAAAGATGCCAGTAAGCGTGCAGACAACGAACAGGGGCTGCTTATGTAGGCGAATGGTGAGACCGGGCATGTAGGATGCAGCATGCAGCCAGAAGACACCGAGGAAGAACTCGCGGAACGAATCGAACATCTCAATGAAGAAGTACCACCAGAGTCCAACGTTTGGTGTCAGGTCTGGCAGTAGGAGCCTCACGCCGTATGTTGCGCCCAGGAAGTCCCATGAGCCAGTCATGAAGGCGGAAGCAGAAAGCAGTGCGCCAATGGCGACAGCTAGGCCAATGGTGTGCGTGAGTGTGAAGGACCAGACATTGGGCGTAGACTTTGTCTTTGTGGCACGTGCGTCATACAGCAGTACCAAGAGGGGCGGGAAGAGGAGTATGGGGTGCATGGAAAGGTATGCGGCGGAGGCTATTGCCAGGGTGGAGGTGCTGCTGGCGCCGTGGGCGGCTTTCGCGATGGCGGTCAGGATGAAGAGGTTGGAGAGAGCCGAGGTGGAGCGGGCGAGGCACGTCGCGATTGTGAAGGGATTGAAGAGGAAGCTGTATCATGTTAGCTGTAGCACATATTCCCCAGGATACTGTACACACGCTGCTGCAATGGCCAGACTGCTCCATCTCAGGTCCTTCCTCGACGATGTGAACAGCCGCGTCGCCACATTCTGGCCGCTCTCTGCAATCTGCACAAGCGCATTGGCACTCAGAAGGTCTACTACGGTGTAGAGTAGAATGGCAGCGAGCGGGTAGGCGGCGGCGTCTGGGAGCAGCGAGAAGAGCGGCAGAAGAAGAGGTGCCTGGTGGTACACGCCGCCGTCGTAGGGGGAGACATTGTGGGTGTAGAGGAAGACGCCCTCTTGTACTGCATATTGTCAGTACAGAGCATCTACAGGTAGCGTGGCTGAGTATATACGTCTCTTGTAGCCCGTGACTGGTGTAGAGACCTCGACGCGGCCAGCCAGCAGGTCAGGGAACGCGGGAAAGACTGTGGGGAGGGCCAATCGCACGGCGGCAGCAGCCCCGAAGAGGAGGAGCTTCTGCTGCGTGTCGGGGCGCATGATAGGACGGCTTGGCTATCTTCGCGACACTGAAGCCATGACGAGCGTCTCTGAAGACTGAAGACTGGCAACATGTGCGATGCATGCGCAAGGCCGGCCGGGGTCCCCTGCAGTACTAGCGCCGGCACGTCCTCGGCGCATGCGCGCGATCTCGAACTTTTTTGTGCCGCTGAAAGTTGCGACTGCGACACCACGACCACGTCGAATATATCCCGCCCTCACAATGGCCGGTCGTTCTAAAAAGAAGGGTATGTACAATACCATACTCCAGCATACGCCCCCAGCTAATGCGCTTACAAGGCACCTCTGGCGCTGCCAAAAATTACATCACCAGAACGCGTGCGGTGAAGAAGCTGCAGATATCGCTTCCGGACTTTCGACGACTATGCATTTTCAAGGGCATCTACCCGCGTGAGCCGAGGAACAAGAAAAAGGTCACCAAGGGCTCGACCGCAAATACCACCTTCTACTACACCAAGGACATCCAATACCTGCTGCACGAACCGCTGCTTGCAAAGTTCCGCGAGCACAAGTCGGTAGCGAAGAAGATTGGCCGCGCTCTTGGCCGCGGTGAAGCCGGAGATGCTGCACGGCTGGAGAAGAACCTGATGCCCAAAGTGAAGCTCGATCACATCATCAAGGAACGCTATCCTACCTTTGTCGACGCGCTACGAGACCTCGACGACGCCCTGTCTATGCTCTTCCTGTTCGCCAACCTGCCGTCCAGCGACCACATCCCCGCAAAGACGGTCGCCCTCTGCCAGCGTCTCACGCGCGAGTTCGAGCACTACGTAATCACCTCGCACGCCCTGCGCAAGTCCTTCCTCTCCATCAAGGGCATCTACTACCAGGCCACCATACAAGGACAAGACATACTATGGCTGGTACCGTACCGCTTCGTGCAGCGCACAGCCGGAGACATCGACTTCAGGATCATGGGCACTTTTGTCGAATTCTACACCACCCTGCTCGGCTTCGTCAACTACCGCCTCTACACTTCTGTGGGACTTGTCTATCCTCCCAAGTTCAACGCGAAGAGCGACGAGCAGGGCGGTGAACTGGCCGCTTTCCAACTCGAGGGTGCGGCAAATGCGACCAACGGCACAGCAAACGGACACGGCGAAGACACAGCCATCAACCCCAAGGCACAGGCCATGGCGGACCGGATCGCAGCCATGCCAGACATTGAAGACGAGGAAGACACCCCCATGGTAGAAGCAGCCCCCGCCGATGATGACGAGGAGCAAGCTACCGAAGGCATTGACAAGTTCGAGCCGACCGCCCCCGATGCCGATATCCTCCCCCAGCCACAAGCGAGCAGCAGCGAGGTCGCGTCGCTGTTTGCACCCTTCACCTTCTATTTGTCGCGCGAGACACCCAGGACGTCCCTCGAGTTCATATTGAAGGCCTTTGGCTGCAAGCGAGTTGGCTGGGACAGCATTCTAGGCGATGGTGCCTTCACCACAAACGAGTCTGACCCTGCAATCACGCATCAGATCGTCGACCGACCCGCTCTCGCCTCTGAGGCTGCGGAAGCTGAGGACGGCGGCGCTGCAGCCCCGAAGGTACAATGGCCACACTCCACCATGCCAGGCAGGACATACGTACAACCACAGTGGGTATGGGACTGCCTCAACCAGGCCAAGCTATTGAGGCCAGATCTTTACGCACCAGGTGCCGAGTTACCACCTCACCTGAGCCCGTGGGTCAAGGCCAAGAAGGGCGAATATGACCCGAACCTGCCGCTCGAGGCACAGCAGCCGGACGGTGAGGCCGAGGCCTTTGAGGAGATGGCTGAGGAGGACGAGGATGCATTCGAAGTGGATGACGAGGATGAGAACATGGACGCTGTCATCGATCGCGAAGGCTCCGTTGAGGTCGGCGAAGGCATGGACGTCGCCGAGGACGACGACGACGAAGACGACAGCGAGTCCGATGCAGGTGCCGGTGCCGGCGACTTTGGCGGCTTCGACGACTCCGACGCCGAATCCGACATCTCAGAGGGCGAAGCAGCCCGCCTGCAGCACCAGCGCGAGCTTGAGGCCGAGGCTACCGGCAAGAAGGTCGAGGTGAAGGTTCCCACGAAGAAAGAGCAGAACACGGCGATCCGCAAGAAGTTCGACAAGAAGCGCCGCGAGGAAGAGGAGGAGCGTGATCGTCAGAAGATGATGCTGTCGAATAAGAAGCGCAAGCTGCTTAAGCGTATTGAGTATGGCGAGAATAAGCGCGACACCGAGTCTGAGAATCTGAGGCGGAAGAAGGCGAAGCTGGAGAAGGCGAAGGCGGCTGCAGACCGTGCTTGAGTAAAAGTGTGTGGCAGGCGTTGGCTGGCGTTTGGTGTAGTTGGAGGGATATCAGTGTGTGCAATCCATGCTAGTACTGTCGTATAGAGCTCTTTTGCTACAGATGATGGTAGATCTTCAAGCATACGCAAATTTCGTGAGATTACAGGATTAATGAATCAGACCTAAACCTCTCGTACCAAGTAACCCGATCTTTGGCATTTCACCCCGATCATAAACAGAAAGGGCGCACACACGAACAAACAACGTTAACTCTCGTATTGACCATCTCAAAGGGCTACAAGTCTCTCCAAAAACAGGCGTCCGCACTAATCCCACGTGTTGTGGCGCAGACCGTGTATGACCCATGGTTCGCGCCGTTCAACCCGCGTGAGTCAAACCACGGAACAAACATTGGATCTTGGGACACTTGCATATTTATAACAATCCGAATTCCACAATATTAATATTCTCACAAAACTTCTCTTCCCACAAATTAATTACCAGATCAAATCGCAACAAAACGAGGAGCAACGCTACAATGACTTGATTCAACAACGTTATCTACAGCTTCCGGGATACGACACACAAACTTCACGCTCTTGCTGCATAACCCCAAGCAAACACACAATGAAGTGAATCCACACTTCTTCCCCCCAATAACCACACTACACCCAAAATGATGTACGGCACGCCGAGCCGAGGCCGACTTTTTAACGACGGCCAAAAAACTGCACGAACCTGAGAAAAACGCACATTCTTTTCATCCCATAGTTTGGCTTGCAGTCGTGAAAAGGTACTGCATGAAAATTCTCTATGCTGGATTATTGTGCTAATATTTATGCAAGCCAGCGTTTGACGGCTTGGTTGGAGATTGGCTGGGGAGGCAGAAGGCGTCACGTGACTCTGCGTTCACCTTTTGTTTGGTATCGTGTTGCGAGGACAATAGACGCTGGTATTGTGGTCTTCGGCATTAACTGGGTTGAGGGATAAGACTTTCAGGTCCTCGACGTACGGAATCAGGGACGACCTTGTCGCACTATTATCATCCGTCCTTACACCAACCGTACCGCCCACGGTCGCCAGCGAAATCGCCTATCCGCCAAATCTACACCGTCTTCCTATCCTCAAGACCCTTCTCGCCCCGCCAAAACGCTCCACTCGCTCGCATCAAACTCTAGAAATGGCCTCACTACACCCCCTCCAAACCCATGAAATAGGCCCCCAACCACCCTCCCTCCTCTCCTCCCTCCCCCCCGAACTCCGCCACTCAGTATACGCCTACCTCTCCTACCCCACCCCTACTTCCCTCGCACACATAATCTCCCTCCCCCTCCCCCTCCCCCTA
>Ga0265798_10007878_pt1 | contig 13710 bp, 8 predicted proteins | sample P3T30metagenome_FD_192430 | JGI IMG/M metagenome (GOLD analysis project Ga0265798, IMG submission 192430) | Plant litter microbial communities from East Loma Ridge, Irvine, California - P3 T30 | ecosystem: Environmental > Terrestrial > Plant litter > Unclassified | place: USA: California...
CTTGACAGAAAGACAGAAAGACAGAAAGACAGAAAGACAGAAAGACAGACAGCTAGACAGCTAGAAAGCTAGACAGCCAGACAGCCAGACAGACAGCCAGACAGCCAGACAGCCAGATAGAACGATTGCAAGCTTCCTGGCATGCAGGCATACTTGCTTGCATGCAGACAGTCATGATTTACAGCGAGTCAGGTGGTGTGTCTAAGACCACGACGGCCGTGTCGATCGCAGCCATTGCTGCCCAGGCGGGGCGACGCACTGTTCTTGTGGACCTCGATCCCCGTGCCGCGTCGACAAAATGGCTCGATGTCGAGCCTTCTGCCGATGGTCTGCATGTGGGCGCGATTCTCGGCGACGACGACCCCGTCGGATGGGCCGAAGATTTGGCTGTTGGGACTACGTGGTCGCCCAACTTGCGCGTGGTGCCCTCTGCGCGCTCGGTGTCTAACCGTGAGGCGGACCGGGCTGACCATGCGGAACTTCGTCTCAGGACATCGCTCGAGGGCATTGATGCAGACCTCATCGTCATCGACTGTCCCAATCGCCAGGGTGGACCCTTGACTCTCTCCGCGTTGAACGCCGCAGACACGGTTGTATACGCCGCGACGGCTACGAGCGACGGTGTCGATGGCGTGACCGGTGCTCGTCGCACTGTGCAGCAGTTCCGGCATAGCCGCGAACGCATCAACGCTCCCGTGAATCTGAAGGAAGCTGGCATCGTCATCGGGGCTGTCCGCGAGACGATCATGTCGAGGCCCGCTGTCGCCAGCATCGATGAGCTGCGGGAAACAGGATTGCTCCTTGTCCCATTGGTGCCTGAGCGCGCGATCGTGCAAGAGGTTCGGTTGACGGGGGAGTGGTACGGCAATTACCGGAAGGGCGCGCCCGTTTTGGACGCGTACAAGGCAATCGTGGACCAGGTGATTCGATGAGCGACCAGCAAGAGGACCGACCTACCGACCTCAGGGGTCGACGACGACCGCGCCCGGCCCCTGACGAGCGCGTCGATCCTGTCGACTATCGACAGGCAGCCCCGGCCTCGACCGCCAATTCTCCAACCTCGTCCGCTCCTGCCCAAGCGCCTCGCCGGGGCCGCCCGCGGCGGGAAGTGACTATTCCATTCAGCACCAGGCTCGCCCCTGACGTTGTCGAACTCATCGACAACGCAGTCGCCTCAGGAGGCGGGGATGGCACGATCCGCGGAGTTATCGAGGAAGCGATTCGGGCGCGCTATAAGACGACCAGCTAGCTCCTGCGCTGGTCAACGGTATTGACCGCTAATAGCGCTGACCGACTGGGCGCGTTGTAACCAACTCGCAGTCGGTCATGGTGGGAAGCAACGCTGCTGATGCCTCATTTGTGGGGCGCCTTCCGGGGTGATAATGGCGCAGCTGTGGGGTATGCCCCACCGCCGCACCCCTCGGGTGGTGCGGCGCGCGTTGCGGTGGAGTGGCTTGGAGCTTTGTGCGGCAGAAGCGTGCGACGGTCTAGACCTGGTGCTGCGCCTTGGTCGTCAGCCAGACCTGCCGAGCCTGGTTGGGGTGTCCAGCGCGGTCAGTTCTAAATGGCTTGGTGACTGCAGGCATCGGAGCTCTGCACTAGTTACCCAGAACAGCTCAGGATCGCAGGTAGGCGACGACGGCTTGTATGGACCGCATTCCTGACCCCAGTTCGGGGAGAGTGGTTCGAAAAATTGGGATTGTTGTCGGTGGAAGAACCCCTGGACACGGACCGTAATGGCCGGTTTGGTCGCGGTGATCGACTGGACACGTGGCGAACTGGGTGTCCGTTGGACTCGAAGGTTTCTCATAGGTTGAGCGGGTGGGGATCATGGGGGTCCCTAGTTACTGGGGTCTCGACTGTGTCGTCTCGTTCTCTTGTTCTGCCGCGCCTGATGTCGTTCCGGTTCGTGGCACTGCTTCTTGCTCTTGCTGTCGCGTTCGGTGTGATCGCTGGTCCTGCGCCGGCGCGTGCGGCTGATGCTGCGACCGGTGCGGGTGGGTTGTTCGTGTCTCAGTCGGGCCGGTTGTTCGATACGGCGTCTCGGGCTGGTGGTGCGCCGGCGTCGTCGACTGCGGCTAACCGTTGGTATCCGGTGCAGGTTGGTGGTGTCGCGGGCATCCCGACTGGTGATGTGTCGGCTGTGACGGTGTCGTTCACGGTGGAGAACCCGTCCGCTTTCGGTGTCGTGCGGGCGGATGCGTCCGGCGTTACGACCCCGAACACGACGACCGGCTACCTCTCCTACAGTGCGAACCTCCCCACGGCGTCGAACACTGCTGTTCTTCCGGTGGGGGAGGACGGCCGCATCCAGGTGATGACGACCAGCGCTACTTCTCTCCGGGTCGACGTGCAGGGGTACTACACGTCGGGTCCGACCGCTGCTGGTGGTTTCGTGCCGCTGGGTGCTGACGAGCTGGTGAACACGCAGACCGGCGCCGGGGGAGTGCCCAAGGCCCAGGTCGCCAACGGCACGAACCTGACCTTCCAGGTCGGCGGCACCGGCGGTGTCCCGGCGGATGCCTCGAGCGTGACGCTGAGCATCATGCAGAGCTACCAGGGCACCGGCACAGGCTCGATCGTCGTCTACCCCTACGGCACGACCCGGCCCAACACGAACCTCTACTGGACCGAGGGGAAGAACTACGTCTGGACCACGACGACGAAGATGTCCTCGACCGGCAAGGTCAGCGTCTTCCTCGAGGACGGTGGGCCGGCGGACTTCCAGATCGCCGTCCAGGGGTACTTCACCGCTCCCAGCACCACGGGGCAGATGGGCTTCACCCCCGGCACCGCCCGTGTTCTGAACACGGTCACCCCGGCGACCCCGATCCCGGCCGGTGAGACCCGCCAGGTGCCCGTCACCGGTGTCGACGGCATCCCCGCCGCCGGACTGTCTGCGGTGGCGTCAAACGTGACGGTCGTGCCCGGCAGCTCGCAGGGCCACGTCGATGTCGATGCCGGGGGAGAGACCCCGGCTACGACGAGCGTGCAGTTCTATCCGAACACCACCACCTCCGCCTTCAACGTCCTCGAGCTGAGCGACTCCGGGACGATCGGTGTCCGGAACTTCTCCAGCGGACCTGTCAACGTCGTAATCGACGTCCAGGGCTGGTACGCCAAGAAGCTCGAAGACATTCCCGTCGGCCCCTCCACCGTCGGCCTGACCGGCTCGCGCCCGTCCGCCACGACACTCCCGTTCCCGATCAGCGACCAGGTCGAGGCATCGGTTGATGTCGCGACCGGGAACCTGCTCGTCTCCACCGCGGGCTTGTCGCTGACCGGTGTGAACAGCACCGTTCCGATCGGTGCGACCTACAATTCCCTCGGTTGGGAGGCTGGCAAGGCTGGCCGTTCGGCGGCGAACAACTGGTCTCTGGGGTTGGCTGCTGCGGGCAGCTTGTCGCAGGTCGGTTCGAACATCGTCTACACCGGCGCTGACGGCGTCACCTGGCGATTCCTTCCCATCACCAGCGCTCCCGGCACGTACTCATCGCCCGCTGGGTTCAAGCAGGACTTGGTCAAGACGGCCACGACATGGACGCTGACGGATAGAGCAAGCCGCCAGGTGATCACGTTCGCCGCTGATGGGAACCCGGTCAGTGTCGAGGACCGCAACGGCAACACCACCACCATTGGGTACGAAGCGGGGGAGCCGGTCTCGGTGACCACGAACGCCGGCCCGGTCATGGCCCGCACGGCCAAGCTCGCCTATGACACTGCGGCCTCGGCGTTGACGGTGACGCAGTCAGCGACGGCCAGCACGTCACGGTCGATCCGATACGTCAAGGACTCCTCGCAGAACCTGACCTCCTATACGGATGCCGAGGGCAAGACCACGACGTTCGCTTACTCCGGTCGGGATCTGACGTCGATCACGTCGAACACGGGCGCGGTGACGACGTTCACGTACAGCGGGGCCACGCACAAGGTGACCCGCATCGACCAGCGCAACACCACCGCCGGGTCACCGGGAACGGCCGTCACGCGGGTCGCCTATTCGTCAACGACGGAGACTCTGGTCGCTGGTCCGAACACGGACCTGAACGTTGCTGTGGCCTCGGGTCCCCGGACGATCTACACGGTCAACGCCAGCACGAAGCTCGTGGAGAAAGCCCTCGACCCGCAGACGCGGGAACGGTCCAAGACCTACACCGCCGGCGCGGACACGTTGACCTCCACGATCGGCGCTGAAGGCGTCGAGGGGCGAGGGACAAGCAAGGGCACCTACGGCGCCAACAACAATGAGTCGCTGACCAGAGCGGAATCACCCGGCGGCGCTGCCTCGCAGACGACCTACGGCTCGACTGCGGCCACCGCGTACCTGCCCGCCTCGAGCACCGATGATGCTGGCAACCAGAGCCTGATGACCTACAACGGTGCCGGGAACCAGACGTCTTCCTCCGACGCATCCGGGGCGAAGGCGGAGCTGGACTACAACGACAACGGCACGGTCAAGACCGCGACCGCACCCGGAAACGGTGCGAACCGGACCCAGTACGCCTACAACGACGACAAGCAGCTGATCAAGATCACCCCCGTCACCGGGACCAGCCTCGGGGTGAAGGACTTCACCTACGACGGATACGGGCGCATCAAGACCGAGACAGACGGCCGCGGGAACACCACCACCTACACCTACGACAAGAACGACCGCCGTCTCGTGACCGCGATCACCGGTGGCATCACGGTCACGGACACCTACGACGCGTCGGGCCGGTTGACCAAGAGCGTCAGCCCGTCGGGGACGATGACCAACACCTACGACCAGCAGGGCCGCCAACTCACCACGTCCAACACCGCCGGGGGAGGGACGATCTCGTACACGTACGACAAGGCCTCGAACCAGATCTCCTCGACCGACGTCGGCGGCACCTACGCCAACTCCTACGATTCCTCGAACGTGCTCCTCACCAGCACCTACCCCAAGGGCACCGGAACCGGACGAGTCGTCTACGAGACAGACAAGAACAATCGCCGCATCAACACGTGGCTGAACTCCAACAACGAACACACCACCTGGTCCGCACGACAGAACACCACCTACGACACCACCGGCCGCGTCGCAGGGCTCAAGGCATGGACGGGGACCGGCAACTCGAGCAATCAGGTCGTTTACGACGTCACCTACTGCTACAACGCCGGCACCGCAGCACCCACCTGCGGCACCGCACCTGCCAATGACCGGTCGAAGCTGCAGTGGTCGAAAGACAACCGCACCGGGCAGGTCACGACCTACACCTACGACGGACAAGGACGTCTCACCCAGGTCGCCCAGACCGGCGGAACGGCAGCGAACAACACGTACAAGTACACCTACGACATGCGCGGAAACCGCCTCACCGCCGTCGTCACCGGCGCCAACCCGGCGTCACAGACGCTGACCTATAACGCGGCGAACCAGATCACCACCACCGGGTACACGTACGACGGTGCCGGGAACCTGACCAAGAACCCGACGACGGCGTTCACCTACAACCCGGCGCAGCAGATGACCAAGGCCATCCGCGGCGGCGTCACCACCGACTACACCTACGCCGGCGCCGACCAGAAAGCCGTCCTCTCCGAGAGCGTCTCGGCCGGCACCGACTACCGCACCGTCTACGGCAAGGCAGACGGGAACGGCAACCCGCAGATCGTCACCTACACCGGCGGCAACAACTCCTCCCACGTGTTCAGCGACCCCGTCACCGGACAAGCCTCACTGCTCACCACCTCGACAGACGTGGTGTCGATGTATCTCTGGGACGGCCTCGGCAACCCCGTCGGGCTCCTAACCGACGGTGCTTCCAACCCGGTCCCGGCCACGTACGACCCGTACGGGCTCAGGGCTCTGACAGCCGCGAATTCGGACACCGGGGTTGCACAGAACCCGTATGCGTTCAAGGCCGGCATCTACGACCGCGGTACCGGCCTGGTGAAGTTCGGCCTCCGCTGGTACGACGTCGTCACCGGTGCCTGGACTCAACAAGACACGCTCGACGCACCCCTGGACCCGGGTAATGCCAACCGCTATGTGTTTGCAGCTGGTGACCCCGTCAACAACAGCGACTCCACTGGGCGAGCACTAGATTGGGAAGAAATTGGTTACCAAACGGTCTCAGCTGCTGCTGGCGGTATAGCCGGCGCTGCCGTAGGGATCGCGCTGGCCCCGCTGTGTGTTGGAGTTGTCACTTGCATTGGGACGGGCTTGGCCGTGGCAGCAACTGAGCAGGCGGTCGGAAATCTCACGGCAGACGCCGTTTATGGACGAGGAGCCTTCTCTTGAGCACCGCTGCGACCAACCGGACGCGAAAAATGAAACGCATGGCCGTTGCCCTGTGGATTGTCGGAGGCCTTATATTCCTGGGTTCGATCGTCGCGTCGGGGATCGTGGCTTCCGACCACGGGTGGCTACTAACGGTCGCCCGGGTGTTGGGCGTCCTTTGCGTGGTTTGTGGCTTCTTGGTAAAACGAAGATCGGACGTGGCTTACGACCCGAGGGAAGCTCGGGACGCTCACGATTCGCCCCAGAGCTCTGAAAATAATTAGCTCTGGCGTGACCGTGCAGGGTGGAAACCGGGTGACGGAGTAGGAAGGAACTCGCCAAGAGCCACGGATACGACCCGGCGCCTTCTCATGTTTGGCTGCATCTAATTAGCTGATGGGCCTTTCCATGGCTCGACACCACCAGCAGGAACGCGGGCTCGAGGTGGGCACGCTGTCTTGCGGATGAAGACATGCGTAGGCCAGATTCTTTGCTAGTTGGCGGCGTCGTAGGCGTCGCGGATGGCGCTCGAGACACGCCCGCGGTCGGAAACCTCGTGACCGTTCTGGCGGGCCCACTCTCGGATCTTCGTGAGCTCAGCCTTGTCCGTCTTGGTTGCTCCTGCAGCGCCGATGCTCTTGCGTCCTGTACGCCGGCCGGCGGTGGTGTACGGCGTGATTGCTTCGTGCAGTTCGGCGAGGTGTGAGTCGCTGAGGTCAATCTCGTAGGGGGTGCCGTCGAGTGCGAATGTGACTGTGCGTCCCGCTCCATCGGCAATGGGGGTGCCGTCGATGTCGTCGGTGAGCTGGATAAGGGTCTTGCGGGCCATGGGGTTCCTTTGTTTCGGTGCTGCGCCGGACGAGTGAACTAAGTACCTCTCCGGAGGCTCACGAGAGGTTCGTTTGTGAGTCCAGTGTGGCGGTGCGTCGATAGAGGGTTGCGCGGGACATGCCGAAATCGCGAGCAACCTGCGATGGTGGCTGGCCGGCGTCCAGAAGTCTGATTACCGATCGGATCTGGCTGTCAGTGAAGACAGGACGTCGTCCGCCGAGGTCGCTGCCTGTCTGGCGCCTCTTCGATACTGAGTCTCGGACGCGTTCGCGTTTGATCTCGAGTTCCATCTGCGCGAGGGCGGCCATGACGGAGAACACCATCGATCCCATGGGGGTGGATGTGTCGACGTCGCCGCCGCCGAGGTTTAGCACGCGGAGGCCGGCGCCGCGGTCTCGGAGCTGTGCTGCGAAGCCGAGCATGTCGATGGTGGAACGCCCCAAGCGATCAAGGGTTGTCACGACCAGGGTGTCGCCATGATGAAGCGCATTAAGGGCTCTGTCGAATGCCGGCCTGGATGCACGTGCACCGGAGACACCATGGTCGACGTAGAGGTCATCTCGCCGGACCCCCGCCATGAGGAGATCTTGTTCTTGCCGATCGGTGTCCTGTTGACGGGTTGAGACGCGGGCGTAGCCGATCAACCGCAACGCAGCACCGCATGTGTCTCGCAACCAACTTTCATGACAGCAATTCTCGACCATAGTTGCGATACATGGTTACGAGACTCGCCGTGTCCCGGAATCACGGGCCGCCGGTTACTCGTTGCTTGGAGCTGACAAGACGTCTCGCAACCGTAGGGATGTGAGACTCGCCGCACGGGTACTCAACCGATATGATTTCGTCAACAGTGGGGAATCTAATGACGAAACCAAAATTTGGTGACTTGTACTTCGGTAAGAGCGACTCAAAAAATGAGCTGGCGGGCGATCGTGACGAGTTCATCAAAAGTTTCGTCGATCTAAACCGGATAACAGAAGAAGTCATTTCAGGAGATAAGACCCTGATTCTCGGCCCTAAAGGAACCGGCAAATCAGCCCTAGCATGGTTTCTCGAAGCGTCTCAACACGAGAACGATTTTCTCTGCACTGTTCAAGACGCCTCCGATCTCCCATTAGCGGATATCCCACGGCTAGAGACAGGGCAAGCAGCTGGCACCGATCGAACCGTCGCCGCCTGGAAATTCATCCTGCTCTGCAACTATCTGGCGTTGCTTCTAAAGGACCAATCGTGTGAGCTTCCGAACCGCAACGAGGTCGGCCGAGTCACAAGGCTTCTCCGCGAATATGGCCTAATCGGTGATACGTCAGTACGAGCCATCCTTGACATCTCAAAGACTACGATAGAAATTCCCATCCCGAAAGTCGGGACTATTTACCGTCGTGAACGACAGGCCAAGCTCAACATCTATTCGCTCTTGCCTTACCTTGAAGAATGGGCCGCGAACGCGCGGTCAGCCAACCGTCATATGCTCCTGCTTGACGGTCTAGACTCAATCTTTCTGAACGACGAGAAATACGATGAAAGTCTCGCCTCAATGGTCCAGGCAGCCTACTCAATTAACCAACGTCTCTCCGGGATGGGCGCGACAGGTAGCATCGTTTTGCTGTTGCGTCACGATGTATTCAATCGCGTATCACTGATGCTTCCTGACTCGCAGAAAATGCGCGACGACTTCGCAGTAGAGCTGGATTGGCGAGTCCTTTCGGGAGCGGCTGGCTCCAACGCCCCCTTGCTGCGCCTTGTAAATGGGAAAGCCGCCCGTGCATTGGATGTCAAGTCTGTCGATGTTCTTTCGTACTTCCCAAGAAATATTCAAGTCGGGGGCACACACGGTAACGCTCCTCGATTTGTGGATCGCCTGCAGTATTTACTGAATCTCACCAGGCATACTCCACGAGACTTGCTTCGTCTCTTCGACGAGATTCGAAAGGTGGAAGCATCCGGGGCGTTTCCGGAGAGTAAAGAGACGCTTCGGTCTGATGTTATTCGAGAAGGCATTCTTCAATACTCGACCAAATACTTTACAGGAGCTATTCGAAATGAATTCGCCGGGTACGAGAATGGCGTCGAAGAAGCGCAACGGGCCCTCGACGCATTGCAAGGACTTCAGCGCCAAAAATTTGATAGGTCGACCTTCGCGAAACAACTACGAGAAAACGGAGAAGACAAGGGTGAAGTAGTCGACCGCCTGCTTAAGCTTCTCTTTTTTGCAGGCGCTATTGGCAACGAGGTCAGAATAACAGGCGGAAGCTACCTCCAGTTTTATCACCGGCGGGACGACTCTGAAGTCCATTTAAAAGGAAGTTTTGTTCTTCATAATGCACTGTGTCATGCGTGGAATGTGCCTTTTTCGTCTTAACCGCTAAAGAGCCTATCGGGATGCATATTAGCGAATGCTCATTGCTTCGCAGGAGAAGCACCTCGTGCAGCTGCACCGCACCGGTGAGCACGCCACGAGCGAGATCGCCGAGATTTTCGGCGTCGCCTGCTCTACGGTCTATCGAGCTGTTCATCGGGGTGGCGGGCAGTAGTAACTAGCCAGCCAAAGAAGGTAGGGAACTAGACATGGATGAACGAGCCACCGCTTGGATGATTAGCCATCTTCGCGAACACCTTGAAGCGTTGGAAGCCACAGGCTGGGAGTATCACTCGACCCAGCTACAGGGGCTAGAGGTGACGAAGCGCATTCTGCATCGTGTGCTCCCCGGGGAGCATTTCGATCTGGACCCGATGAGCAACAATGAGTGGCGGTGGGAAGCTTCCACTGCTATCGCCCGGGCCCTCGGTATTCTGCGTAACCAAGAGCAGATTTTGGAGTTTCTAGGCCCCGAGGGGCCTTCGATGCCTGTCGACGGGCTTCACGAAGTTGTTTGGCTCAGCGCGTCTGCGTTGTGGTCCGACGGGCACTACGGCGCAGCAGTTACGCGTGCGGCAGCCTTTTTGAACGCACACGTTCAGGCCAGGTCTCAGCGGCCTGATTTGTCCGACAAGGAACTAGTCAGTCAGGCCTTTAGCCCTGAGGCGGCGAAGGTCGGCAAGCCAAGACTCCGTTGGACTGGTGATGTCGCGCCCAGGACGCTGACATCCATGCGGGATGGACTGCTGCATTACGCCATGGGCGTCTCCTTGGCGATTCGCAACCCTAGTGCCCACGAGCCAGGAGACATGAGTAAGCAGCTTGCCGTTGAGCAACTGGCGGCCATGAGCTTGTTGGCTAGGTGGGTCGATGAATGCGTGCTCGATGCGGTGGCTGTTAGCGAAGAGGGGCTAGGGGACAGCATTGGCAACAGTCACGCGGCTATAAACCCCAGCAAGTAGGCAGTGTGGGGAGTCGCGGGTGATGATTCCTCGTCGATGACGGTTCAGGCGACCTTTTTCCAAGTGCCGCAATTCGACGAGTTGAACGCGTAGTCGGAGCTTCGGATCGTGACCTCAACGCGAAGTGCGGCGTTCAAAAAGTCGTTGTCGATGGTGCTTCCGGTGCTGTCTTGTCGCTCCCAGTAGCAGCCGTCCAGGTTGCCCTCTGAGACGTACGTTCCGGGTTGGATGTCGGTCCCTACGCGTTTGACACCGGCTCCAAACTGCGTGCCGGCTGCGACAGCGGCTAGTTCTGCTTGTGAGGCGGTTAGTCGCGCTTGGATGTCGGGAACGCGGGGGTGGTCGGGGCAATGCGCGATAGCTGCTGACATTTCAGGAATTTGAGCAGATGAATAGGTCGGAAGGCTGGCGTACGAGTCGAAGCCAAGGCTGGCGCAGATGGAATCGAGAATGCCGAGTCTGGATGCGTCCACGACGCCTCCCGTGTCGAGGGCCTGCTGCTGATCAGGGCTGATGAAGTCGCCCCGTCGGGTTTCTGCTCGACAACCGGTGAGCCCGAGTGCCGCGGCACGTTCGGCCCACACGCCGCGGAATTGCTCGAACGCATGTGAAATTCCAGCAGCATCCGTACATTCCAGGGTCCAGTAGTAGATCTCTGGACGATCTCCGATCGACGAAATGAGGGTGGCGACCCCGCGCCGGGCCTCGGCAATGGTGTCTGTGTCGTCAGAGCCGGCCACTTCCCTAAGGGTGTCCAGGGCGCTCTGAAGATCGGTGACGTCAGTTGGGTCGGCGTAGTCAAGACCTGAGGCGAGGAAGAGTTCGGCGTCTTCGATCAAGCTCCGCGCTCGCTCCTGTCCACGAGTCAGCTCCTCGACCGCGTCCTGACGTGCCTCTTCAGCTTCAATGGCCCTAGCAATTTTGAGGTCCTCTGCCTCCTGCCGCTGGTGGACGACGGCCGGGACAACAAATGCAGCGATCACGGCGACCACCAGCACTGCTCCAACCGCCAGACCGGCTCTGGTCCGTACGAAGCGAAAGGCGGCAGCAGGAAGCGAGCGCACCCGGGCAGTCCACTGCTTGGGATTCTGATCATTCCTCGAAGGCGCTGGCATGCTCTGATTCTAGGAGTAGGTGGGTCTAATGCAGCACTGCCGCCGGGATAGCGTCCGTCGACTTATCTGCGTGGCGAACGCGTCTTGTCCCGATAGCCGATCAGTCACGGGTTCAGCTTGCGTCGTACCTGTGTCTGAGCTCGTCGAGAACAGCCGTCTCGAATTTGTTGACGTCTCCGTCGATCTCCGCAGTCTTTTGGGCTACATCTATGAGGTCGAGCAGATCGCCGTCCTCGGCGTCGAGTCGACGCCAGAGGTCGTCCTTGTCGATGTCGATTACGTCCTCGAGGTCTGCTTCGGTGAGGCCGTGTTTTTCGTTGGCGAGCTTTGTGAGCTGCTTCATGAGGAGGGTTTCATCGTCGGTTATTTTTCCGTCGGCCATGATCAGCATCCAGGCGACCCAGAGCATGGACTGGGGGTGCTTGGTGCGGGTCGTGATCTGGTCGGCGGCTTCCGTGATTCGCGCATCGTTTCGGAAGACGGCTCGTGCGTGCCGACCCGCGAGGAGGGTTGTGTAAAAGTTGATGCCCACGGACAGGGGCACTCCGACGATGGGGATACCGATCTTGACCACATTGCGCTGCAGCAGATGCTTTCCCACAACGGGAAGAGCTTTACCTGCTTTGATGACGTCGCCCTTGTAGAAAGCTTTGACGAGTGGCTTGACGATGGCCGGGACGGATTTCAGAAGCCCCTCGCCTGCGACTTGTCCGCCTTGGATGGTGAAGGCGATACGGACGAGCTTCCACAAGTCGTCCGGGTCGTCGAGATCGAGAGGAACGCGATAAAGCACAGCGATGTCGTAGGCGAGGTGAATCTGGAGTCGTGCCGTGTAGGCGACATCGACCAGGACGCTGGCTGCTGCGGCAGGCACGGTAATGGGAGCAAGGATCGCAGTCATCGCTGCGGCGCTGTAAGCGCCGGCCGAGAGGCCTCCTTCGATGGCTGCGTACCGGGAGGCCATCTTGATCCGCTGTTCGACGATCGCGTCAGCGGGCACGCCGGGATACTTCGCCTTGAACCACTCCGCGTTGACCTTTTCCGTGTAGGAGTCCAAAGCGTGTGCAAGCAGCTTGGTGAACCAATTCCCGGAGGCGATGTCTTGAGGGTCGAGGGACTTGACGAAGTCGCGGAGCTCCGCTCGGTCCTGCTCCACTTCCTCACGTTCGCTGTCAGTTGCGTGGATGGGTTTCGGGTTCATCTGCCGGGCCTCGTGCTCTTCATCGGGTCAACCTGCTGATAATGGCATGAGCTGAGATCATTTCTCGACGGCCAAGCCCGCGAACGGGGGCGGTAGTGGGTCGGGTGATATCTGACCTCGGCCCCGGCTCGCACCGCCTTCGCGGGCGGGACCCCTTTTCGTTACGACGATGGGGGATAGATGCTTCGTCCGGCCGCAACGCTCCAGCCCGTCGGTCTTGCTGCATCTGGGGTCCGATATGGGGGACTTGATATCCCACCGGCTCTGCCTCATGCCAGGCGGCCGCGCTGCCCCGCGCACCTTCACCAGCTGCGTGGGGAGGTTCCCTCAAGAGGCTGGCACCTCGGGCTCTGCGGAGAGCTAAGGCAGGGGACGCGACGCCTTCCGAAGCAACGAGAACCCAATTGCTGTATTCGATACGCCTACAAGGACCATGAACCAGCCGAAAAAGGATCCGTTGGCGACGGATCCTATGCCAGCGAGCAGCATGACAAGAGCGGACACGATTAAGACCCAGGCCATGTTTTCAGTCACGACCGCAGTATGACGTAATGAGTGACAGATGGTGCCGGTGGTGCTCGCCGGCTACGGGCATACGGAAGGGGAACAGTAGTTGTGCTAGCACCGTGCCCCTCAATGCTGATGTTGTTGCCTGAGCTTCACGGGCAGGGGTGCCAGCAACACCAGCCAGAGAAGACGAAAAAGAACGCCTTCGACTTCCATGACGCTACGCGCCGGCAGCCACACCTGATCGCGTCCAGCTCAACGCGTCATACAACACGTGCATCGGGGGAGGGATGGTCCTAGGGCGCTGAGGAACCGAGAAGCAGCCCCGGTAGCTCATTGATCGCGGAGCGGATCAGGTCAAGATCTGCGGTGTAGCGGACGGCGTACCCGCCGCGGGTTTTGCTCGAGGTCACTGGTTGGTCGCCGAAGATCGCACCGGTCTCTAGAAGTACAGCCAGCAAGCGCCCGAGGGATGACCCGGGGATGCC
>Ga0265798_10007883_pt1 | contig 13703 bp, 9 predicted proteins | sample P3T30metagenome_FD_192430 | JGI IMG/M metagenome (GOLD analysis project Ga0265798, IMG submission 192430) | Plant litter microbial communities from East Loma Ridge, Irvine, California - P3 T30 | ecosystem: Environmental > Terrestrial > Plant litter > Unclassified | place: USA: California...
GACGATGTGGGCGATTGCGCTGCCCTTCACCGGCGTGGCCCCCTTGTTCGAAACCGGCCGCGCGGGTCTGGTGCTGCTGTGGTTTGCGGCGCTGGCCGTGAACTTCGTGAATGCGGCGCGCCAGGACGGATTGGCACCGCCCCCCTTCGTTGCATGGCTGCGTCGGGCATTGGCCTACGCCTGGCTGACCATGCTGGTGGTGGTCGGCGTGGCTGCCTTTGCGATCTACCAGCGCATTGCGCAATACGGCTGGACGGCAGAGCGCGTCTGGAGCGTGTTAGTGCTGATGATGGCGGCTGGATATGCCCTGGGTTATTCGCTGAGCGTGTTCAAGTCCGAACGTGGCTGGATGTGGAGCATCGACCAGACCAACGTCTTCATGGCGATCGTGCTGTGCGCGGGCTTGATTGCGCTGTCTTCGCCGCTGGCTGACGCGCGCCGGATATCGGTGGCCAGCCAGGTCGGCCGGCTGCTGGCAGGCAAGACCAAGATCGAAGAGTTCGATTTCTATTACTTGAAGTCCAAGAGCGGCCTCTACGGCACCCGCGCCTTGCAGGCCTTGGCCAACGGCATCCCTGACAATCCGCAGGCCAAGCCGATTTCCGAGGCGGCGCGCACCACGCTTGACGGCAGTCGGAGCGACCTTGATGCGGTGCTTCCTCCTGGACCGACTGACGAAGAACTGCGCGCACGCTGGCGTCTGCTGGACGGTCAGGTCGCCGTGCCGCCCGAGGCGGTCGATGCGCTGATTGCCTACCTGCGCTCCGACTCGCCGGCGGGCCCGGAAGACACCTGCATGTTCAACGAGATCAACTGCCTGCTGTGGATGAGTGATCTGGACCAGGACGGCAAGCCGGAACTGGTGCTGGTGATCGACGAAAACTGGCAACGGATGGCGATCGTGTTCCGCTGGCAGGCCGATCCGGCGACGCTCACGCGGGTTGGCAAGATCGACGGCGTGACCCCTGAGTGGATCACTGCCCTGAGTCTGGGCTCGGCCAAGCTGCAGCCCAGTCCGTGGCGCGACATCGATGCAGGCGGCGTGCAGTTGCGGGTAGTGCCGCTGAAGAGCGACCGGTAAGCAGAACCGCCATTGGCGGCGGTCCGAGGCCTCGCCAATCAACGCAGAGGTGGAAGACGCGTGCCGCTGCGTGCACGGCCGCATTCATTTTGCAGGTTTATCCGCGACACGCGGATCGAGGAGCAGCAAGACATGTCGAGCGTAATGCGCAGATTGGCCCTCGTCGGCCTGGTTCAGGGCATCGTGTTGCTGGGACTGCACCAGGCGTCGCAGGACGGCATGTGGCTGCGCACGCAAGCGCCACTGCTGCTGGGGCTCCTGTATGCCACGGTTGCGTTGCCGCTTGCCTGGTACCTGACGGAAGGCATCGACGGGCTGTCGCCACGTCGCCGCCGCGTCACCGTCCTGCTGGTGGGCGTGGTGATCGCCGTGCTGGGCGCGTGCGAAGGACTCGTGGGCGCCGATCCCAGTGGCGAGGCCCGGTTTGGCATGTCGATGATCGCGGGCCTGGCGCTGGGCTTCGTCGGCATCCCCTTGCTGGTGCATGCGGAACGCGGCGGGCGCCTGGGCTGGCGCTGGCATTATGCGGCGCTCTTCCGAACCGCCTGGCGCAACGCGATGATGATGATCGTGGCCGGCATATTGACTGGCATCCTGTGGGGCGTGTTGATTGCCGGTGCGGGCCTGATGCGCAGCATCGGCCTGGACATCGTCTGGGACGCAATCTCGTCGTCCTGGTTCTACCTGCCGGCGACCGCCGCCGTCTTTGCCAGTGCCACGGCGCTTGCCGTGGTGCGCGCCGACACGCTTGTTGCGCTGCGCCGGTTCTGGCTGTCGATGAACCAGGCCTTTCTGCCGCTGGTGCTGCTGTTCTCGGTCAAGTGGACGGTGGCGCTGCCCTTCACTGGTCTCGACGTGTTGTTCCGGACCAAGATGGCCGGCTTTGCGCTGCTGTGGTTTGCGGCACTTGCCATCAACTTCATGAACGCAGCCTACCAGGATGGCCAGTCGCCTCCGCCATTCACGCACTGGCTGCGCAGGACCGTGTCCCTGGCGTGGTGGACGATGCTGGTGGTGGTCGCCGTCGTGGGCATCGCATTGTTCCTGCGCATCGGCCAGTACGGCTGGAGCGCCGACCGCGTGTGGGGCATCTTCGTGCTGGTCATGGCCGCGGGCTATACGCTTGGCTATTCCTTGAGCGGCCTGTTGCCCGCACGCGGCTGGATGTGGAGCGTGGGCCAGACCAACGTCGTGATGGCCTTGGTGATGTGCGCCGGACTGATCGCGCTGTCCTCGCCCATTGCCGACGCACGCCGAATTGCGGTCAACAGCCAGGTCGAGCGCTTGCTGAACGGCAAAACGCCACCCGAGAAGTTTGACCTGCGCTACCTGGACCAGAGCAGTGGCGTCTACGGCAGGAATGCCTTGCAGGTGCTGGCAGACGGCAAGTCCGGCCATCCCCAGGCGGCGCAGTTTGCCGCGCTGGTGCAGACCTACCGGAAAGCCATGGCGGAAAGGAGTCGGCCCTACGCCGACCTGAGCGACGACACCCTGCGCCAGCAATGGAAACTCGAACCGGCAGGCACGCCTGCCCAACCCGAGCTGATTGACGCCCTGCTTGCACGACTGCGGAGCCAGAGGCCGTCCAGCGACGAAACCAAATGCCTGGAAAGCATCAACTCCTGCTTCCTCTGGATGGGCGACGTGAACGGCGACGCCACGCCGGAGCTGTTGCTGGTGGTCGATCGAGGCTGGGTTCGCAACGTCCTTGTCTACCGCTGGGAGCCCGCCGCGAAGCAGCTCACCCGTATCGGCAAGATCGAGCGCGTAAGCAAAGAGTGGGTCGCGGCGCTGCGCCAAGGAAAGGCGCAGATGGTGCCCAGTCCGCTGCGCGATATCGAGGCAGGGGGAAGTCGGGTGCGAATTCTGTCCGAGTGATGATCTGGGGGGCTGGTAGTCCGGTTTGTCGCAGGCACGGGGAAGCGGTTGCAAATCGTGCGGGTGGTGTGACCGGGGTTGAACGCCAGCATGACCGCCTCGGCACACCCATGTATTTTCCCCAGCTAGGGATGCGTGCCGATGTTCCTGGCGCGGCCCGCCTGATACTGTGCAGGAAGGCCTCCGGGGAGCGCATACATGGCCAACACGGTACGCAAGACTTCCGTCACCGAGATGGCTGGCATCGGCCTGCTGCAAGGCATATCGCTGTACGCCCTGACGACCCCCGCCGCGAAGGCCCAGCTGAGCGGCATGTCCGCCGTGTTGTGGATGACGTGCTGGACCGCCGTCGTGCTGGTGCCGCTGCTGTGCTACTTCACTGAAAACCTGCTTGGCCTGTCACGCCTGCGCCGCGTGGCAATCGTGGCCGGCCTGGGCTTCGTCATTCCCGTGATGCTGACGACCGAATACACGGTGTTGCGCCAGCGCGAGTTCATTCAGTCCAGCTACGCGCCGCTGCTGACGGCTGCAGTGTGGAGCTTCATCGGCGTTCCGTTGCTGGCGCATCTGCGGCACAGCCCGCGTGTAGCTCGCCGACTGCATCCCGCTTACGAGGTCCAGGGCGCAGCTCGTCCGCAGGCCCGCGCCCAGGGTTGGCACTGGCCCTATGCCGATCTGTTCCAGACGACCTGGCGCAATACCATCGCATTTTTCACGGCGCTCGTCCTGGGCGGTATCGGCCTGGCGGCGCTGGCGCTTGTCGCGGTGGCCTGTCGACTGGTCGGCCTGGGCGTGGTCGGGCAGATCTTGTTCGAGCCGCCCGTGCTGGTGTCCGCCTACGCCACGCTGTACGGCGCCGCGATGGGCCTGGTGCTGAAGCAGCAAACCTGGCTGATCGCGGCACGCCGCTTCCTGCTTTCAGGCCGGAACCTGCTGCCGCTGTCGCTTGCGGTGCTGTTCGGCTGCGAGGTGTGGCGGTATCGCACCGACATGCCCGTGTTGGCGGCAGGCTATACCACAGCGGTGATCCTGGCTGGGCTGCTGATGTTCATGGTGGTGCGGACCAACACGCACTACCTCGACGGGCTGGAGGTCGAGGCGCCCTCGCCCCGTGTTCGCAAGTTTCTGGTCGCGGCCTGGATGGCGGCCATGGTGGCGCTGGGTGTGATTGCCCTGCTGCTGGTCCGCCTGGTGCTCCAGGATGGATGGAGCGCGGACCGGGTATGGGCAGCATTCCTCTGGGCACTGGCCGCTGGCTGCGTAGTGGGCTATGGCTTGAGCATGTTCAGGCGCGAGCAGGGCTGGATGTGGAGCGTGGCGCCGACGAATATCGCCATGGGTGGCGTCTTGTGCGCGGGCATGTTCCTGCTGGCCACACCGTTTGCGGACGCCCGCAGCATCGCCGCGCAAGACCAGATCCAGCGCTTGCTGGACGGCGATGCGCCTGCCGACCACTTTGACTACGTCAGGCTGGCAAGGGAAAACGACCGTTACGGCCGCGACGCGCTGAAGTATCTGAGTCAGGTCGACCCGAAACACCCGCACGCTGCGCACATCATCGCGGGGGCAAATGCCGCCTTGGACAAGACCACGACGGCGGATACGTCGGAATTCAGCGACCGCTCAAGCCGGCGTTGACTTGTTCTGCCCGGTCAACTTCGCCTGCAAGCCGGCAAGTTCCTGTTCCAGGGCACGCATACGTTCCGCCGCTTGGCGCATAGCTGCGTCAGCCTCGGCTTTCTCGGCCGTACGCTGCTCGTTCAGCCTGACGCGCTCTTCAGTCATCGCAGCCAGTCGCCCTTCCAGCGCGCCAACCTTGCCCTGCCACTGCGCAGACAGGTCGTGCCAGCGCGTGGCTTCCTTGGCGGCGGCCTCGGTCTTGGCCGCAAGCTGGGTCTGCGCCAAGGTCAAGGCCTTGTCCAGCTGCGCGGCCCGCACGCGCTCGCGATCCAGTTCCAGCAGATTGTGTTTGTGCTGGGCGTCATAGCGCGCCTGGATGCCGGAAAGGGCATCGCGCGACTCGGCATGCGCCGCACTCAGCGCGCGCCGATGGTCTTCATGCGCGGCCGCCAATCCCGCCTGGACTTCAGCCAAGGCCTCGCGCAGCGTCGTTTCACGCGCGGCAAAGGCTTCGCGCAGATCCGCTTCCCGCAGCGCAGCCGCCTGTTGCTGCGCCTTGGCGTAGGCGTCCCGCACGCTGATGGATTCGCGATGGGCTGCGGTTTCGGCTGACAGACGCTCGCGCAAGTCGTCGGCCTCTTTCACCGCTTCCAGATGATCAGCCCGGGCCTGCTGCAGCGCTTGCTGCTGGGCAGCGTGCTGTTCACGCAAGCCGTCCAGTTCCACTTGGACCGCCCCAAGCTTGGCCAGCGTCCGCGTCACAGCGTCTGCCGCTTCGCTGCGCTGGGCGTCGAAGGTTTGCTCGGCGTGCTGCTTGGCTTCGCGCCACAGGCTCATCGTCAGCTCGGCTGCCGCGTTTTTCAGCCCCTCCGGCATGTCGGCGTGATCGATCTTCACGCGCGATTGCTCACGCAGGCTGTTCCAGAACGCCCCCAAGGCCGCCGCCGGCGCGGACATGCTGCCCTTGCGCACCAATTGATACAGCCGATTTGCGGTCGGCGTCTGTCCGTACCTGAAGAACATCAAGGCACAGGTCTCGCGATACAGCTCGGCCGTGTTCGAAAACTGCGCACGCAGTGCGTCGACGTCGTTTTGCAGCTGCTGATCGGGCGTCGGCGCGGTTTGCATGGGCGGCTCCTGAGTTAGGAATTAATAATACAACGTATTATGTATTTTTACTTGAACCACATTCCTTATTTTTGACATTATTACTCTACTGTCAAATAATCGAAGCCCTCCTCTGCCGTCTGGCCAAAAAGGCGCGCTTCTTTTGAGGAATCCGTTCGTGTTGGGTGCCGAAATTTGCGCCAAACCGCGCCTGAGGTCTGAGGAGCACCCAACACTCGAAAAAAAAGGCGATGAACAAGCCGAACGCCTTTTCGCCGGAAATTCGCAGGCGTGGGGATGCGCCTGGCTCGCGAAAATCGCGGCCAGTACCGGTCGTCTTTGGGGATCTATTCAGTCCGTCGCGCCGAAGAGGGGCTGCGTGCGGTAAGCGCTGAGTGAGAGGGTCATAAGCGCGATGAGGTCCGTGCGGGTACAGCCGCCTGCGAGCATGCGCAGGCCAAGGCGCTGGAGCGCGAGGTCCAGGCACTACGTCAGCCCCACCCTACCCTGACAGGCCGGCGCGTTTGTCGCCCGGCCGCAAAAACAGGGCGCAAGCGCGCCCTGCAGGTCATCCGCAACGGCAGCGAGCGCCGTTGCCAGCGCGTCGTTTGCACGGCTCGCCAGGCTTGCGTCACGCATTCACTCAATACAGGCCCATGCCGCCATTGACTTCGATGACTTCGCCGGTGATGAACGATGCCGCCTCCGAACTCAAGTACAAGGCTGCATTTGCCACGTCCTCGGGGGTTCCCTCGCGTCGCAGCGGCGTGCGCTCGACGCCAGCGCTGCGTCCCTGCGGCGTGTTGAACATGTCGTGGAAACGCGTGGCGATCAGGCCGGGCGCGATCGCGTTCACGCGCACCCCTTCCGGGCCGACCTCTTTCGCCAGCGCACGGGTGTAGCTCAGCAGCGCGCCCTTGGCCGCACCGTAGTGGCTGGCGCCCGGGCCGCCACCGTCGTGCCCGGCCAGCGACGACATGATGACGATGTTGCCGCTGCGCCGCGGCAGCATGTGGCGCAGTGCCGCGCGGCAGCACAGGAAGGCGCTGGTCAGGTTGAGCTCAGTCGCCTCGTTCCAGAACGCGAGCGTCATGTCGACGCACTTGACGCGCTTGAGCAGGCCGCCGGCGTTGGCCACGAGCGTGTCGATGCGGCCGAATCGCGCCAAGGTCTGCGCGAAGGCTGCGTCGACCTGCGCCTCGTCGGTCACGTCGATGTGCAAGGCGAGCACCTGGTCGCCGAGTTCGGCGACGAGTGCCTGTGCCTCGTCGGCGCTCGACCAGTAGGTGAACGCGACCTTGTCGCCGCGCGCCGCATGTGCGCGCACGATGGCGGCACCGATGCCGGACGCCCCACCGGTGACGAAGGTGGTGTTGGTGTGTTGGCTCATGCTCGTTGATTCCTCAGGGGGTTGTCGAGTGGGTGTTCGGCGGTCGATTCACGCACCACCAGCTCCGGCACGAACACCAGTTCGTGCGGCGCTTCTCCAGGGTTCTTCATGCGTTCCAGCAAACGGCTGACGGCCGCCGACGCCATCTGCTCCATCGGCTGTCGGACGGTGCTGAGCGCCGGGGTGATGTACTGACCCAGAAACAGGTCGTCGATGCCCACGACCGACACGTCGTCGGGGACGCGGCGGCCGCGCTGTCGCAATCCTGCTGTCAGTCCAAGCGCCAGCATGTCGTTCATCGCCACATAGCCCGTTGCGGTGCACCCCGAGGCGTGCAAGGCGATGGCGGCAAGGCGTCCAAGTTCGGCCATTTCCATGTCGGCCGTACCCGTGGTCACGTCACCGATGTGAACCTCGAATCGCTTGCCTGCACGCATGCAGGCCTCGCGTGCGCCTTCAAGCCGCGCATTGCGGTTGACCGAGCGCAGGGGCGCCGACACGTAGCCGATGTCCTCGTGGCCCAGTGCCAGCAAGTGCTCGGCGGCGATCACGCCGGCGCGGTGGTTGTCCAGGCTCACGTAGTCCATCGGCAACTCGCCGTGCTGCGCAGTGCGATCGAAGCTCACGACGGCCAGCCCGCCCTCGATCAGCGGCACCAGGTGCTGCTGGGCTTGCAAGGAAGAGCCAAGGATGACGCCCCGCACGCCCTGCGCCATGAACGCCTGGGCGTACTCCTGTTCACGGTCGGCGCTGCGCTGGGTATTGCACAAGAGCACGCCGTAGCCGCGCTGGCTGGCAGCGTCCTCGATCCAGCGCGCCAGCGCCCCGAAGAACGGATTGGCGATCGACGGCACTAGCAGGCCGAGCATCGGCATCTGGCCCGTCTTCAGTCGGCGGGCCGACAGGTTGGGACGGAACCCGAGACTCTTGATCGCTTCCTGGACGCGGGCGAGCGTCTCCGGGCGCATGCGCGACTCTCGCCCGTTGAAGATGTTCGAGACGGTGGCGACAGAGACACCGGCGTGCCGGGCTACGTCCTCAAGGGTCGCGGGGCCGTTCTTTTTCATGAGAATCCAAATCTGCTGGGCAGCCAAAGCGTCAAGGATGGCACGAAGGCGAGCACAAACAACACCACGAACAGCACGGCCAGGTACTTCGCCATCGGGCGGGCCACATCGGCCATGCGTGTTCCGGTCACGGCGCAAGTCGCGTACAGACCCAGTCCCAGCGGTGGCGAGAACAGGCCGAACCCCATCGAGATCACGAGCACGATGCCGTAATGCAGCGGGTTCAGGCCGAGTTGGGCGGCGATTGGGGTAAGCAGCGGCCCGAAGATGATCAGCGCCGGGGCACCTTCAAGCACGGCACCGAACACCACGAGCAAGCCGATCGAGATCAACATGAACAGCCAGGTGCCGTACGTGTGCCCCACGTCGATCATTGCCGCGGCAAGACTTTGCGGGATCTGCTCGATCGTCAATGCGAACGACAGGCTGGAGGCTGAGGCGACAATGAACAGAATCGTGCCCGAGAGCGCTGCCGAGTCCACGAAAAGCTTGTAGACCTTGCGCCAGCTCAGCTCCCTGAAGGCGAGGCCGCCGACGATCAGCGCGTAGACCACGGCAAAGGCCGACACCTCGGTCGAAGTGGCCACGCCCGACGTGACACCCTTGCCGATCATCAGAATCATCAACAGGCCGACCATCGCACCGACCAGCAGCGCGAGCATGCGGCGCTGCGTGGGGAAGGCTTGAGCCGGATCGGCGCGCGTGCCAACGATGACCGCCAGCACACCCAGCGCCAGCGCAAGCACGGCAGCGGGCACCAGTCCGGCGATGAACAAGCCGCCGATCGACACATTGGCCACGAAGCCGAAAATGATCAGGTTGATGCAAGGCGGGATGGTCTCTGCCATCACCGCTGTCGCGGCCAGCAGGCCGGCCGCTTCGTTCTCGTCCTGCTTGCAGCGCCGCACGGCGGGCATCATGATGCCGCCGACCGCGGCCACGTCGGCCAGCTTGGAACCAGAGATGCCGGAGAAGAACGCGACCGCAACAATCATGATCAGGTTGATGCCGCCGCGCATGCGGCCCACCGCGCGCACCAGCAATTCGATCAGACGCGACGACATGCCGTTGACTTCCATCATCAGCCCGGCGAGCACGAAGAACGGGATGGCGAGCAAGACGAAGTGATCTGCACCCGCCGCCACCTGTTGCGAGTAGACGACCAGTGGCAGGGTCGGGTTGAGCGTGAAGTAGACAGCCGAACTGAACGCGAGCGAAAACGCGATCGGCACGCCCGCAATCAGGCACAGCACGAAGGACATCAGCATCCAGGCGCCAGCACCGGGCCAGACGTTCGGCGCCAGCGATTGCATGCCGATGACGACAGCACAAAGCAGTGCCACCGCCACCCCACTCGCGCGTACCAGCGAGCGCGGCGCCACGGCCAGATTGCGAAGCGCGAAGATGAGGAAGAGCAGACCGCCGGCAAGCACCGGCCCCACCAGCAGCATCTGCGGCAGACCGAACGGGGTGATCTGACCGCGCGCCGACACCATCAGTTCGGCACCGGAATAGGCCAGAACAGCTGCAACCACCATCACGATCCAATTGCAGCACTGCACCACGAACTCGCGCGGCCGCGGGGCGAGCAATCCGCGCACGCTGTCGATACCCATGTGCTGACTCTTGGCCAGCCCGATCGAGGCCCCCAGGAACACCAGCAGCATCAACAATGCGCGCGCGACTTCCTCGGCCCAATCGAGCGGTTCGTGCAGAAAGTAGCGCCATACGACCGAGCAGAAGACGACCGCCACGTCGATCGCCAGCACGAGGGCGGCGCTGGCCTCGACGACATGGCGCAGACTGTCGGTGGCGCGCAGCAGCGGGTGCTGCGCACTGGACGCCGCGGCAACAATGGGCACGGTAGCTTGCGTGGCGATCGTTGGCATGGCGTCAGGCCTTGGTCGACTGGATGGCGTCGATGATCGCCTGGGTAGCCGGGTACTGCTTGGCGAACGCCGACCAGAGCGGCGACACTTCTTTCGCGAGCGCGGCGCGGTCGACCGTGGTGACCGTGACCCCCAGCGACTTCATCTGGTCGAAGGCCTTCATTTCGGTGCTGCTGGCCTGACCGCGTTGGTAGGCCGTGGCCTCCCCCGCCGCTTCCAGGAAGGGCTTGCGCAGATCGGCCGGAATGCGCTCCATTGCCCGCTTGCTGATCAGCGGCATGACCGGGTTGAAAATATGCTGGGTCAGCATGCAGTGGCCGGCCACTTCGTAGAACTTGCCGGAGAGCACCGTTGGCGCGTCCTGCTCCACGCCGTCGACGACGCCGGTCTGCAGGGCCGTATAGATCTCGCCGAACGGAATCGGCGTGGCGACCGCGCCCATGTACTTGAGCGTCGCGACGAAGTTCGGCACCGGTAACACGCGCACCTTCACGCCGCGCAACTCTGAGGCCGACTTCAGTGCCGCCTTGGTATAGACGTTGCGCGCGCCCATGCTGTAGGCGTAGCCCAGCGTCACCACGGATGCACGGTCGGCCAGCATCTTCGACAGGGCAAGGCCGGCGGCACCGTCGAGCGCCTTGCCGACGTGGTCGGCACTCTCGAACAGGTAGCCCATGTCGAGCACGCCCATCTCGGGTACCGCCGTGGCCCAGATCGAGGTGCCGGAGATCATCATGTCCATCGACCCAAGCCGCACCTGCTGGACCACGTCCGACTCTTTGCCGAGCTGGTTGTTCGGGAAGTAGGCGATCGATACCTTGTCCCCCAGGCTGGACTTCAGGTTCTTGCTGAAGCGCTCGTACCAGACGTAGTGCGAAGAGTTGCTGTCGGCAGTGAGCGACGAGCTCATGCGCAGGCTGACACCGGGCTGGGCGCGCACGATCGCCGGGGCGGCAAGTGTGGCAATGCCTGCGAGCGCTGATTGCAGCAAAGTTCGGCGGGATGGGCTGATCAAGATCTGTCTCCGGTTGACTTGGCGATGCCCAGTGCTGCAGTCACAGCCTCGGCTTGTATAACGTTCTACAATGCAGAAGCGATCGTAGTTCTCGCTTGTATAACGTTCTACTGTAGAAAACCCTCGCCTCGACCAGCAGATCGACAGCCTGACTTTGCGGTTCAATGCATGCGCATGCCAACCGTGCCTCTCCTCGTGAAGGAAGAAGACCATGCCGCTTTCCAGCGCAACGCGCGACAAACTGAAGGCCGTCAGCACGGCCACCCTGTGCACCGCATTGTTCAAGCGCGGTCTTCGCAATCAGTTCATCCAGGACGTTCGCCCCCTCAACGTCTCGCTTCCCAATATGGTCGGCGAGGCCTATACGCTGCGATACATCCCGGCCCGGGAGGACCTGAACCCCATCACGGTGTTCCAGGACCCGAAACACCCGCATCGGGTAGCCGTCGAGCAGTGCCCGGCCGGCGCGGTGATGGTCATCGACAGCCGCAAGGACGCGCGAGCCGCTTCGGCCGGGTCGATCCTGATCACGCGTCTGATGGTGCGGGGTGCCGCCGGCATCGTGACCGACGGCGGCTTTCGTGATTCCCCGGAGTTGTCGGTCATGGCGTTCCCGGTCTACCACCACAGGCCGTCGGCGCCGACGAATCTGACCCTGCACCAAGCCATCGACATCAATGTGCCGATCGGTTGCGGCGACGTTGCCGTGTTTCCGGGCGACGTCATCGTGGGTGACCGCGAAGGCGTGGTCGTCCTGCCGGCCCACTTGTGTGACGAGATTGCCGACGAGGCGGTGGAGATGACGGCATACGAGGACTTCGTGATGGCCGAGGTGCGCAGCGGCCGCGCGATCATCGGTCTCTACCCGCCGACACAGCAGAAGTCGAAGGACGATTTCATCGCCTGGCGAAAACTCCACGCGCGCTGAGCCCGGACGGTGCCTGGAATCGGCTTGGGTCGCGTCATGCGGCCCAGGGCCGACGTGTTCCATGTGCTTAAATTGCCGGTCAGGCAGCCATGGAAACCTTCGCGGCCTGACGCCGCTACCCCCCAACCGGATGGACATGCCGCCTATTCTTGCCGAATCCATCGCACACCTCGCTCCTATCGAAAAAACCGTGCTGCCGGCCGCACTCGACGGCAGCCACGGTGCTAATCGGGCGGTCGGCACGCGCGCGCAAATTTCGGCAGACAAGGACGCCGATGCGATAAAGGCCTGGCTGGCCCGGTTTGCAGATTCGCCGACAACCTTCGCCAGCTATCGAAAGGAGGCAGAACGCCTGCTGTGGTGGTCGGTGCTGGAATGCGGCAAGCCCTTGTCCGGCCTGGCCCATGAAGACCTGCTCGCCTATCAGGCGTTTTTGCGCGACCCGCAGCCCGCTGCGCGCTGGTGCATGCCGAACGGTCGCAAGTTCGGGCGGCAAGATGCCGGCTGGAGGCCGTTTGCCGGGCCGCTGTCGATCAGCAGCCAGCGCCAGGCCATCGTCATCCTGAACACGCTGTTTTCCTGGCTGGTCAACGCGGGCTACCTGGCCGGCAACCCGCTGTCGCTGTCCCGCCAACGCAAGCGCCGCGCAGAGCCGCGCATCGTGCGTTACCTGGACGACGCGTCCTGGCAGGTGGTGAAAGACAGCATCGCAAGCGCGCCCGACGACGACCTGCGCGCGGTGCGGGTACGCTGGCTGTTCTCGCTGCTATATATATGCGGCCTGCGCGTGTCGGAAGTTGCAGCCAACGACATGGGCGGCTTCTTCAGCCGGGTCGATCGCACGGGCGCCACGCGCTGGTGGCTGGAAGTGCTGGGCAAAGGCGACAAGCTGCGGCTGATCCCCGCCACGACGGAACTGATGCAGGAGCTGGCCCGATACCGCCGCCAGCTTGGCTTGTCCGCCCTGCCCCAGCCCGGTGAGACCTTGCCGCTGCTGCTGCCCCTGGGCGGCGAGCCCAGGCAGATGACGCGCGCAGCCCTGCATGCCGTCATCAAACAGGTGTTTGCCGATGCTGCCGACAGCCTGCTGGCCCGCGACCCGGGCGCCGTGGTGCAGGCCGAGCGCATCCGGGCGGCCTCTGCCCACTGGCTGCGACACACCGCAGGCTCTGCGATGGCAAGCGGCGATATGGATCTGCGGCACGTGCGTGACAACCTCGGGCACGAGTCGATTGCCACCACCAGCCGCTATCTCCATACCGAGGACGACCGCCGTCACGCCGAGACGGAACGCGGACACCGGCTGGCGTGGCCGACGCCACACCAAACGCCGGGCGCCCCATCGGCCGAATAGACCCCGTCTTGCACGCCTTCGCTTCGGGCCCTGTTGGCACAACACGAAGCGCGTTGCCGACCGACGTACCCACGCCACGCGCACCGAGAATCTGACCCGGTATTGGCCAAGCGCAGCACATCTGGCTGGCATGCGTGGAATAATCCGCTTGAGCATCTGCAACAGGCTGCAACACGTACATAGCCTTTACTGCAGTGGCAACGCCTTCGGCTGACCGAGCCGAACGCCGCGCCGCCCGCCCCCTCTCCACCTGTTGCCCTCGGGATAAGAATGAAAGATTGGACATTGCGCCAGCGCATCAAGGCGAGTTTCATCGCCGTTCTCGCCATCATGCTGGCCATGGCAATCTCCGACTTCTACCGCTTGATGCGGGT
>Ga0265798_10007888_pt1 | contig 13697 bp, 10 predicted proteins | sample P3T30metagenome_FD_192430 | JGI IMG/M metagenome (GOLD analysis project Ga0265798, IMG submission 192430) | Plant litter microbial communities from East Loma Ridge, Irvine, California - P3 T30 | ecosystem: Environmental > Terrestrial > Plant litter > Unclassified | place: USA: California...
CGCTTCGATAACGGCGTCGCCTCGCGTCTCGAACTCCAGCAATCGCGTTCGCTGGTCGAGACGGCCCTGGCCACGCTGGCGCAGCAACAGCGCTTCCGCGCCCAAGACATCAACCTGCTGACGCTGTTGGTCGGCCAGCCGCTGCCGGCGGACGTCTCGTCCGGCGCCACGCTGGCCAAGACCGAGCTGCCCGACCTGCCGGCCGGTCTGCCATCGGACCTGCTTGCCAACCGTCCGGACATCCGCGCGGCCGAGCAGGAACTGATCGCCGCCAACGCGAACATCGGCGCGGCGCGCGCGAACTTCTTCCCGCGCATCTCGCTGACCGGCTCGGCCGGCAGCGCCAGCACCGAACTGTCCGGCCTGTTTGACAGCGGCACCTGGGGCTGGACCTTCGCGCCGCAGGCGATCCTGCCAATCTTCGACTACGGCCGCAACACCGCCACGCTGGGCGCCGCTCGTGCCCAGCGTGACATCGCCGTGGCGCGCTACGAGCAGTCGATCCAGACCGCATTCCGCGAAGTGGCGGACGCCCTGGCCGGCCAGGCCACGTACAGCGAACAGCTGCGCGCGCAATCGGCCGTGACCGAAGCCGAAGCCGACCGCTTCAACCTGTCCGACCTGCGCTACCGCAGCGGCGCCGCCAGCCAGCTCGACCTGCTCGATGCACAGCGTTCGCTGTTCCAGTCGCAGCAGTTGTCGGTGCAGGCGAACCTGCTGCGTTTGCAGAACCAGGTCGCGTTGTATCGCGTGCTCGGTGGCGGTTGGGTGGAGCCAGCGGCGCAGGCTGATGGCGCACCGGTGGCGGCGCGGTAAATTGCTTTGCTACTGCTGATGTAAATGAGAACCGGGCCTGCGTGGCCCGGTTTTTTTTCGTGTGCAGGTTGGTGGCGGTGACTTGGCCGCATTGGATCAGGCTAGCTGCGGGTGAAAGTCGCGATGGTTGACGTCAGGGTGGCGCCGCAGCTCGTTTTGTGGCCGTCGTAGGCGACCTGTACGCCATTGATCGTGTGCTTGGGATCGCCTTCGACAATGGTGCCCTTACCGTGGATCGGGCATACGCATTCGTCGCCGAGGCAGGCGACTGCGATGCCGCCAACGGTGAAATGGGTGGCGGCGACGCTGGTGACTTTGCCGCCGTGGCTGGTGGGGTCGTTCAGGCGGATGATGTTAGGCATGGGTGTTTTTTAAGCTGTCGCTGTCGTCATGATGATCGCTGGACCCATTTGAAACCGGCGACGTGTCGCATGCAACTAACTGCCATTCCACTCGAGTGACACGATAAACATCGCCGATTAATGTTCTCAAAAGGCTAATATGGCCGGTTACGATTACTGGTGGGATCTTGTCGCCCTCCTTGAACTGGCGACGTCGATTGCCGTCGATCTTCCGTTTATCAGTGCATTCCCATAAGCCAGTTTGTGGGCATATGTCGCCTGATGAGATGATGGCTCCAAGCGGGGTGGTCGGCTTCACATCTTTCGACGAGCTTGCGTCGCTTGGCTGACGCACGCGGATCGTCGATAGCAACTTGTCCCATATAGCTAAAGCATCTTCGTCAGAAATGCTGGGCTTCACGCTCGCTTTTGCGTTGCCCTTTACGCCCGTATCCAACCTAACATCAATACTAGGATGAAACGCATCATTTTTTGAACCTACGCTGAAGAAGCGAAACTCATGTGCATCTATATCATCTTTGTAAGCAGGTCGGCGGGTCAGCATCTCGTCACCACTCCACACTCCAAACCTGTTTGTTCCCTCGCGCAACGTTTTTATTTTCGAAAAGAAACTACTTTGCCCAAGATTTTCGGCAAAAACTTTCGCTTGCTGACGCGACTGCTGCAGACTGCTCTCTTCCTGTAGATAGTTTTGATTTTTTCGCATATCTATGGAAAATCTAACATCGGGAAAATCTTTAAAGTTCAGACCAATTGCGATGTTCTCATATTCTGGTTCAGCGGACAAAAAACCGCCCTCAACGCAAAACCCAGAAGCACCTGGGACATCTTGATCGGAGCGAAGACTTAACTGAGAGGCTATTTTATTTATCAACGGCAGTTCGTTTTCTTCAGGAGGCACGTTTCGAGAATAGTGCACAAATAGGTCTTCACCCAGCGGAATGAAGGAATAAATTGCATAGCTACTTGAGTTTGACGCACCAAAGACAATTTTCTGCCCAGGAATGACGCCATCGACCACATTACCAATCATCGGAAGTTCGCCAACTTCATATTCGGGAATATATTTCTTTTCACCATCGATCTTGCGAAGTCTTTCAGAGACCAATATCTCAATTTTTTTTGCCTCGCCACGATGGTATGTCAGTTCACCATCTACTTCCACAGGCCCGTAAACGATGTTCGAGTTTTCAGGGACCCTCATCAAAAATCTCCCGAAACAAAGTATTTTTGCGTTCTTAAATAATTTCTCGCTAGCAGACAGATCATTAGTCATTGCGTCATCCTGAAATTTTTTGACATCTAGATTAAATAAAATCGCGATGCTAATAATCGCTGAAAAAAAAATTATGTAAATGAATTTTCTTGAACCAGTCCTCGTCATGGTTTCGACCATTTCATTTCAGATATTATTTTAAACAAACAATAGAGAGTTGCCGCCAGCACTTTCGGATCACCATAACTCGCTTGATGTTCATATCCTGTCTGCCGAAAAATGCCTTTGAATTTTCCGCTTCGATTTTGTGCATCCGATGAATTGGCAGGAACCGTCTCATCGCCAGGGTCTGCCGCCGCCACCATTTTGACTCTAAATAATGTTGTTGCGACTGCATCCGCCATTTCTGGATCGCCTAGCTGAAGCCTTCCCTGATTGTCATCAGTGACGATCTCAAGCGCCGTGACATCAGCTACAGGAGCGACATCCTCAATTTCCCAGACCACTTTTTGCCAAGCTTTTCTCTCAGGGTCGACGCAATAATGCGCATAACTATTATCGTGATAAGTTTCGAAAATCTGCTCATGGAAACGTCGTGCACGTCGCAGCAATGTGATTGTGTTAGACATCCCGCGGCCTTTTAATTTTCCGGGGTTAATCCACTCCTCGTTGAAAAGGCTAAACCATTTCCCCCTAACCATATAAATTTCGTCATAAGGGCAGCTAGTTGGCCAACTTTTTATCACGCTACGCCCTTTTTTTGCCTCAAGCCAGTTTTTCCCATAGAATCGACTAGGGAGAAGTTCCAATGCGCCTTGGGCATCTGCAAGGACAGCGGTAACATTTTTTGAATTGTTGCCTAAAATTCTTGCAGTGATATTTGTCAGAGGGTTGATAGACGAAGTTTCGACCCCACAGCGCATTCGTTTATATGCGGCCGCTGCGCCAACCGCAGGCATGACGCCGTGAATTATTCCTAGTATCCTATCGTTAATTTTTCCGATTTTAGGATGGATTACTGCACGAGCCACTAAGCCGCCCATGGAATGGGTGACTAATATTACTTTTTCGCACTCAAACCCTTTTTTGTTATAACTATCGATCAGAGATACTATCCTTTCGGCAACTCTGATGCCGGAGTCGGAGTTTCCCTGCAGCCAGTTATATCCCATCGCATGCACTGGAAACCAGCACCCTTTTACGGCCCCGCGCATTGTTTCTTCATCGAGTTTTTCTAGGACTGGCGCAGAAAGTGCGTTCCATTTTGACGGATCTATATTCGCGACATTTTTCTGCAAGAATGGATCCATTACTCCACCGGAGAAAGCAGAATTTAGACTTCTCTCACAAAGAGATAGGACCTCTTGATAGCTACCAAAAAATATTTCACCCCAGCCTCTCTCGCGTGCTTTTTGATCTTGCGTTCGTCTGTTTTTGGCTCCGACTGGATCGCTCTGCAAAAGAGGTCCACCGGACCGCTCGTCTGGTCGATAGCCCTTTTTGTAAACGACGTTTTCGTTACGTTGATCGATAGTCTCTTTTGGATCTCCTGTCGATTTCCCTAGCGGATCGTAGGTGTCGACTTCTGTGCAACTCGGATCCAAGCGTAACTGCCTTTCAATAGGTTCGTCATTATATTGCAGAAGAGTTACGGTTGAATTATCCGGACGCCATGCAATATTGTTGTCTAGGTGAAGAATGGATTGTCGATCACCGGTGAGACGCAGATTTGACCCCATTATTCCAGGAATGAATACTATCGGCAAAACTCGCCTTGGAGGAATGCTCTGAACCTGCGGAATAGTGTCTTGGCTGGGAGTAACAAAACCATGTGCAAGGACACCTCGACTATGCTCAGTGTTCACTGGAAGCCTGTATCCACTCTTGACCGGTGAAGTCGTCATTAAAACCTCCTGGATTAGCGGGTTATAAACACTCAATCATAGAGGGCCTCAATAGTGTAGCCTCCAAATGGAATATCACTTTTAAAAACCTGTGTCATCCCATCTACGCCAGACTGTCCCTCGAATATTTGCCCATCTTCCACCGTTACCCGATACCGCTGATCTTTTAAAGGTTCACCAGTTGTGAGGTCCACCAGTTGCACGCGCTGATCATGTTCGATCAGACTTTCGGGCATTCGCATCGAAGGTGGTTTGCTGTCGGCACCGCTAGAAAATTCCGCTTTAGCCGACTTGACCATAAAACTCCCCGTACACTGATGCGTAATTGCCCCTTCCCCAAAAGCCGCCTGCGCACCTTGCGTCACCAGCGTCACCTTCGGCGCCTGCAAAACAATCTCCTCAGTCGCAGCAAGAACGATGCGCCTTGCCGACGTAATTTCCACGTCATCGCCTTGGGCGATAATCTCTACTTTCCCGCTCGCGGCAACCAATTTCGCCCCAAGCGAATGCGCAAACAAACCAATCCCCTGAAGCGCATGCAGCATCAGCTTATGCCCTGCAGATACCTGGGTATTCCGGACACTGACCACATCGACATGCGTCCGCGCCCCGATCGTGACGCCAGCCTGACTGCCAATCAGCACACCCGCCGGCGCCTCGATGGCGACAATGGGCGCACTAGTCCCTGCCGCCGCTTGCCCTGCCGTGTTACTGCCCTGTTCCCACTGCTCCAGATGTGACTTCAGCTGCGCCAGCGACTCGCCTTCCACGGCATCTGTCTCATGCGTCTCGGCCAGATCGGCCAATTGCTTTTGTATGCTCGACAGCGCCTCGGCCAGTCCGGTCAATCCATTCCGATCCAGCTGCCGCCCTGCCGCCCGCAGCGACGCGTCTGCGCTGATCAAGACGCCTTGACCTCCGCGTAACGCCAATGCCGCATCGGTACGTAACTCAGCGCCCTCGCCACGTGGCGTCGCCGCACCATTACATCGTGGCTGCGTGAGAAAACCGAGGTTGAGCTGGCTGTGATCGTGCTCGCTCCCAAGCTGTGCGCTGATCTGTCCGGGCGTGTCGTCCAGGCGCAATTGGTTTGCGCGTGTACCCTGCCCCTCCCGGCTCACAATTCCCGACAGGTGTCGATCCCCAGGCAAAACGCTGGAACGACTGAAGGAAGGCGGGGGCGTGCGGCATCCCTGGACACTTCCGATCACGAGCGGCTTATCCGGATCGCCGCCCAAAAACACGACGACCACCTCGTCCCCTGCGCGCGGCAGCGAGATCGCGCCGTATCGATTGCCAGCCCAGGAAGTCGCCAGACGCACCCACGCCGAATCACGGTCGCTGTCCGATGTGCCCGCACCGCTTGCGTGCTCATGATCTTTCGAGCGGCATGCCGGGAAACGCAGTTTGATTCGTCCCATCGCGTCGCAATGAATCTCCTGGTTCGCAGGCCCGACGACAATAGCGGTTTGCGGCGCCGTGCGCGGCAAGTCGGTGCGTGGATCGAATGCAGGGACAATCGGTATGCCGCGCCGCACGCAAGTAAATCGGTTGGAGTAGCGCACGCCGCGCTCGGCACTGGCGCGAACCAGATCACTGCTCCAGCGATTCAGGGTGAATAGCCGGCCAGCTCGCTCGTTCAGCGTCGTGGGCAGATTGTTTTCCGCTTCTACCCGCAATTCAGTGCAGACAAACTCGCGCTGCTCCGAGGGATGCGAATCGATTTCTGGATGACCTTTAATTTCACGCCACTGTCCGACCCGCATCTCGCGGTCACCACTTTCTCCCTGAAAGAACTTGGCCTCGTATTCCTTGCGCTGTATGCGCGCCAGGCCAAGTTGGTGATAGTCGTTCGCGCTGTCGCCCGCGTGGGGCGGGTCGATCAGGTAGTCGTCCAGCGATGCTGCAAACTGGTTGCCGGATTCGCCTTGCTTGGCCAGGCTCGCGTCCTGGCTATTCATCGCCCAGGCGTTCCGATAGTCCCAGCTCTGGCGTTCCACGCGACCAGCAGTCAATTTACGGACTGCATACCAGGCCGTGATGCCGTCGCGCTGTTCGGTGGCGTCGTCCCGGTGATAGCGCGCGGGACCGGCTGGATTTTGATCGATTGCATTCAGCTGATCGAACAGCACCAGCGTATGAACAGGCGTGTTGTCGCTGCCGCGTTCATTTGAGCCACCGGCCCGAATGAACCACGCGATGCCGCGCCGTTTCCACAAACGGCGCAGAAATGCGGCATTCGACTCGTTGTATTGCATGGTGAATTCGCGGGCTGGATAGTGCTTCAGTCCAGTGAAGTCGAAGCGAAAAGCGGCGCTGGCAATGGGGTTGGATTGACACCACTCGCGCAGGATGATTTCGGTGATGTCGACCTCGCTGCGATTGCGAAAGACACGCGTGTTGCAGGTTTCATCCAGCAGAGAGATCGCGTCACGGACAATCAGCTGGTAAGTGGCCAGACCGCCATCGCTCTGACCCTCCATCACGCCCCCGACGATGCCGCACACCGTGCGCAACGCTCCGGTATCGGTCACGAATTGCAGTTCGACCGGATTGGCAATAAAGTCCTTCAGCGCAAGACCTGCCTTAAGACACACGCATTGCAGGGCATATTCGATCCCCCCGCACATCGTTTCTATCCCGCTTACATACTTCACCAGCAGCAGATCGTCGACGATGCCATCGGCGCCAGATAGGCGAAGTCGTATGGCACGATTTGAATCCGACAACCCCATGACACTCGCAGCAAGTTGATCGAGTTTCACTGTCTTCGCCTCATGATGACCGCCGCGGATCACACGGCAACGCACGATCTTAGCGATGCGAAATCGCGGCGCAATTGAGGATGCGCAACGTCATGGCGACCGGTGTTCCAACTGTGGTATAGACGCCCCATCGCTGACGTTGTAGCGCGGCATTGCCAGCGCCCTGCGGCGCAAAGGTTTGTGAGATTGGCTACACTGGAAGCATCGATTGCCGAAAACGCGCCCTGCGGCGCGGCGTCTCGCCATGAGAAATTTCTTTAACTCACATTGGAAAGTCATCGTCGCGATCCTGCTTGCCATCGTGCTGGCGACCCTGACTGTCGAAACCAAATCGGCCCACGTCCCGCTGGCGACACGCCTGCAAGAACATGCGCAGGCTCTTGCGCCCGATGCGCCGTGCAGCGCGCTGCGGCATGTAGAAACGTCGCTGCAGCGTTATGGCTATACGCTGCACAAGACGGGGCTCAGCAGCGCTACCCTGCCGGGCCACACTATCGAAGCGGCAGTCGCCAGCGTGGCGCCGGGCGCCACGCCTAGCCGCACCTTCCTGGTCGGTGCGCGCGTTGGGCCGGGCGGGGATGTGGGCGCGTCCGCTGTGCTCGAACTGGCGCGGGCCGTCAAGGATTTGCGCCTTGAGTCCGGCACCGAAATCCGTTTTGTGTTTTTCATGGATGCTGCGCCGCACGCAAATAATGGCGTGGGCAACTTCATCGCGTTCATCGGCACACCCGCCGCATCGCAGCGCGTGCATCAGGCGTTTGCCGCGTTGCGCAGCGACCCGCACCAGATACGTCACGGGCTGGCGACATCGGCCCACGTGATGGGCTTGACGCTCACCAGCCATGGCCTTGGCAGCGCAGGCACGACAACCTTGCTGATTACCGGCCCTGACTTTCTCGGCTACCCCTACTTCCACACCGCGCCGCTACCCGGCGAGAAAAACAATGAGGCCCCCGACGAATACGATGGCCTGGCACGCGTTGTCGATGGCCTGGCGCGCACGCTCAAGGCAATGGCGGGCGTCGTGCAGGCATAGGCAGCAAAGGTGACGCCCCCTACTCCACCAAGAACATTTCCTGCAAATCGTTCAGAAAACGCTGCCCCAGTTCCGTCGGCCTGATCAGCTTGTGATCGCGATAAATCAGCCCCTTGGCCTCGGCCTCGTTGAGCGATTTGGCGATCGTATTGATGCTCATCCCGGTGCGCTCGCCGAACAGGTTCGGATCGAAGCCGCCGGTCAGGCGCAGCGTGTTGAGCATGAACTCGAAGCCCATGTCGGCACGGCCGATTTCGTGCTCTTCCTGCACCGGGTTGCCGCGCTTGGCCGCCTCGATGAACGAAGCCGGCTGCTTGTAGCGGGCCTGGCGCAGGATGCGATGTGGGAACGAAATCTTCGAATGCGCGCCGGCGCCGATGCCCAGGTAGTCGCCGAACTGCCAGTAGTTCAGATTGTGCCGCGCACGCCGGCTCGTCCTGGCGTAGGCTGACACTTCGTAATGGTCGTAGCCGGCGCCGCCCGTCACCTCGGCGATCATGTCCTGCATGTCGGCGCTCAGGTCGTCGTCCGGCAGCGCCGGCGGATACTTGGCAAACACCGTGTTCGGTTCCATCGTCAGGTGGTACAGCGACAGGTGCGGCGGCGCGAACGCGAGCGCCGTTTCGAGGTCATGACGCGCCTCAGCCAGTGTCTGCGACGGCAGCGCATACATCAGGTCGAGATTGAAATTGTCGAACGTATTCTTCGCAATCTCGACCGCACGCAGCGCTTCGTCGCCGTCGTGGATGCGCCCCAGGGCCTTCAGGTGCGCCGGATTGAAACTCTGGATGCCGATCGAAAGGCGGTTGATGCCGCTTTCGCGATAACTTTTGAAACGCTCGGCCTCGAAAGTGCCGGGGTTGGCTTCCATCGTGATCTCGGCGTCGAGCTCGAGCGGCAGCAAGGTGCGCAGGTCGGACATCAGGCGGTCCAGGCCCGCTGCCGACATCAGGCTCGGCGTGCCGCCGCCGATGAACACGGTGTGGATCTTGCGGCCCCAGATCAGCGGCAGCGACTGCTCAAGATCCAGGCGCAGCGCGTCCAGATACTCTTTTTCGGGCAGCTCGCCCTTGCCTTCATGCGAATTGAAATCGCAGTAAGGACATTTGCGCACGCACCAAGGCCAGTGGACGTACAGCGACAGCGGCGGCAGCGCGGTCAGGTTCAGCGCGCCCGGCTGCAGGTATTGCAGCGCGGCCGTAGCGGGTGAACGCGGCTCGCCGGCAAGCGGTTGCGGTACGTTCTCACCGACGAATTTAATGGGGATCATGTCAGGCGCTTTTCAGTTTCTCGACCAGCGCGCGCAGCGCCTGGCCGCGGTGCGACAGCGCATTCTTTTCATCGGGCGCCAGTTCGGCCGTGGTCTTGCCGAGCGACGGAATCAAAAAGTGCGGGTCGTAGCCGAAGCCGTTCTCGCCACGCGGCGTGGCGATGATTTCGCCGTTCCAGCGCCCGTCGGCGATGATCGGCTGCGGATCGTCCGGGTGGCGCACATACACCAGCACGCAATAGTAATAGGCCGATTTGTCGCTCAGCGTCGACAGGTCGGCGACCAGCTTGCGGCTGTTGTTGGCGTCGGATTTCGGCTCGCCAGCGTAGCGCGCCGAATATACGCCCGGCGCGCCGCCAAGCGCATTGACGCATACGCCCGAATCGTCGGCCAATGCCGGCAGGCCGGTCAGGCGCGAAGCATGGCGCGCCTTGGCCAGCGCGTTTTCGACAAAGGTGCCGAACGGCTCTTCTGCTTCAGGAACGTCGAATTCGCCTTGCGGATGCAGGTCGAGGCCGATCGGGCCGAGCAGCTGGGCGAATTCCTTGAGCTTGCCGGCATTGTTGGAGGCGAGGATCAGGCGCTGGGTCATGGTGGTCAGGGTGCAGGATAGGAAACCGGTCATTTTACCGGCTTCGCGCGCCCGCCGCCCGACTACCCGTCAGGCCACGCGCAATGCCTGCTTCTGCAAATGGATCAGGTCGGCAATGCCCGCCTGCGCCAGGTCGAGCAGGCGGTCCATGCCGGCGCGGTCGAAGGCCGCGCCTTCGGCCGTGCCCTGTACTTCAATAAAGTGGCCTTGGTCGTTCATGACCACGTTCATGTCGGTGTCACAGTCCGAATCTTCCGGATAGTCCAGGTCGAGCACCGGCACGCCGCGGTAGACGCCGACCGACACGGCCGCGACGAAATGCCGCACCGGCAGCGCCGTGATCGCGCACGACGAGAGCAGCGAGCTGAAGGCGTCGTGCGCCGCCACCATCGCGCCGGTAATCGCCGCGGTGCGGGTGCCGCCGTCGGCCTGGATCACGTCGCAATCGAGGTGCAGCGTGCGCTCGCCGAAGGCGTGCAGGTCGAACGCGGCGCGCAGCGAGCGGCCGATCAGGCGCTGGATTTCCTGCGTGCGCCCGCTTTGCTTGCCGCGCGCGGCTTCGCGGTCCATGCGCCTGTGGGTCGAGCGCGGCAGCATGCCGTATTCGGCCGTCAGCCAGCCCTGGCCCTTGCCTTTCAAAAAGCCTGGCACCTTGTCCTCGATGCTGGCCGTGCAAATGACCCTGGTGTCGCCGAACTCGATCAGCACCGAGCCTTCGGCGTGCCGGGTGTAGTTGCGGGTGATGACGATCGGGCGCAGCTGGTCGATCGCGCGGCCGCTCGGGCGCTGTTGGAAAGTCATGGCGGTCTTTCGGTTACTTGAGCAGCTGGGACGATTTTTCAATGGCTTCGCGGATTTCGGCGATCGCTTTTTCGATGTCGTCTTCGTCGAACGCGTCACTGCCTTCCGGCAGCGGGTCGCCGGCGACGATGGTGGAGCTCACTGCGTCTTCGGCCAGCAACTGGGTCGAAATCACGTTCTGTCCGTCGACATCGAGCACGCCGTTCGCGCCCTGCCAGGTGATGGCCAGCGCGGTCGTGTTGTCGGCCTGCGCACCACCGATGGCGGCCGCCATCTGCACTAGTTCTGGCACCGCCTGCACCACGTCGCCGGTGGCAAGGTGGTGCACGATTTCGGTGTCTGGCAGCATGGACCACAGGCCGTCGGAGCATAGCAGCAGCACGTCCCCATGCTGCAGGCTGTGCTGCGGCGACAGCTCGATCTTCGGCACGCTCGAGGCGCCCAGGCAGTTGTAGAGTTTGTTACGGTCCGGGTGGGTGTTGCGCTCGGAAGGGTCGGCGCGGCCGCGCTCGAGCAGGTATTCGAAATGCGAGTGGTCGCGCGTGCAGGCCAGCACCTGGTTGCGCCGCATCCAGTACAGGCGCGAGTCGCCTACGTGGGCCCACACGGCGCAGTTGTGCTGGATGAGGCAGGCCACGACCGTGGTGCGTGGCATCTCGGGCAGGCCATGGGTGACGGCGTAGGCCTGGATGTCGTGATGCGCCTGCAACAGCGCTTCTTCCAGGAAGCGCTCGGGCTTTTTTACGTACTGGCGTGCCTGCAGGCGGAACATCGCCGAAACCGTCTGCAGCGCGATGGTCGCGGCGATCTCGCCGCCCAGGTGCCCGCCCATGCCGTCCGCCAGCAGCAGCAGCAAGGCGTCGCGCGTGTAGCAATAGCCCATGCGGTCCTGATTGACCTTGCGTCCGCCAATATGGCTTTGTTGATAGACCGAAAATTGCATGAGGTTCCTTAACTGCGTGTGTTCGTCGTGCGCCTGTTCGTGTTACTGATCGCGCCGGAATGCGCCGAGACGATCGACCAGGCCGCGCCAGCCGCCGCGTACTTCGCCCGTCTCGAGCGCTTCGACGACCGGCGGCGTCGTTGCCCGCACCGGCAGCGGCGACGCCGGCGCCGCCTGCAGGGCTTTCTGGATCTCGAACACGCTTTGGGGTCGCAGCAGCGGATCGAGCGCCAGGCACGTGGCCACCAGTTTGACCAGTTCCGGTGAATAGTACCCTGCCAGGCGCGCCAGCTGGCGTGGCACGTGATCGTCCGTGCGGCGCGCCTCGACCGGCGGCGGCGTCGAGAGGCTCATGCAGGAGAGCATCGCGGCGCCGAGACTGTAAATGTCGGTCCAGGGCCCCAGGGCCGCACCGCGCGTGTACAACTCGGGCGCGGCGAAGCCCGGGGTGTACATCGGGGCAAGCATGGGCGCGTCGGTGTGCAGCGTCTGGCGCGCGGCGCCGAAGTCGAGCAGCAGCGGCGAGCCGTCGGTCCGCAAATAAATATTGGCCGGTTTCAGGTCGAGGTGCAGCAGCTTGTTGGCATGTACTTCGCGCAGGCCGCTGCAGACGCCATGAAACACCTTGCGCACGAATTTTTCGCTCAGGCCAGTGTCCTTGGCGGCGGCGCGCGCGACGTGTTCTTGCAGCGAGTGACCGGATTCGTAGGCCATGACCATGTACACGGTTTCATGGGCACGGAAAAAATTGAGCACGCGCACCACATTCGGGTGCACGATGCGCGCCAGGGCGCGGCCTTCTTCGAAAAAACACTTCAGGCCGATACGAAAAACCGCCAGGTGCGGCTTGGGCACGACGGGAATCAATTGATCCGGCTGGCGCAGCGCCAAAGCGCTTGGCAGGTACTCCTTGATGGCGACCGCATTCCCCTCGCTGTCATAGGCAAGATATACAATACTGAACCCGCCGGACGCAATTTTCTTTACAATGCGGTATCCGGCAATTTCGAGTCCTGCGGGCAGAGGAGCGTTATTCTGTGCAGCCATCCAATTGGGTATCCTTGCTAAACAGCGCGATTGTGTGGATAAATGTCGGCTTTGTAAAGAATAAAAACCGGGGATCCCATTGAGCATTTCAAGCATGACAGGTTATGCGGTCGCCACCAGCGAAGGCGCTGCCGGAACCCTGACGATCGAAATCAAGAGCGTCAACTCGCGCTTTCTCGATCTGCAGTTCCGCATCAATGACGATTTGCGCGCACTGGAACCCGATTTGCGAACGGCCATCATGGCCGCGATTCAGCGTGGCAAAGTCGAAGTGCGCGTCTCGTTTGGCCGCAAGGTCAGCAGCGGCGCGGCGGCGCTCAATCAAGAATTGCTGGCCGACCTGGCCCGTTTGCAAGGCGAAGTGACGCGTCACTTCGCCCAGGCCGCTCCGATGACGGTGGCTGAACTGCTGCGCTGGCCCGGCGTCATCGAAGAATCGACCATCGGCCAGGAATCGCTCCAGGCCGACGTTGCCGCGCTCACGGTCACCACCATCGCCGCCTTTGTCGACAGCCGCCGGCGTGAAGGCGCCGCCCTCGAGACCATGCTGCAATCGCGCATCGAGTCCATGGAAGCGATCGTCAAGCGCATCACGCCGCTGATCCCGCAAGTCATTTCGCAGTTCCAGAACAAGGCCATCGACCGCATGCAGGATGTCCTGGGCGTAGCGGGCCACGGCAATCCATCGACGCTCACGCGCCAGGAAGTGCTGGAACGGATTCGGCAAGAGGTCACCTTGTATGGCATCCGGATCGACGTCTCCGAAGAATTGTCGCGTCTCTCGGCGCACCTGAATGAAACCCGCCATATCCTCAAGAAGGGTGGCCAGGTCGGCAAGCGTCTCGACTTCATGATGCAAGAACTCAATCGCGAAGCGAACACGCTCGGCGCCAAGGCGTCGGTAAAGGAATTGGCCGATGCGTCGATGGAGCTCAAGTTGCTCAT
>Ga0265798_10007889_pt1 | contig 13695 bp, 13 predicted proteins | sample P3T30metagenome_FD_192430 | JGI IMG/M metagenome (GOLD analysis project Ga0265798, IMG submission 192430) | Plant litter microbial communities from East Loma Ridge, Irvine, California - P3 T30 | ecosystem: Environmental > Terrestrial > Plant litter > Unclassified | place: USA: California...
CAGTCCATCCAAAAGTTCATGGTATCAAGCACCACAAGCTTAGGGGCAGCCGTTAGCTGGTTTAATACACTTGTTTGTACCAGCGGGTGCAGGTTGCCCAGCATCACCACATCGGCATCGGTAAAATTAGCGGGAACTTTTGGCTGAAAATCAGCCAGTACGTTTAATTCGGTAACCAGCGTGTCGCGGCTGTTAAGGTCGTTATGGTAGCGGCCGCTCCAAAAAAACGTTTTGCCGCCTTTAACCACTTCTATAGCGCTGATGTCTATATTTCTTGATGTAAGCAGGTCAAGGTGTTCCTGCGGAAAGTCTTCGCCCACAACCGAAACTATGGCGCTTTGCACTTTAAAAAATGAAGCCGAAAGGCCAATATAGGTGGCAGCGCCCCCCAGTATTTTATCCGTTTTTCCAAACGGCGTTTCAATGGCATCAAAGGCCACAGTACCCACAATGAGCAGCTTGTTCATATACATCAAAAATTGAAGGGGCAAAGATACTATATAAGTTGCATAACAACAAGAGGCTAGTTATCAATTTAGTTTATGACAGCATAGTATAATTTTTAAATAATATTTATTTTAGAGGCCTATAACGTAGTAGTATGTTTTTCAGGAAAAAGAAACTTAGTGAAGAAGCTTTTGTTATTAAATTGCTTGACGCAATACAAAAGCAAAACAGAGGCATCAGGATAATTTCTATAGAAGGATTGACTGTAATTGTAGAGGGCAGCAAAACCGGGGAACACCGGTTTTTTTTTGACAATGCATTTATTGAATATCAAAAAGAGCCGAAAGAATTGAAAACTATAATTAAAGGTTTTGCAAATGCTTTTACAGAAATAGTTAATGACAATAAAAATAATGATATTGAAATAAATATTAATAACATCATCCCAATTATCAAGGACTATCGTTTTTTAGAAACCCTCCGTGAAATTGACCCTAATGTTGAAGCCAATCATGTTTATGAACAGTATAATTCTGAACTATATATATTTTATGCCGAGGACAACCCCCAAACTATTAAGTACCTTAAACAGGAATTCTTCAATAACCTGGGGTATACCTATACAGAATTCCGCGAACTTGCCTGCGAAAATCTCGACAGGATACTGACTATTAATAAATATGGCGATAGTTACAACAATTATGCTATGGTAACCGTAGGAGGTGATTATGAGGCCAGCGCTATATTGCTAAATATATGGAATAATAAAAACTTCCCTGTAAATGGAAATATTGTTATCGGCATACCCTCACGCGATATGCTTTTGATTACCGGCAGTAAAAACTCTACCGGCCTGCATAAACTGTATGATATAATTGAAGAAACCCAACAAAGCAACTACCTTATATCTGATAAATTATTTGAATGGGATGGTGCAAAATTTCAGCTTTTAAAATAATTTCAGCCATGAAACTCCTTCCCTACCGCAAGCTTATACTCCACACCCACCTAACACCCGACCAATGTATAGAAAAAATGGAACAAAGCACCACTCCCTGGAGCCTTGACCACCTGTTTAAGCACGGTCCTAAAGGCAAGCCCTTTGTAGGCCGGGTACACATCCGGGCCTTTGATGTGCGCCACCTCATTAGCTATAACAACTCTTTTATACCCATTGCACATGGTACGCTGCACCCCATTGATAAGGGCACAGCGGTATCGGTTATTTTTAAGCCACACAAAGTTGCCATGATTTTTGGCTGTGTGCTGCTTGCTGTATTTATAGTTTTAATTGTTGTTACTTTTACAGCAGCTATTTTGCAGGATGAGTTTGATAAGGCCCTGCTTGTACTACCCGTTATGCTTGTAGTAGTTACTACAGTAGTAGGCGTATCCATTAAATCTGAATATGAAAACAGCAAAGCACTGCTTATGCAAATTCTTAAAAGCCCTGAACCACCCTTTTAATTATCTATCAAACAATTTCTTGCCCTGCACTTTCTTTAATTTATAGTACTAAACATCAAATTAAATCAGACACCCGGATGTAGCTACAGGCCATACCATAACTTACAAAAACAATAAACCCTACAATACCTACCTCCACTTATAAAAGCTTATTATGTGGCAACCTGTATATTACCGATTAAAAGTGGCAAATAGCCGAGAATAGTGTTAAAGTTATCCAAAAAAATAACGTTTAACCGAAGTATTGTTAAATCTTGCAAAATTGGTCGATATTTAACATTGGAGTGCTTGCGATTTAAAATAAATCCGTTAGTTTAGCGTTAACATTTTGTAAGGATAAATTTAATATTTCCTTATGAGTGTTAGGAAAAAAGACGACGTAAATTTATTATTACTACTAAAAAACACTACTTATGTTATTACCTGAAAACCAAAAAACTAGGCACGAGGACGACCTTCCTCCAGGGATGTTCACCAAGATGCTTGCAACAAGCCTGCTTGTTGTAATGGGGGTGTGTTTAATTACATTAGCTATTTTTAGCATCTAATTCGCAATCGATTTCGATAAACGCCTGCACGATAAAGCCTTATTTTGCAGGCGTTTTTGCGTTACAGCACTTTTAGATATAAAATTTGAGGATCGTTTTTAAAATCGGGTTCTTTCAGGTTACAATCAATCGCCCAGCTGCTCATAATAAGCATCGATATTAAGGTCGCGTTGCGTAGATGCCATAACGGCAAGCTGGTCGCACCGTTCATTCTGCGGATGGTTGTTGTGTCCCTTAACCCATTTAAAATCAACTTTATGCCTGCGGTAAATTTGTAGGAAACGTTTCCACAGGTCCGGATTCTTTTTACCGGCAAAGCCCTTTTTCTCCCAGCCAAACACCCAACCTTTTACAATCGAGTCTATTACATACTTACTATCGCTTACCACCAGCACCTCTGTGTTAGGCGCCTTAATTTTTTCCAACCCCACAATAACCGCAAGCAACTCCATACGGTTGTTGGTGGTTAGCCTAAAGCCCTCATAAAATTCTTTGCGGTAGCCGGTGCCCACCTGCTCCATAACCACGCCATAGCCCCCCGGGCCGGGATTACCCTTGGCAGCGCCATCTGTATAAATATGTATGGTATGAGCCATTTTAGATTATTAGTATTTTAGATTGTTCGACTATTAGAATTTTAGATAGCTACTTTCCCCCTTTACCTCTCTGCCCCTCTGCCCCTCTGCCCCTCTGCCCCTCTGCCCCTTTATTTAATCAGTCATATCATCAAACTGCACCAGGTACCAGCATCCTTCTTTAAAAACAAAGTGGTAGCGTAAATCAACGTAGCTGTTTTTCCCGATTTGATAATAGTGTACACTGTCCCTGTCACGGGCTTTATGCAGTTCGCTGGCATATTTTTTACCTTTGTAAGTAAGGCTGTCTTTATCAAAATGCACAAGCTTATATTCATCCTTGTCAATATACCGTTCCATAAAATCCAGCGGAAAATCTTCATCACTGTAGGTATAAAACAACGGAAACTCGACATGGCGCAGCTGGAATACCGAATCCTTTTCAAACTTATCTATAAAAGCAGTAAAACTGGTATCGCAAATTTCCTCATCACGGCTTATTGCTTCAGAATAGTAAACATCCTGGCTATAAGGCTCCTTAGCTAAAGGCACAGGCGTTTTTGCTTCAGGCTTTTTGCACCCGAAGCACAGCAATACAATCAAAACTACAACTACCTTCATCCTTAAACCTTTGCTACATTATCAATTGATTACCACACTGTCGAATCATCCAACTATCCAATCATCGAAAAGTCGAATCATCCAGCAATCGAACTATCCCTTAATCAACCGCTCAATTACCTTAGGGAAATGCTCATGCTCCAGCGCCAGCACTTTTAGCGCCACCTCCTCAGGGCTAAGGCACTCTTCAATTGCCACTGCTGCCTGAAAAATTATGTTGCCCTCATCATAATTATCATCTACATAATGTATGCTTATGCCGCTTTCTTTCTCTTTGTTTTCAAGCACCGCACGGTGCACATGCAGCCCATACATGCCCTTGCCGCCATACTTGGGCAGCAGCGCCGGGTGGATGTTAATAACCTTGTGCGGGTAGGCCGCAATTATATCAGCCGGAAATTTAAGTAAAAAGCCCGCCAGCACAATCAGGCTTGGGTTAAAAGCCTGTACATGGCGCAGCACATTGCCGTTAGAAAGCTCTTCTTTTGTAAAAACCAGCGTGGGTATACCATAGCTTTCTGCCTTGGCAATAACGCCTGCATTGGCATTATTTGTAAGCACAACAGCCACTTTTACCGTTTCACTTTGTAAGAAATAGCTTATTATTTTATCGGCATTACTACCGCCACCCGATGCAAAAAGCACTATATTTTTCATTTGGCAATCGTTTTCATGGTGCAAAAAAAAGAATTATATCCCGCAAAATAACGCTCTTTTCACATTATTGTAAAATTAATTTTTTACCTTAGTACTCACATTTTTTTAGTAATACGCGGTTTTAAAATAAAGTTTTTTATTTTTGCCGTTCAATTTAAATTCTAAAATTAAAGATTATGTCAGACATTGCATCGAGAGTAAAAGCGATTATCGTAGACAAACTAGGCGTTGACGAAAACGAAGTTGTAACAGAAGCTAGCTTCACCAATGACCTTGGGGCTGACTCACTAGACACTGTTGAACTTATTATGGAGTTTGAAAAAGAATTTGATATTCAGATTCCAGACGATCAGGCTGAGAATATCTCTACTGTTGGTCAGGCTATTTCTTACATAGAAGAAGCAAAAAAATAATAAATATCTAACATCCATGTTGCTTGCTGCACATGGATGTTATATTTATTGGCTGCTGTAAGCCTTTTTTTATAATTTTACAGAAAAAATCAGCACGGCTTGCCGATGCCTAACATACAATATGAAGGTACCCATGTTTCTTAATTCAATTTTTTGTATAAAGAATAGCATGGGTATTATTTTATAATTTCAAACTTAACTATTACCTTTTATGGAATTAAAGCGAGTTGTGGTAACAGGCCTTGGGGCGCTAACGCCAATAGGCAATACCGTGGAGCAGTACTGGAACGCCCTTATTAATGGCGAGAGCGGTGCAGCACCAATTACTTATTTTGACACCACAAACTTTAAAACCAAATTTGCCTGCGAAGTAAAGAACTTTAATGTTGAAGACTTTATAGACCGTAAAGAAGCACGCCGGATGGACCGCTATGCGCAATATGCGCTGGTAGCCACAGATGAGGCTGTTAAAGATGCAGGCTTTGATTTTGAAACCCTTGATAAAGACCGCGTAGGTGTAATATGGGGCTCCGGGATAGGAGGCCTTGAAACCTTTCAGGAAGAGGTTATAAACTGGTCTAACGGCAACGGAACACCTAAGTTTAACCCGTTCTTTATCCCTAAAATGATTGCTGATATTGCCGGTGGGCATATCTCTATAAAATACGGTTTCCGTGGGCCTAACTTTACAACCGTTTCGGCCTGCGCATCGTCTACCAACGCTCTTATAGATGCGTTTAATTACATTCGCCTGGGCCAGGCAGATGTTATGGTAAGCGGTGGCAGCGAGGCTGCAGTAACCATAGCAGGCATGGGCGGCTTTAACGCCATGCATGCGCTTTCAACCAGAAACGACGACCCTACAACCGCCAGCCGTCCTATGGATAAAGACCGTGAGGGCTTTGTGCTGGGCGAAGGTGCAGGCGCACTTATTCTTGAAGAATATGAGCATGCCAAGGCGCGTGGGGCTAAAATATATGCCGAGATAGGCGGCGGAGGCATGAGTGCCGATGCACACCACATTACCGCCCCACACCCCGAAGGGCTTGGCGCACGAAACGTAATGATAAACTGTCTTAGAGATGCAGGCATGAAGCCTGAAGACGTAGACGGTGTAAACATGCACGGCACCAGCACACCACTGGGCGATATTGCCGAAAGCAAAGCTATTATTGAGGTTTTTGGCCAGCATGCCTATACACTAAACCTTAATTCTACCAAGAGTATGACGGGCCACCTTTTAGGTGCTGCAGGCGCTATAGAATCTATAGCCAGCATACTTTCTATAAAACACGGTATAGTACCGCCTACCATCAATCATTTTACTGATGATGATAACATAGACTCTAAGCTTAACTTTACCTTTAACAAGGCCCAAAAAAGGGACATGAAAGTGGTAATGAGCAATACTTTTGGGTTTGGCGGCCACAACGCGTGCGTGCTTATTAAAAAATTTGAAGAGTAATTTATCCTATATGGGTTTTTTCAAAAAAATATTTCCTAAAAAATCCCGCCCGGCCCCACAGCAAGGCGGGATTTTTTTTAACGAAATTGAGCTTATGCTGGGTTTTCCGCCCTTAAACATAACACATTACCAGCGTGCCTTTACACATCGCAGCAGCAACAAGCTCGATGAAAAGGGCAATCCCGTAAACTACGAAAGGCTCGAGTTTTTAGGCGATGCCATGCTGGGATCTGTAATTGCAGCACATCTGTTTAACGAGGTACCCACCGGAGACGAGGGCTACCTTACTAAAATGCGCAGCAAAATTGTGAGCCGCGAACACCTTAATGAGCTGGGGCGCGACCTTAACCTTATTAAATGGGTAGAGAGCAAGGTATCTGCACAGCATTTTGGCGAAAACATTCACGGCAACCTTTTTGAAGCCTTTGTAGGCGCCATTTACCTTGACCGTGGGTTTGAATACTGCGAAAAATTTATACACGAAAAAGTTATAGGCCCATATGTAGATATACCCAAACTGGAAGGCAAAGTTATAAGCTACAAGAGCCTGGTAATTGAATGGTGCCAAAAGCAAAAAAAATCATTTAATTATGAAGTGTATGAAGATAATGGCAAAGAAGGGCAAAAGCATTTCGCTATTAAATTAACCATCGACGGGCGTGTTGTATCACGTGCCAGGGCCACCTCAAAAAAGAAAGCGGAGGAAAAAGCATCGCAAAGGGCCTTTTTTGCATTTCAGGAAAAAATTAACAAAAAATAAATCAAGTATACGGTTTTCTCAATCGTTTTCGTAAAGAAAATTACGTTAACTTAATTTTAAGATACTTTATTCTAAGTTTAAAATACTATATTTACGGCTTATTTGCACCCAAGTTATGATGAAAGTTCATAAACTTACCTTAGGCGATTTTGATGCAGAAGATTACGGGCTTATTGCCATACACTCAGCACTTGAAGATTATCGCCTGGCCTATTTTATAAACAGGGAACTGGATATAAGGCTCGAAAAATGCCCGTTTGATGTAACCTACAGGGTTAAGGAAGGCAAAAGCTTTTATTCAAGGTATTTTTATGAAGATGAAGTAAATGATGCCGCCTGGAATTTGGTGCAAAATAAAAACAGCCTGATGGGTGCACAAACCGGAACGTCGCTTTTTAGCACCGAAGGATTGTTAGTAAGCATATGCTTACTGCCCGAGCTGAAAACCGTGGACTATGTGCTAAAGGTAGAAAACACCATTGCATCTGTACCGCAGCTTATAAACGGGCTGCTGCAAATAAAACAGATATCAACAGCATATAAAGTAGACCACTATAAACTTAAATCAAAAAACAATTTAATTTTTTAGAGAATGCCGACAAACAAAAAAACTAAAATTGTAGCCACCTTAGGGCCTGCATGCAGCACCAAAGAAGTGATCAAGAACATGATTGATGCGGGTGTAAATGTATTCAGGATAAACTTTTCGCATGCTGACTATGCCGATGTTCAGGAGCGTATTGATATCATAAGGGAACTTAACAACGAATATGGCTACAATACTTCTATACTGGCCGACCTTCAGGGGCCTAAGCTTCGTGTAGGGGTAATGAAGGATGATGTATTTGTAAACCCGGGTGATGTTATTACCTTCCAGACTGCCGAGGATGTTCCCGGTACTGCAGATAGGGTGTACATGAACTATAAAGAATTTCCAAGAGACGTTAACGTAGGCGAAAACATCCTGTTAGATGATGGCAAGCTGATGTTCAGGGTTCTTGAAACCAATAAAGTAGACGAGGTTAAAACTGTAGTAGTACAGGGCGGCCCGCTTAAATCTAAAAAAGGCGTTAACCTGCCTAACACTAAAGTATCGTTACCGGCACTTACAGAAAAAGACATCCGCGATGCTATTTTTGCCTGCAAGGCTCAGGTAGACTGGATTGCTCTTTCGTTTGTACGTACCCCACGCGACCTTCAGGACCTACAGGAACTTATTGCTGAGCACTCAGACCATAAAATTCCGATCATAGCTAAAATTGAAAAACCGGAAGGTGTAGAAAACATCGATAAGATTGTTGCATTTTGCGACGGCCTTATGGTAGCCCGTGGCGACCTGGGTGTTGAAATGCCTGCACAAGAAGTGCCTCTTATCCAGAAAAAGCTTATCAACCGTGCAAAAACAGCACGTATACCGGTTATTGTGGCCACCCAGATGATGGAAACCATGATTACTAGTCTTACCCCTACCCGTGCCGAAGTTAACGACGTAGCTAACTCTGTAATGGATGGTGCCGATGCCGTAATGCTGTCGGGCGAAACATCTGTAGGTAATTACCCTGTACAGGTTATCGAAAAAATGACACAGATTATTGAAGCCGTAGAGGATTCTCCGCTTATTACTGTGCCACAAAACATGCCACAAGTGCGCACCAAGCGTTTTGTAACAAAATCCATATGCTACCACGCTGCCCAAATGGCAAACACCATTAAGGCAAAAGCTATTGTAACGCTTACAAACAGCGGCTACACTGCATTCCAGATTTCTGCATGGAGGCCAAATTCGCAAATACTTGTGTTTACAGATAACAAAAGGATATTAACACAAATGAGCCTGCTTTGGGGTGTTAACTCATTCTTTTACGATAAATCGCTTAGTACCGATGAAACTGTAGACGAAGTAAACGCTATTGCTGCAGGTAAAGGCTATGCCGAAAAAGGCGATATCCTTATCAACCTTGCTGCAATGCCCGTTGCCGAACGCGGTATGGTAAATACTCTTAGGGTATCTGAAATAGAATAATTTTTATTATTATCCGTTTTATATAGTGTAAAAGCTACCCATAAGGGTAGCTTTTTTTGTTAGGTCCGTCATTGCGAGAAGGAACGACGAAGCAACCTCATAAGGAAGCTCTGCAACTATGAGATTGCCGCGCTTCGCTCGCAATGACCACGTAAAGAAAGCATTGAGATTCCTCAACTTCGCTGTGCTTAGTTCCGAATGACAGCTCGCCGGAACTGAACACTGAACACTGAACACTGAACACTGAACACTGAACACTGCTATCTGGCCACCTCCTCCACAAATGCCGTTTCGGGGTTAAGTATCTCGTTAATAAGCCGCACGAGCTGCGTTTTAAATTCCTCCAGAATTTCAGGGGTAACCACCTCAATAACCGGTACTGATTTATCAACACTATCCGCAAAGCTAAAACCCATAAACCCCGCTTTCATATTTTTAAACGATATAATCCCGGCCTCAACTTCTTTACCGGCAGCTTCATCTTCAAACATAAAGGCATAGCAAAGCAGCTGTATTATCTTATCATTTTTTAACTCTTCTGTAAGGCCTTCCCAGGTTTTGAGCGACACATTACGTTTTTCTACCTTGCCCGTCTTATAATCGGTAATACGGATGCGGCCGTTACGCTCTTCAACCCGGTCAATATTACCCGAAATCAGCACCGGATAGGGCAATGCCTCATGTTGCAGCCAGCGCTCAAATTTATGCTCCAGGTACAGTATCTTAACGGCATCGCCATCTTCAATGCCTTTACGTTCAAGCTTCAGAAAGTTATGCACATTGCGCTTGGCCACCTCAAAAGCAAGTAGGTTGCGGCCTTTTTTAATTTCTCCCTCTTTGTACACCGTTACAAACTGGTGCATAACCTCATCATCGGCCAGCGTAGCCATGTTATCAAGATCCTGAAGCGTAATAAAACGCCCTGTTACAGGCTTATACAACTCCTCGAGCGCTCCGTGAATAATAGTACCCAGTGTATTTAGTGCAATACTCTCTTCTACCTCTTCGGCTTCGCTAATGCGGAGGATGCGCTGATAATAAAATTGCATGGGGTTGCGCAGATAACCGGTTAACGCTGATGGCGAAAAGCCCTTGCCGGTGGCAATCTCCTTAAGCCGCTCCATAACGGCTTCGGTTTTGGCCACTTCCATAGGTTCATACGCCTTTGGCGGAAGCTTGGCATTATAAATGGTGCTCACAAGGTTGTGGGCGGGTTGTTTTTCTATTTCCAGCTGTGTAAGGAAACGGCTGCGCTCGCCGGCGTCAAGACCTTCGCTCTCGGTATTATGCAGCAGCCATACATTTTTAGCCCGCAGCAGCAGGTGGTAAAAGTGATAGCTGTATATGGCATCTTTTTCTTTATACGTAGGCAGGCCAAGCTCTCGCTTTACATCATAGGGTATAAAGGAATTTTGGGTTTTGCCGGTAGGCAGCTTGCCCTCATTAACCGATGTAATAATTACGTTTTCAAAATCAAGCACACGGCTTTCCAGCACCCCCATAATCTGCAGGCCGCTTAGTGGCTCACCTTCAAAAGATACCTCAGCAAGATCTATAACCTGTTTATAAATGCTGTGCAGCACCGCAAGGTTATTTATTTGCGGATGTGCCTGGTGGTAGTTTATCAGCTTATTAATAACCTTAAATATAGAGTACAAAAAGGCCTTGCTTATCTTATCTTCTTCATTATCATTACCTAAAAATAATTTGAGTTCCAGCAATATATTCGAAAGCCTCCCCAGTATATCGCCCACATTATCGTCCCAACGCTCAAAAAGCAATTTAAAATAGGTAGATGATTCGCCCTGAATATCAAACAGCTTGCTAAGGGAAAGGAACGTTATATTGTTTTTGTTGATGGTTTCAATCAGCTCATCGGCGCCCACATAGGGCTCTACCAATGGGTGCGTAAGTATATCCAACACCTCGCGATAGTATAGCGTATAACTTTTCTCGCTGCGGTTAAGGGCATTGGTATGCAGCCTGAATAATTTTTGCACCAATATTTGTGCAGGATTGTTACGGCTGCTGTAGCCCATGGTTATATTAAGGCTACCCACATTTGCCGGAAGGCTGTACAGCATGGGTATCAGCAGGCTTTCTTCACCCAGTACCAGTGCTGTCTTATCAAGGCTTTGACCTGAATCCTGAATTTGCTCTATAATTTGCCCTGCAATTTTTGCCTGCCCTACGGTTTTTGGCGTACCAATGATGGTGATGTTCTTTGGCACGCTAAAATCGTTTGTAATCCACTCAAAATTATTCTGGGTGTATTGCCTCCATTCTTTCCTGAACTTACGTATAAACAACCCTGCATCATGATATGGGTCGTTCAGGAATACATAATCTATATCCCAGTACACCCTGCCCTGGCCACTCATCATTAAGTGCTGGATTATTTTTTCTTCGGCGGCATTAAGCGCATTAAAACCGGCGAATACCAGCTGTCCTTTAAAAGCTTCGCTAAAATGGTTTATGTTCTTAACAGCTTCGCGGTAAATAAGCCCCTGGTATCCGGTACCTTTATCAAGCAGGTGCTCATAAAGGGAGGAATAGTAAGACGGTAGCAGTTTCCAGAATTCCAGGTAATTGGCAATCATTGTAGTGCGCTTGTCTACATCTACCGCCCAGTGTTCAATTTCCTGGATGTTTTCGAGGTATTTAAGTACATAATCAGGGTTAAGCAGGTAGCGGTCAATCTCGTTAAAATCCTGGAGAAGGGTTTTGCCCCAGTTGGCAAAGGTTTCAAAATTTTGTTGCTTGTCTTTTGGTGTAAGCCCCAAATAGATGTTATAAAACTCAAACAGCAGCTCTATGGCGTCTATGCTGCGTATGCCGGCCACATCCTGCACAAAATCTTCTATACTGATGATGTCTGGCGCAAAAACGGTGCCCTGCAGCTGTCGCTTTAGCGCTTCGAGCAAAAAGATGCGCGCGCGCTTATTGGGCAGCACAATGGTTACACCGGCAAGGTTGCCGCCATGGTTTTTTAATATCTCTGTACTAAGCTTATCAAGGAAAGTTTGCATAGCGTAAAAATAAAAAACGCCCCCGATATCGGGAGCGTTTCTTTGATTTATTTATTGTTTACTGATTACTCAGTTTTAACAAGTTTCACTTCAACCCTACGGTTTTGGGCTTTACCTTTTGCATTTTTGTTAGATGCAATTGGTTTAGTTTCACCAAATCCTGTAGATGTTAGCCTGTCAGCAGCAATACCATTTTCAACTAAGAAGTTCTTAACGGCTGCAGCCCTGTTTTCAGATAGTGTTTGGTTAAGCGCGTTGCTACCATCGCTATCAGTGTGGCCTTCTATGCTAAACTGTGCTTGTGGGTACTCTTTAAATATGGCAAGCATAGAGTTAAGTACTGGCATTGTTTCTTCTTTAAAGGTAGCTTTACCACTGTTAAACAGGATGGTTTTAGCATACTCATTAAGTTTTTTCATTACCTCTTCAGTAACTTCAGGACAACCACGGTTAGCAGAAGTACCTTTTACGTTAGGGCAAAGGTCATCTTTGTCAAGTACACCGTCTCCGTCAGTATCTGGCCATGGGCAGCCACCGTTTTCTTTAGGACCGGCAACATCCGGACACTTATCATCTTTATCAGCTATACCATCGCTGTCTTTATCAGGACAACCCTGAAGGTTTTTAAGGCCTGCTACTGTAGGACATGCATCTTCTGCATCAGTTATACCATCACCATCAGTGTCAGGACATCCCTGGAACTCCTGTAGGCCGGCAACTTGAGGACACGCATCATCTTTATCAGGAATACCGTCTCCGTCAGTGTCAGGGCATCCCATAAATTCTTTAGGGCCTGCTTCTGTAGGACAAGCATCGTCTTTATCATAAATACCGTCTTTATCAGTGTCTTTGCCACCAAATTTAAAGGTAAGACCTGCAAAGTGCTGAAGGTGCCTTGGTACATTAGCTTCTGCCTGATCTTCAAACGAGTGTTTGTAAGTAGTTTGTAGCGTTAAGCCTACGTTTTCTGTAAACCAGAAGTTAATACCTAAACCACCGTTTACAGTACCATTTCCTTGTTCGTCAATCCACGTATAACCACCACCTATATGTACAAATGGGTTAAACCAGCTTTTTTGAAGGAAACCGTATTTAATCATACCGTCTACACCGTAGTAAGTAACGTCTCCGGGGTTGCTAACAACGTAATCCTGGGTGCCCGGTGTGCGGCTAACTACTTTATCAATTTTGTTTACAGATCCTGTAAGTCCAAAAGAGAATCCGTCGCCTATGTGCCTTGACACATTTAGGTAAGATACAGATGGAAGCACATTCCAATATTCGTCTGTCTTGAAAAAGCCACCAAATTGGTCGCCAAAATCTGACGCAGCGCCAAATCTATTTGTAACTGCGTTGACACCAAAGGAAATAGCCCAAGGGTTGTCTTCGTCCTGCGCCTGAGCGCCTAAGCCCGCTAACAAGAGCGCACCGACGAATAGTTTGTTAAGATGTTTCATACTTTTTTGTTTAAATTTCAAATAGGTTATATGAGACAAAATTACTCGGTTAAAACAGAACGGCAAAACGTTTTATTACAATTTTTCCTACTAATTGAGCCAAAATATAGTTAAATCACACTTAACATTTTGCCAACTTCGGTAAATGCGGCTATCGCTTTATCAAGATTTTCCTTACTATGTGCAGCAGAAAGTTGTACTCTTATTCTTGCTTTATCTTTAGGCACCACCGG
>Ga0265798_10007890_pt1 | contig 13695 bp, 16 predicted proteins | sample P3T30metagenome_FD_192430 | JGI IMG/M metagenome (GOLD analysis project Ga0265798, IMG submission 192430) | Plant litter microbial communities from East Loma Ridge, Irvine, California - P3 T30 | ecosystem: Environmental > Terrestrial > Plant litter > Unclassified | place: USA: California...
ATACAAAGTTGTCGCTGGCGAAAAACTCAAAGTAGAACAGATACCGGCAGACATTGGTTCCGAACTCACTATCGATCAGGTTCTCGCCGTTGGCGAGGGCGAGAGCATCAAGTTTGGTGCTCCGCTGGTGGAAGGTGCTTCGGTTCGCGTGACTGTTGTTTCGCACGGTCGTCACGACAAAGTGCGTATCTTCAAGATGCGTCGTCGTAAGCACTACCAGAAGCGTCAGGGCCATCGCCAGAACTACACCGAAATCCAAGTGGTTGCGATCAACGGCTAATTGCCGCGCGTCCTCATCAGTCATCAAGGAGCATCTAAATGGCACACAAAAAAGGCGGCGGTACTACCCGCAACGGCCGTGACTCAGAAAGCAAACGCCTCGGCGTGAAGGTCTACGGCGGCCAGGCAATCAACGCAGGCGGCATCATCGTGCGTCAGCGCGGCACCACCGTGCGTCCGGGCACCAACGTCGGCATGGGCAAGGATCACACCCTGTTCGCGCTGGTCGACGGTTCGGTCAAGTTCGTCAAGCAAGGCGTCGGTTCGAAGCAGTACGTGACCGTCGTTGCTGCTGAAGCAGTCGCTGCTTAATTACCGCAGCGTAGCGGAACCTCGCTTCGGCAGGTTCCGCGCATCGATAGGCTCTGCCCACCGGTAGAGCCTTTTTAATTTCCGGCGTTGTCACCGTTAAGTGCGTATCCATGGGCCCATCTTGTGGCACATTTAACAGTGACATAGCCTAAAGTATTTGGTGGGTTCATCATGAAGTTTATCGACGAAGCAAGAATCGAAGTCATCGCCGGCGACGGCGGCAACGGCTGCGCCTCGTTCCGCCGCGAGAAGTTCCGCCCGTTCGGCGGTCCGGACGGCGGCGACGGCGGCCGCGGCGGCTCGATCTGGGTCGTGGCCGACCGCAACATCAACACGCTGGTCGACTTCCGCTTCTCCAAAGTCCACACGGCGAAGAACGGCGAGCCGGGCCGCGGTTCCGACTGCTACGGCAAGGGTGCCGACGACGTCACCCTGCGCATGCCGGTCGGCACCATCATCATCGATGATAACAACGGCGAGATCATCGCCGACCTGACCGAGCACGGCCAGAAGGAACTGTTGGCGCGCGGCGGCGAAGGCGGCTGGGGCAACATCCACTTCAAGACCTCGACCAACCGCGCGCCGCGCCAGAAAACCGAGGGCAAGGAAGGCGAGCGCCGCGCGCTGCGCCTCGAGCTGAAGGTGCTGGCCGACGTCGGCCTGCTGGGCATGCCGAACGCCGGCAAGTCCACCTTCGTCACGGCCATCTCGAACGCCCGTCCGAAAGTCGCGGACTATCCGTTCACGACCCTGCATCCGAACCTCGGCGTGGTGCGCGTCTCGCACGAGAAGAGCTTCGTGATCGCCGACATCCCGGGCCTGATCGAAGGCGCGGCCGAAGGCGCCGGCCTGGGCCACCAGTTCCTGCGCCACCTGAGCCGCACCGGCCTGCTGCTGCACATCGTCGATTTCGCACCGGCGGACGGCAAGAGCGACCCGGTCAAGGACACCAAGGCCCTGGTCAAGGAACTCGAGAAGTACGATGAGGAGCTGGTCAACAAGCCGCGCTGGCTGGTGCTGAACAAGCTCGACGTCGTGCCGGAAGAAGACCGCAAGAAGCTGGTCAAGGACTTCGTCAAGAAGCTGGCCTGGAAGGGCCCCGTCTTCGAGATCTCGGCGCTGAACCGCGAAGGCTGCGAAGACCTGGTCCACGCGATCTACCGTTACCTGGAAGAGAAGCGCCATACCGACCAGCGCTCGGAAGAAAAGCAGATGACCGAGGAAGCACGCGGCATCTCCTCCATCGATCCGGACGATCCGCGCTTCAAGATCCTCGAAGACTGATTTGCCGAGACCTTGTTACTGAGCCCATCGCGCCGCCTCGGCCTGCGCAGCCAGCTGCTGCGGGCGATCGCCACGGCCAGCTCGCTGGCCGCGCTGTCGGCCATGCTCGATCCCGACCGCACGGCGGAGGCGATGGGACTGTTTCTCGTCGGCGTGAACGGCTACAGCCAGTTCTACGCCATCTATGTCGGAGTGCGCCTCGCCACCGCGGGGCTGGCTCTGTTGGCGGCCAGGCAGGGCGACCAGCCCATCCTCGGCGACCTCACAGCATTATTCCTCCTGGCGCAGCCGCTCGGCCGCCTCGTCGCGTCGTTTGCGATCGGCCTGCCCCAGGGTTTATTGTTTGTCGTTAGCGGGATCGAAGTGCTGGCCGGCCTGGCGCTGCTGCTGCTTCGCCCGCGCGGAAAGCTCTTTTCGCCATCGCCATCGCCACTCCCATGAACGCCTCCTCCGTCATCCAGCAATCCAGCCGTATCATCGTCAAGGTCGGCTCCTCTCTCGTCACTAACGAAGGCCGCGGCCTCGATCACGCCGCCATCGCGCGCTGGGCCGCGCAGATCGCGTCCTTGCGCACGCTCGGCAAGGAAGTCGTGCTGGTGTCTTCCGGCGCCATCGCCGAAGGCATGCTGCGCCTCGGTTTTACGTCGCGCCCGACCGACATCCACGAACTGCAGGCCTGCGCCGCCTGCGGCCAGATGGGCCTGGCGCAGATCTACGAAACCAGCTTCGCCACCCACGGCGTCAAAACCGCCCAGGTGCTGCTGACCCACGCCGACCTGGCCGACCGCGAGCGCTACCTGAACGCACGGTCGACGCTCACCACGCTGTTGCGTCTTGGCGTGGTCCCGATCATCAACGAGAACGACACCGTGGTCACCGACGAGATCAAGTTCGGCGACAACGACACCCTCGGCGCGCTGGTCGCCAACCTGATCGAGGCCGATGCGCTGGTGATCCTGACCGACCAGAAGGGCCTGTATTCGGCCGACCCGCGCAAGGACCCGTCGGCGCGCCTGATCGCCGAAGCCCAGGCCGGCGACACCTCGCTGGAGGCGATGGCCGGCGGCGCCGGCAGCAGCATCGGCAGCGGCGGCATGCTGACCAAGGTGCTGGCCGCCAAGCGCGCCGCACGCTCCGGCGCCCATACCGTGATCGCCTGGGGCAGGGAAGACAATGTGCTGGTGCGCCTGGCCGGCGGCGAAGCGATCGGCAGCCAGCTGCTGGCGCCGACCGCGCGCCTGACCGCGCGGCGCCAGTGGATGGTCGACCACCTGCACACGGCCGGCGAACTGGTGCTGGACGCCGGGGCCGTGCAGAAGCTGGCGAACGAGGGCAAGTCGCTGCTGCCGATCGGCGTCTCGGGCGTGCGCGGCGAGTTCGGACGCGGCGCGCTGGTGTCCTGCGTGAGCGAAGACGGCCGCGAGATCGCGCGCGGCCTAACCAACTACACGGCTTCCGAGGTCCGGCGCATCATGCGTCATTCCTCGGGCGAGATCGAAGCCATCCTCGGCTACGTCGAGGGCCCCGAGCTGGTGCACCGGGATAACCTGGTGCTGCTGTAAAGCTCAGCGGCGCAGCAGCGCCGCGTGGTTGACTACGATCTGGCCAGGCGCTGAACGGAAGGTGAAGCGCAGTCCCGGCATGGACAGCAGGGCAACCAGGAGGGAAAAGCGTGAAACGGTGTTCAAGGCCGTTTATCGTGTGTTGATGGAAGTGGACAGCAGCATGCGCAGTCCCGCATAGCCGAACACCCCGGCCAGCAGAGCGTGGATACCGCGCTCGCCGGCCCGGTAGACGCGGCGTGCCGGCGCAGTCGAAAACGCCAGCGCGTAGCAGGCGAAGATGGCGGCGCTGAGCGGTACGCAGGTGGCGACGAAGGCCAGCGCATCGGCTGCGCCGGCGCCCGGCGGCAGGGCCAGCGACACCACCGACAGCCAGACCACGACCGCCTTCGGATTGGTCAGGTGCATGGCGGCGCCGCGCACATACAGCTGGGCGTAGCCCGGCGCCGGCGCGACGTTCGCGCCCGCATCCATGCGCGACCCGCGCAGCGCCTTGCGCGCCGCCTGCCATCCCATCCACAGCAGATACAGTCCGCCGATCAGCTTCACCAGCATCAGCGCGGCGGCATAGCGCTGCATCAGCGCGGCCAGTCCGAGCGCGGCGCACAAACCCCAGAACAGCGAACCGCTGACGACACCCGACGCCAGCGCCAGGGCGCGCCCGCGGCCCTGGGCCATCGCCGTGCCCATCACGGCCAGCACGCTGGGTCCGGGGCTGGCGACGCCGATGGCGAAAGCGAGGTAGGCGAGCAGCATCGTCAGATCCTTTCGTGGCAGACCACACACAGCTTGTTGCCGTCGGGGTCGCGGAAATAGGCGCCGTAATAATCGGCGTGATATTCGGGACGCAGGCCGGGCGCGCCGGCGCAGCTACCGCCGTGTACGAGTGCGAGGGCGTGGGCATGGTCGACAGTGGCGCGGTCCGGTGCGAGGAGGGCCGTCATCTGGCCGTTGCCGGCGGCATGCTCGCCCTCCAGGGGCGCGCCGACCAGGAACAGCGGCCGCGCCTGTCCGGGCATCTGCCAGCCGGCCCATGGGCGCGAGCGGTCGCAAAAACGCTGCGTGATGCCGAGCAGGGACATCAAAGGCTGGTAGAAGGCGAGGGCGCGCTCGAAGTCGGCGGCGCCGATGTAGACATGCGAAAACATGCGACAAGATTAACAGCTCCGGTACACCAGATGTACGCGCTTTGTTGCATTCCTGCGAGTTGCTGGACTTCACTCGATTCCCTGTATTGGCAAATAAATTGCTAGGAAATGGAAATAATGATTGCGTATGGATTGACGGTTCGTGCTACATTAATTGGAAATCATGAACGTTAGCGAAAGGATCGCCATGCAGGAACTCAACCTCGCTTCCCAGTTGCTGGAAGGCGGTACCGGAATCTTTGTGACCGGCGCACTGTCCGTGCTGGCAGTGGCGGTGTCGCTCGAACGCCTGGCCAACTTCCGGGCGAGCAAGGTCGCGCCGCAGGGCCTGGCCGACGAGGCGCTGGCCCTGTGGCAGGCCGGCGATTACCCGGCGCTCGCGGCACGCGCCGCGGAAGGCCGCAGCAGCCTGGCACGCGTGCTGGCATTCCTGGCCGGCCATCCGCGCCTGCCGGCCGACACCCTCGCAGCGCGCGCCGCCGAGATCGCATCGACCGAGCTGCGCCTGCAGCAGCAGAAGGCCTATGCGCTGAACGTGGTCGCTACCATCGCGCCGATCGTCGGCCTGCTGGGCACCGTGATCGGCATGATCGAATCCTTCCACGTGATCGCCTTCAACGGCATGGGCGATCCGACCCTGCTGGCGGGCGGCATCTCGAAGGCCCTGGTGAACACGGCGGCCGGCCTGGCGGTGGCGCTGCCCTCGCTGGCGATGCACCACTTCTTCCGCAACCGCATGGTCAATATCGGCATCCTGCTCGAGCGCCAGCTGGGACGGCTGCTGGACGAAAGCCGGTCGCGTGAACAAGAGTCGATGCACGCGCGGAAACACGAGCAGGAGCGCAGCCATGCGTATTGAGCTCGGCGACGACGAACAGCCCGAGATCGGCCTGATCGCGCTGATCGACTGCATCTTCTTCCTGCTGATGTTCTTCATGGTCGCGACCTCGTTCAAGCAGAAAGAGACGCAGCAAAAGGACAAGGCCATCCCGATCACGCTGCCGCGCTCTTCCGCCACGCTCAACCTGGCCGACGCCGCACCCGATCCGCTGGTGATCCGGGTCGACCGCGCGGGCCAGGTGACGATCGGCGACGACAAACTGTCGATCGAGGCCCTGCATGCACGTCTGTCGGGCGAGGCGCGTGCGCAGCCGGGCCGGCCGGTGCGCATCGAGGGCGATGGCAATGCGTCTTACCAGTCCATCGTCCATGTGCTCGACCTGTGCCAGTTCGAAGGCCTGACCAATATCGCGATGCGCGCGCGCAGGCAGTAAATGAATGCCGACGCGACTTCCCGGCTGGACGGTTCGAGCATGGTCGAGTTATGGCGCCGCCATCCCTGGCTGATCGCATCGCTGGCGGCGCATGGCGTGCTCGCGGCCAGCCTGTACACGGCCGGCCCGGTGCACGTCGCCATCAAACGCGACGACGGCTTGCGTGCGCAGGTCGCGCAGTCGCTGCAGCACACCGCGCAGCGCCAGATGCGGCGCGAGCTGCGCACGATGGAGGAGATCCGCGATGCGCTGGCGGAGAGCGCGGGCGAAGCCGGCGGCAAGGGCAAGGGCGGCAAGGACGCCCCCCGGTCGCTAGACCCTGCCGTGCGGGCGCGTGAACTGGCCCGGCAGATCGAACAGGTGCAGCAGAAGATTCGCGCCACCGACATGGCGCGCGTGTTGCGCATCCCCGAGGCCGAAGCCCTCAAGCGTGTGCAGCGCGAGGAGGCGCGCAAGCCTCGACCCGCGCTACCGAAGCGGGCATCGCCGGAAGCCCAGGTGGCCCAGCTGGCGCAACAGGCCAGGGCCGCCCTGGCGCAGCGCCGCGCGCAATTGCTGGCGCAGCAGCAGGGCGTCGCCATCAGGCCCGAGGCCGGCGAGCTGAAGCCGGGCCGGCCGCAAGGTGGCAAAGCGGGCGGCAAAGCCGGCCAGGGACCGGGCAGCGGCAAGTCGGCCGGCCAGGGTAGCCCAGGCCAGGGCAATGGCCGGATGAGCGGCCAGGGCGGCCAGGGCGGACGGGCGGGCGGCGGCGGCATCGTGCAGAACTCGGCCTCGCGCGGCAGCACGGTCGAAGCGCTCGCCACAGGCCTGGCGCTGGGCGCGCCGGGCGCGATCACGGGCAGCAGCATCGACATGTCGAGCAATGCCTTCAGCGACAACCGCAGCTTCGGCGCGTTCCTGGAACCGCCGCCGGTCGACGCCGCAAGCATGCGCACCGGCCGCGGCCGCACGATCGGCGCCGGCGGCGCCTACGCCAACCGCATCTTCCTCGATACCTGGTATGTGATCGGCCCTTTCGAAGGCGCCGGCCATGACAGCCAGAACGCGATCTATCCGCCCGAGCGTGGCGTCGACCTCGACGCGGTCTATTACGGCAAGAACGACCTGCCGGTGCGCTGGACCTTCCAGCAGGATGCGCGCTACCCGTCGATTCCGCTGCCGCGGGCCGAGAACGCCGTGTACTACGCCTACACCGAGGTCGAGGTCGACCGCGACATGGACCTGTGGGTGTGGATCGGCGGCGACGACGACACCAGGATGTGGTTCAACGACCGCCTGGTCTGGCTCAGCGGCGACAACGTCGACAAGCCCTGGTACCGCCAGCCTTTCAGTACGCTGCCCGCGATGCGCACCCTGAACCTCAGCGAAGGCCAGCGCCGGCTGCACTTCAACAAGGGGCGCAACAGCATCCTGCTCAAGTTGTACAACGGCGTGAACCTGATGTTCTATTCGGTGGTGCTGTCGAAATGATCCGGCGTTACCCATTTCTCTCGCTGTCGCTCGTGGCGCATGCGGCGCTGCTCGGCGTGCTGTACATGGTCGTCGTTCGCGTCGAGCTGGACCAGCAGCGCATCCGGCGCGACCGGGAGCAGCCCTTGGTCGAAGCCGGCAAGCGGCTGACGGAACGGGCGCGCCTCGAAAAGCGCGTGCGCGACATGGCGCGGATCAAGTCCCAGCTCGAATCGGGGGCGGCTGAGAAGGACGACGACGTGCAGTTCAGCGCGCAGCCCAGGACGCCGGAAGAACTGCTCAAGGAAGCCAGGGAGCTGTCCCGCAAGATCGACGAGATCGAGCGCGACGAGCGCGCCGAACGGCTGGCGAAGCTGCTCCACATCCCGAAGCAGAAAGCGCTGGAAAAGGTCGCGCAGACGTCCAGGCTGGAACAGCCGGACGGAGCCGAACCCGGCAAGCCGGTCGATGCGGCGGCAAGGATCGAGCAGCTCGAAGCGAAGGCACGCGACGCTTTGGCCCGGCGCGGCCGGCAACTGGCGCAGCAGCAGGACGGCATGCGCGTGGCGGCAAGCGAATCAGGCAACGGCGGCGCTGCGCGGCAGGTCAGGCCAGGCGGGCAGGCTGGCGGCGGTCCCCCGGGCCCGGGAAGCCCCGGCAGCCTGTCCATATCTTCCATGTTGCGGACGATCGATGCATTCATGACTTCAGACCGGGCGGCCCGGGGGATCGAGGGCAATATCGTGGCGGGCAACCACGACGACGTCGATCGAACCATCGTGCGCATTCCGGAGGTCCCCGCCGGCGCCAGGGTCAAGGGCACGGGCCGCATCATCGGACCCGGCGGCCCTTATGCCGACCGCGTCTACGTCAATCGCTGGTACCTGATCGGCCCCTTCGAGCGCAAGCACGGCGACGCGTGGCTTACGCCCGATCCGCCCGAGCAGGCCGTGGTCCTGAACGCCGCCTATCGCGGCAAGGACGGCCGCCTGCTCAAGTGGGAATACGTCGACTCGGCAAACTATCCCCTGGTGCCGCCCCGGCCTGCCGAAGAAGCCGTGTATTACGGCTATACCGAGCTGATGGTCGACAAGGAACAGGACCTGACGATCTGGGTCGGCGCCCGCGACGACGCGCAGCTGTGGCTCAACGACAGGCTGGTCTGGCGCGGCAGGAATGTGGCCAAGGGGCCGTTCTACAGGGAGGTCAACGCCACGGACAATACCCATGGCCGCGATTACAACTTCAGCGAAGGCAAGCGCGTCGTGCACTTAAGGCAGGGCCGCAACAAGCTGTTCTTCAAGTTGTCGAACGGCGTGGGCTCCCTGTTTTTTTCGCTGGTGCTGACGAAGTGATTTTTGAAAACATTGTAGACTACTGCGATGGAAAACATGACACCCCTCGCCGTCGTCCAGGCCCAGTTGGACGCCTTCAATAACAAGGACATCGATGCGCTGATGCGCGCCTACGCGCCGGACGCCGAGCAGTTCGCGCTGCACGGCGAACGCTTCGCCAACGGCCATGAAGAGATCCGCCCGCGCTACGTGGCGCGCTTCACGGAACCGGACCTGCATGCGCGCCTGCTGTCGCGCACCGTGATGGGCACTATCGTGACCGACCTCGAACTCATCACCCGCAACTTCCCGGAAGGCGTGGGCACGCTCGAGATGCTGTGCATTTATGAAGTGATCGACGGCCGCATCCGGCGCGCCTCGTTCGCGCCGGGCGCCACCACCATTCTTACTCCGCGTTCAGCGTAACCGCCGGCGGCAGGACCCTGGCGGGCGCCGGGGTCTTGTCCTTGTACTCGCACAAATCGTTGATGATGCAGTTCCAGCACTTGGGCGTGCGTGCCACGCAGGTATAGCGCCCGTGCAGGATCAGCCAGTGGTGGGCGTCCTGCAGGAACTCCTTCGGCACGAACTTCAGCAGCTTCTGCTCGACGATGTCGACGTTCTTGCCCGGTGCGATCTTGGTGCGGTTCGAGACCCGGAAGATGTGGGTGTCGACCGCCATCGCCGGTTCGCCGAAGGCCGTGTTGAGCACCACGTTGGCGGTCTTGCGGCCCACGCCCGGCAGGGATTCCAGCGCCTCGCGTTCGCGCGGCACTTCGCCGCCGTACTGGTTCACCAGGATCTCGCAGGTGGCGATGACGTTCTTGGCCTTGTTGTTGTACAGGCCGATGGTCGAGATATAGGTCTTCAGTTCGTCGAGGCCGAGGTCGAGGATGGCCTGCGGCGTGTTCGCCACCGGGTACAGCCGGCGCGTGGCCTTGTTGACGCCGACGTCGGTCGACTGCGCCGACAGCAGCACGGCAATCAGCAGTTCGAAAGGCGTGGTGTATTCGAGTTCGGTGGTCGGATTGGGGTTCGCTTCGCGGAAGCGGCGGAAGATTTCGTAGCGTTTGGCTGCGTTCATTCGGGTTTTCCTGCGGCCTTCTGGCGCGCGCGCTCGATGGCGGCGGCGATGATCGCGCGCTTGCGTTCTTTCTCCGCCAGCTCCTCGGCGGTATTGGTCTCCTCGGCCGTCACCGCGCGCATCTTTTCCAGCGCCTTGGCGGCCAGGCGCGCATCGTTCTCTTCCTTCTCGCGCTTGAGGCGCTCGCTGCGGAAGTCGTGGCGCGCACGCGCGGCGTCGGCCTGTTCCTGCGACCAGGCGGCCCAGCCGGTTGCGTCGACGTCCGGTGCGCCGGTGCGGGGGACCATGGCGATGCAGTCGACCGGGCAGGGCGCCACGCACAGGTCGCAGCCGGTGCACAGGCTCGGCAGGATCGTGTGCATCTGCTTGGGCGCGCCGAGGATGGCGTCCACCGGGCAGGCCTGGATGCACAACGTGCAGCCGATGCACAGGTTCTCGTCGATGAAGGCGACCGGACGCGGACGCTCCAGGCCGTTGGCGGGATTGATCGGGATGATGGGCCGGCCGGTCACGCGCGAGAGACGCGCGACGCCTTCCATCCCGCCCGGCGGACAGCGATTGATGTCGGCCTCGCCGCTGGCGATCGCTTCCGCGTACGGACGGCAGGCGGGGTAGCCGCACTTCGTACACTGGGTTTGCGGCAACTGGTCTTCGATCAGGTCGGCGAGCGTTTTCGTCACGATGGTTGGAGCAATTTACTAAACCGCCATTATCCGCTAAATGGCCGGTCGCGTCGAAACCCCGGCCTGAAGCAGCCACCAAGGTAGCCGCTGAGCTGGCAAAAACACTGCTTCTTGTCCTACACCCTTACGTGCAGCAACGTACGGAGTGCCGGGCTCGCCTGGTGGTCTACTGGAACCAGGCGATCAACGACAGGAGGGTCTTATGGAAAAGAAGCACCTCATCATTTCCGCGCTGACGGCAGCACTGCTGAGCGCGAGTGCCGCGAGTTTTGCCCAGGACCGCTACCATGGCGACCGTGACCGCGGCGACCGCGGCGACCGCTACAGCCAGCGCGACCATGACCGGAACGACAACCGCCGCGACGATCGCCGCGACGGCTATCGCGCCCAGGGCGGCGGCCGCGCCGGCAGCCAGGGCTGGGGTGAAGAACGCCGCTGGGATGGCGCCGGTCCGGACCACAGCTTCCGCCGCGGCGAGCGCTTGCCGAGCCGCTACCGCAACCATCAGTACGTGGTGAACAACTATCGCCAGCACAACCTGAGGCCACCGCCGAGGGGTTACCACTGGGTGCAGACGGGCAGCGATTACGTGCTGGCGGCGATTGCCACCGGCGTGATCGCAGACCTGATCATCAATCACTGACACCGCGGGCTGGCCAATGGCCGGCCCCGGCAGGTGATACCAGGCCGCACATGGTGCGCCGCAAACCGCGGCGCGGCAGTGCGGCAACCTGCTTTTGGAGACCGCATGCATCGCAGACATTCCCTGATTGCCTTGTCCACCGCCGCTGTCGCCCTGTGCGCGAGCCTGCCCGCCTGGGCCCAGGACGAGACGCGCTCGCGCCAGGAAATCGCCCACCTGCTCGACTTCGTTGCCGACTCCGGCTGCCAGTTCAACCGCAACGGCAGCTGGCACGACAGCAGGGCGGCGCGCAACCACCTGCAGGAAAAATACGATTACCTGAAGCACCGCAAGCTGGTGCCCGATACGAAAGCCTTCATCGAACGTGCGGCGACCGAGAGCAGCTTCAGTCACAAGGCCTACCAGGTCCGTTGCGGCAACGGGCCGGTCATCACCAGCGCGCAGTGGCTGAACACGGAACTGGCGCGCTACCGTGCCGCTGGCCGGAAATGAAAAATGCCGCGTCATGACGCGGCATTTTTATGGACAAGCCTGAGGATCAGGCGTTCTTGCGAATGAACTCGCCGATCATCGGGCAGATGATCTCGCGCCAGCGGCGGCCCGAGAAGATGCCGTAGTGGCCGCACTTCGGCGCCGTGAAGTGCTGGTGCTTTTCGGGCGGGATGCCGGTGCACAGCTCGTGCGCGGCCTGGGTCTGGCCGGCGCCGGAGATGTCGTCCAGCTCGCCTTCGATGGTGAACAGCGCGACGCTCTCGATGTCCTGCGGACGCACCAGCTGGCCGCCGACTTCCCAGGTGCCTTTCGGCAGGGCGAAGTCCTGGAACACGGTCTTGATCGTCTCCAGGTAGTACTCGGCCGGCATGTCCAGCACGGCGTTGTATTCGTCGTAGAACTTGCGGTGCGCTTCCGCTGAATCGTCGTCGCCGCGCACCAGGTGCTGGTAGAACTCGCGGTGGCTCTGGGCGTGGCGGCCCGGGTTCATGGCGATGAAGCCGGCGTGCTGCAGGAAGCCCGGATAAACCTTGCGGCCGAAGCCCGGGTAATTGCCCGGCACCGCGTAGATCACGGTGTTCTCGAACCACGAGAAGGGCTTTTCGGTGGCCAGGTCGTTGACCGCCGTTGGCGACTTGCGCGGGTCGATCGGGCCGCCCATCATGACCATCGATTTCGGCAGTTTCGGGTCCTTGTTGGTCGCCATCAGCGAGATGGCGGCCAGCACCGGCACCGTCGGCTGGCAGACCGAGATCACGTGCACATCCGGGCCGAGATGGCGGATGAAGTCCTGCACATAATAAATATAGTCGTGCAGATGGAATTCGCCGTCGGACATCGGCACCATGCGGGCGTCGACCCAGTCGGTGATGTAGACGTCCTGGTTCGGCAGCAGGGCGCGCACGGTATCGCGCAGCAGCGTGGCGTGGTGCCCCGACAATGGAGCGACCACCAGCACGGTGGGCTGCTTGAGCGCGGCGAAATGCGCGTCCGGCATGTCTTTTTTGAAGTGCAACAGCTTGCAGAAGGGCTTGCTGAGCGCCGTGCGTTCCATGATGCCGACGGTCTGGCCGTCGATCGTGGTGGCGTTCAGGTCGAAGGCCGGCTTCTCGTAATCCTTGCCCAGACGGTACATCAGTTCATAGCCGGCGGCGATACGCTGGGAGAACGGGGTGTGGGCGAAAGGCGAGACGGGGTTCGAGAACAGCTTTGCAGAGGCATCGGCCCACTGCATCAGCGGGTTCAGGAAGGAGCGTTGCATCTCGTGCAGTTGGTAAAGCATATTATTTCCTTCACATTGCTCTGCTTTACAGACGTTTTGTTCGGCAGATCAATCAATTATAGGCCAATTGGCTTGGCGTGGGGCAACATAGAATGATGTTCACCATTGAAAAAATAGTGCAATGCAACATTAGTATCACAGTTCCGATACTGCCTTCGGTTAGGTGCCCTACATAAGAAAAATGCCCCGCACTGGCGGGGCATTTTTTGTCGTACGTCGGTAACGGAACGTTTAGTCGAATACCGGGGTCTCGACGCCGAGGATCTTGTGCAGCTTCGGCGAGGTGGTCGTGTACTGCATGTGGATCTTCTTGTCCGGGAAGATGTACGGTGCGGCGCCGAAGGCAGCCAGCGCGGCTTCGTGGAAGCCCGACAGGATCAGCTTCTTCTTGCCCGGGTAGGTGTTGATGTCACCCACGGCGAAGATGCCCGGCACGTTGGTTTCGAACTTCTCGGTGTCCATGACCTTGAGCTGCTTGCGCTCGATGTCCAGGCCCCACTCGGCGATCGGGCCCAGCTTCGGCGACAGGCCGAAGAAGACCATCAGCATGTCCAGCGGCACGCGGCGGGTGACGCCGTCGGCACCGGTGACTTTCACTTCGGACAGCTGGCCGTCCTTTTCGTCGAAGCCGGTCACCTGGCCGGTGATCAGCTGCATTTCGTACTCTTCGCACAGCTGCTTCATCTTGGCGACCGAGGCCGGGGCGGCGCGGAAGTCTTCGCGACGGTGCACCAGCACCACGGATTCGGCCTTGCCGACGAAGTTCAGGGCCCAGTCCAGCGCGGAGTCGCCGCCGCCGCAGATGACCAGGTTCTTGCCTTCGAACAGGCTCGGATCCTTGACGCGGTAGTGCAGCTGGGTGCATTCGA
>Ga0265798_10007893_pt1 | contig 13694 bp, 11 predicted proteins | sample P3T30metagenome_FD_192430 | JGI IMG/M metagenome (GOLD analysis project Ga0265798, IMG submission 192430) | Plant litter microbial communities from East Loma Ridge, Irvine, California - P3 T30 | ecosystem: Environmental > Terrestrial > Plant litter > Unclassified | place: USA: California...
TGATGGCGGCTGGCGCCGTGGGCTGCCTGCTGGTGCTGGGCGGATGCGCTACGCCTCCCGCTCCCAGCGCCGCCGCGCTGGCGCCGGTCAATCCCGACTACCTGATCGGCCCCGGCGACGCGGTCAATATCATCGTCTGGCGCAATCCGGAAGTATCGATGTCGGTGCCGGTGCGTCCGGACGGCAAAATCACCACGCCGCTGGTGGAAGACCTGCCGGCCGCCGGCAAGACCTCGACCCAGCTGGCGCGCGATATCGAAGGCGCACTGGCCAAGTTCATCCAGCAACCGGTGGTGACGGTGGTGGTCACCAACTTCATCGGCAATTACGCCGAGCAGATCCGTGTGATCGGTCAGGCTGCGCGTCCGCAGGCGCTGGCGTACCGCCGCGAAATGTCGCTGATGGACGTGCTGATCGCGGTCGGCGGTGTCACCGAATTCGCAGCCGGCAACAAGGCCAGTATCGTGCGCAATGTCGATGGCAAGCAGGAAAAACTGACTGTGCGTCTGGATGACCTGATCCGTGATGGCGACATCTCGGCCAACGTCATGATGCGTCCAGGCGATGTCCTGATTATTCCGGAGAGTTTCTTCTGATTCCTGTTGGTAAATTTTACAGCCGGCATTCGTTTAGACGGTAATGAATTAAATACTCGACAGGTGATCCAGCTAGCTCGCGCAATATCAAATTTGGCGAAGTGTTCGGCTGCCGTGGCGGCAATACCAAGTATGCCAACGTCAAGCTGGTCGACATTCTCGGCAATGACAAGTACGACGGCTTCGTCGGACGCCATCTGGCCGCTATCTGCCTGAACATCATTGGGCAAGATCGACTTCTTGAACGAGCAGACCCTGGCCACCATGTGGAACGACTCGCAAGCGACCGGTTTTTATAAGCCTGCGCCGAAAGTTTATTGGCCAGCGCAAGTGGTGCGTCTGTATCTGGAAGCAACCTATCTTGATTGACCTGCGCCAGGCCTCGCGCGTGATGGCCGGGCAGGCGCTGACGCGGCGCGAATGGGATGGCGAAGCCGTACTGTTCAATGACCTGACCGGCGCCACCCATTTATTGTCAGGCACGGCATTGCGGGTGCTTAAGCGCTTGCAGATTGCGCCGGGCGACGCTGTCATGCCGGCACACGCGCTGAGCGAAGCGATCGACGCTGAGCTGGTAGCTGGCAGCTGGCGCAGCCCCTGACCAGGATGCCGCAGCCGGGTTCGAGCCTGGATTCGATACAGTCGCCCCTGCCGAGCTGTTGACCCTCCTGCACGAGCTTCACAAGATGCACTTGGTCCAGCCATGCTGACCTTGTCTTCGCTGGCCTCGGCGCAGTTGCGCGCGCCTGCACGGTCCCTGCCTCGATCTGCAGACTGGTCCTTTCGTGAGCCGCATCCACAGCAATATCCCGCGCCTTGCCTATAGCCTTGCGAAGTTGTATGGCGACTATCCGGTGCCGGAGGCGGGCGGCTTCGCCGATTTCATTTGTGCGTGAGCCAGCCCGGCGGCCTGCGCCGCTGGTTCCGGCGCTTCGACCAGGACGGCCTGCGCCCGTTCAAACCGCTGCCATTACAGCAAGCCTCGGCGATGCTGGAGTGGATGATGAACTGGTGCGTGGCGAACCGCGCCCACTCGTGGCTGCTGCTGCATGCAGCGGTGGTGGAGAAGAACGGCCGCGCCATTATCCTGCCGGCGCCGCCCGGCTCGGGCAAGAGTACGCTGTGCACGGTGCTGGTGTGCCGCGGTTGGCGCTTGCTGCCGGACGAGTTGACGCTCGTGCGCCACGGCGACGGCATGCTGGCGCCGCTGCCGCGTCCGGTCAGCCTGAAGAATGCCTCGATCGACCTGATCCAGGCCTTTGCACCAGACGTCGTGTTCGCGCCACTGGCCTACGGTACCGCCAAGGGTACGGTCGGCCACCTGCGCGCGCCCAAGGACAGCATTGATCGCGCCAATGAGTACGCGGCGCCGTGGGCGATCGTATTCCCACTCTGGGAGGCCGGCGCCGCGACCGTGCTCACACTGCTGCCGAAGGCGCGCACCTTCATGCGCGTGGCCCACAACGCCTTTAATTACATGCTGATGGGCGAGCGCGGCGTCCAGACCCTGGGCAATCTGAGCGAAATCTGCGACGGCTACGAATTCGTCTACAGCCAGCTGGAAGAAGCTTTACATGTCTTCGATGCATTGGCAGGGGAGGGCGCGTGACGATCTTATTGCTTGATGTTCTGCGCGCACCCACAGCGGTGCGCGGCTTGTACCCTGGCGCCTGGGACCTGCTGCTGCGTCAGGGCGCCAGCGCGAATCTGCTGGCCACGCTGGCCCTGATGCTGCAGGACGGCGGGCTGTTCGACGCCGTGCCGGCCGCGCCGCGCACCCACCTGGAGTGCGCGTGCACCGCCGGCGTCAGTCATGCACGCGGCGCGCGCCACGAGGTGGACATGATCGCCGCCGCATTGCAGGCGCTATCGATGCCGCTGATCCTGCTCAAGGGCAGTGCCTACGCGATGGCCGGCCTCGAGGCCGGGCGTGGGCGCCTGTTCTCGGACATCGACATTCTGGTGCCGAAAGATCGGCTGCACGATGTCGAGGCGGCACTGATGTTGCATGGCTGGGCCAGCACGCACCACGATGAATACGATCAGCGCTATTACCGCGAGTGGATGCACGAGTTGCCGTCAATGACGCATATCTTCCGCGGCAACACGATCGACGTGCATCATGCGATCCTGCCCGAGACCGCTGCCGACCGGCCTGATCCCGACAAGCTGCGTGCCGCCGCGCTGCCGGTGCCCGGTCACCCCGGCCTGCGCATGCTGGCGCCGCACGATATGTTCCTGCACAGCGCAGTGCATCTGTTCTCGGGTGGCGAATTCGACCACGGTCTGCGCGACCTGTTCGACCTGCACCGGCTGGTTGGACAGTTCAGCGCGGAAACCGGATTCTGGGACGGCCTCGCGCCGTTTGCAGCCGAATTGCAACTGATACGTCCGCTGTTCTATGCCCTACGCTACCTGAAGCGCGTGTTGGGCACGATGATGCCACCGGCAGTGCTGGCAGCCACGGCTGGTGGCCGGCCCAATCCTGCGTTGTTGCGTCTAATGGATGGGTTATTCTTGCGCGCACTGGCGCCGCCGATGAGCGTTACCCATATCGGCAGCGCGGCGCTGTTCGCCTTATATGTACGCGGCAACTGGTTGCGCATGCCACCGTTGTTGCTGGTGCGGCACTTGTCGCACAAGGCGTTCTTATCACGCAAATCGTCGTTGCCAGCAGATGGGGCACCAGCCAATTTGGTCTGAGGCGCCTTTTGTGACGGGGCGGTGAAAAGCAATTGTCTTGCAATGGCGCCGCCCAAAAAAAAGACCTGGCCAAAGCCAGGTCTCTTTTCGCGCATCGCTTGACGCGATGCTTGCCGTATTACTTCTGACGCTTGCGGCGGTACGCGCCCATGCCCAGCAGGCCCAGGCCCATCAGAGCCAGTGCACCTGGTTCTGGCACTTCAGAAGGGCCGTTGAAGTCGGTGTTACCGGTTTCCGAGTTGATCGCAACGATCGTCGCGCCCACGCAGTTTGCAGCCGTGCCGGAGCCAGCTGCGTTACGGCAGGTCAGACCCTGGCTGGTGTTCTGGAACGAGCTGAATGCGAAGCTGTAGAACGGATCTGGCGAGACGAAGAAGTCTGAACCTGCGTCGGTGATGTTGAAGTTGGTGTTCACGTTCTGGAAGGCGCCGCCTTCCGTGCTGATACCAGCGCTACCGGCATTGACGCCAGTAACGGTTCCCAGCAGAACTTGAGCGCCCGTCTGAGTGACGGTTGCGTCGTTTTGCAGGGTCGCCTGGTTATACTTGTTGTCAAAGCTCTTGTCTGCGAACAACGACAGGTTGATCGAGGTGATCGAGCAGCTCACGCCTGGTGCCAGCAGCGAATTGCAGCTGAAGGTTTGGGTGAACGTTGCGTACAGGCCGTAGCCGTTACGCGAACCCAGACGGGTATCGTCGACCGACACGGTCTGGCCGTTCAGCGAGAAGCCGTTGTACTGGATGTAGCCGACGCTGGAGTACGTGTTGCCACCGGTGTTCACCACGCGCGCCGACGAAATGCCGTTCATCACGTTGGCTTCGAATGGCGTGCCATCGGTCGCCAGACCGTTGCTGTTTGGATTGATGGTGAACGATGGTGCGTTGTTCACGGTTTGTGCCTGTGCGCCGAAGGCCATTGCGAACATTGCGGTTGCGATCGATGCGCGGAGGAACTTGCTGGTCATGTGAATCTCCAAAATTGTTTTTTACCTGGTGCCTTCTTGGGAAGGCGTATCTGGAAAGTATTGTTACTTCCCGGTCCGTTTCTTTTATTGCCCTGCGACACTGTCGCAGTTAAACTTCTAACGCTTTTCTCAACGCTTCTTTTGAGACTACGATCTACTCTAAGCAATCGGCATGCCAGCACTATCTTGTCCTTTACAAATCAATGGTTTACGGTAAATTAGGCGTCCTCAACATTCAAATGTCAAAGAGGCTGTAAAGAATCCCGACAATTAATAAATTGCTTCGACCCATATATTTTTCTTACTGGAAATAAAATGCCAACTCTTCAACTCTTGTCTACCGTTGCACGCGAGTTCTTTTCTTCGAGACAGGCTGAACGGGAAACCGAACCATTGCTGGTGATGGACGATCCAGAAAGTGTGGCTGCATACGTCCAGGCAGGGCGAGAGGATGCCGTAATGGCCTCGGTGTATCTGTATCACTGCGCAAATATCTGTGAAGTAATCCGCCCCGGCGACACCGTCGTCGACCTGGCTTGTGGTCCGGCAAATATGCTGACCATGGTGGCGCGCCTTAATCCGCAGACCCGCTTCATCGGCGTCGATCTGTCGGCACCGATGCTGGAACAGGCGCGGGCACTGGTGGCGAGCAAGGGTTTGAGCAATGTGGAGTTTCGTACCGGCGACATCACCGACTTGTCGATGTTCGGTGACAAATCAGTCGATGCGGTGATGTCCACCATGGCGCTGCACCATCTGCCAACCGTGGACATGCTGTGCCAGACCTTTGCCGAGGTGGCGCGCATCCTGAAGAATGACGGCGGGGTGTACATGGCCGACTTTGGCCACCTGAAGCTGGACAGCTCGATCGATTATTTCGGCAACCAGCATGCGCATCGTCAGCCCGAACTGTTCACGATCGACTATATCAATTCGTTGAAGGCGGCCTTCTTTCCGGAAGACTTCGAACGCGCGGTGCGCCCGCTGAACGGCCGCGCCACTTTGTATTCCACGATCGTGTTGCCGTTCATGGTTGCTCTCAAGAGTCAGCCGCGCCGCGCGCGGGTGCCGGAACTGGCAGACAGTCTGGCCCAGGTGCGCACTGCCCTGACAGATTGGCAGATGCAGGATTACCTCGACTTGCGCCGTCACTTCAAACTCAAGGGTCTGTCGAGCGCGATGCTGCCCTGAACCAGGGTATCGCAAACAGCGGCGCCGGGATGCCAGCGCCGCTGTGCAGCTGACGGCTTATGGAGCGCCGCGATCCTGCAGCAGAAACTCGAGTGGCTGGCGCTCGGAACGGGCGCGCGGCGCCGGCCCGGCGCCAATACGGCCCATGTAGACCGGATGCCCCGTACCCGCGAACACCAGTTCCTCGGCTTGAGCGCGCAGGCTCGCAGCAGCTTCGTGCAGACCAGGGGTCTGGGTAAAAATACGGTTTTCCCGCACATACTTGGAGAAGATCAGCGGCGTCATTTCAGGCTGCATGTACAGGCCGAGGTGGGTCAGCGTCAGCCAGAAACGCTGCACCGCGCGCCCCGCCTCGACGTAATCGTCAATTCCTTGCGGCGCATGGCGGGCTTTGAGTACGAAATGGGCGGCGCAGGCCAGTCCCGGGATCAGATCCATCTGTACGCGCGGTGCCCACGTGCCCATCAAGGTATTGATGGTCGACATGCGTTTCCAGTTCACCATCGCCCACTTCATCAGGATCAGGGTGCCGGGATCGACACCGAGCGCCTTGTCCGGCACCTTGTCTGGACTACGGTCAGTGCCCCAGTCGATGATGCGGCGGTGAACCTCGAACGCTTCAGGCATGGTCAAGCGCAGGCGGGCATTGTCGTACATCAGGCGCGCCGCCTTGAACTTGGCGCGTCCTTCGATCCAGCTGATGCTGTAGGCCCCGCCAACAGCGTCCTCGAGCGTGCGCTTTTCGGTCGCGCTCAGAGGGCGGGTGCGCATCGCGCGGCGCTGCACACTTCGCTTGACGATTGATTCGACCAGCTCGCTAGGCGTGACGGCGGCATCCGGCGTGAGGCGAACGTCGAACACCGGTCGTTCGACCGGACTGTCCGGGCGCCGCACCGCATCCAGCCGCAGGCCATGGCTGCTGGCGGCAATGCGCATGGTTTCCAGCAGCGCGCCGACCGAGATCTGGCTCGGATGGCCGTCCAGGTCGTAGACCGTATCGGCGCGGGTGTCGTGGCAATGCACCGCCACATGATCCTGCGCCAGAACCTCGAAGCGCCAGGGTTGGGTATTGTCGCCGCTTGGCGCCCAGCGCGCGAGTTCGAGAATCTGCAGCAGGGGACCTTGCGGCTTCATGATTGCGCCTTTACTTGCGACGCCTTGTGCGCCAGTTCGCGCCGCATCTGGCGGCTGGCCACGGCGATCATCAGCCGATGCCATGGGTTGCGGTTGCCGCCGGGGCGCCAGGTCCGGGTCAGCGTGTTGCGGTAAGCATCGAACTGCATGCCGTGCGGCGCCGCCAGTACCTCGCCCCGGCCGAGCAGGATCTTGAGCGCCTCGGTCGCCGCAACGCCAGCGCACAGCTGGCACGCCATGATGGTCGAAGGGCCGCGCCGCTCGGCGAAGTTCACCGACGACGGCACCATCAGGTAAGGCCGGTGCAGCCCGGCAGGCGCGAGACCGACCACGAACCGGATCGCCTTGTCGAGTTCGTCCAGGTTGCCCCATTGGAAGTATTCTTCGAACGTCATCTTGCCCGGCATGAAATTGAGCATCGCTGCGCCCATGCCCAGGGGCGCGGCGGTAGTTGCAGGAATACCGAGCCGGGCGCAGGCAGCAAAGGTATCCCGGCGCGCGTCGAAGGCAAAGAAATCGAGCGCATCGACGTACAGGTCGACGCCATCGAGGAACTGTTCGAGGTTGCCCTGGTCGACGCCGCGCTCGAACATCGTGATCTCGAGTTCTGGATTGATATCGCGCGCCATGCGCGCCATGACCTCGACTTTGGGCTGGCCGACGGTTGACATGGTGGCGCCGACCTGGCGATTGAAATTCGGAATGTCGAAGCTGTCGAAGTCGGCAATATGAAAGCTGCCGATGCCCAGCCGCGCCAGGGTCAGCAGATGGACGCCGCCTACCCCGCCGCCGCCGGCGATCGCAACGCGCTTGCCGCGCAAGCGAGCTTGTTCTTCAGGGGTAACCCAGCCAATATTGCGTGCAAACGCCTGTTCGTAATTGAACGTGAATGTCATGTGTCGTAGGGAGAAGCGCCCGGCGCCGGCTCACGCTTCGACGGATTGCGTATCGATGCGCAACAGCCGGTTGATGATGCCGTGCTCTTCGCGTGGAGAGAAGAAATAGGGATAGAACGAGCGGTCAGTGCTGCCCTCGTTGATTGTACCGCCGTGCTTGCTGATCTGCTCTGTGACGTATTCGAGGTTAACGCGCAGCAAATAGGCCGGCGCGTTCACGCGTGGATTGATTTTGACTTCGCCTTCTGCCACGAAGCCGAGCATCGCCTGGTAAAAGCGGCGGTGGCGCGGATTGACTTCGATGACGATGTCGGTGCAGTGATGCAGATCGCGCGCGTAGATGACGGCAAGGTGGAACAGATTGGCCAGCGAAGCCTTGGATCTGACGCCTGAATCGAAGGCCAGCTTGGTGAATTCGCACAGACGTGCGCCGCGGTTGCGGTGGTAGTCCAGCTCTTCTTTGAAAATATCGTCGGCCATCAGGCCGATCGAAGAATCCATTCCCAGCGTCAGTGTTCCAACCACGTCACCCTTGTCCGTTGCGGTCAGGGTGATGCGGTTGGGATCATCGGTGAGGGTATGCGTGCCGGCATAACCGCGCCACGCATACATTCGATTGATCAGCATGCTGGCCGAATTGCGACCCGCCGCAGTATCAGTGAGGCGGATACCGTAGGAGTTTTGGTTCACAATGACGTCTTCAAGCTCGGAGTCATGTATGGTAACGCGATCCTCAGCATTAGCCACGTTCGATTGGATAGCCGACGAGTCTTCCGTCTTTACAGGAGAAGGCGTGATCTTGGTCATGGTAAATTCCCTGTCTGGCTGACTCGCAGCATATCCCGTCGTTGATCCAAACGTCAAAGAGTTTGTAGCAATGCTATTGCATCTGCGGAATATTTGCTACCTTTCTCGCCATCTTTAATGATTTTATTCAACTCTGTACGCGCAGCAGCTTTGTCGCCGCTCTTGGCCAAAGCCGCTGCCAAGTGGTAGCGAATGTCCTGCGAGGCAGGCGCTGCAGAGCTGGCTTTTTTCAGCAGATTGAGGCCTTTTGCGGTATCGCCGCGTTCGACCATGATCCATCCAGCCGTGTCCAGGATGGCCGGGTGATTATTGGCCAGGCTGACTGCACGCTCGGCGGTGGCCAGAGCGCGTGCATCCTTGACCTGGTGATAGGCCCAAGCCAGGTTGTTGAGCACTGCCGGATTATTCGGCACCGTTGCGCTCGTCTTTTCCAGGATAGCGATCGCGCTTTTGTAATCCTTGCGTTCCAGATATTTCTCTGAAACAAAGGCCGGTACGCTTACTTCCGTTGGATTGGCCTTCTGCCATCCCGACACCAGTTGATTCACTTCAGCCGTCTTGCCGGATTGAAAGTAAATATATGCAAGGCGAATTGCCATCTCTGGTGACTTGGTCTGGGCCAACGCTTTCTGGTAAGCCGGAATGGCCAGCACCGGCTGCTTGCCGGTCGCGTAGATGTCACCTTCCAGCAGCAGGCCTGCAGCACGCGAGGCATCGCGTTGCTGCATCGAGCGCGCCACGCCTAGGGCCTCGTCGACCTTGCCCTGCTGCACATAATACTGGGCCAGCGACTGATGCGCCGGCAGCAAGTCCGGGTCCAGGCTGACCGCGCGCTTCAAGTCTTCCAGCACTGCGGGCTGGTTTTTTAACAAACCGTGTGCCATGGCCAGGCGCAGTTGCGCCATGCCGGATTTAGGTTGCAGGCCAGCCAGTTTGCTGTAGCTTTCCAATGCGCCGGCGCCATCCTTGGTCGCGAGCTGAGCCTGGCCCAGCAAGTCGATCACGCTGGCATCGGACGGATGCGCCACTTGCAGCTTGCGCGCCAGTGCAATGGTCTTTTCAGGCTGCTTCAGGCTGAGGTAGTGGCGACCTAGAACCAGCGCCGGGGCGAGCGCATCCGGATGGCCACTCTGCGCCTTTTCCAGCAATCGCGTGGCTTCCTCGCGTTGATTCTGCAGAACCGCGATTTCAGCCAGTGCCGATAGCGCCTGGAAATCGGCTGGATCCTTTGCCAGCATCGCATTGAAGCGCTTCTTGGCAGCTTCTGGTTGCTTGTCGGCCAGATCCAAACGGGCAAGATGCGCGACCGGCAGCAGGAAGGTCGGTTCGGCTGTCGCCGCTTTCTCGAACGTGGCGCGGGCGCCGGCCTTATCGCCGCCAGCCAGTTGGACTTCACCCTTGAGCGTCATCACACGTGCGTTGTCGGGGTGCCGCTGCTCGACTTTCTGCAGGGTTGCCAGCGCCTTGTCGAATTGCTTGGCGCCACCCTGGGCGCGTGCCAGCGCGATGGCAGCATCGATCGACGCTGGATCGAGTACCACTGCGCGTTCGAGGTCGGCGACCCCTTTTTCGACATTTCCCTGCCCGAGGCGGGACATCCCCAGCGAAGTGCGCAGAATGGCTGCTTGTGGCGCCAGTGTCGTGGCACGCTCGAGGTAGGCGCTGGCCTTGTCGAACTCGCGCGTCTGCATGTGCGATTCTGCAGCCAGGGCCAGCAACTGCACGTCGTCAGCCGACGACTTCAGGGCCGGGGCCAGGATCTCGTTGGCTTCGCCCGGGCGTTGGCCTTTGATCAGCGCCTGCGCCAGCAGCTTGCGCGCATAAGCGTTTTCGGGATTAGCTTGCAGGTATTTGCGCAAATGTTGCTCAGCCTGTTGGGAAGAGCCCAGCGCCAGGTTAACCTTGCCGGCCAACAGCACCGCCGGCATGTAGTCTGGCGCGCTACGCAATATTTTCAGCAGGCTTTCCTGGGCTGCGGCGTCCTTGCCGCGCGACGAATCCAGCAGTGCCTGGGTGTACAGCACAAGCAGGCTGCCCGGTGCGTTCTTCTTGGCGCCGTTGATTTCCTTTTGCGCATCATCGAACTTCGCCAGCTTGATCTGAATATAGGCGCGCTCGATGTACGCGCTGCGATGGTACGGTTCGAGCTTGAGCACCTGGTCGAAAGCCTCCATGGCCGCAGCGTCCTGGCCATCGGCTCGCATGATCATGCCCTTGAACATGTGGGCTTCCGCGTCGTTCGGGGTCTTGGCGATCGCTTCATCGACCAGTGTCTGGGCCCCGATTTTGTCTCCCTGAACCAGTGCCAGGCTGGCAAGTCCCAGGCGCGGCGCAACCGCAGCCGGATTGGCAGTCAGGGCCTGGCGGTAGGCCGCTTGCGCTTCATCGGTTTTTCCGGTCGCCAGCAGCGAGCCGCCGCGCAGCGACAGCAGATCGGCGTTGCCTTGGGCGATTTCCGGAGTAATTTCCTTGAGCACATCCTGGTGCCTGCCCAATGCTTGCATGGCCTTGCCCAGTGGCGCCAGCACGCGCGCTGCAGGCACGCCGAGCGACTGGGCGCGGCGCAATTCCTTGTCAGCGGACGCATAGTCGGCCACTTCCAACTGCAGTTCGCCCAGCGCCATGCGTGCTTCGGCATTGTCCGGACTCTTCGAAACCGCATTCTTGAGTTGAATCAAGGCTGCCTTGCGATCGCCTTTTCCCTGGTATTGCTTGGCATCCTGGAGCAGGCTCTCGGTGGATTGCTCGCCCTTGCAACCGGCCAGTCCCATGATCAAGAGGCTGGAGACAACGGCAGCGGCGAGACGTTTCTGGGTAATGCTGGGCATACTTTCCTCTGGAATTAATGTGGCTGGCTGAGCCTGAAATTTCACTCTGGGCAATAATAACCCAAGCGATGAGCCTTCTACCACGCGCGTCAGATGGACCCATCCGAATGTTGTGTGGCGTCCTCAAATTCATAAATTGGCAAATATATCCACCAGGTAATCGAACTCGATGAGAGCCTCGAGGCTTGGGGTAGGGCGCGCCACGGCTTAGAACCGAAACCGGCAGGTGAGAATCGTCCTTGTCGTGCCTGGCAAGCATGCGCTGCGTTACTCATCGTTGCATGCTTGCCATGCTAGCTCCTGATGCCGTGCCCGCGCCGGCCGGCCATGCACGGCATGAACTCGTTTCATTTACCGGAACAGGTTTTAGTCTCCGGACTTGCGCAGCCGGCCCAGCAGGGCGTCGACGTTTTCGCCCACCGGCAGGCCGTGGCGGCGCAGCAGCTGCACGTGCAGCACCAAATTTTCCAGCACCAGCTTGGCCGATACCGCCAGCAGCGTCATCAAGCGGTCTTCGGTGCTGAAGTTGTCCATCGATGCCGCCATCTCGCACAGGTGGCTGGCCACCAGCGCGCGCAGTTCGTCTTCAGGAAAGGGCAGGTCGGCGAAGTCGATCGGGTCTTCCTGTTCGACTTCGGCCATCAGGGCGGCGAGTTGTTCCGGCTGGATCGGCATGCTGGCCTCGAATTGATGCGACAGCCTATTCTACGACCGGGGTCGCGCCCTGCCTATCGGCTTAGCGGCCTTTCGCCGCGGCGTTCCGGCGCAGCAGCGGCAAGCGCGCCGTAATCACGCTGCCGGCCTTTTTCAGCATCTGGCCGACGTCGCTGAAGAAGGGGCCGCTGTCGGCCAGCGAGAACACATAGTAGCGGCTGCGTGGACGCACGAAGCCGCCCAGGTAGCCAAGCAGCTCGGGCAGGCGCCGGAAGTGCAGGTTCTTGTCTTCGATTTTGTGCTGCGCAAACAGGATGCGCAGCAGGCGCTTGGTCTCGGGCAGCATGTAGCGGCAACGCACGCCGCTGCGGTACGCCGGCGCCGCCAATGGCTGGCCGCGTGCCCACAGCGTGTGCATCATGCTCGGAAAGCGCGCGCCGGCATGCCAGGCCAGCGGCAGGCTGCCCCAGAAGCGGCCATTGACTTCCATCAGCGCCGATTCGCCGGTGGCCGGATCGTGGCGGTACTCGACCATCGCGATGCCTTCCCAGCGCAGTTCGCGCAGCAGCGCGATCGACTTCGCCATCTGCTCGGCATGCGCCGTGCCCGGGAGCGATTCGCACATGCTCGAGAAGCCGCCTTCGGGCGGCCACTCGTGCAGGCGCCGGTGTTGAAAAGTGTAGTGCGGCTGGCCGTCCTTCATCAGCACGAACTGGCCCAGGCCATAGCCGGCGCAGTATTCCTGCACCAGCGGATAGACGCCGGCCCGTTCATAGGGGGCCAGATAAGCCAGCAGCGCCTGGGCCGAGTGGCAGTAGTGGGTCTTGTCCAGCGCCAGGCCGGCCGCGCTCAGGCGCGATGCGACTTCATGCGGATTGGCCCACTTCAGCACCACCGGGTAGCGCAAGCCGTCCTTGATACGCTCGACGTCGGCCATCGAGGCCGGCTGCTCGGTGCGCGGCGTACGGATCCCGACCCTGGCGGCAGCAGCGTAGGTCTGGTCCTTGTTCAGTACCGCATCCATGCGCGCCTGGTCAGCGAACATGATGGTGAAACCGGTCAGGCGCGCGCGATGGGCGTTGAGCAGGGTAATGTCGTTTTCGGACACGGCGAACAGGCAGCTCGGCCCCAGTTCGGCGCCCAGCGCCACCAGTTGCTCGATGAAGCCATCGGCGTCGCGCGCGCGCACCACGCCGCGCGTCAGATAGCGCGAGCTCAGGCCAAGCGCGTTGGCGCTGCGGCCGATGCCGGTTACCGGCACGCCGGCCTGGCCCAGGTCGCGCACCACGGTCAGGCCGATCGGGGTGTCGACGCCCACCACGACGGCGGGCAGGGTGCGTTGCTCGATGGGCGCGGTCATGCGCTCAACCCTGCGACGCCATGGCCGCGCCAGCGGCAGTCACGCCAGCGCCTGGCGCGCCTGCCGTTTTCGGCATGCGCAGCTGCGGCAACGCCAGCGCCAGTCGTTCGACCGCCAGTTCGACGCGCCGGAAGCAGGTCTCGAAATAGGCATCGGACAAGGTGTAAGGATCGTGCAGGTGCGGCATCGGCGGCTGGCCCCACAGGCCGAGCAGGCTGACATGCACATCGCGCCGGCTGCCGAGGATGCGGCGCAGCTTGTGCGCCTGGCGCACTTCCATCACCAGGAACAGGTCGCCCGGCTCGACCTCGAAATCATCGAGTGCCACGGCGCGGTGCGCCGTCATGTCGATGCCCAGGCGTTGGGCGGCGCCCAGCGCCGGCGCCGGCGAGGCATTGCCGGTCTTGGTCGACAGGCCGAGCGACGCCACATTCATGGCGAGCCGGTTGGCGACCTTGTGGGCATAGGCGCTGCGGCAGATATTGCCGTGGCAGACAAACACCACGCGCCGCACCGAAGCCGGGTCGCGCAGTTTGAAAGCGGACAGGCGGCCGGCCGCCA